>Ga0180012_1000001_pt1 | contig 177371 bp, 175 predicted proteins | sample KR11_S2_MetaG_FD_122243 | JGI IMG/M metagenome (GOLD analysis project Ga0180012, IMG submission 122243) | Groundwater microbial communities from the Olkiluoto Island deep subsurface site, Finland - KR11_S2_MetaG | ecosystem: Environmental > Aquatic > Deep subsurface > Groundwater | place...
AGGCCGATGTAGAACAGCCAAGGATTGGCCAGTTCGAGACCGAACATCTTGAACGATCCGCCCGACAGATAGCGCATGTAGGACACGCCGCCGAAGGTAAGGATGAAGGCGCCGATCGAGGCCAAAAGCGGCCAGGGGCTCGGATCGATGATGTGGTAGTCGTGATTCTTCTGATGCGCTTCGGCCATGTCAGCAATCCCCGAATGTCAAATTTCCTTAGAGCCCGGCGGACCGGACCCCTCCTCTCACAGTTTCGGCTGTCCCTTGTCACCCTGCTGCGGCAGCGATGCCACAGGCTTCTCCCCCTCATGCGGATAGAAGGTGTAGGACAGCGTAATCGTTCCGATGTCCTTCGTCTCGGCGGCCTCGACGATGGCCGGATCGATGAAGAAGACCACCGGCATTTCCAGGCTTTCGCCCGGCTTCAGCTCGGTTTCGGTGAAGCAGAAGCATTCGACCTTGTTGAAATAGGCCGCCGCTTCCATCGGCGTCACGTTGAAGATCGCCTGTCCCGTGGTCGCAACCGGCGAACGGTTGGTCGCGGTATAATTGATCTGCACCGTCTCGCCGATCTTCGGCGTGATAGACCGGTCGACCGGCTTGAATTCCCAGTTGAGACCCGAGGACACGTTGGCGTCGAAGGTCACCTTGATGGTCTTGTCGAGGACCACGTCGGAGACCTGCTCCACGCGCTGCGTCGTGCCGTTATAGCCGGTCACCTGGCAGAACAGCCGATAGAGCGGAACCGACGCGAAGGAAACGCCGAGCATGCAGCCGACGAAAACGACGCAGGCCAGCAGGATCCTCGCGTTGCCGCGCGGTTTAGCCGTCGTTTCGTTGCCTGTCATCGCCACGCGCGCCTCCCTGCTCTCAATTGCCGACGGCGCCGAACTTGATCAGCGTCACGACGTAGAAAATGGCGACAAGCGCGGCGAGCACGATGCCGAGCGCGATATTGCGACCGCGGCGCGACTTCTTCTGCGCTTCATTCAGCTTGATGGTTTCCATCAGGCGGCACCTCCGAAAAGCGTCGCGAGGGTCGCGACGTAGTGATCGACCAACAGGGCCGAGAAGATCGCGAACAAATAGACGATCGAATAGCCGAACAGCTTCTTGGCCGGGATCATCTTCTCGTCGCCGTCCGGCATGCGCCAGACGGCGATGGAACAGATGACGAGATAGACACCGAGAGCCCCGGCAAACAGGCCATAGTAGATCGATGTGAGACCGGTGAAGGTCGGGATGACGGCAGTCACAGCGGTCAGCACCGCGTAGAGCGCGATCTGGTGCTTGGTGACGCGTTCGCCCGACACGTTCGGCAGCATCGGCACGCCGACGGAGCCGTAATCGCGCATCTTGAACAGCGCCAGCGCCCAGAAATGGGCCGGCGTCCAGAGGAAGATGATCATGAACAGCACGATGCTGTCGAGCGACACGCCGCCGGTGACGCAGGCCCAGCCGACCATGGGCGGGAAGGCGCCGGCAGCACCGCCGATGACGATGTTCTGCGGCGTCGAGCGCTTCAGCCACATCGTATAGACGACGGCATAGAAGAAGATGGTGAAGGCGAGCAGTCCGGCCGAGAACCAGTTGACGGTGAGGCCGAGGATCGAGACCGAGAACACCGAGAGGATCAGGCCGAAGGCGAGCGCTTCGGTAGGCGCGATGCGGCCGGCCGGGATCGGCCGCGAGGCGGTCCGGGTCATCACGGCGTCGATGTCGGCGTCGTACCACATGTTGAGCGCGCCGGAGGCCCCGGCACCGACGGCGATGCACAGGATGGCGATGAAGCCGAGAAAGGGATTGATGTCGCCCGGCGCCAGCACCAGGCCGGCAAAGGCGGTGAATACGACGAGCGACATGACGCGCGGCTTCAGAAGCGCGAAGAAATCGCGCGCAGTGGCTTCGGAAAGGCGGACTTCGCCCTCGAGCCCCGCGATGTCGCGACTGTCAATTACCGTCATTGTCTCCGTCCCATGCTTGTCTGTTCTTGTCGGGTGCCGCGCCCCTGATAGGCGCGGCACCCGCTATGCGTCGAGAAGCCAAACTGCCCGCTTACTTGATGCGCGGCAGCTGTTCCCACTGGTGGAACGGCGGCGGCGACGACAGCTGCCATTCGAGCGTGGTCGCACCCTCGCCCCACGGATTGTTGCCGGCGATGCGCTTCTTGGCGAAGGCTTCGAAGACGCCGACCAGGAAGACCAGCACGGCGAAGGCCGAGATGTAGGAGCCGATCGACGAGACATAGTTCCAGCCGGCGAATGCGTCCGGATAGTCGATGTAGCGGCGCGGCATACCGGCGAGGCCGAGGAAGTGCTGCGGGAAGAACACCATGTTGACGCCGACGAACATCACCCAGAAGTGCAGCTTGCCGAGGAATTCCGAGTACATGTAGCCGGTCATCTTCGGGAACCAGTAGTACCAGGCGGCGAAGATGGCGAACACGGCGCCGAGCGACAGAACGTAGTGGAAGTGGGCGACCACGTAGTAGGTGTCGTGCAGCGAGCGGTCGAGACCGGCATTGGCCAGCTGTACGCCGGTGACCCCACCGACGGTGAACAGGAAGATGAAGCCGATCGCCCAGACCATGGGCGTGCGGAAGGACAGCGAACCGCCCCACATCGTCGCGATCCACGAGAAGATCTTGATGCCGGTCGGCACCGCGATGACCATGGTGGCGAAGAGGAAGTAGCGCTGTGCGGCGAGCGACAGGCCGACCGTGTACATGTGGTGGGCCCAGACGATGAAGCCGACGGCACCGATGGCGACCATGGCGTAGGCCATGCCGAGATAGCCGAAGACCGGCTTCTTCGAGAAGGTCGAGATGATGTGGCTGATGATGCCGAAGCCGGGCAGGATCAGGATGTACACTTCCGGGTGACCAAAGAACCAGAACAGGTGCTGGAACAGGATCGGGTCACCACCACCTTCCGGCGCGAAGAAGGTCGTGCCGAAGTTGCGGTCGGTCAGCAGCATGGTGATGCCGCCTGCCAGAACCGGCAGCGAGAGCAGCAGCAGGAAGGCGGTGACGAGCACGGACCAGGCGAACAGCGGCATCTTGTGCAGCGTCATGCCCGGGGCGCGCATGTTGAGGATGGTGGTGATGAAATTGATCGCACCGAGGATCGACGAGGCACCGGAAATGTGAATCGCGAAGATCGCCAGGTCGACGGCCGGGCCGGGTTGGCCCGAGGTCGCAAGCGGCGGATAGAGCGTCCAGCCGCCACCGACACCATAGGCGCCAGCCGGGCCTTCGACGAACATCGACAGCACCAGCAGCAGGAAGGCGGGAATGACCAGCCAGAAGGAAATGTTGTTGAGGCGCGGGAAGGCCATGTCCGGAGCGCCGATCATGATCGGGATCATCCAGTTGGCGAAACCGCCGATCAGGGCCGGCATGACCATGAAGAAGATCATGATCAGCGCGTGGGCCGTGGTGAAGACGTTGAACATGTGCTTGCCGCCGTCGATGGCAGCGTCGCCCTCGAAGCCGTAAACGATTGAGGCAAGACCGTGGAAGATCTGGATACCAGGCTCCTGCAGCTCCATGCGCATGGCGACCGAGAGCGCACCGCCGACGAGGCCGGCGAAGATCGCGAAGATCAGGTAGAGGGTGCCGATGTCCTTGTGGTTGGTCGAGAAGAACCAACGGGTGAAGAAACCGGGCTTGTGGTCATGATTGTCGTGATGCGCGCCGTGACCGTGGGCGTGATCGTCGTGGGCAACAGGTCCAGCCATTGTCCGCACTCCTCTTCCTTAATTCGAAACGTTGTCGGCGAGCTGCACGGACTTGTCCGCACCGTCCACCGCAGCCATGAGCGCCTTGTTGGCACCGGCGAGATCCGATGCAGCAGCCTGGAGCCAGGCGGCATACTTGTCATCCGACACGACGCGGATGGCGATCGGCATGAAGGCATGGTCCTTGCCGCAGAGTTCCGAACACTGGCCGTAGTAGAGGCCTTCGCGATCGGCGCGGAACCAGGTTTCGTTCAGACGACCCGGGACGGCATCGATCTTGACGCCGAAGGCCGGCATGGCGAAGGCATGAATGACGTCGGTCGGCGCGGCGGTGACGAGCATGCGCACGGTCTTGCCGACCGGGATGACCATCTCGTTGTCGACGGCGAGCAGGCGCGGATAGACGGCCTTGTCTTCCTTGCCGGCGGCGGCGCGGTCTTCTTCCTTCAGCATGTAGCTGTCGAAGGCCAGTTCGGTGCCGCCCTGGTATTCGTAGTTCCACTGCCACTGAGTGGCGGTCGCCTTGACCGTCAGGTCCGGGTTTTCCGGCTGGGTGAGCTGGGCGGAAAGCAGATTGAAGGACGGGATCGCGAAGAACAGCAGGATCAGCACCGGACCGACGGTCCAGACGATTTCGATCGCGGTGTTGTGGCTGGTCTTCGAGGGAACCGGGTTGGCGGAGGCGCGGAAGCGCACGACGACCACGATGAGAAGGAGGAGGACGAAGACCGTGATCGGAACGATGAACCACAGGGTGTAGTTCTCAAACCAGCGAATCTGCTCCATGATCGGCGTCGCCGCCTGCTGCAAGTCCATCTGCCACTCGGTCGGCTGGTCTGCAAAGCTGCCGGAGGCGAAAAGCAGACAGGCCAGGGCGGCCAATGCTGCAAAAGCTCTCTTCATCACGATGTCTCTCCCACAAGCGTTTGATCCACATCAAATCAATACGCAAAATTCATGCTATCATCAGCGTTTAAAATCACAGATTGGCCGCATTCGCAATACGCCCGGCCAAATGCCAGCGTTGCATTTTTGCCGTTCATCAATTCCGCTCCCGAGCCATCCACCGGCAATTCGGCCCGCACCGCCCGCGGCGGCCGATGCGGCTGCAACAGCGGTCGCAATTAAGCCTCACTCCCTTGGAAAACACGGGTCGGGGCTTTCATTTTGCCCGCCCGGACGCCATGAATGTCAGGGATGATTCGATTTCCAGAGGTACCCATGGGTCTTCCTAGACTTTACCGGTCCGGCCTGATCGCAAGCGCCATCGCCGTTGCCGCGCTCGTCGCTCCGGTCGAGGCCCAGCAACAGCAGCCCGGAACGATCCGTTCCAATCACGGCGCGTGGTCGGTGATCTGCGATACGCCGGCCGGCGCCTCCACAGAACAATGCGCGCTGATGCAGAACGTCATCGCCGAGGACCGCCCCGAAGTGGGCCTTTCGGTGGTGGTGCTGAAGACCGCGGACCGCAAGGCGAAGATCCTGCGCATCCTCGCCCCGCTCGGCGTCCTGCTGAAGGACGGCATGGAGCTTTACGTCGACGGCAACAATATCGGCCGCGCCTATTTCACCCGCTGCTTCTCCGAAGGCTGCTATGTCGAGGTCGAGATCGACGAGGAACTGATGAAGATCCTGCGGGCTGGCAAGAACGCGGTGTTTGCGCTGCGCGAGTCGGCCGACCAGGACCGGGTCGGCATTCCGATCGAGCTTGCCGGCTTCGGCGAGGGCTACGACAAGCTTCCCTGAAACACCCTTCCCATGTTCTATAAAGTGATGCGACCGGGGCCATGGCTCCGGTCGAACCTTGTTCGCAGGGCGCAATGCGCCTACATCGGAGCGAGCACTGCAAGGAGATATGCATGACCACCGACCTTCTCGGCCTCTTCGACTGCGACGAAATGACGCTGCGTCAGCATGTGTCGAAAGCACTCGCCAGCGCCGATGACGGGGAGTTGTTCGTCGAACATGCCCAGGCAGAATCACTGACCTTCGACAACGGGCGCCTGAAGGGCGGGAGCTTCAACACCGACCAGGGCTTCGGCCTGCGCGCGGTGGCCGGCGAAGCCGTCGGCTACGCCCATGCGGGAGAGCTTTCGCTCGCCGCCCTGACGCGCGCCGCCGATGCCGTCGGCGCCGTGACGCATGGCTATTCCGGCTCCTATGCCAGCGCCCCACAGCGCACCAATGCCAAGCTCTACGGCGAAGGCAACCCGATCGGCGCGCCGTCCTTCGAGGAGAAGGTCAAGCTGCTTGCCGAAATCGACGCCTATCTGCGCGGCAAGGGCGACACCGTGCGCCAGGTCACCGCCTCGATCGCTGCGAGCTGGCAGGTGGTGGAGATCCTACGCGCCGACGGCCACCGGGTGCGGGACATCCGGCCAATGACGCGGATCAACATTTCCGTCATCGCCGGCAAGGGCGACCGCCAGGAAAGTGGCTCCTATGGCACGGGCGGGCGCATGGCCTTTTCCGACTTCCTGACGCAGGAGAGCTGGCAGCACGGCGCCGACGAGGCGCTGCGCCAGGCGCTGGTCAATCTCGAGGCGATCGACGCGCCGGCCGGCACCATGGACGTGGTGCTCGGCAATGGCTGGCCGGGCGTCATGCTGCACGAGGCGGTCGGCCACGGGCTCGAGGGCGACTTCAACCGCAAGAAGACCTCGGCCTTCGCTGGACTGATGGGCGAGATGGTCGCCGCCCCTGGCGTAACCGTCGTCGACGACGGCACGATCGACGCGCGGCGCGGCTCCATCACCATCGACGACGAAGGCACGCCCTCAGCCTATAACGTGCTGATCGAGAACGGCCGGCTGGTCGGCTACATGCAGGACCGGCAGAATGCCCGGCTGATGGGCATGAAGGCGACCGGCAACGGACGCCGCCAGGGCTACTCGCACCAGCCCATGCCGCGCATGACCAACACCTACATGCTCGGTGGCGACAAGAGCCCGGAAGAAATCATCTCGTCCGTCAAGAACGGTATCTATGCCGTCTCCTTTGGCGGCGGTCAGGTCGACATCACGTCGGGCAAGTTCGTCTTCGGCTGCACCGAGGCCTACATGATCGAGAACGGCAAGATCGGCGCGCCGGTCAAGGGCGCCATGCTGATCGGCAACGGGCCGGAAGCGATGAAGCGCATTTCCATGGTCGGCAATGACATGGCGCTCGACAAGGGCATCGGCAATTGCGGCAAGGCCGGCCAATGGGTGCCGGTCGGCGTCGGCCAGCCGCATCTGCGGATGGACCAGGTGACGGTCGGCGGAACGCGGGCGTAAGGGACGGCGGCGGGCATGTGGCGAGGTCTTAGCGTTGGATTGCAACTTTTCCGGGATCTGGCATACTAACAACCATGAACCACCTACCGCCGCACATTCCTTTTGACGAACTGGCGTTTCCGGTCGAAGAGACCGCGAGCGCAGAGGTTGAGGTTTGGCAACGCAAGAAGATCGAGGCCGGTCTCAAGGACGCCGACGAAGGTCGATTTGCTTCTCACGAGACGGTAAAATCGGTCATCCGCAAATTCGTTTCGAATGGATGAGCTTCGCTGGACGCAGACTGCGGTTCAGGATCTCGACGACATAGGCTCGTACATCGCCGAGGACAGCCCACGCTCGGCCGAGGCAATCGTGCGAAGACTGGTGGAAGCCGCAGCCTTCCTTGCCTATTACCCGGAAATCGGGCGGCTGGGTCGGGTCGCTGGCACGCGCGAACTCGTCGTCGCAGGCACGCCATACATCATCGTCTACCGTGTGCAGGCGGCCATCGAAATTCTGACGATTCTCCACACGGCACGGAAATGGCCGGACCGTTTCGATTGACCCGCAGGCACTCAGCCGCGCAATACCGCCAGCCCGCCTTGAGGCATCAATCAAGTAATCGTCAGCCCCTCGCAGGCATCAGCACGCAATCATAGCGGTTCTTGACCAACTTATCGCAGGCCGAGCGGGCCTCGGTCTTGCTGGCAAAGCCGGTGAAGCGGGCGCGGTAGAAGGTTGCGCCGCCGCGGGTCACGGCTTCGGTATAGGTGTCGCGATCGTTGAGCGGGCCGCCAATCTTGGCCTTGGCGTCGGCGAGAAGCTCCATGGCGGCCTTGGCGCTGGCGGCGGCGGCAATCTGGATCTGCCATCCGCCAACCTTCTGGGCCGCAGCCTTCGGCGCCGCGAGCGGGATTTCCGCCTCAGGCGTCAAGGCTGGGACGTCGCTCGAAACCTCGGCGGAAGCCATTTGCACCGGATTGGCATAGGCCGTGCCGAGCATGGAGGCGGCGACCGGGCTGGCATTGGCCATGCCGATCACGGCGGCCACGGCATCCTGGCGGGGTGCCGGAACGGGGACGTCGTCGCCCAGGCGCGCCAGGTCCATGCCGACGCGGGTCGAGTTGCTGGCCAGGAGCTGCGATCCGCGCGACGCCTTGGCGATGTTGCCGGCGATCAGCTTTTCCATGACCTTGTCGCGGCTTGCCGCCGAACGGCCGCCCATGACCACGCCGATCACCCGGCGGTCGCCGTCTCTCACAGCGCTGACGAGGTTGAAGCCGGACGCGTTGGTATAGCCCGTCTTGATGCCGTCCATGCCCTTGTAGCGGTACATCAGATTGTTGTGGCCGTTGATCGTGCGGCCGCGGAAGGCAAAGCTCTTGGTGTTGAACAGCTTGTATTCCTGCGGGAAGTCGCGGAGCAGCGCGATGCCGAGAGTCGACATGTCGCGTGCCGTGGTGATCTGGCGGTCGTCGGGAAGGCCGGAGGCATTGACGAAAGTGGTCTTCGACATGCCGAGCGAACGGGCCTTTGCCGTCATCATCGCGGAGAACTGGCTTTCGGTGCCGCCGAGCCTTTCCGCCACGGCGGCCGCGGCATCATTGGCCGACTGCACGATCATGCCGAGCACGGCTTCCTTCACGGTGATGGCATCGCCTGCCTTCACGCGAAGCTTGGTCGGCGGGCGGGAGGCTGCATATTTGGAGAACGGCACCTTGCTGTCCCAGGACAATTCGCCGCGACGAATCGCGTCGAACGTCATGTACAGCGTCATCATTTTCGTCAGCGAGGCCGGGTGATTGAGGCTGTCCGGGTTTTCCGAGGCCAGGACTTCGCCGGTGCGGGCATCGAGGAGAAGCTGGGCGCTTCCGGCTGTCGCGGAGGTTGACGATGAAGCGATCGCAACAAGGAACGTCAACGCGATCAACAGCTTGTTCATGAATCCTCCAGGGGCAGGCTTTATTTTGGCGGAAGGTCGAAGATCGACGACGAGATTCGCCGCCCGGTAGACGATGGCCTCACTAAAGCAGAATTGGGGCGAGAATTTTGCGGCGCAGCGCCCTTAGTCCGAAAGTTAACTAAAAGTTTCATGAAGTGAGTAAACAAAGGGTAAATGACGCGAGGCTGGATCTGCCGCCGGAAGAAGGCTTCATGCGGCAAGAAAACCGCCATCGGCCGCCAATACATGGCCGACAATATAGGAGGCCGCGTCAGAGGCAAGCCACAGGACGGCTTCCGCCACTTCCTCGGGCTCACCCATGCGGCGCAGCGGCAGGCCGGCGGCGACGGTCGCCACATCGCCGACACCGGCCGCCAGCATCATGTCGGTGACCACCCGCCCCGGCGCCACGGCGTTGATGCGCAGGCCCAGCGCCGCATTCTCGATGGCGGCAGTGCGCATCATGGCAATCACGGCGGCCTTCGAGGCATTGTAGAGAGCGAAGCCCGGATTGGGATTGCGGATGCCGCTGACCGAGGCATTGATGACGATCGCGCCGCCGCCGGCCTGCCGCATGGCGGGGATCTGATGCCGCAGGCAATGGAAGACGCCGCGCACATTGGTGTCGAAGACGGGGGCATAGGTGGCGTCGTCCTGGTCTTCGATCGGTCCGCGGCGCTCCTGGAAGCCGGCATTGTCGAAGGCCACGTCCAGCCGGCCGAAACGCTCCAGCGTGCCGGACACCATCGCCTCGACTTCCGCTTCTCGCTTCACGTCGGTCATCAGGAAGACCGCCTGCGACCCCAGGTCCCGGCAGGCGGCGGCAACCGCCTCGCCTTCCTGTTCGCGCCGGCCGGCAATCACCACGGCCTTGGCCCCTTCGCGCGCCATCTGCAGCGCCGCGGCCCTGCCGATGCCCGTTCCGCCGCCCGTGATCAGGCAGATCTTTCCATCCATGCGGCGCGCGGACGTCATGCTTGTCGGGGCTCCTGTGGGTTGCCACGGCAGTCTAGCTATTTACTTGACCGAGTCCAGTAATTTTCGGGAAGGGCGCCTTTGTGGCTGTTGGAAACCCATCCTGGGGCAGCCTGTCCTTATGCTATAGAAGCGGATGGATCGAAAGCAGCGCCGCCGCCTTGCTTCTCCTGTCCGCCGAAAGCCTCCGCGAATTTTTCAATTAGCCTCTTTACCTCAACCTAAGTTGAGATTGTAGGTTCCGGTCCGACCGCAGTCCAGGACGAGGAAACAAGAGCCATGCAGCCAGATATAGAAGCACCGAACGTCGCAGGATCGCCTTCTGTCACCGCCTCCGGACTTGCCCCGGAAAAAGAGGCGAGCGGGCGCTGGGCCGAGCTTCTCGCCCCGCGCTATCTGGCGACGACGACGATGCTGTGCATGGGCGTGGCACTCTATGCCTTCAACGGTTTCCTGGTCAGCACGGTGCTGCCGACGGCAGTCGGCGAGATCGGCGGTGCGGAACTCCTGCCGTGGTCGATGACGCTCTATCTGGTCGCGTCGATCGTCGCGGGCGCCAGCGCCGCGCTGCTCAAGCAGCGCTACGGGGCAAGGACGGTTCTGTTCGCCGCCGCCCTGCTCTTCCTCGCCGGGACGCTGGCGGCCGCCTTCGCCTCGGACATGAACAGCGTGCTCTTCGGGCGGATCTGCCAGGGCATCGGCGAAGGCATTGTCGCCGCCATCTGCTATGCACTCATCCCGGAGATGTTCCCGCCCGCGCTGGTGCCGAAAGTGTTCGGCGCCGAAGCGAGCGTGTGGGCGATCGCCGCCTTCGGCGGGCCGGTGCTCGCCGGCTCGCTGACGGAAGCCTTTTCCTGGCGGGTCGCCTTTCTCGTCAACGCGCCGCTCATCGCACTCTTCCTGCTGCTCGCGCTGATCCTCGTGCCGTCCGGTCGCGAAGCCGGCCGACGGCTGCAATTTCCGACCCTCAGGCTCACGCTGCTGTCGGCCGGCCTCGTCGCCATGCTGGTGGCGGGGCTTGCCGGTTCCGTCGTCGCCACCACGGCCATGATCGGCGGAGCCTTGGTCCTGGTGCTCGGCGCGGTCCGCCTCGACCGGGGCGCGGAGGATTCGATCCTGCCGCAGGGCGCGTTCTCCACCCGCTCGCCGCTCGGTCTCGGGCTCTGGGTCATCCTGCTCATGCCGCTGTCGCAGGCGACCAGCAGCGTCTATCTCGTCTATTCGCTGCAATATCTGTTCGGCTACCGCCCGACGCTTGCCGGCGCGCTCGGGGCATTGATGGCGATCAGCTGGAGCCTCACGGCAATCGGCGTCGCCAATCTGCGGACCGAGCGGTCGCGGCAGACGGCGATCTGGCTCGGCCCCCTGCTGCTGGTCCTCGGCTTTGCCACCCTCGCCGGCGCGATCGGGGCGGTGAACATCGCCATGCTGGCAGTGGCGCAGGTCGCCATCGGCGCCGCCTTCGGCCTGAGCTGGGGCTATCTCAGCCAGATGCTGATGGAGGCGACGCCGGGTCATGAGCGCGACAAGACCTCGGCCCTGCTGCCGACGCTGCAATCGGCCGGCTTCGCGCTCGGTGCCGCGCTTGCGGGCATCAGCGCCAATGGCGCGGGGCTGGCCTTGGCGCAATCCGCCGAGGCGATGCGCGGCGTGCTGACGCTCACCTTCGCCATCGCGCTTGTCTGGGCAATCCCCGCCTCGCTGGCGGCGCGCCGCGCAGTCACGCTGATGCGATGACCACCGCCGGTGGCATCGGAAACGCCGGCACGCCAAAAACAGGCAGACGCCATTCAACAAGGCTTAACGCCAGCCGCATAGTCTGGAGAGCAATGTTGCGACGCAAACCGGGCAAGGACAATGAAGGCCATCCTGAAAAGCTACGTGCGCAGGGCCGCGATCACCGGCGGGCTGGAAGCGTCCCGGCTCATCAGCCGTCTCGGCGCGATGCGCGCGGCGCGTGGCCGCGGCGCGATCTTCACCCTGCATCACGTGCGGCCGCACTGGCCCCGGCCGCTCGATGCGAACGGACATCTCGAGATAACGCCGGTCTTCCTCGATGCGGCCATCCGGCAGCTGACGGCCGAGGGTTACCGGTTCGTGGCGCTCGACGACGTGCCGCGCCTGCTCGAAGACTCGCCGGACGGGCCGCCCTTTGCCGTCTTTACGCTCGACGACGGCTATCGTGACAATGCCGAACATGCCCTGCCCGTGTTCGAGCGGCACGGCGTACCCTTCACCGTCTTCGTCACCAAGGGATTCAGCGAACGCAGCCACACGCTCTGGTGGGAAACCGCGGAAGCCCTGCTCAACGCCACCGACCGCTTCACCATCGAAACCGACGGCGGCCCGAAGACCCACGTCGTCACCTCGATCGCGGCGAAGCGGGCGGTCTGCGATCTCATCTGCGACGCCATCTGCGGGCCTGAGGAAAGCCTGGCGATCGCCCGGCTCGATGCGGCGGCGCGCAGCGTCGGCATCGACCCGACGGCGATGGTCGCGCAACTGGTGATGACGGCCGACGAGCTGCGGACATTTGCCCGCCATCCGCTCGCCAGTCTCGGCGCGCATACGCTCAGCCACCGGGCGCTGGACTTTCTCACTGATGCGGAAGCGCTCGACGAGCTTTCGGGCAGCGCCGACTATGTCGAGACGCTGACGGGACGGCGGCCGACGAGCTTCGCCTACCCTTACGGCGATGCGCGCAGCGCCACGAAGCGCATCGCGGACCTCGCCGTTCAGGCCGGCTTCACCCTTGCCGTGACCACCCGAGCAGGGACGATCGACGCTTCGGCGCTCGATCAGCCCATGCTTCTCCCGCGCATTTCGCTCAACGGCTATTTCCAGAAGCCGCGCTATGTCGCGGCACTCGCCTCCGGCATTCCCTTCCGCCTGACGGGCTGATCCGCCCGGACGGTCGAGCCGGCGACAAGCCGCCGGCCCGGCATGACGATCAGGGATACATCCGCACCTTGTGCCAGGGCGCATCCGGCGTCTCGCGGCGAAACTCGATACGGTCGTGCAGCCGGAACTTGCGATCGTGCCAGAATTCGATCGACACCGGCTTGATGCGGAAACCGGACCAGTGGGCCGGCCGCGGCACCTCGCCGAAGGCATAGCGGGCGGTATATTCGGCCACCGCCTTTTCCAGCGCGAACCGGCCTTCCAGCGGACGTGACTGCTTCGACGCCCAGGCGCCGATCCGGCTGCCGAGCGGCCGGGAGCGGTAATAGGTGTCGGCTTCCTCGTCGGAAACCACCTCGACCTCGCCGCGCAGACGGACCTGACGCCGCAGCGATTTCCAGTGGAAGCACATGGCTGCCTTTTTCTGGCCGAGAATTTCCTGTCCCTTCTGGCTCTCGAAATTCGTGTAGAAGACAAAACCCCGGGAATCGAATTCCTTGAGCAGGACCATGCGCACATTCGGCAGGCCGTTCTCATCCACGGTTGCAACCGCTACGGCGTTGGGATCGTTGATCTCCGAGGCCTCTGCGTCCTTCAGCCACGCACCGAACAGTGCGAAAGGTTCGTTTTCCTCGGTAAAGTCACTGCTTGTTAACCCAGTCTCTGACATATTGATTCGAATGCTCCCGAATTTCATCAGCATTGCCCAGGGTCTTAACACTGGACAGGACGCCCATTGAGAGACATAGCAAAGTCGAACGAGCGCAAAAAGGGCGGGCCGTTGGGTAAAAGCAGTTTACTCATCGTTCTTGCCGCGATGCTGCCGATGAGCGGTTGCTTCGGTGGCAGCATGGACCTCTTCGGCTCGGATGTGGATCGATCGATCTCCACCAGCACCGTGGCGAAGAAGAACACCGCGGAAGGCCGCTCCGACGAGCTGACCGTGCAGAACGCCGTATCCTCAGCCGATCTGTCGCGCATCGGCAGCCCCCTGCCCTGGGCCAATGCGACGACCGGCAGCGCCGGCGTGGTCACGGCGATCGAGGAGCAGAAGTCGAACGGCGTGGTTTGCCGCAACTTCTCCACCACGCGTCATTCCTACGAAGGCATCGCCTATTTCTCCGGCAAGACCTGCACCGCGGGCTCCGGCCAGTGGCAGCTGATGAGCTTCAACCGGCAGCCCTGACATCCCTCTTGGCCGACGTCCGGCCCGGATCGCCGGCTTTTCACGTAACCACTGATTAGCATCTTCTTGTCATACTCTGGCAATTGTAAATCCGGCCGCCATGAAGACTGCGGATCGGGAGGTGTTTCTTGCCGGCGGATGGCCAAGAATGGCGGTGCCGGTCTATTCTTAATTGGTGGCCTAGATGCGCGATTTCTATTCAGTGCTCGGCGTAAAGCGCGATGCGGGAGCCGATGAGATCAAGTCGGCCTGGCGGACGAAGGCGAAAAGCGTGCATCCCGACCAGAACCGTGACGACCCGGACGCCAATCGCCGCTTCACCGAAGTCGGCCGCGCCTACGAGGTCCTGAAAGACCCGGCCAAGCGCAGCCGCTATGACCAGCAGCGCGACAAGGTCGAAGCTCTCGAGCGGGAGCAGACGATCATGCAGCAGCGCCAGTCGGCCCGTGAGGCAGCCGAGAAGGCCAAGATCGCCAAGGCGAATGCCGAACGGATCCTCGCCGAGCTCGCACGCGCCGAAGCCGAGAAGGCGAAAGCCGACAAGCAGGCGCAGGCCGCTCAGGCCAAGGCGGAAAAACCCCAGGCCCAGACCGGCGGCGCCCAGACCCAATCCCAGCCTCAGGCGCAACCTCAAGCGCAGGCCCAGACACAGGGCCAGGCCAAGACCGATGGCGCGGGCGAAAGCCCCGAGGCCGTCGTCTCGCGCATCTTCGGCGACACGCCGGAGGCGGCGGCGGCGGCCGAAACGCTGAAGCGCGAAACCGAGGCCGAAGCCGAACGCGCCGAGAACAACGAACCGTCCGGCGCGCCCAAGCCGGTCTCCATCCTCGCGCCGATCGAACTGCTGAGCTCCTTCGTCCGCCGCATTCGCGGCATCCAGCCGCCGCCGGAAAAGGCCCCCGACCTGGTGGTCGAGGCGACCGTCACCATCGACGACCTGCTGGCGCAGAAGCCCGTGCCGATCACGCTTTCCGACGGCCGCGAGCTGCGCGTACCGCTCGAAAGCGGCGTCACCCAGGGACATGTGGTTCGGCTCAAGGGCCAGGGCCTGAAGTTGCAGGGCATGGGCCGCGGCGACGTCGCGGTCACCGTGCGCGTGGCCAAGAACGAGAAGTTCACCGTCGACGGCTACGACCTGAAGACGGTCCTGCCGATCACGCTCGAAGATGCGGTGCTGGGTTGCGAGGCTTCGGTCGAGACGCCCAACGGGCCGCTCAGCGTCACCATTCCGGCCTGGTCGAGCTCCGACCAGGTGATCCGCCTCGACGACCTCGGCCTCTACAACGACGAGGGCCGCCGCGGCGCGCTGGCCGTGGAACTGCGCGTCATGCTGTGGGAAAAGCCGGACGACAAAGTCACCGATTTGATGCGCGTCATGCGCGAAGGCCTGTTTTTATGAAGTATTTGTAACGATCACACCCTTTGTTACGCTGCCTTACAGTTGATGATCCGGTGCAATCTTGAACCGTGATGCCGGCTATGCCATAGGCAGGGTCAATCGAAAGTCTTAGGGAGCAAAACATGGCTCAAGGTTCCGGCCTTATGGCAGGCAAGCGCGGCATCATCATGGGCGTCGCAAACAATCGCTCGATCGCGTGGGGCATCGCCAAGGCCTGTCATGAACAGGGAGCCGAAATCGCTTTCACCTGGCAAGGCGAAGCGCTGAAGAAGCGCGTCGAACCGCTGGCGCAGGAACTCGACGCCTTCATGGCGGGCGACTGCGACGTGACCAATCTCGACAGCATCGACGCCGTGTTCAAGAACCTGGAAGACAAGTGGGGCAAGATCGACTTCGTCGTTCATGCCATCGCGTTTTCCGACAAGGACGAACTGACCGGCCGCTACATCGAGACGACGCGCGACAACTTCCAGCGCACGATGGACATTTCCGTCTACTCGTTCACCGCGGTTGCCGCACGCGCCGAAAAGATCATGAACGACGGCGGCTCGATCCTGACGCTGACCTATTACGGCGCAGAGAAGGTCATGCCGCACTATAACGTCATGGGCGTCGCCAAGGCCGCGCTTGAGGCTTCCGTGCGCTACCTCGCCGTCGACATGGGCGGCCGCGGCATTCGCGTCAACGCCATTTCGGCCGGCCCTATCAAGACACTGGCCGCCTCCGGCATCGGCGACTTCCGCTACATCCTGAAGTGGAACGAGTACAATTCGCCGCTGAAGCGCAACGTGACGACCGACGAAGTCGGCAAGTCGGGCATGTATCTCCTGTCGGATCTGTCGACCGGCGTGACCGGCGAGGTCCACCATGTGGATTCCGGCTATCACACCGTCGGTATGAAGGCGGTGGATGCGCCGGATATCACCGTCGCCAAGGAATAGTCTCCAGTTCGAGGTCGCATGCCGTGCTCATCTATCTGATCCGTCACGGCCAGACCGACTGGAATGCCGAGGGCCGGCTGCAAGGGCAGAAGGACATCGGGCTCAACGAGAACGGACGGCGCCAGGCGAGCGAGAACGGCCGGCGCCTGGCGGAGGAACTCGGCGATCGGGCTACCGCCTTCGACTATGTCGCCTCCCCGCTCGGCCGCACGCGCGAGACCATGGAACGGGTGCGCGCCGCCATGGGCCTCGACCCGCACGGCTATCGCACCGATCCCCGCCTGATCGAGCTGTCGTTCGGCGACTGGGAGGGATCGACCATTCCGGAACTGCAACGCGTCATGCCCGACCGGGTCGAGGCGCGCGCGCAGCACAAATGGGATTTCATCCCGCCGGGCCAGGATGCCGAGAGCTACGAAATTCTGTCCTGGAGGGTGGGCGCCTGGCTCACCGCCGTGGACCGGCCGACCGTCTGCGTCAGCCATGGCGGCATCGTGCGCAGCGTCTTCCGCATCGTCGGCGGCTGGAGCGGCGACAAGGCCTGCGACATGAACGTGCCGCAGGATCGCATTCTCAAGATCGACCGCGACGGCGGCCTGATCGGCTGGCTCTGAGAGCCGCGGACGAAAGCTTCCTCAAGCCTTACTGCACGATTTCGAGATCGTCGACCACACGCTTGCCGTCGACCTCGGTGAAGAACACGATCACCTTCACGCCGCTCTGCAGGCCATCGAAGTTGAATTCCTCGGGTAGGGAATAGGTCTTCCCGTCGTCCAGCACCAGGCTCAGGCCGTCGACATTGACCGCCTGAATGGTCGCTTCGACATCGTCGCTTCCCGCCAGCACGCTGAGCGGCGAGAGGAAGCTCGCAGTCGCCAGAAGCACTGAAATCATCATACGCATGCGGGTTACCTTTGCCAGTCTCGACGGATTGAGGATGTGTCTCAAAATAGGCCTCCAGAATGTGGCAAAAATCGCCCGTAACAATGACATTTTCCGTGCGATTGATGAACGGAAATACGACGCGGTTCAAGCACCCGCGAGGCGCATCGCAAGCTTTGCCCCATTTTTCCGAAAGTTCTCGCCCGAGGCGGGCATTGCCACAATCATCCACCTCTGGCGCGAACGTATTGGCGCGCCAATACTATCGGTGATTCAATTCTATATTAACCGACGGCCTTTAGGATTGACTCACAAACCTGGGGAATATCCTGCATTGAGTTTCTTAGATCGATTCCGGCAACGCAACGGGAGCCAGACGCCCGGTGCGCTCGTCCTTCCCGTCGGCGGTGCGCTCATCGGCCTGACGATCGTCATCGCCGGTCTCGTGATCGATATGCGCAGCAGCATCGTCGCCGGCCTGGCCATGATCGTGCCGGTTCTCTTCAGCCTGCACCTGCTGCGCGAGCGCAACCGCAACATTGCCCAGCTGAAGGCCCGTGAAGAGAAGCTGCTCGAGCTGTCGCGCCGTTTCGACCTGGCCATGGAGACTGCCAATATCGGCATATGGGAGATCGACGAGGTCGACGACGTGCTGTCCTGGGACGCGCGTGCCGCCGCCCTGCACGGCTTTGCCCCTGCCGAGGGCTGCAACCGCATCGCCCATTGGTACAAGATCATCCATCCCGAGGATGCCGAGGGAGTCGAGGCCGCCTTCTCCGAACGGCTTCATGGCGGCTCGACCGAAAGCTGGGACATCAGCTACCGCATCACGCTGTCCGACGGAACGACGCGCCATCTGCGCTCGGTCGGCGCCCATTCGAACGGCGAGAACGGCCCGACGCGGCTCACCGGCATCGTCTGGGACGTCACCAACGATACGCTCTTTACCCAGGCGCTTCGCGAGGCCAAGGCGACCAGCGACATCAAGAATGCCGAACTGGAGCTGGCGCTCGACGAGCTATCGAGCCGCGAGCACGAGCTGTCCGAACTGTCGCACAAGCTGGACCTGGCGCTCGCTTCCTATAATTGCGGCATCTGGGAAGGCGACCCGGTGACGACCACCGCCATCTGGGACGACCGGATGCACCAGCTCTACAACGTGCCGAACAGGAACCGGCCGGTGACCCGGCACGAATGGCTCTCCTCCATCCACCAGGACGACCGGCAGCCGGTGCAGCTGGCCACCAACCGGGCCATTGCGTCCGGCACGACCGTCAACACCACCCAGCGCATCGTCCTGCCCAACAACGAGATGCGCTATGTGCGCTCGGTGGGCCAGGTGCATGTCGGCAAGGACGGAAAGAAGAAGATCATCGGCATCGCCTTCGACGTGACCGCCGACGCCCTGCTCGCCGAGCAGCTGAGGGCCGCCAAGTCGGATGCCGACAGCCGCAACCTCGAACTGGAACTTGCCAAGAACCGCATCGAGTTCAACGCCCTGCACGATCCGCTGACGGCGCTCGCCAACCGCCGCAAGCTCGACATGGAGCTCGACGAACTGAGCCAGTCCGGCCAGCATCATCGCACCCGGTTCACCATTCTCCATCTCGACCTCGACCGCTTCAAGGAAATCAACGACACGCTCGGCCATGCGGCGGGCGACGCGATGCTGGTGCATGCCTCGCGGGTGCTGTCGCGCAACGTGCCGCGCGGCGACCTCGTGGCGCGGATCGGCGGCGACGAATTCGTCATTCTCGCCCGACGCGCCGTGCCGGCCGCCGAGATCTCGGAACTGTGCGAACGCATCATCGTCGAGATGAACAAGCCGATCGACTTCGAGGGCTTCTCCTGCCGCTGCGGCATCTCGATCGGCATCGCCCAGGCCTCCGGCATCTCCCCCGACGCGCGCCGCATCCTGGTCAATGCCGACATCGCGCTCTACCAGGCCAAGGAAAAGGGCCGCAACGGCTACGAGTTCTTCACCCCCGACCTGCAGGCCAACATCGTCTCCAAGAAGCGCATGGCCGACGAGATCCTGACCGGCCTCGAACGCGACGAGTTCACCGTCTGGTACCAGCCGCAGTTCGAGACCTCGACCATGCAGCTTTCCGGTGCGGAAGCGCTGGTGCGGTGGAACCACCCGGACAAGGGCGTGATAGCCTCCAACCATTTCATCAAGGTCGCCGAAGAGCTGAATGTCATGGCCCGGATCGACCAGCTGGTGCTGGAAAAGGCGCTGCGCGACCAGATGCGCTGGACGGCGCTCGGCGTGAAGGTGCCGCGCATTTCGGTCAACGTCTCGTCGAAGCGTCTGCACGACGCGACGCTCGTCGACCAGCTGCATGGCCTGGCCATCAACCCCGGCGCCATCTGTTTCGAACTGGTGGAATCGATCTTCCTCGACGAGAGCGACGACGTGGTCACCGAGAACATCGAGAAGATCAAGGCGCTCGGCATCGACATCGAGATCGACGACTTCGGCACCGGCCATACCTCGATCCTGAGCCTGCTGCGGCTGAAGCCCAAGCGGCTGAAGATCGACCGCCAGCTGGTCATGCCGATCGTCAATTCGCCGCAGGAACGTGCCCTGGTGCGCTCGATCATCGAGATCGCCCGCTCGCTCGGCGTCGAGACGGTGGCCGAGGGCGTCGAAAGCCTCGACCATGCGGGCCTTCTACGTCAGCTCGGCTGCGACTTCCTGCAGGGCTATGCCTTCGCCAAGCCCCTGCCCTTCGACGAGTTCAGCCGCTTCACCAAGGGTTTTCCGCAGCGCAAGGCGTCGTGAAGCGACGTCAGATCCCGAACGCAGCGTTTCCAAGAAAGGCTTGTCGCGCTTGGGGCTTTTCCACTATGAGTGAGCCCCAACAAAAGCCGCGGCGGCATGGTGAGACCCCAGTGCCGCCCGAACGTTCCGGTGCTTAGCCATGTCGCACAATACCTTCGGTCACCTGTTCCGCGTCACCACCTGGGGCGAAAGCCACGGGCCGGCGCTCGGCGCGGTGGTCGACGGCTGCCCGCCCGGCATCCGTTTCACCCTCGACGACCTGCAGTCCTTCCTCGACAAGCGCAAGCCCGGGCAGTCGCGCTTCGTGACGCAGCGCCGCGAGGAGGACCTCGTCAAGGTGCTCTCCGGCGTGATGCCGCAGGACGACGGATCGATGATTTCGACCGGCACGCCGATCTCGCTGATGATCGAGAACACCGACCAGCGCTCCAAGGACTATGGCGACATTGCCAAGCGATATCGGCCCGGCCACGCCGACTATACCTATGACGTCAAATACGGCATTCGCGACTATCGGGGCGGCGGCCGCTCGTCGGCCCGCGAGACGGCGGCCCGCGTCGCTGCCGGCGCGCTGGCTCGTCTCGTCGTGCCCGGCGTCACCATTCGCGGCGCGCTGGTGCAGATTGGCAAACACAAGATCGACCGGACCAACTGGGACTGGGCCCAGGTGAGCGAGAACCCGTTCTTCGCGCCCGACCCGAAAATCGTGCCCGTCTGGGAGGCCTATCTCGACGAGATCCGCAAGGCCGGCTCCTCGGTCGGCGCGGTGATCGAGGTGGTCGCGGAGGGCGTGCCCGCCGGCATCGGCGCACCGGTCTACGGCAAGCTCGACCAGGACATTGCCAGCCTTCTGATGTCGATCAATGCGGTGAAGGGCGTCGAGATCGGAAACGGCTTCGGCGCGGCCGAGATCACCGGCGAGGAAAACGCCGACGAAATGCGGATCGGGCCGGACGGCAAGCCGGTGTTTCTTTCCAACCATGCCGGCGGCATTCTCGGCGGGATTTCCACCGGCGAACCGATCGTCGCGCGATTCGCCATCAAGCCGACCTCGTCGATCCTCACCGAACGGCGCTCGATCGATGCCGACATGAACGAGGTCGACGTGCGCACCAAGGGCCGCCACGACCCCTGCGTCGGAATCCGGGCGGTTCCTGTCGGCGAGGCGATGCTCGCTTGCGCCATTGCCGATCATTATTTGCGAGACCGCGGCCAGACCGGCCGACTGAAGTGACGAGGACTTTCCATGAGCTATGACCAGAGCCGCGTCGTCGACGCCATCCGCGCCTTCGAAGCCGGCGAAATCGTCGTCGTCACCGATGACGACGACCGTGAGAACGAGGGCGACCTGATCGTCGCCGCCGTGCACTGCACCGCCGAGAAGATGGCCTTCATCGTGCGCCACACCTCGGGCATCGTCTGCGCCCCCATGCCGAAGGAAGAGGCCAAGCGCCTCAACCTCAACGCCATGGTCGCCGAAAACGACAGCGCCCACACCACCGCCTTCACCGTGACCGTCGACTTCAAGCACGGCACGACGACCGGGATTTCCGCCGAGGACCGCACGCTCACCGTGCGCAATCTCGCCAACCCGAATGTCGGCCCGGCCGATTTCGTCCGTCCCGGCCACATCTTCCCGCTGGTCGCCCGCGAAGGCGGGGTTCTCATGCGCTCCGGCCATACCGAAGCCGCCGTCGATCTCTGCAAACTCGCCGGGCTTCCGCCGGTCGGCGTCATCGGCGAACTGGTCAACGACAACGGCACGGTCAAGCACGGGCCTGAGGTGTTCTCCTTCGCCGAGGAACATGGGCTGAAGCGCGTTTCGGTCGCCGATCTCATCGCCTATCGGCAGCGCAAGGAAACGCTGATCCAGCTCGCCTCGAGCTTCAGCATCGAGACGCCCTATGGCCCGGCCAAGGCGCATGCCTATTCGCTGCCCTGGGACCCGATGCAGCATCTCGCCGTCGTCTTCGGCGACATCCGCGACGGCGTCGACATTCCGGTGCGCCTGCATCTCGAGCATGTCGGCACGGACGTGTTCGGCAAGGACCGACAGATCGACGAGATCATGAAGAAGATCGCCGCCAAGGGCCGCGGTGTCATTGTCTACCTGCGCGAGGGCTCGGTCGGCGTCGGCGTCTCGACCACGGCCCGCACCGGCCTGCACGAGCGCGAAGCGCACGAACAGGCGCAGGCCCGCGACAGCGAATGGCTGGAAATCGGCCTTGGCGCGCAGATCCTCAAAGACCTCGGCGTCAGCTCGATCCGGCTCTTCGCCTCGCGCGAACGCCACTATGTCGGCTTGGAGGGTTTCGGCATCCGCATCAGCGCGACGGAGATTGTTTGAGGGGCGAGGAGGGCCGGCCCCGGCTCCACAGGGTCGCCATCCTACCGATGGGTATGGCAGACCGTATAGCGTCCAGACTTGCGTCCTCTCCAGTCTGCACTCAAATGCGCTCGCGGCAAGGGCGCCGGTGCTCACACCCCTTTACGAGACTCCTGACGACCAACTCGCCGAACGGCCCGTTTAAGCCACGGTCCGATTTGACGTTCGAGTGGATGGTTGCTGACATATTCCATGAAGCCTGAAAGAGTGGCTTCCTTACTCCTTACACGTTCCGCGTACTGACGAACAATTTTCTCCCAGACCGGATCGCGTTGAAAAGAACCCGCCGAACCATCATCGAAGTACTTTGGCTTGTTGCGGATTCTAATGGCTCGCAGACGGATATCTTTCGGGAGAAGCGGGGCTGAGAATACTACGAGTTCAGACTTCGCGCCTTCCGCGGGAGCCGCGAACTCATCCTTGTCGGTAGCCCGAAATGGACCGTCATCTCCAGTCCTTTCAGCGCGTGTGAACCCCACCAACGGACCCGTTGGTCGCTCCGTAGCCATTATTGCATCGAGATCATCCTGAGAAAAGGTGGGCGGAAGGTAGACGTTCTTGTGAGCGTTGAGCCATTGCAGTTCGTTCAATGCAGCAGCTTCTTCACGCGTTCGGATCGTGATGATGCCATTGTTTGCGTCGCTCACGTAGGTATTGCCATCATGCAGCAGTAGCGCGAAGTTGGGAGATAGTGGCAGAAACATTTGCAGTCCCGCCCTAGTCATACCCGCCATCCGATAAGGATTCTTCTTACGGCCGAACCAATTAGTCGAGACTACCGGGTTGTCAGCGATTACGAATGGCGTAGCGGTTTCGTTGACGACAAGGAAGCGCTTTAGGTCGAGGAGAAGTGGGCTCATCGCCAAAGCGAATGCAACGTTCTGATTGGCCGCATCCTTGAGCTCGACTTTGACGGAGCGAAGAGCGTGCTCATCGATCCGATTGTACATTAGTAGTTTCATCATGCGGTCGATCATGCTGTTGTACTCTTCTTCGGCACGAAGCGTGCGCGCCTTTTGAAGGGCGACCATCTGGATGAGATGCCAGCCGTCACGTTCGTCAATTGAGCGTGTGGTCAGCATTCTACGGATGAGATGGGCAAAGTAACCTTCCATAGTACTCAAGGCCTTTTCTATGGCCAGGTTTTTTCCATAGAAATAGTCGCGGTAGCATTGGTCTTTAAGGGAGGCTACTGGGATCACTTTCTGGGTGGCGATGTTGATTAGGCGGATCTGTCTGGGTTTCGTATTGGAGACAAGGTCTAACGCGAAATAGCGTAGGGTTGATTTTGGCACGTAGTGTTGGCGTTTGTTGTCTGCCATGGTTTCTCAACATTGATGCAAAGCAGGCCCCCTCACGCACGGAGCGCTCCGACATCAGGTAATTGGCCAAGGCAGCCTTTTAAAGGGGAGTATCGGTCTCTAGTGAGTCAGGCAGCGTGAAAACAGCGTGAGTCGTCAGCCAGAATTGTAGTAGCGGGGTGATCTAGCCTCGTCTCAAGCTCTGCGTATTCTTGGGACCATTCATCCCTTTAGCGCCACGCGGCACAAAGAAGTCCCTATCGGGCGAAGCGCTTTGCGCCGGCGACGCAGGCCACCACGGCGGCGGTGACCGCGACCATGGACCCGCTCACCGCCTCGCCGAGCAGGCCGGCCGCCAGCACCAGGCCGAAGAAGGGCTGCAAGAGTTGCAGCTGGCCGACGGCGGCGATGCCGCCCTGGGCAAGGCCGCGATACCAGAAGACGAAGCCAATCAGCATGCTGAAGACAGAGACATAGGCAAGGCCGAGCCAGGCCGGCTGGCCGGTTCCGGCAAAGGACGGTGGCATGGTGGCGAGCGCCAGCACCACCATGACCGGCAGGGAAAGCACGAGCGCCCAGGAAATGACCTGCCAGCCGCCGAGCGTGCGTGACAGTTTGGCGCCTTCCGCATATCCCAGCCCGCAGACGATGATGGCGCCGAGCATCAGCAGGTCGCCGACCGGCGAGGCCGTCACGCCCTGCAGCAGGGCAAAGCCGGCGACCAGCAGGCTTCCGAGCCCGGAAAACAGCCAGAAGGCCGGCCGCGGCCGCTCTCCGCCGCGCAACACGGCGAAGCTGGCGGTGGCGAGCGGCAAAAGCCCGACGAAGACGATCGAATGCGCCGAGGTGACGTGCTTGAGGGCCAGCGCGGTCAGCAGCGGAAAGCCGACGACGACGCCCAGCGCGACGACGACCAGCGACACCATCTCGCCCGGCTTCGGCCATTTCTGCCGGAACACCAGCAGCAGGCCAAGCGCCAGCGCGCCGGCGATGGCGGCCCGCGCCACCGTCAGGAACACCGGATCGAAATCGGCCACCGCCACCCGGGTGGCGGGGAGCGAGCCGCTGAAGATCAAAACACCCAGAAAACCGTTGATCCAGCCGCTTGTCGTCTTGTCCATCAAAAATCCATCCTCGTCGATTGGCCGCAAGGATAGGCGATCGCGGATGGATTTCTCAGAGACAGTGCATTACAGTTTTGCCGAACTGTAATGATCACGAGAGCAGTACACATGCTGGACAAGATCGCCATCGACGGCGAAGACGGCACGCGCGTCGGCCGCGTCATGGGCGCCATCCGCCAGCGGATCGGCGGGCGCACGCTGGCGCCGGGGGCCAAGCTGCCGTCGATCCGCGGCTTTGCCAAGGTCATGGCGGTCTCCACCTCGACCGTGGTCGAGGCCTTTGACCGGCTGGCGGCCGAGGGGCTGATCCAGTCGCGGCCGGGCTCCGGCTTCTATGTCGCCGGCCACCTGCCGCCGCTGATGCTGGCCGAGTTCGGCCCCAAGCTCGATCGCGCCGTCGATCCCTTCTGGGTGTCGCGGCAGTCGCTGGAGGCCGGCGCGGACACGCTGACGCCCGGCTGCGGCTGGCTGCCGGCGGCGTGGATGCCGCAGGACGAGCTGCGCCGGTCGTTGCGCCAGCTGACCCGGACCGACGACACGGTGCTCGCCGACTACGGCACGCCGCTCGGGCTGCCGCCGCTCCGCCAGCTTCTGTCGCGGCGCATGGCCGAGCGCGGCATCCAGGCGGCGCCGGACCAGATCATGCTGACGGAATCGGGCACGCAGGCGATCGACCTGCTCTGCCGCTTCCTGATCGAGCCGGGCGACACCGTGCTGGTCGACGACCCCTGCTATTTCAACTTCCTCGCGCTCCTGCGCGCCCATCGCGTCAAGGTCGTCGGCGTGCCCTATACCGCGACCGGCCCGGACATCGCGCTGTTTGCCGAAGCACTCACCGAACACCGGCCGCGCCTCTACATCACCAATTCGGCGCTGCACAATCCGACAGGTGCTACGCTTTCGCCGGCGACCGCCCACCGGCTGCTCAAGCTCGCCGAGCAATCCGGCCTCACCATCATCGAGGACGACATCTTTGCCGATTTCGAGCCCGAGCCGGCGCCGCGGCTTTCGGCCTTCGACGGGCTCGACCGGGTGATCCATATCGGCAGCTTTTCCAAGACGCTGTCGGCGGCGGCGCGCTGCGGCTTCATCGCCGCCCGGCCCGACTGGATCGAAGGGCTGATCGACCTGAAGATCGCCACGAGTTTCGGCGGCAATCCCGTCTCCGCCGAGCTGGTGCTGAACATCCTGAAGGACGGGACCTATCGCAAGCACATCGCCACCTTGCGCGACCGCCTGTCGCGCGCCACGGGCGAGACCAACAGGAAGCTTCGGGCGCTCGGGCTGAAACCCTGGCTCGAACCGCGCGGCGGCATGTTCCTCTGGTGCCAGCTGCCGGACGGCCTCGACGCCGCGGACGTCGCGCGCCGCGCACTCGCCGACAAGATCGTGCTCGCCCCCGGCAATGTCTTCAGCGTCTCGCAGACGGCGACGCGGTATTTAAGGTTCAATGTGGCGCAGTCGAGCGATCCCAGGGTGTTTGCGACGGTCGAGAGGGCGATGCGGGGGTGAATGGGGGGCTGCCTAAGTATTGTGATATAGGGCGTTCCTGGGGCGATTGAATGCCATTGCCCCAGAACGGACATGAGCTTGAATCTCGTCAAATTCACTAGGGCTAAGGCTTCTGAGGCGGCTTGTGCGCTACCCCTCCCGTTCACCACCTCTTAGCACGATCCCCAACTCAGAGACATTTCTGTCAAAATCATAAAGGTATCGACCAAAGCAGTGGCTTTGACCTCCTCCATTACTCAACCACATTTTCTCACGCCAACCGCCTCGAAGCAAATATGATAAGGCGAACGTAAACTCTAACGTCTCGATCAAGAAAATAAATTGATCAATGTTCTTTATATAGTCGAATTTTGCTGCACTTCCGTGCACGAAATAATTTCGGCAATCAACAGCTTGATCTAATACTAATTGCAGATCTTTAAATTTACCGTTAAACCCACCACGAAGGCCTTCCGACCACGCCAAGATTTTCTTTTTCAAATTAGCGGAGTTCATACGCCCAAGGCTACTTAGACCCGCAGACCGTTCCGGACTTGATGGCAGAGCATCAAACAATGCTTTGCATTTGTCTACGACGTCTTGAATCTCTTGCGGCAACGATTTCGACACGGGATTGACGGATTCCGGGATAAGATCATAGAGATTGGCGGCCGCGATTATGCGGTTTACATCAAAATTGTTTTGCTGGTCGAAAGCATTGAAGAACCTGCGGCGGGCATGCCCCAATATAGCTTCATCGCAAAACCAAGAACTGATCAGCCCAGCCAGCGTCTCGGGATGCTGCACTCCATTTAGCAAGGCATCACGTGAGTGGGGTTTTGTCGCTCGATCCCCATCTCGAAACGTGCGCGCCGTCGTCGGTAGCACCTTCAGAAAGGGCTTTCTCTCGTCGTCGCCAACAAGAACAATGCGTATGTCAAATATGTGCTGCGGCCGGCCCGCCAGGAGACCGAACAACTGGGCGATAGACCAAACTGGGTCAAGACTTCCCCGAAGGTCTTTTGCCGTGTCGAACACGAACTGCATTCTTATGGAGTTATCGATTTTGAAGCCCTTCACGCCCGGATGGCTCATACTGAACCCATGACTAGCAGAGAGTTTCCCTGCCGGAACGCTACACTCAAAAATCTCATGTTTCCCCGAAAAATATAATATCTCTGGCCTTTCGCCAATCGCTCCATGATCTTGATCCGCGAGCAGTGCAGCAATTTTAGTCTCTGGTTCCAGCACTAGGCCAAACGCTTGCCTGTCAGGAAAAATCGCCTCGGCGTCATCAATCTGAAAGAAGATGGTTTTCACGACATTCTGGTTGGGATCAAAGTGATCACCCCGAATTATGTAGTGCGGGAAGATGTTCGCGAAGTTGATCCGCCCACTTCCTTCCAGGCAGGCTGCCCCAAGCACGGGAGGTAGCAAGCAGTCTGCCAACGTGACCTTCTCATTTTGCTGAAGCGTCCCGAAGATAAAATCAGGCAGATCCGATTTCAGAAAATATGATCGGTCTTCGACATAGAGATTCGTTTCACCGGCGTTGATCAGCAGTTCTCCGTGAACCTCTTGACCGCCGATTTGAAATCGACCGAATGACTTTTCACTAACAGTTGCCATATCGATGCCTCCGTGAGTAGTCTCAAGCGTTAGTAGCCTCAATCTGGAGATTGCCTTCCGCAGATCAAGCAGTTCAAACGAAGCGACATCCCCCTCACCCCAGCCAACCGTCGCGATATTCCACCCGCTCCACGCCGGCGAACCTCGCCAGCCGCACCAGCTCCGCCTCCAGCCTTTCCAGCCGCCCAACCGACGGTTTGACGCCCTTTTCCAGCCAGAGCCGTTTCACGTCGAGTATGCCGGCCTTGCGGTCGGCCTTCATGTCGATGCGGCCGATCAGGCGGTCGGATTCGAGCAGCGGGAAGACGTAGTAGCCGTATTCGCGCTTCGGTTCGGGGACAAAAATCTCAATGCGGTAGAAGAAGCCGAACAAGCGTTCGGTGCGGTTGCGGTCCCGGATCAGCGGGTCGAAGGGGCTCAAGGTCCGGATGCGGGCCGGCGGCTCGGGCGGGTTCAGGAGCGCGGGCAGGCTTTCGGCAAGGGCGAAGGAGGCGCGCGGCTTGCCGTCGACCGTCTCGATCAAGACCTCCTCCAGCTCGTCGCGGTGGTCCTCCACCCAGGCCTTCGCCTCCTGCGGGGTGACCAGATCGAAGAAGGCGGCGATTTCGCCATGGGTGGCAAAGCCGAGCCGCGTCAGCGCCTGCCGGCAGGCCCAGTCGATGAAGGCACCGTGATCGACCTCGGCTAAGAAATGTTCGGTCGGGATGACGCGCTCACTGAGGTCGTAGACCTTCTGGAAATTGTCGCGCCCGGCGATCGCCAGCTTGCCGGTGTGCCAGAGGAATTCGAGCGCGGTCTTCGACGGGTGCCAGTTCCACCAGCCGCCCGACTTGTGGTCCTCGGCTTTCACCTCGCGGGCCATGATCGGGCCGCGCTCGCGGATCTTCTCATAGGTCTCGTCGAAGGCCTGGTCGAAGCCCTCGCCCTGCCATTTCGCCCAGTTTTCCAGGATGCGCTCCTTTCGCCGGACGAAGCGGTGCTTCCAGTAGGGAAAGAAGGCGGACGGGATGATCGAGGCATCGTGCGTCCAGTGCTCGAACAGCGTGCGGTCTTTTTCCAGAAGCGCGGTCAGGTGTTCCGGCCGGTAGGTCTGGTTGCGCGAAAAGAGGATCTGGTGATGGGCGCGCTCGACGGTCGCGATGCTGTCGACCTGGACGAAGCCGAGGTCATGGATCAGGTCGTAGAGCCCGGCCTTGCCGAGCGCCCGCTGCGGCGGGCGGGACAGCCCCTGCCGCTCGAGGAAGATTTTTCGCGCCTGGGTGTTGGAGAGAGGAATCGCCATGGGGAGGGAGGGTAGAGGATGTTCACGATATGTTCAATGGGGTGAGGAATGGTCGGCGAGGCCGACGAAACGATCCAGTGAATCGTTTCGAATGACGAACGCCCTGAGCCCAAGCGAAGGGCCGCCAGAGGTGCAGCGCCGGGATACAAGGTTGAGTCTGCGGCCAGATGCTTCGAGGCCCTCTCTTTGCTCGGGCACCTCAGCATGAGGGGGCGATCGGGGTAGCCGCGCCAATGAGCGATGGGGAGTTTGGGTGGCGGTGCAAATGGGCGACAGATGAGACGGGGCGGCTGCCTGGTGGCGCCAGCGGCACAAGGGTAGCCCTCACCCTGAGGCGGGAGCGAAAGCGACCCTCGAAGGGCGGGGGCGGATGGAGAATTGCCCCTCACCCTAACCCGACCGGGGTCGAGCCGCGTGTCTCGACCCGTCCTTCGGCCCCTCGCAAGCGGGGAGAGGGAGACGAAACGTTGCAGCAAGTTCCTTCTCCCCACCTGCGGCAGGGCGATCGGATATGGAACCTAGGGCGGCGCGGCATTCTTAACCCTCCCCCTTGTGGGGAGGGTGGCCGGCAGGCGGGAGGGGTTTTGCCGCGGAGCGAAGACCCCTCCCCAACCCCTCCCCACAAGGGGGAGGGGCTCCACCTGCCGACCCATGCCTTCATATGTGCTTGCTCCTTAGCCCTGGGGCATATTCCCCTCGCCCCTCCCCCGGTCTATAGAGACGCCAGGACATCGGCGGGGACCACTACGCTTGCAGATCACATTCGACCGGGCAGAGGTGCGCTATGGCACGCAGACGGCGCTTCATCCGCTGTCGCTCACGCTCGCCGAACGCCGCATCGGGGTGATCGGGCTCAACGGGTCGGGCAAGACGACGTTTGCGCGGCTGATCAACGGGCTGGTCAAGCCGTCGGCCGGCACGGTTTCGCTTGACGGGCTCGACACGGTGAAGGACGACAAGGCGGTGCTGTCCAAGGCGGGCTTCATCTTCCAGAACCCGGCCAACCAGATCATCCTGCCGATCATTCGCGACGATATCGCGTTTGGACCGAAGAGCCGGGGGCTGAAGGGCGGCGCGCTCGAACGGGCAGTCGACGCGGTGCTGGACCGCTTCGGCATAACCCACCTCGCCGGCCGGCGGCCGCACGAGCTGTCCGGCGGCGAATTGCAGCTGGCGGCGCTCGCCGCGGTCGTCGTCACCGAGCCGGAACTGGTGATCTTCGACGAGCCGACCAACCAGCTGGACCTCAAGAACCGCGCCATGGTGAAGGCCGCGATCGAGGGGCTCGCGCAGCAGGCGCTCGTCATCAGCCACGATCTCGACCTGGTCGCCGATTTCGAACGGGTGCTCGTCTTCCATCAGGGGCGGATTGTCTTCGACGGCGAGGCCGGCCAGGCCATCGTCCGCTACCGGGAGGTCGCGCTTTCATGAAAAGCCTGCATGTCGCCGGCCACAGCCTGATGCACCGGACGAAACCGGCGGTGAAGATCGCCGGGCTGGCGCTGATTGCCGTGCTGATCTTCCTGACCCGCGATCCGCGTCTGCTGGTCCCGGCGCTGACCGCCGCGGCTATGCTCTATTTCACGCTCGGCCAGCCGCTGCGCGCGGCGCTGTCGCCGCTGAAGCCTGTCTTCCTCACCATCGCCATCGTCGGGCTGTTCCATCTGCTGCTGACCAGCGCCGAGGAGGCGATGGTCACCGTGCTTCGCCTTTCGACGCTGATGCTGCTGGGGGCGGTGGTAACGGCGACGACCACGGTCTCGGCCTTCATCGAGACGATCACCAGGGCCGCCGCGCCGCTCGAGCGGATCGGCCTCGTCAAGGCATCGGACATTGGCCTGTCGGTCGGGCTGGTGGTACGGTTCGTGCCGGAAATCCTGTCCCGCTACGAAGCGATCCGCGAGGCGCACCGGGCGCGCGGCATCCGCCCGAAGATCACCACCCTGCTCGGGCCGCTTATCATCGCCACCCTCAAGGATGCGGATAATATCGCCGAGGCCATTGACGCCCGGGGCATTCGCGGGCAGTGACGTTTTCCGTTGGGGAGAATTCCTGTTTCACATCTGTCGCTTTCGCAAGGCCGCTTCAAGGCTTTGCCCGACAGGCCCAAGGGAGACATCATGCAGACCCGTGACCTCGTCCTTATCTCGCTGTTTGCCGCGATCATCGTCGCGCTCGGCTTCGTTCCGCCGATCACGCTCGGCTTCATTCCCGTGCCGATCACCGCGCAGTCGCTCGGCGTCATGCTGGCCGGCGTCATTCTCGGCGCCAGGCGCGGGGCGCTCGCCGCCGTGCTGGTCATCCTGCTGGTGGCGATCGGCCTGCCGGTGCTGTCCGGCGGCCGCGGCGGCCTTGCCGTCTTTGCCGGCCCGACCGTCGGCTTCCTGATCGGCTGGGTGCCGGCGGCCTTCGTCACCGGCCTGATCGCCGAGCGCTTCGCCCGCTCCGGCCTGTCCGCTATCGGCCAGACGCTCGGCTTCTTCGCCGCGGCAGCCCTTGGCGGCGTCGTCGTCCTCTATGTCTTCGGCATCGGCTACCTCGCCTTCGGCGCCGGCCTTGGCCTCGAAAAGGCCTTCCTCGGTTCGATGGCCTTCATGCCGGGCGACCTGCTGAAGGCCGCGATCGCCGGTCTTGCCGGCCGTGCCGTGATGGTCGGCTATCCGCTGCTGCCCGAGCGCGCCTGAGGGGTAGCGTCCCGGCAACGTCCGACAATCACCTCTCTCGCCGCCGCAGCAGGAACCATGTTGCGGCGGCAAGGCCCAGCGCGCCGAGCCATGGGGCCAGCGAAACGGCGAGCGCGACGATGAAGGTCTCGTAGGACCGGCCTTCGAGCATCCATTGCAGGAAGAGGCCGGCAAGCCACCCGCCGAGAGCAGCGGCAGCGGCCCATGCCAGGCGAACCGCCGATCCGCGCGGCGCCCGTATCTGCGGGTTCCGCCTTCCGGAAAAGATCCAGTACCAGATTGCCCCCGCGAGTGCGCAGGCGATCGCCACGGCGGGGCCGATGACGAAGGCGAGCCCCATGGCGGCGGCCCCCTCGCGCTGCGACACCTCGAAAACGTCGAAGGCGACCAGCCCAACACCGAGGGCCGCGAGATATCCGGCGACCAGAGCCGCAAGCGCGACCAATACCGTCTTCAACACTCTTGAAGCCATGCGATCCCGGCCGATTCGCCGCCCCCTCGCCATGTGCCATCACCCGCGCCGGCCGGGCCGGCAGCGTGCACCCGACGCCGGATCATAGCGAAATCGGCGAACTGCGCGAGCGGGTTCTGCCGCCTTGGCGCGCTCCGGGGGATGCGGCCGGCGCTTGCCCAAAACCGATACGTTTCGCTGTATTGCGGGCGTCGGACCCGCGCCCCTAAGATCGCAAGGCTTGGAGGAGTGTCCAGCCGGCAGCCTTCCGACCCGTCGGAAAATCGGCGTTTTGCTCTTGCAAAGGACGACAAGCGCGCTCTTCAACCTTGGGAGGAAGTACCATGAAATGGAATGCCCCTAAATTCGTCGAGGTCAGCTGCGGCATGGAAATCAACCGTTACGCCCCTGCGGACGGCGACGAGCCTGTGCTGTTCTGATTGAACGGTGACGGGGCACGAGGCGATGGCGCAAGTTCGTTTCCTCGTGCTCGGTGCCGCGGCCGGCGGAGGCCTGCCCCAGTGGAACTGCGGTTGCCCGAACTGTCGCGCGGCGCGTGATCCGGCGTCGGGCCTCAAACCCCAGACGCAATCGTCGCTGGCGGTCAGCCCGGACGGCGAACTGTGGGTCGTGTTCAACGCCTCGCCTGACATCCGCGCCCAGATCGAGCACAATGCCTGCCTTCATCCGCACGCGCTGCGCGACAGCCCGATCAGAAGCGTGGTCGTCACCAATGGCGACATCGACCACATCACCGGGCTCCTGACGCTGCGGGAAAAGCAGAGCTTCACGCTTTTTGCCACGGCGGCGCTGATGGAGACGCTCGGGCAGAACCCGGTCTTCCAGGTTCTCGATCCCGCGCTCGTGCAGCAGCGGACCGTCGGCCTCGACACGTCGTTTTCGCCGCTTGACGGGCTTGAGATCCGGCTGTTCGCCGTGCCCGGCAAGGTGCCGCTCTATCTCGAAGGGGCCGACCTGAAGCTCGGCCAGGAAACCGACGACACCGTCGGCGTCGAATTCCTGATCGGCGACAAGCGCGCCTATTACATTCCCGGCTGCGGCTCGATGCCGGCGGCGCTTGCACAGCGGCTTGAAGGTGCCGACCTCGTCTTCTTCGACGGCACCGTGTTCGAGGACGACGAGATGATCATCGCTGGCGTTGGGCAAAAGACCGGACGGCGCATGGGGCACATGCCGATCAACAGCGAAGGCGGCAGCCTGGCGGCGCTTTCGCCCCTGTCGATCGGTCGCAAGGTCTATGTCCACATCAACAATACCAACCCGATCTGGCGGACCGGGCCGGAGCGCGATCAGGTCGAGGCGCAGGGTTTCGAAATCGGCCATGACGGAATGGAGGTCATCCTTGTTGCCCACTCCTGACAGAGAACAATTCGAGGCGCGCCTGCGGGCGATCGGGGCGTCGCGCTATCACGACAAGCATCCGTTTCACCAGATGCTGCATGGCGGCGGCTGTTCGATGATCCAGGTGCGCGCCTGGGTGATCAACCGCTACTACTATCAGAGCCGCATCCCGATGAAGGACGCGGCCTTCCTGTCGCGCTGCGAGGATCCGCAATTGCGCCGCATCTGGCGCAGCCGCATCGAGGATCATGACGGCGGGGTGAGCGAGGGCGGCGGCATCCGCCGCTGGCTGAAGCTTGCCGAGGCGGTCGGGCTCGATCCGGATTTCGTCGCCTCGACTCGCGGTGTGCTGCCGGGCACGCGCTTTGCCGTCGATGCCTATGTGCATTTCGTCCGCGAAAAGCCGCTGCTTGAGGCGGTCGCCTCGTCGCTCACCGAACTCTTCGCCCCGGCTATCCACGAGAACCGCATTGCCGGGCTGCTCAAGCACTATGCCTTCGCCGACGACAGCGCGCTCTCCTATTTCCGCCAGCGACTGAACGAAGCGCCGCAGGACGTCAAGTTCGGCCTCGCCTTCGTGCTTGACCATGCCGACACGCTGGAGAAGCAGGATGCGGCAGCCGCCGCGCTCACCTTCAAGACCGATGTGCTGTGGTCGCAACTCGATACGCTGCATTCGGCCTATGTGGCGCCGGCGCGCCTTCCGCCAGGCGGCTGGGACGGGCGCGAGGGCGTGACCGGCGCGCTCGACGAGAACCCCTTGCGCGGGGCGGCGGAATGAGCGGCGAAGGGACGGCCCCAAGCGCTGGCGAGAGCCCAGTAGAAACCGCCGAGGCCGGCGGCACCGGCGTCGCCGTGACCGGCGCAACCGTGGCCCGGCTGGCGCGCGGCGTGCGGCTGCGCGAGGACCCGGTGCGCGGCCAGACGGTGCTGCTCGCGCCCGAACGGGCACTGGCGCTCGACGAGATCGCGGTTGCCATCGTCAAGGCGCTGGACGGCACCCGCGACCTCGATACAATCGCTGAGGGATTTGCCCGTCAGTTTGAGGCGCCGCAGGATCAGGTGCTCGCCGACGTGATCGCCTTCATCCGCGAGTTTTCCGACCGGCGCCTGCTGGAGATCGTCAGATGAACGAACACCCCTCGCCCGCGCGTTTCGCCGCCCAGCGTCCGCCACCGCCGATCGCCATGCTGGCGGAACTCACCCATCGCTGTCCGCTCGCCTGTCCCTATTGCTCGAACCCGCTGGAGCTTTCCCGCGCCTCGGAAGAGCTTTCGACCGAGGAATGGATCGACGTCTTCCGCCAGGCGGCCGATCTCGGCGTGCTGCACCTGCATCTCTCCGGTGGAGAGCCCGCTTCGCGCCGCGATCTGGTGGCGCTGACCAGGGCCGCCTCCGGCTTCGGGCTCTACACCAATCTCATCACGTCGGGTGTCGGGCTGACCGAAGCACGCATCCAGGAGCTTTCGGAGGCCGGCCTCGATCACCTGCAGCTGTCGATCCAGGGTGTCACGCCGGAAAAGGCCGATCTGGTCGGCGGCTATGCGGGCGGCTATGCCCGCAAGATCGCGGTCGCCGGCTGGACCCATGCGGCCGGCATTCCGCTCACCGTCAATGCCGTCTGCCACAAGCAGAACATGGACGAGATCGAGGACATGGTGGGGCTTGCCATCGAGCTCGGCGCGCGGCGGATCGAGATCGCCACCGTGCAGTTCCACGGCTGGGCCGAGCGCAACCGGGCCTCGCTCATGCCGACGCGGGCGCAGGTGGAAGCGACCACCGCCTTTGTCGCGGAAGCGCGGAAGCGGCTCGCCGGAACGCTGGTGATCGACTATGTGCCGGCTGACCACCATTCGCGCTATCCGAAGGCCTGCATGGGCGGCTGGGGCCGCACAGGGCTCAACGTCAATCCGGCGGGGCGCGTCTTGCCCTGCCATGCAGCCGAGACCATACCGGGGTTTACCTTCGACAATGTCCGCGCGACGCCGCTTGCCGAGATCTGGCTCGAGGGGGCGGCCTTCAACGCCTATCGCGGCGACGACTGGATGGCCGAGCCCTGCCGCAGCTGCGAGCGCAAGCACATCGACTTCGGCGGCTGCCGCTGCCAGGCGATGGCGCTTGCCGGCGACGCTGCCGCCACCGACCCGGTCTGCATCCGCTCGCCGCTCCACGCCGCCCTTGCCGCCGCAGCTGAAGAGGATGGCGAAGCCGAACCCGGGCCGTTCGTCTATCGGGGACGGTGAGATCCGCATCACATCACGGCAATACACGCCCCTTGAAATGACACCTTAATGGTGGCATTCTTTCTCCGTGGAAAAGTTGCGCCCGACCTATGATCTCGCGGCGATCAAGGCTGCGCTCGGCTCCGTCAGCACGTTGGCGATCACCTCGTCGGCGCTGCGAGACGCGATGGCGCTCGGCTTCGAGCGAAGCGGCATTGTGGCGACGATCGCAAGCATGGAAGGGCGCATGTTCTACAAGTCGATGACGACGTTCGCCGACCACCGGGTCTGGCAGGACGTCTATCACGTGCCGGCGGGCGATCTTCTGCTCTACGTGAAATTCCAGGCCGACGTCGTCACCGAATTCACCGTGATGTCGTTCAAGGAGAAATGACCATGACCTCCGCCGCGCGGACACTCCCGGATACGATGACGTCGCCCGAGACCGGAGCGATCCTGCGGCGCGACAGTCGCCCGTTCGAACTTCGCTACAAGGGTGAAACCATGACTGTAGACCTTCCCGGCTATTATCCCGAGGGCGACGGCGACGGCGTGCATGTCGGTGACGACATGGCAGTCGCGGACGAAGCCTTGCGCGGCCTGAAGGAAAAGATCGACGGCATCCCTTCGCCAAAGACGATCCGTCGTCTGAGAAAAAAGCTCGGGCTTTCGCAACGGGAAGCCGGGACATTGCTGAAGGTCGGGGAAAGTGCCTTCGACAAATATGAGCGCGGCCTGATCGAACCGAGCGGGCCGACCAGCCAGTTGCTGCGGCTGCTCGACCGGCATCCGGAACTGATCGAGGATCTGCGCTGATTTTGCCGATCGTCAGTTCCAAGCGCTTCGGGCTTCGGCTATGGTTCCGGCGAAACTCTGAAGGAGACTGACATGACGGCCCTTTTCGCTCGCCTTGTCGCCATGATCGGCGCGGCGATGATCCTGATGCGGCGCTGGGGCAAGAGCCCGGAAAAGCCGGCTCTCGGCGGTGCGCCGATCATTCCCGAAGCCCGGCCGCAGCGCATCCCGACGCTCAAGATGCCGACCGCCAAGGGCTGGGAGGACGGCCATGCGCCGACCGCCGCCCCCGGCCTCAAGGTCAATGCCTTTGCCAAGGGCCTCAAGCACCCGCGCTGGATCTATGTGCTGCCGAACGGCGACGTGCTGACGGCCGAGGCGCTCGGCGTCGACGGCGGTCGCATCAGGACGCCGTTCGACTACGCCATGTATTCGACGATGAAGCGCGCGGCGGCCGTCGGCAACAGCCCGAACCGCATCACGCTGCTGCGCGACGCCGACGGCGACGGGGTGGCCGAAGTGCGCCACACCTTCATGGAGGGGCTCAACCACCCGTTCGGCATGGCCATGCTCGACGGCACCTTCTATGTCGGCAATACTGACGGCATCATGGCGTTCCCCTATGCCGAGGGTGCAACGAAAATCCAGGCGCAGGGTCGCAAGATCGCCGACTACAAGCCGGCCGGCCACTGGACGCGCAGCATCCTGCCGAGCCCAGACGGCAAGAAACTCTATGTCGGCGTCGGTTCGCTCAGCAATATCGGCGAAGACGTCATGGACCAGGAGGAAGGCCGCGCCTGCATCTACGAGGTGGACCTCGAAACCGGCACGCAGCGAATCTTCGCCGGCGGCCTGCGCAATCCCGTCGGCCTCGCCTTCGAGCCGACGACCGGCGACCTCTTCACCGTGGTCAACGAGCGCGACGGGCTCGGCGACGAGACGCCGCCCGACTATCTCACTTCGGTCAAGGACGGCGGCTTCTACGGCTGGCCCTTCTGCTACTGGGGCCAGACGGTCGACGATCGCGTGCCGCAGGATCCGGCCAAGGTCGCGACCGCCATCCGCCCCGATTATGCGCTGGGTGGCCATACGGCCTCGCTCGGCCTCTGCTGGCTGCCCGCCGGCACGCTGCCCGGCTTCCCCGACGGCATGGTCATCGGCCAGCACGGCTCGTGGAACCGCTCCAACCTCGCCGGCTACAAGGTCATCTTCGTGCCTTTCGAAAACGGCCGTCCGTCCGGCCCGCCGCGCGACATCCTCACCGACTTCCTCGCGCCGGACGAGAAATACTCCTACGGCCGCCCGGTCGGCGTGACCATCGGTCCGGATGGGTCGCTGCTCGTCGCGGACGATGTCGGCGACGTCATCTGGCGGGTGACCGGGGCCGGGGCATAAGGCCTCGCGTCGAGCCTGGCCGGACAATTCGACCCCGCCGCGCAAGGCGGCGGGGTCATCGCCGAACGGCGATCAAATCCCCAAAATGGCCCGTGCTTCTGAGACGCGCTCCGTTAGCATGGGCCTCCATCGCGGCCGGCACGATGCCCGCCGCATCCAGCGTCCCGGGGCCATCATGCGTCAGACACAGACTTTTCTCCTCGCCCTTTTCCCCCTGATCCTCGCCGGCGACCTGTCCACCCCGTCCCTCGCACAGGGCTATGACGAAGCCTGCATGCAGGCGGTCGAAGATCTCTGCGGCAAGACGCCGGTGATGGAGTGTTTCGCCGACGACGCCCAATGGAGCAAGATTCCGGAGCGCTGCCACGGCGACGTGCAGAGCATGTTCGAGGCCGAAAACGATTCCGCCGCGGCGGAGGGTGCTGATCCCGCCGACGCGCAGGCGTCCACCCCGATCGAGAATCTCTCGGCACTTTCCTATGGCGGCATCCTGCGCTCGGGCCCGAGCATGGATTCGAAGAAGAAGGCCAGCATCAGGCTCGGCCAGCCGATCGAACTGCTTGAGGCGACCGGCATCTGGACCGACGAATACCAGTGGTTCAAAGTCAAGATCGCCTCCGGCACCGGCTATCACTGGGGCGGCATCTTCTGCACCATGGGCGGCCCCAAGCCCGAAGGCGTGCTCTACGACTGCGACGAAAATCCGCCGGGGAGCTTCTGAGGCGGTCGCCTCGCCACGCATTATCAGCGCGATTGCATCACGGACGATACGCAACCAAAATTCGAATCCGTCAATCTTCATAAACTAAAAGTTGACAATCCGGACGGGGCTCTCTATATGAAGCTTATCGAGATTTGCTTGCTGAGCTTTGGTTACCGCGCGTCTAGCACCGCGCCCTGAACGAACCTTCCTTTCAAAAATCGCTATCACCATCCGCGGCGCATCAGCGCTGTGGTCATTCAATATGCTATGAAAGGGTTCATCATGACCACTGGCACAGTAAAATGGTTCAATTCCACCAAGGGCTTCGGCTTCATTCAGCCTGACGACGGCGGCCAGGACGCCTTCGTTCACATCTCGGCCGTCGAACGCGCCGGAATGCGCGAAATCGTCGAAGGCCAGAAGATCGGCTACGACATGGAGCGCGACAGCAAGTCGGGCAAGATGTCTGCCTGCAACCTGCAGGCCGTATAATCGGTAACGGCTTTCCTTTGACCACGGATGTACTGGCACTGTCGAAAGCCAAGTTACCAAGCGAGGTCAGGCAAATTGCCTGGCCTTTTTTATGCTTTTCGGTTCGTCTGAGGGTTGTCCGGGCAAGATTGTCGCCGGCCGACATGGCCCGGGCCGCGCGATCGGAGTGACCCATGACAGCAGCGGAAAAGGAACTCCAGGCGACCACCACCGCCTGGCAGATCGCCATCCAGGAAATCCTGAGAATCGTCGTGCGCGACATCTACAGGACCGGCAGCGAGGCCGAGTTCAAGGCGCATATCAAGCGAATTGAAGAGGCAGCCGTCGACAGCATCTATACCGGCCTGATGCTTCGCGGTACAAACGAGTGGACGGAGGTTCTGGTGAAGGAAAAAGCCAGCAACTTCGTGACCAGCCTGCTGACGTCCTTCACCTTTGACCGCGCCTGACTTCTGCGGCGCGGCAGATATGCCGGATGTTCGACGGGCAGCAGTTGCATGGCGGTCGAGGCACGATCGCCAGACGACCACCGCATCTTCTCCATTCGACGGAAAGCTGACCGATGACCAATCTTGCCAGAACGCGGATCAAACCTTGAGCGGGTCGGACACGCCTTCATCGCTGGAGCGGCTCGGCTGGTCGGATTTCTTTGCCACCCAGGTAGAGCGGGACGAGGCCCGTCTTGCGCCCCGACGCATTGCCTCGGTTCACCGGGCACGGCTTGAGGCGATCGATGCGAACGGCCCCGTCGGGCTCGAACTTGCCGCCAATGCCAATACGGCCGACTTTGCCGTCGGCGACTGGGTCCTGGCCGATCCACTCAACGACATGCTGGTGCGCCGTCTCGACCGAAAGACCCTGCTGCAGCGTCACACAGAGGCTCGCAACGGCCAACAGCTGGCGGCCGCCAATGTCGACACGCTGTTCATCACGACGTCCTGCAATGCCGACTTCAATCCCGGCCGGCTGGAACGCTACCTGATCATGGCCCACCAGGCGGGAACCTCGCCGGTGATCGTGCTTACCAAGGCGGATACGACCGCCGATGCGGAGGACTATTATCGCCAGGCCGTGGCCCTGCAGCGGGATTTGCCGGTGGTGATCCTGAATGCGCGCTCGACGGACGCGATCGACATCCTGAAGCCGTGGTGCGGCGCCGGGCAGACCGTGGCGCTGGTGGGCTCCTCCGGGGTCGGCAAATCGACGCTGGTCAACACCCTGGCCGCGTCAGAGGCCGGAGAGGTGCAGAAGACCGGTACGATCCGCGAACACGACGCGCAGGGGCGACACACGACCACGGCGCGCTCGCTGCATGCCATTGCCGGCGGAGGCTGGGTGATCGACACGCCCGGAATCCGGACGCTCTATGTCAGCGACGTGACCGACGGCATCGACACGCTGTTCGGCGACATCGCCGATCTGGCGGAGAAATGCCGGTTCCGTGACTGCACCCATGTCCACGAACCGGGCTGTGCGGTGCAGGCGGCGGTCGCCTCGGGCCAGCTCGATGCAGATCGGCTGGGACGCTGGCGCATCCTGATCGAGGAAAGCCGCAGCCGCACGCCGGTCAAGACCGGACCACGCGGCAACAAGGTCGTGCGCCGCAACAAATACTGACCGGCCCTTGCCAGACCGGATACCCGCCGCTCAGGCCGACTGACGGCCCCGAGGACAACGCAAGACGATCGGCGCGTCCTTATCCTCTCACCCTCATTCCCATCCATGGCCCCGGTATCCCGCCGCGGCCGACACAACAGGAGACATTTCATGTCCGATATCAAGACCACCGACTCGACGAAGAACCTGCCCTACGAGCCCGTTCAGTTCGCCAAGAAGCACCGCATCTCCGTCGAGGATGCCAAGGCCATCATCGAAAGGCACGGCGCGGACCGCAAGTCGGCCGACAAGGAAGGCCGTCGCATCAGCCTTTGATCGATCCCCGCGTCCGCGGCAGCCTGGCTGTCCGCGGCCGCGATCTCTCCGGGCTGCCATTGCCCGATCCCCGTTCCTATTTCAGATAGCCATACAGCCAGTCGCGGATATCCTCCGGCAACCCCACCGGGTCGGCGGTTTCCCGGTCGTTGGCCACCCAGATGATCTCGACCTCGGCGCACAGCGTCCTGTCCCTCTCGATCGCCACGTTGAAGCCGATCGACTTGCCGCCGATCTTGTCGATGCGCACGGTGAGCCGCGCTTCGTCATCCAGCCTCAGCGCCTCGTGCAGGCGCAGTTCAATCTTGGTGGCATGGAAAAACGGTTCGTCTTCCAGCGGCGGACGGTAGCGCCAGAAATGGGAGAGCGCGGTTTCGGCATAGGCGAGATAGGCGGCATTGTGCAGCCGGCCGGTCATGTCGATGTCGCGATAGGGCACGCGGATGTCCGTCACCTCGACGCGTTCGGTGTCATCCATGGATCTCCCCTCGATTACAATCGCCCCTGACATTCAAGGGCATTTTCCCGCCAATCACAAGGCGTGGTCAAAAATGGCCATGCCGGCCGGTGTGGCATCATCTGCCGTCCTCCGTCGCGCTGTCCACAACTCACCGGCCCAAGTCTCGCGCGCGCCGGTGGAACATGACGGCCGGGCGCACTATGTTGACGTCGACCTTCGAGGAGAATGAGCGATGACCACACGCCTCTACGAGAACGCCGTTTTTCTCGAGCACGAGACCCCAGCCGGCCATCCGGAAAGGGCCGACCGGCTGCGCTCTCTCAACATCGCGCTGGAGCACCCCAATTTTGCGCCGCTCGAGCGCGTCGAGGCGAAGATCGCCAATGAGGACGCCGTCCTGCTCGCCCATCCGGAAGAACATCTCTTCGCCGTCATGCGGCAGATCCCCGAGGAAGAGGGCGAGATCAACCAGATCGAGGCCGACACCTATGCATCGCCGAAGAGCCTGCAGGCGGCGCTCACCGCAATCGGCGGCGCGATGGCCGCCGTCGATGCGGTGATGACCGGCGAGATCTCCAATGCCTTCGTCGCAGGGCGCCCTCCGGGTCACCATGCGGAGAAATCCAAGGCCATGGGTTTCTGCCTTTTCAACACGGTGGCGATCGCGGCGCGCCATGCGCAGAAGAAATTCGGCGCCGAGCGGGTGGCAATCGTCGACTGGGACGTGCATCACGGCAACGGCACGCAGGACATCTTCTGGGACGATCCGTCCGTGCTGTTCTGCTCGACGCACCAGATGCCGCTCTATCCCGGCACCGGCGCCAGGGACGAGACGGGCTTGAAGAACAACGTGGTCAATGCGCCGCTCTCGCCCAATGTCGGCTCGGATCATTTCCGCGAAGCGTTCAAGAGCCGCGTGCTGCCGGCGCTCAACGACTTCTCCCCCGACATCATCCTGATCTCGGCCGGCTTCGACGCGCACCACCGCGATCCGCTGGCGCAGATCAATCTGGTCGGCGAGGATTTCGACTGGGCGACGGGGCGACTGATGGAAGTGGCCGACCGTTTTGCCCATAACCGGGTCGTCAGCATTCTCGAAGGCGGCTATGATCTGGAAGGTCTGGCCGAATCGGCCGGCCTGCACATCCTGCGACTGATGAAGGGTTGAGTATGACCGAGAACGCCGTTTCCGCCGAGATTTCCAGCTATTCCTTCGAGAAGGCGGTCGCCGAACTCGAAAGCATCGTGGCGCGGCTGGAGCGCGGCGACGTGGCGCTCGACGAGTCGATTTCCATCTACGAGCGCGGCGAACTGCTGAAGAAACATTGCGAAACGCTGCTCAACGCCGCCGAAAGCCGCATCGAAAAGATCCGCCTCGACCGCGCCGGAAAGCCCGCCGGCGCCGAGCCGCTCGACCCGCAATAGGTGCGCTGAGCGGGACGGCGCGGCCATGGACCCCATCGCAACTCTGATGCATCTCTCCGCCATCCATATCCTGATGGCGATGCTTCCTGGGCCGAACACCGTCGTCGTCAGCTATTGCTCGGCCAGCATTTCGCGACGCTCAGGGCTCACCGCAGCGCTTGGCGTAGCCTCGGCCTCGCTCGTATGGCTGACGCTCAGCCTTGGCGGCATCAGCATACTCCTCATGCAGGCGGGCGACCTCTTCCGCCTCGCCCGCTTCGGCGGGGCGCTCTATCTCGTCTATGTCGGGGTGAAGATGCTGCGGTCGCGGGGCGGATCGCTGGAGGCTTCCGGCCGGCCGGTCTACAGGTCGCCCTTCCTCGCCGGCGCGCTGACGACGCTCAGCAACCCCAAGTCGGCGATCTTCTGGACCAGCGTCTTCAGCGTCGTGCTGCCGAGCGCGGCGCCCGGCTGGTTCTACATGGCCGTGCTGGCGCTGATCGGCACGCAGTCGCTGATGTGGTACGGCGGCATCGCGCTGGTCTTCTCGACCCCCTTCAGCCGCAAGCAATATGCCCGCATCAGCACGGTGCTCAATCGCATCGCCGGTGCCTTCATGGTGTTCTTCGGCGTGAAGATGATCGACGACCTGCGCCGCGAAATCGTCACCCACGTCTGAGCCGCAGGGGCGACTCGACCAGGCCCAATTGGCAAAAGAGCATGCTAACGATTGACGGGGGCATGCCGCCTCCCCATGATGGCCCCTCGTCAGAACGGTTTGGGAGGACCATCATGAAGATCACCAAAATCGCCAGAATGCTTGCCGGCGCGGTTGCGCTGTCCACCGCGCTTGCCGCCAACTCGGCCAGGGCCGAGGAGTTTATCAACGTGCTCACCGGCGGCACATCAGGCGTCTACTATCCGCTCGGTGCGGCGCTGTCGAAGATCTACGGCGAGAAGATCGAGGGTGCCCGCACGCAGGTTCAGGCCACCAAGGCCTCGGTCGAGAACCTCAATCTCCTGCAGCAGGGCAAGGGAGAAATCGGCTTTGCGCTCGGCGACAGCGTCAAGCTCGCATGGGAAGGCAATGCCGATGCCGGGTTCAAGGCGCCGCTCGACAAGCTGCGCGGCATTGCAGCCATCTATCCGAACTATATCCAGATCGTCGCCGCCAAGGAGTCCGGGATTGCCAACCTCGCCGACCTGAAGGGCAAGAGCCTCTCGGTGGGGGCGGCCAAGTCGGGCACCGAACTCAATGCCCGGGCAATCTTTGCCGCCGCCGGCATGGGCTACGGAGATCTCTCCAAGACCGAATATCTGCCCTTCGCCGAATCCGTGGAACTGATGAAGAACCGCCAGCTCGACGCGACACTGCAATCGGCCGGCCTTGGGGTTTCGGCGATCAAGGACCTGGCGACATCCGTCGAGATCCAGATGGTGGCCGTGCCGGCCGACGTGGTGACGAAGCTCGGTGCGCCTTACGTCGCCGCCACCATTCCGGCCGGGACCTATCAGGGACAGGACGCCGACGTGCCGACGGTCGCCGTGGTCAACTTCCTGATCACCCATTCGGACGTTTCCGACGAAACCGCCTACCAGATGACCAAGCAGCTGTTCGAAAACCTGCCGGAAATGGAGGCCGCCCACAAGGCCGCCGCGCAGATCAAGCTGGAGGGTGCCCTGACCGGCATGCCGGTGCCGCTGCATCCGGGCGCCGAGCGCTATTACAAGGAAAAGGGCATGCTCTGATGCCCTTCGCGGCCCGGCTCCGGTCGGGCCGCAGCTCTGCCCGCTAACACTTTCCACACGACATGCCCGGTGCGCGCCACCGGTATCAGGAGCGTCTCATGCTGCATGACACGGTCAAGCACGACATGCCGGCCGACAGCCGCGAACTCGGTCTGCACGATCCCCTCGCCGAGAGTTTTCCGCCCGGTCGGGAAGGACGCTTCCTGTTCTACCTGGCGATCGCCTTTTCGCTGTTCCAGGTTGCGACCGCCGCCCATGTCGTCGACTTTCCAAGCCAGGTGGTGCGGGCCGTTCATGTCGGCTTCGTCACGGCGCTGATCTTCCCGCTTCTCGCCTTGGCGCGCGGCTACGGACCGCTCGGCAAGGCCGTCACCTGGGGGCTGGCGCTGCTGGGCGTTGCGGTCGCCGGCTATCAATGGGTCGAATACGAGGCGCTGCTGGTGCGCGCCGGCGATCCGCTGCCGCTCGACTTGGTGATGGGCGTGATCGCGCTGTTCACGGTCTTCGCCGCCGCCTGGTTCGCCATGGGTCCGACGCTTCCGATCATATCCGGCCTGTTCCTCGCCTACTGCCTGTTCGGCGAATACCTGCCCGCCCCTTTCGACCATCGCGGCTATGACTTCGGCCAGGTGATCGAACACATGGCCTATGGCACGGAGGGGATCTACGGCATCCCGATCTATGTCTCCTCGACCTATATCTTCCTCTTCATCCTGTTCGGCGCCTTCCTCGAGAAGGCCGGCATGATCCGGCTGTTCACCGACATCTCGCTTGGCCTCGTCGGCCACAAGCAGGGCGGCGCGGCCAAGGTGGCGATCATCTCTTCGGCGCTGATGGGGACCATCTCGGGCTCCGGGGTCGCCAATGTCGTGACGACCGGGCAATTCACCATTCCGTTGATGAAGCGCTTCGGTTACCGCGCCGCCTTTGCCGGCGGGGTCGAGGCGACCGCCTCGATGGGCGGGCAGATCATGCCGCCGGTCATGGGCGCGGTCGCCTTCATCATGGCCGAAACGCTCGGCGTCGAATATCACGAGATCGTCAAGGCGGCGATCATTCCGGCGCTGCTCTATTTCGGCTCGGCCTTCTGGATGGTGCATCTGGAAGCCGGCAAGCATGCGCTACACGGCTTGCCGAAGAGTGAACTGCCCTCGGCGATGAAAGCCCTGAGCACCCAGTGGTACCTTATCCTGCCGCTCGCGGCCCTGGTCTGGCTGCTGTTCTCCGGCTACACGCCGCTCTTTGCCGGCACGGTGGGCCTCGCCTTCACCCTTCTGCTCATCCTCGGCAGCTCGATCGCGCTCGGCCTGCCGTCGATGGTGGTGCGCGTGCTGTTCTGGATCGCCCTAGGACTACTTGCCGCGTCCTTCTTCAAGTTCGGCATGGGGGTCGTGCTCGTCGGCATCGCCGTGCTGATCGGCTGGAACGCCTTTTCCAAGGGCGGACGCGAAACACTCTTGATCTGCCGCGATTCGCTTGCCGACGGCGCCAAGACCGCGCTGCCGGTTGCCATCGCCTGCGCCGTGGTCGGCGTGATCGTCGGCACCATGACGCTGACGGGCGCCGCCAACACGTTCGGCCAGTTCATCGTTTCGGTCGGCGGCACAAGCCTTTTCCTATCGCTCGTACTGACTATGATCACCTGCATCGTGCTCGGCATGGGCATTCCGACCATCCCGAACTACATCATCACCTCGTCGATCGCCGGTCCGGCGCTACTGGAGCTCGGCGTTCCGCTGATCGTCTCCCACATGTTCGTCTTCTACTTCGGCATCCTCGCCGATCTTACGCCGCCGGTTGCGCTCGCCTGCTTCGCCGCCGCTCCGATCGCCAAGGAGAGCGGGCTGAAGATCTCGATCGAGGCGATCAAGGTGGCCGCTGCCGGCTTCGTCATTCCATTCATGGCCGTCTATACGCCGGCCCTGATGCTGCAGGACGGAGGCGCGCTGGCGCAATCGGTCGGATTTCCGGCCGCGGTCGCCTATATCGTCTTCAAGACCGCCATATCGATCGGCCTGTGGGGCGCGGCCGTGATCGGCTTTCTGGGGGTGCGGCTCGGCATCCTCGAGCGGGCGCTGGCGGTGGTGGCCGCCTTCACCCTGATCGCCGCCGTGCCGATGACCGACGAAATCGGCTTCGGGCTGGCCCTGCTGTTTGCCGTCGTCATATGGCGCAAGACGACCGCGACCAAGCGGGCTGTGCCGTCCGACGAAAAGGCCTCATGAGCGCGGGCGTCTGCATCCTGGCAGGCGCCAAGGCGATGAGCTTCGCCGTCTCGCTGTTCTCGCTTTCCTGGACCCATTCGGTGGAGAAGACCGAATGGCAGGAGGACTGGGCAGTGACACCGGCCGGCCTTCACCTGACGAAGGCCCGCGTCAAGGGTTCGGGCGCCGGCATGGAGCCGGGCGACGGCGCGGTGCTGAAGGACGACTGGTGGGAATGGCAACCGAGCAATCTGCCGATCCCCGAACTCAGGCTCGCCGCCTCGGGCGCTACCGGCGGCGGCTGGTCCTTCTGCCACGCGGGGGGATGCGTGGAACTCGGCGCCAAGGCCGGCGAGGATGTGGTGCTGGGCCCCTGCAAACCCTGAACGCGCCCGCGGCCGCCTTTCGGGAATTTCCGAGGCGGCAGTGATTTCCGAGGCCTCCCACCGCGCTTTCAGCGACACAGCGTTCTTCATTCGCCACTATCGCTGAAACCGGGCCGACGGTAACCTTCCGCAACATGTCAACGTCAACGGAGGCACCCATGTCTTTCTTTCCCGGCTCCGATCCCCTGCCCGGCGATGCCTTTGCCAGCGATGCGATCGAGCAGCTGATCATCCCGCGTTCCAGCGACATCGGCGGATTTGCGGTCAGGCGCGCGCTGCCGACGGTGCGCCGGCGGCTGGTCGGGCCGTTCATCTTCTTCGACCGCATGGGACCGGCGCTGCTCCGGGCCGGCGAGGCGCTGGACGTCAAGCCGCATCCGCATATTGGCCTTTCCACCGTCACCTACCTGTTCGACGGCGAGATCAAGCATCGCGACAGCCTCGGCACCGAACTCGTGATCGAGCCCGGCGACATAAACCTGATGACGGCGGGGCGCGGCATCGTGCATTCCGAGCGCACGCCGGAAAAGCTGCGCGGCCAACCGCTGTCGATCTCCGGCCTGCAGACCTGGCTGGCGCTGCCAGACCAGATGGAGGAGATCGATCCGGCCTTTGCCCATACTTCGAAGAGCGCCATGCCCATGCTCGAGGCGGATGGTGCTTCGGGCCACGTGGTGATCGGCTCGACCGCCGGTCTATCCTCTCCGGTGAAGGTCTTTTCCGATACGCTCTATGTCGACGTCACGCTGCAGCCGGGCGGCCGGTTCCACTTCGAAGCCGACCACGAGGAGCGTGCGGCCTATCTGCTCTCCGGAGAACTGGAGATCGCCGGCGACCGCTTTGCCCCCGACCAGTTGCTGGTCTTCCGCCCCGGAGACGCGCTGACGCTGCTGGGCGGCGCTCAGGGTGCGCACGTCATGCTGTTCGGCGGCGCGGCCATGGCCTCCAAGCGGCACATCTGGTGGAACTTCGTTTCCTCCTCGAAGGAGCGGATCGAACAGGCCAAGGAAGAGTGGAGAACCGGCCGCTTCGACATCGTACCCGGTGACGAGGAAGAGTTTGTGCCTTTGCCGCAAGGTATTTGAGCTCTATATAGGGGGCTGGCCTTCCGCACTGCACGCGAGCTTTTGCCTGAGCGGCAAATCCTCTATAAGGCGAGCGACACGCCGAAAAGACGATAACGACAAGAGGCACGAGCCCCGTGACATCCCAGCCCCTGACGCCCTTGCTGGACAAGGTCCGCTATCCCGCAGACCTGCGCGAGCTCGAAGACCGCGATCTGCCGCAGCTCGCCCGCGAACTGCGCGACGAGATGATCGACGCGGTGTCGAAAACCGGCGGGCATCTGGGCGCGGGGCTTGGCGTCGTCGAACTGACCATTGCCATCCACAAGGTGTTCGACACGCCGAACGACCGGCTGATCTTCGACGTCGGGCATCAGTGTTATCCGCACAAGATCCTGACCGGCCGGCGCGACCGCATCCGCACGCTGCGCCAGGAAGGCGGCCTTTCCGGCTTCACCAAGCGGGCAGAGAGCCTCTACGACTCCTTTGGCGCGGCGCATTCCTCGACTTCGATCTCGGCCGGCCTCGGCATGGCGGTCGCGGCCGATCTCTCCGGAACCGACCGCAAGGTGATCGCGGTCATCGGCGACGGCGCGATGTCGGCCGGCATGGCCTATGAGGCGCTCAACAATGCCGGCGCGCTCGATGCGCGGCTGATCGTCATCCTCAACGACAACGACATGTCGATCGCCCCGCCGACCGGGGCGATGAGCGCCTATCTGGCGCGGCTTGCCTCCGGCCGCACCTATATGGGCTTCCGCGACCTCGGCAAGAAACTGACGGCCTATCTCGGCAAGAATATCGACCGGGCGATCACCCGGGCGGTCGAGCATGCGCGCGGCTATGTGACCGGCGGCACCATGTTCGAGGAGATGGGCTTCTACCATATCGGCCCGATCGACGGGCACTCGTTCGAGCATCTGCTGCCGGTGCTGCGAAACGTGCGCGACAACGGCAAGGGGCCTGTGCTGATCCACGTGGTGACGCAGAAGGGCAAGGGCTATGCCCCGGCCGAGGCCGCCGCCGACAAGTATCACGGCGTCAACAAGTTCGACGTCATCACCGGCACGCAGGCCAAGGCCAAGCCGAATGCCCCGAGCTATACCGCCGTCTTCGGCGAGTCTCTGGTGCAGGAAGCAACGCTGGACGAGAAGATCGTCGGCATCACCGCCGCCATGCCGTCCGGCACCGGGCTCGACAAGCTGGCCGAGATCTTCCCCAAGCGCACCTTCGATGTCGGCATTGCCGAACAGCATGCGGTGACCTTCGCCGCGGGTCTTGCGGCGGAAGGGTTCAAGCCGTTCTGCGCGCTCTATTCGACCTTCCTGCAGCGCGGCTATGACCAGGTGGTCCACGACGTGGCGATCCAGGGCCTGCCCGTTCGATTCCCGATCGACCGCGCCGGCTTCGTCGGCGCCGACGGCCCGACCCATGCTGGCTCCTTTGACACCGGCTTCCTCGCCTCGCTGCCCGGCTTCGTCGTCATGGCGGCCGCCGACGAGGCGGAGCTGAAGCACATGGTGCGCACGGCGGCGGCCTATGACGCCGGCCCGATCTCGTTCCGCTATCCGCGTGGCGAGGGTGTGGGCGTGCAGCTGCCGGAGCGCGGCGAAATCCTCGAGATCGGCAAGGGCCGGGTGATGAAGCAGGGCACCAAGGTGGCGCTCTTGTCCTTCGGCACGCGGCTGGCCGACTGCCTGCTGGCGGCCGAAGACCTCGATGCCGCAGGCCTGTCCACCACCGTCGTCGATGCGCGCTTCGCCAAGCCCCTCGATCGCGATCTCATCCGCCAGCTCGCCCGCCACCACGCTGTGCTGGTGACCGTCGAGGAAGGCGCCGTCGGCGGCTTCGGCAGCCAGGTCGTGCAGCTGCTCGCCAGCGAGGGACTTCTCGACAACGGCCTGAAATTCCGATCCCTGGTGCTGCCGGATTTCTGGATGGACCAGGCCAAGCCCGAGGCGATGTATGCCAAGGCCGGCCTCGACTGCCACGGCATCACCCAGACCGTGTTCAAGGCGCTCGGCCAGCCCGGCGTCGGGGTAAACGCGGCGGGGTGAGGCGCCCGATTTTGCACCGAGAGGCGCCCTGAAGCGATGGTAGTCCGATCCACAGCCGCGACGATCTGCATCATGATCTTCGCGCTCCTCGGCGTGGCCCGACCGGTGTGGGCCTATGACGCCGCCGCCACCATGCAGAGCATGCAGGCATTCTTTCGAGAAATGCCCGACTGCGCCGAATTCACCGACCAGTGCAGCATTTGCCGGCTCGTCGAGGGCCAGGCTATGTGCTCGATCCCTTCGACGACGTGCATCAAGAAGGACTATGTCTGCACGCGGCAGAGCGAAGAGTAGCGACGGGTGTCCGTCGTCTCCCTCTTCTCCCCAGCGGGGAGAAGTGCCGAGCGCATGCGAGGCGATGAGGGGGCTGCGTGCACCGCGTTCAAGCTGGCTTCGCCCCCCTCATCCGGCGCTGCGCGCCACCTTCTCCCCGTTGGGGAGAAGAGGGACTTCATCCCTCGCCCCCCGGCTGGACTTCCGCCCCTCTCCCGGATAGACCGGATCAAAAGCCCGAACCCAAGGGCATTTGCGCCTTGAGGGAGGCCGCCATGTCGTCGCATGCCATCGCCGAGGATTTCGCGCCCGACTGGGCGGCGATTGCCGTGGTCATTCTTGGCGTCACGGCCTTTTCCGTCGGCCAGGGGCTGACGTATCCGCTGATCGCGCTGGTGATGGACAGCCGGGGCGTTTCGTCGAGCCTTGCCGGTCTCAACGCCTCGGTCTTTGCCGCCGGGCTTGCGACTTCGACGCTGATGATCACCCGGCTGACGGCGCTTTTGCGCGGCGAGAGGCTGATCGTCGCGGGCCTGGTCGGCGCCTCGCTGTCGCTTTCGGCCTTTGCCCTGTTCGACAACCTCGCCGTCTGGTTCGTCGCCCGCTACCTGCTCGGCTTTTCGACCAGCATCATCTTCACCGTCAGCGAGGCCTGGCTCAACACCGCCTGCCCGGACCGCCTGCGTGGGCGGGTGTCGGGCATTTATGGCGCCAGCATGTGCGCAGGCTTTGCCGCAGGTCCGCTCGCCATTCCCTTCGTCGGCACCGAAGACGGTTTCGCCTTTGCGCTGATTGCCGTCTATGTCGCCTTCGTCGCCTTCGCCTCGGTCATGCTCGGACGCTTTGCCCGCACGCGGCCGGAGGCGTCGAGCGCCGGCGGGCTGATGCAGTTCGTGCGCGCCGCGCCGGTTCTCGCCCTGATGGTGGTCGCCTTCGGCTTTTCCGACATCGCGGCGATCTCGACCATTCCGCTCTATTTCGTCGCGCGCGGCTATTCGGAGAATTTTGCCGCCCTGGTGGTCACCATGGTGGCGCTGCCGACGGCGCTGGCCCAGCCGCTGGTCGGCTGGCTGCTCGACCATGCGTCGCGCCCGCTGATCGCGGTCGGCTCGGCGGTCGCCTGCGGCGCGAGCTTCCTCCTCCTGCCCTTCCTGTCGTCGGAATATGCGCTGCTCGCCACCGTCTCGCTGCTCGGGGCGGCGAGCTTCTCGCTCTATACCTGCGCGCTGACCCTGCTGGGCGACCAGTTCCGCGGCGGGCTGCTGGTCTCCGGTGCCGCGGCCTATGGCCTGGCCTATGCGATCGGCAGCGCCGCCGGCTCCGGCGCGACCGGGGTCATCATGGATGTGTCGCTGAGCGCCGGGCCCCTATCCGTCGGCGCGATCATGCTGGTCTTCGCCGCCGTTTTCGCCAACGGCCTGAGACGCCGGGCGCCCCGCGCTTGAGCGATACTACAGATCGTGCTGGATTTTGCCGGCCCGATCTGCTTTGACCGGCCCATGCTGGAAACCTCGCCACCCGACATCTTCGACTGCCAGACCTGCGGCGCCTGCTGCGCCTATTCGGCGGAGTGGCCGCGTTTTTCGCTGGAGACCGACGAGGAGATCGCCAGGATCCCCGACACGTTCATCGCCGCCGACCTGTCGGGCATGAAGTTCGAGGCGGGACGCTGCGCGGCGCTCACCGGCGAGGTCGGCAAGCATGTCGGCTGCGCGGTCTATGCCGACCGTCCGCAGGTCTGCCGGACCTGCATGCCCGGCGACGAAGAGTGCAAGATGGCGCGCGCCGAATTCGGCTTCAACACCGAGGCGCTGCCCGACCCGGACCGCTTTCTCTGATGCCCCTCAGGGGATCGTGACACCCAGCGTCTCGGCCGGCAGTTCGCTGCCGAGTTCGACGGCCCGGGTCTGCTTGTCCATGACGCAGACATAGGAGACCGTCGCATCCGCGCCCTTCGCCTTGCCCGACAGGACAGCGAGGCCGAAGCGCTCGCTGCCGAACGGGTCGACCGCCACGCGGGCGCCCTCCAGCATTGGTTCGGCGGCTTCGAGGCACTTGTCGCCGACCTCCTTGGCGAATTCCTGCCAGGCGTCGTCGGACGAGGCCTGAGCCGGAACGGCAGCAGCGAGAAGCAGCAGAAGAGCTGGAGCGAGACGTGGCATGAAGACATCCTTTCGACCAGAGGGGCCGCGTCCGCGGCCGCAGAAAACCGATCCCTTTCTAGTGCACCCGAGAAGATAAATCTTCCCCCACGGGGAACGATTTTGACCTTTGGCAGGTTGCCTCGGTAGGGTTCCGCTCCTATGTTCCCGATCACCGATTTCCGCATTCAGTTGCCAAAAGGAGATTTCACCATGGCTTTCGAATTGCCCGAACTTCCCTACGCCTACGACTCGCTCCAGCCCTTCATGTCGGCGGAGACTCTCGAGTATCACCACGACAAGCACCACAAGGCCTATGTCGACAACGGCAACAAGCTCGCTGCCGAAGCCGGCATGGGTGATCTCTCGGTCGAGGAAGTCGTCAAGAAGTCCTTCGGCACCAACCAGGGCCTCTTCAACAACGCCGCCCAGCACTACAACCACATCCATTTCTGGAAGTGGATGAAGAAGGACGGCGGCGGCACCAAGCTTCCGGGCAAGCTCGAAGCAGCGATCGCTTCGGACCTCGGCGGCTACGAAAAGTTCAAGGCCGACTTCATCGCGGCCGGCACCACCCAGTTCGGCTCCGGCTGGGCCTGGCTCTCGGTCAAGGACGGCAAGCTCGCCATCTCCAAGACCCCGAACGGCGAAAACCCGCTGGTTCACGGCGCCTCGCCGATCCTCGGCGTCGATGTGTGGGAACACTCCTACTACATCGACTACCGCAACGCCCGCCCGAAGTATCTCGAAGCCTTCGTCGACAGCCTGATCAACTGGGACTACGTCCTGGAAATGTACGAAGCCGCATCGAAGTAAGCTTCGTCCGATCTCGACTATGCGGGGAACCCGGTGCCGAAAGGCGCCGGGTTTTCTTTTGGCATGAAGCCGCTTGCGGGGACGGCGGTTGAGTGAAACAGTCGGGGTCGCAGAACGGTTCGGATTTCACCAGACCAGAAGGAGCCATCCATGGCCGACAATTCCCTGCAGACACAATTGCGCGAACTTCAGGCACAGGTGACCGCGCTGACGGAGAGCCTGGCGGAACAGGGCGACGCGGCGGCCGGACGGCTGCGCAAGCGCACCGCTGCCGCCATGCGCGACGCGTCTCGCACCGCCGAGGAAGTCGCAGACTATGCCAGGTCGGAGGCAGAGAGCGTCGCCGGCATCGTGCGCGAGCATCCGGCCGCAACCTCGACGGCGCTCTTGACCGCCGGGCTGATCGGCGGATTGCTCGGCTATCTCATCGGTGCCTCGCAGACCCCGCATCATCCGCACCGCCGCTGGTATTGACGTCATAGCGAAGGGACCCGGGGGCGCCTGCCGGTGCGCCCCACCTTCGCGTCGTCACCGCTCCAGACTGAATTCCCACGGATCCCGGTCCGCACCGCCACCGATCGTCTCCACGAGGAAATCGATGAACAGGCGCACGCGCGCCGGCAGCAAGGTGCGGTGGGGAAATAGGATGTAGATCCCCAGGACGCCGCATTCGCAATCCGGAAATAGCGATACGAGTTCGCCGCGCGCCAGTGCCTCGCCACAGACGAAGGTCGGCAGGAGCCCGATGCCGACGCCGGCGCGTGCGGCCTGAAGCAGGGCTTCGGCGCTGGTGGACAGCATGCGCGGCGTGATCTTCACCTGCCGCGCCTCGCCGCCATGCCTGAAAGCCCAGGTGGTCCAGGGCTGGGGAACGGCAAAGGTCAGGCAATGCCGGCGCGCCAGTTCCGCCGGCTCCACCGGATGGCCCTCCCGCGCCAGATAGGCCGGGCTCGCGACGATATGGAAACGCGACAGGGCGATGCGCCGGCCGACGAGGCTGGTGTCAAGATCGCGGGCGATACGGATCGCCAGATCATAGCCCTCCTGGACGATGTCGACGCTGCGATTGGTAAGATCGAGCGCAATGTCGATGGCCGGGTGTCGTTCAAGAAAGGACGCGATCACCAGGGGGAGATGAAGGTTGCCAAACTCGGTGGGTGCCGTGATCCGCAGCGTGCCGCGCGGCGCGCTCGTATCGGCGCCCGCCTCCGCCTCGGCCGCATCGATGCTGCGCAGGATTGCGGTGCATTGATCGAAATAGGTGGCGCCAGCCTCGGTTGGCCGCACCTGCCGCGTCGTGCGGTTCAACAGCCGCGCACCGGTCCTCTTCTCCAGATGCCCGATATGCTTGCTGACCATGGCGGGCGACAGATCAAAGCCCCGCGCCGCCGCCGCAAAGCTGCCAAGCTCCACGACCCGCACGAAGACCCGCATGCTCTCCAGTGTGTCCATGCCCCCTCCACCGTTCACTGGCAGTAACGGGTGCGTTTACCCGCCGCACGCTTCTGCCGCACCACTCCGGCCGATACAACCTCGCCATTCCATCAAACTCTTTCGCGGATGACCAGAATGACGACGTTGCTGCAATTCGATTTTCCTTTCGACGGGCCCTTCGGCGCCGAGATGACCTCCGCCTTTTCGGGCCTGGCTCACGACATCGCCGCCGAGGACGGACTGATCTGGAAGATCTGGACCGAAAACGAGGCCGAGCGCCGCGCCGGCGGCATCTACCTGTTTGCCGACCCGGCCTCGGCCGCCCGTTATGTAGACAAGCACAAGGCAAGGCTGGAGGGCTTTGGCGTGACCGGCATCGTCGCTCGGTCCTTCACCGTCAACGCCGACCTCTCCGCGATCACCCGCGCGCCGCTGTGAGGAGAGACCGCATGTACACCACACTCGCAGAGGTCCGGATCGAGGATCTCGGCCGTTTCATATCCATCTTTGCCACCGCCGGCGCGAAAATGCGTGCCAGACATGGCAGCCTGGGGGCAAGCGTGCTTGCCACGACCGAATTTGGTCGCGTCTTCGTGCTGATCGACTGGCCGAGCGAGGCAGCCTTTGTCGCCTTCCGCGCCGATCCGGAGGTTCCCGGGACCATGGCCTCCGGCGGGGCTCTGGCTCCGCCAGTCTTCACCGCCTTGGAGCGGGTGGCGACCCTTCCCAGCTGAAGCACGGGGCTGCTCTTCTTGGGGCTTCACGGAACCTTACCCGTGGCACCGCGTTTCACCGGGGAACAATGCCCTCAACAGGAAAGGATCCCTCATGGCCAGCAACAACAGCGACATGATGAACGAACTGCGCAGCCTCCAGGCCCAGGTCATGCACTTCAAGGACCTGCTTTCGGAAGAAGGCGAAAAGGTCGCCGGCGAGGCGCGCGGCCGGGCCGCGACGCTGCTGAACGGTGCGGGCCGCAAGGCTCAGGACGTTGCGAGCTATGCCAAGGACGAGGCCGTCACCATCGGCGCCGTTGCCCGCGAACATCCGACTGCAACCTCGACCGCGCTTCTTACCGCCGGTCTCGTCGGCGGCCTGATCGGCTATTTCCTCGCGACCTCGTCGCAGACGCCGAGCTATTCGCCGCGCCGCTGGCTCTAAGCCCTCGAGACACAGCCTCAGAAGTCAAAAAAAATACCCGGCCCTCGCAAGAGAGCCGGGTTTTTTCATGTTGTCCTTATCCGCAGATGGCGGTCAGAATTCAGACCATTCCTGCTTGACCGCGGCATTGCCCCCGGCGAAAGCCTGGGAGATGCGGCCGGCAAGCGCGCGGGCCGGCGAGGCGGCGGGCTTGGCGTTGCGATCGGCTGCGGCCGGCGGGGCGGAGCGGGTCGTGCGCGCAGGCGTCGCCGGCTGAGCCTGGCCAAGCTGGAACTGCGCCAGAAGCGCGTTCAGCGATGCGGCCTCGGTTGCCAGCGAATGGCTGGCGGCCGTCTGCTCTTCCACCATGGCGGCGTTCTGCTGGGTGCCCTGGTCCATGGTGTTGACCGCGGTGTTGATCTCCTGCAGGCCGGTCGACTGTTCGCGGCTGGCGGTGACGATCGCCGATACATGGGCGCTGATTTCCTCGACCGCAGAGACGATCTTCTCCAGCTCCGAGCCGGTTTCGCCGACCAGTGCCACGCCGTTGCCGACCTGGGTCGACGAGGTCGAGATGAGCGCCTTGATCTCCTTGGCCGCATTGGCCGAGCGCTGCGCCAGTTCGCGCACTTCCTGGGCGACGACGGCAAAGCCCTTGCCGGCCTCGCCGGCGCGGGCCGCTTCGACACCTGCGTTCAGCGCCAGGAGGTTGGTCTGGAAGGCGATGTCCTCGATGACGCCGATGATGCTGCCGATCTCGCCGGACGACTTCTCGATCTGGGTCATGGCGGTGACGGCATTGCGGACCACCTGGCCGGAACGCTCCGCGCCGGTGCGGGTGCTGGCGACCAGCTGGCCGACATCCTCGGCGCGGCGCGCGGTGTCCTTGACGGTGGTGGTCACCTGCTCGAGCGCAGCTGCGGTCTGCTCGACGGAGGCTGCCTGCTGTTCGGTGCGGCGGGCGAGATCGTCAGCCGAGGCGCGGATTTCGGAGGCACCGGCATTGATTGCGGCGGCATTGGCGCCGACCGAACGAAGCGCGTCCTGCAGCTTCTCCAGCGAGGCGTTGAAGTTCAGCCTCAGCGTGTCGAGGCGCTCGGCAAAGCTGGTGTCGATGCGGTAGGCAACATTGCCGTCGGCAAGCGCCGACAGGCCGGTCGCCAGCTGCTCGACGGCGAAGGCGATCTCTTCGGCTTCGCGGGCCTTGTCGGCCTCGGCGCGGCGGCGTTCCTGCTCGGCGCTGGCGCGCATGGCTTCCGTTTCGCCGGCAAGCCGCTGCTTTTCGACGGCGGCATCCTTGAATACGACAACGGCCTTGGCCATCTGGCCGACCTCGTCCTGGCGGTCGAGAGCGGGCACTTCGACGTCATGATCGCCATCGGCCAGCCGCGACATGGCACTGGTCATGCCGACGATCGGCGTGACGATGGAGCGCGACAGGAGCCAGATCAGGGCGACGGCGACGACGCCGGCGATCGAGCCGCCGATCAGGAGGGCGAGTTCAAGCGTGAGATGGGCATTGGCCAGCGCTGCCTGGTTCTTGGCCGACATGGCAGCGAGCTGGTCCTTGATCTTGGTCGCTTCCTCGCGGAAGGCGTCGAGCTGACCCTTGGAAGCATTGCGGCCGATCTCGATGATCTCGGCGATCGGCGCCTCGGTGTTCTTGCGGGCGGCAAGCTGCGGCTCGGTCAACTGGGTGTGGAAAACGTCGGCGGCGGCCTTCATCGCGTCGAGCGAGGCGACGATCGCGGCATCGCCGGCGGCGGCCTTCTTCGCTTCCTCGATATAGCCGAGCATCTTTTCGCGCTGGGCGAAGACGTCCTTGTAGGTGCTGTCGCTGCGGAACAGCAGGAACCCGCGCTGGTTCACCGCCTGCTCGAGCATGGATTCCAGCGCGCGGTCGGAAAGGGAGAGTATCTGTTCGGAGCGCTGCTGCTCCACCGAGGCGAGCTTGGCGCGATAGGCCTCGACGAAAACTACCGCCGTCGCGAGAAAGCAGCTGGCCATGATGCCGAGGAAGGTGAGGATCAGCTTCTTGTTCAGGGAAATATTCTTGAGGGACATGCGGGATTACTCTCTCGCGGACGCTCGTCCCGAAGGACTCGTGGTCGAGCATGCGGGCACGCGGGGACTGACGCATGATTGCGTCCTGCCGCAGCGCTGCCCGTCATGGTGCGCCCTTGGTCGCGGAGTTCGTACAATCGTACCGAACATGCACAAATGCTGTTAGAATTCCGTTATACCGCAGTGCGAAATCTTGCATGCCGGAATTTACTGGCTCGGAACCACCAGCAAAATGTGCAGATCCTTCTCCGGATAGTAGTCCGTGGCGGTCATTTCGAAGGTGGTCGGGCCCACCTTGCGCACGTTCTGGCCGCAGAAGCTGACGTAGTTCTTGGTGTCGCCTTTGTCGACGGTCAGCTTGAACTTGCCGATCGTGCCGCCCCAGTTGGCGCCGGTCGTCAGGATATAGGACATCCACTTCTCGTAGAAATAGATGCCGGCATCGTAGTTCTGCTGCTTCTCGAGCTTGATCGCCGTCTTGACGAAGGCATCGTCGACGCAATAGCGTTCGCGGTAATCCTCAAGTTCCGGGGTCGGCGCACCGTCGCGCACGAAGGTCATCGCCACCGTTCCGCCGACGCTCGGCTTGTAGCTGTGGTGGACCTTGACCTCCTTGCCGGCCGGGAAGGTTGTGCGCCACCAGTAGACGGTTTCCAGCTTCCACAGCGGGTAATAGTCGGGCGCCACCGGCTTTTCCGGATCATAGGCCGTGTTGAGGATGAGGCCGCGCGTCTCCCAGTCCTTCAGCACGTCCTCCGGCAGCTTGGCGATCGCCGCGCGGGTGGTTTCGCTGAGCGGCAGGAGCGAGACGCCTTTGCTCTTCACCTCGTCGGTCATGTCGATGCCGTTGACGGTGACCCGCTGCTGCAACTGGGGCTCGATCTCCTGGCCGTCCTGCGACACGGTGAAGCCCATGAAGTTGTCGTGCTCATAGTCGTCGAGCGCCGCGTTGAACTCCAGGAAGCCGCCGATCGCCGGCATCGGAAAGGCGACGAGCGTCTCGAGATCGGTGTCCGCCTGGTTCTTGAAGACGTAGTCGACCGTGATCTCCTCCTGGGAGATGAACAGATCCTCGCTCAGCATGTCGACCGAATCCTGGCGGGTATAGACGAGCCCGCCCGCCTCGAGCACGGCGGAAGTGTCGTTGGCCATGGCCGAGGCCGCCATCGTCAGGGCGGCAAGCCCCCCAAGCATCGCTTTCTTCATCGCGCTTTCCCCGAAGTAACGAACGGCCGAAGTGGCCTTTGCCGCAGTTAGGCGGCAAAGGCACGGCAAGTCAATCGGGCCGAAACGACCTGATCTGGGCGGGTCGCCTGCTTCGTCATCCTGTGGCCCGGACAAGCAAAAGCCCCCCGGCGCCGATTTCCGGAGGGCCTTTGCTTGTCAGCGGATCCGGGAGGACAGTTCCGCCTTCAAAACTCGGTCCATTCCTCGGTTTTCAGGGCCGCATTGCCATGGCTCGCCGGCGTGGCGCGGCGTGCCGGCACGGGTGCCCTGGGCGCGCTGGCATGCGAGGCGGCGCGCGGCGCCGGGGCCGCTGCTGACGGTGCCCAGCCCTGGGCGAGCTTGAAGCGGGCAATCAGGTCACTCAGACGCTCGCTCTCCATGGCCAGGCTGGCGCTCGCGGCATTGGATTCCTCGACCATCGCGGCATTCTGCTGGGTCACCTGGTCCATCTGGTTGACGGCGGTGTTGACCTCGCTCAACCCGCTGGACTGTTCCCGCGCCGAGGTGGCGATGGCGTTCATGTGGTCGTTGATCGAGAGGATGAGGTTCTCGATGCCCTTCAGCGCTTCACCGGTTTCCCGCACCAGCTTCACACCGTTTCCGACCTCGCCGGCCGAATTCTGGATCAGGCCCTTGATCTCCTTGGCAGCCTGTGCCGAGCGCTGCGCCAGTTCGCGGACTTCCTGGGCGACGACGGCAAAACCCTTGCCGGCTTCACCTGCACGCGCCGCCTCGACACCGGCGTTGAGCGCCAGGAGGTTGGTCTGGAAGGCGATTTCGTCGATCACGCCGATGATGTTGGAGATCTGGTTGGAGGATCCCTCGATCCGGCTCATGGCATCGACCGCCTGGGCAACGACTTCCCCGGACTTCGCGGCGCTGGACTTCGCCCGTGTCGCGATTTCGCGGGCCTCTTCGGCGCGCTGCGTCGAATTGGTGACGTTGACGGTGATCTGATCGAGCGCGGCTGCGGTTTCCTCGAGCGAAGCCGCCTGCTGTTCGGTGCGCTTCGACAGGTCCTCGGTGCCGGCGGAAATTTCCCGCGTGCCGCCGTCGATGGTGCGCGTGGCGGAGGCAACGGAGGCGAGCGTGTCGCCGAGCTGCTTGACGGCCGAGTTGAAGTCGTCGCGCAGGGCTTCGAAGTCTTCCGAAACCGGTTCGTTGATCTGGTAGGTCAGGTCGCCGGCGGCGAGCGCCTTCATGCCGACCGCAAGCGCGCTGGTCGCCTCGATCAGCTTGCGGCGGGCCTCTTCCTCGGCACGACGCTGAAGCGCGATGCGCTGTTCCTCGTTGGAGCGGCGGCTTTCTTCCGCTTCCTGAGTCATGCGGATATTGGCGATGGCAGCATCGCGGAACACCTGGACAGCGGCAGCCATGGCACCGATCTCGTCCTCACGGCCAGCGAAGGGAACTTCGGAGGCGGTGTCACCATCGGCAAGCCTGCGCATGGCGCCGGTGATCTTCTGGACCGGCTGGGCGACGCCAATGATGGCGAAGACAGAAGCGCCTATGATGATCAGTATCAGGACGGCGACCGTTACATACGTCTCCGTGAGCGCCGAATGGTAGGACCCTTCGGCAAACGCGACTGACTTGGCGGCGCCATCGACATTGACCTGAACCAGTTCCTCCACCAGCGCCAGCACGGGCTTCATCAGGCCGCGCATCTCGTTCAGGATGACGACGGCTTCCTCATTGCGGTTGGCGCGGGAGAGTTCGAGCATGTCCGTACCCCGCTTCTCGTAGGCGTGCACGCCGTCGAGGATCTGCTTCAGCAGTTCGGCCTCGCGGGGGGAGGAGATCAGCGGCTCGTAGCGCTTGGCGGCTTCCTCGACCTTGCCTTGTTCATCGGCAACGGCCTTGTCGGCAGCGGCGATCGCCTCCGGGGTGCGGACCGTGATGTGGTTGAGGTAGGAGATGCGCAGGTTGAAGATCTCCGTTTCGAGATCCTTGACCGTCTTCACGCTCGGCAGCCAGTTGTGCGCCACGTCGCCGGCGGCGCTGTCGATCGATCCGAGCGAACGGATCGTCAGAAACGCGTAGCCGGACGAGACCACGGCAATGGTCACGAAGATGGCAATGAGAGATGTCTTGATGCTTGGGCGCCGCATAGGCGTTTGATCCTCGGTTCGCCATCCCGGGGGATGGGCAGGAGCATCACGGACGTGCCCTCATGGCCCTCGTGTCAGCTGGAATGCCGCTCTCATGGCGGCTCTCATGGAGTTGTGAGGCTAATTCTAGCTGAGGCTTGTTAAAGCATTGCTAATTTATAACTTGACTATAAACAAATCGCAGGCGGCGGTGAGCCACGCTCCTCCCTGCCCTTACCCAACAAAAGGCTTGCACTTGTGCGCCTAGACCGCCATTGACAGGCTATGTCATCACATCCCGAACCCCAGCGTCTCGACCAGCTCCTGGTCGCCCTCGACCTTTTCGCCAGCCGCTCGCGCGCCCGCGACGCGATCCAGCGCGGCACCGTCAAGGTCGACGGCAAGGTCGTCACCAAGGCGAGCCTCGTCTTTTCCGCCGAGCACACCTTCACCATCGACGATCCGGCGCAGGACTACGTCTCGCGCGCGGCGCTGAAGCTCGTGGCGGGGCTCGACCATTTCGGGCTTAGCCCCGAAGGCCACGATTGTCTCGACGTCGGCGCCTCGACCGGCGGCTTCACCGAAGTGCTGTTGAAGCGAGGGGCGGCGCACGTCACCTCGATCGACGTCGGCCATGGGCAGTTCCATCCGCGGCTCGCCGCCGATCCGCGCGTCACCAATATCGAGGGGCTGAACGCCCGCTATCTCGAGCCCGAAGACATCGACGACCGGCCGATCGATTTCATCGTCTCCGACGTCTCCTTCATTTCGCTGAAACTCGCCCTGGTCCCGGCCCTCGACATGGCCGAACCCGGCAGCCACTGCCTGCTACTGGTCAAGCCGCAGTTCGAGGCGGGGCGCGATGCGATCAGCAAGGCGGGTCTGCTGAAGGAGCCGGAGACCGCACCTCTGGTCGCTGCCGAGCTGGAACGCTGGCTGGTCGAGGAGATGGGCTGGGAAAGCCTCGGCCTCATCCCCTCGCCGATCGCCGGCGGCGACGGAAACGAGGAATTCCTGCTAGCCGGGAAGAAGCCCGAGGACAACGAATGAGCACGGACACCGTCACCATCGACACGCTCGGCGCCCAGGGCGACGGCATCTTCCATGCCTCGAACGGCCCGGTCTACGTTCCCTTCTCGCTGCCCGGAGAAACGCTCGCCATCGCGCGGGTGAAGAACCACGGCACGATCATCTCCTATGGCGAGACCTCGCCCGACCGTATCGCCCCCGCCTGCCGGCATTTCGGCCCGGACGGCAAGGGCGGCAGCTGCGGCGGCTGTTCGCTGCAGCACATGGCGAAACCCGCCTACAACGCCTTCAAGCGGTCGCTCGTGATCGCGGCGCTGAAGTCCAAGGGCATCGACGTGCCGGTCGGCGAGCTGATCGAGGCCCATCCCGGCGAGCGCCGGCGGGTGGTGTTTGCCGCGCGGCGCACCGAAAAGGAACTGCTGATCGGCTACAATCAGGCCGAAAGCCACCATATCGTCGCGATCGAGGAATGTCCGATCGCTGCACCCGGCATTCTGGCCGGTCTCGACGCCCTGAAGAAGATCGGCAGTGCCGCGGCCACCACGGCCGAGCCGTTCCGCATGACGGTGATGGAGACACTCTCCGGCCTCGACGTGGCGATCGACGGCATCAAGTCGCTGGCCGACAAGGAACGGCGGGCCATCACGGAGACTGTGCTGGCGATGCGCAGCATTGCCCGCGTCTCGTTCAACGGCGAGATCGTCATCGAGCAGCGCCGGCCGCTGATCGACATGTCCGGGGTCAACCTGGCGCCGCCGCCGGGCGCCTTTGCCCAGGCAACGGTTCCAGCCGAGGAGGCCATGGTGCGCCTGACGCTCGAACATATCGGCAAGGCCAAGCGGGTCGCCGACCTGTTCGCCGGCGTCGGCACGTTTGCGCTCAGGCTCGCACGCGTCGCCCAGGTGCATGCCGTCGAGAGCGACGAAAAGGCGATCAAGGCGCTCGACCACGCGGCGCGCAATGCGCAGGGGCTGAAACCCGTCTCCATCGAGCGGCGCGACCTCTTCCGCCGTCCGCTGATGGTGTCGGAACTGAAGACCTTCGATGCCGTCGTCTTCGACCCGCCACGGGCCGGCGCCGAAGAGCAATGCAAGGAACTGGCCCGCTCGGTGGTGAAGAAGATCGTCGCCGTCAGCTGCAATCCGCTGACGCTGGCCCGCGACCTGTCGATCCTGACCAGCGCCGGCTACCGCGTCACCTCCGTGACGCCGATCGACCAGTTCCTCTGGACGTCGCATGTCGAAGTGGTGGCAACCCTCGTCAAGGGCTGACGGGACCAACATTCCCGTGATTGCGGCCTGTTCTGCAACCGTCGTCCTCAGCTATGCCGCCAGACTTTCACGGCCGAGATCAGCAGGATTGTGGCGAGCGCCGGCAGAAGGACGGCGTTCGGAACCAGGCCCAGCAGCAAGCCGCCGACAAAGGTTCCGATGATCGACCCGGCCGCCATGACGAGAAGAAAAGCCTTGTTGCGCCCCAGTACCGAAAAGCTCTGATCCCGGCTGTAACGCATGAAGCCGACGAGCATTGTCGGCAGGCTAACGGCGAGGGACAGGCTTCCCGCGAGCTTGATGTCCGCACCGAACAACAAGACCAGGGTCGGTATCAGCAATTCGCCGCCCGCCACGCCGAGCAGCGCCGCAACGATCCCGATGATGAAGCCCGCCATCACGCCCGCGACGAGTTGTGCCAATCCCGTCAACAGGGCATGTCCGGCCGTTGCGTCATGCCCGAGAACCAGCACGACGGCGATCGCGACGAGCATGCTCGCAATGACCTTGTAAAGTGTCTCGGACTTGAGGCGCAGCGCCCAGCCGGCACCGAACCAGGCACCGAGCAGGCTGCCGGCAAGCAGGTTGACGACGATTGGCCAGTTTTCGGCGATCGTGCCGAAGGGCACGGTTCCCGCACGGAATGGCAGGGCGGTTGCGACCACCACGAGGCTCATCGCCTTGTTGAGGATGACCGCTTCCAGAGCCGCGAAGTTGAAGACCCCGATCAGCAGCGGCAGGCGAAACTCGGCGCCTCCGAGGCCGATCAGGCCTCCGAGAACGCCGATGACGGCTCCCGCGCCGAACGCGGCCGGACGGTTTCTGACGGTCGATAGGTTGGCAGCATCACGCATGACCGAGACATATGCACAAATATCTCGTGATGGACAGAAGGCCGTGCTGCCGGGCGAACAGACGGAACCATGGCGGACACCCGGCCGGCTTGGGCGCCGTCACCGATCCCACCGCCGGATCCCTGAGATCAGCGGGCGTAGAGCGTTCCGCTGCCGACCATGCCCGAGCAGCGGCAACGTCCACCGACCCGTCCCGGGCTGGCCGGGCAGGAATACATCATCGAGGTTTCGGCACTGTCCGGCGGCTGGATGACGCAGAAGAAACGCTGCGGCCGCACACCGGGCGGCAACGGATCGCGGTTCGAATGGCTTTCGACGATCACGTCGTCGCTGTCGGCCAGCGCGACAGCCGCGCCGGAGAAAACCGGCTCGGCCGCTCCCGCGAAAACTGCCACCAGCATCAGGGCAAGGCCCTTCATCCCTTTGCGCATCGTCCGCTCCTTCTCCTCGGTCGGTTTTCAACAAGAAACCGCGAAAGCATTAAAGAAGCGCGAAGGGGCAATATTGTGGTCAGCCACGCCCCTTCGTCATGAAGGCCTCGAAAGCGGTGCGGGCCTCGGCGCTCTTCAGCCGCTCGACGAAGAATTTCAGCTCCTCATCCATGCGGGCGGCGAGTTCGCCGCGGTCGCCACGGATCAGGTCGCGGGCGATGCGCATGGCTTCCGGCGGCTTGGCGGCGAGCGAGGCGGCAAGCTTCAGCGTCTCCGCCTCGACCTCGGCCGGAGCGACGACCTTCCAGATCAGGCCGGCTTCCCTCGCCTGCTCGGCGGAGAAACCTTCGCTGGCGGCCAGCATGGCAAAGGCGCGCTGATGGCCCATCATCTTCGGCGCCAGCAGGCTGGATCCGGCTTCCGGGACCAGCGCCAGGTCGACGAAAGGAGTCTTGAACAGGCTGCGGTCGGAGGCGATCGTCAGGTCGCAGTGCATCTGGATGGTCGTGCCGATGCCGATGGCAAGGCCGTCGACGCCGGAGACCACGGGTTTCGACACGCTCCACAGCGCCTTCAGGAAACCGAAGGCGGCAGGCTCACCGACGGCACCGGCCATGGCGAAGGCGAGGAAATCCGCCATGTCGTTGCCGGCCGAGAAACAGCCCTCGGTGCCGAGAAAGGCGACGGCGCGGATGCTTGCGTCATCCTCCGCCTCGAGCAGACCTTCGGTCATGCGCCCATACATGGCTTGCGTGATGGCGTTCTTCTTTTCCGGACGGTTGAAGCGGATCACCAGCACGCCGGGATGGGCTTGCGGCCGTTCGATCAGGATATGGTCGGTCATGGGTGTGTTCCCAGTTGGTGTCGCACTCCCGATGAGGGAGGCCGGTTCAAACGAATTCCCCCTCTGGCCTGCCGGCCATCTCCCCCACAAGGGGGGAGAAAATCCGGGGCGAGCTTTCCGCACCCCTCAAACGGCAGCGGCACGTTAAGCCCCTCCCCATTGTGGGGAGGGGTTGGGGAGGGGTCTCAGGCGAAAAGAACACGCGCCGCCGTCAGGCTCGCCTCGCCGTTGACGACGCGGTCCTTGAGCGCCGCGGTCTCGGCGATCAGGTTCTCGGCGGAAAAACGGCAGAGCGCGATGCGGTTGTCGCGGCCGTGGTCCTCGTCGGCGAGCGCGCCCTTGGCGAGATAGGAGCCGGTCAGCGCCAGGCCGAACAGCCGCTGGTAAGGGGTGGCACCGGCCAGGGCTGCGGCGGCATTGCCTTCGGCCAGGCGGGCCAGCAGCCATTCCGTGGTGTCCTCAAGGTCGGCGAGGCTCGCGTCGAGGCGGTCGGCGGTGGTGCCGAAGCCTTCGAGGTTGGAGCCGCGCACGGCGTGGGCGACGTCCTTCAGCTCGGCGATGAAGCCGCGCACCTGGGCGCCGTCCGACAGGGGAAGCTTGCGGGTGACGAGGTCGGCGGCCTGGATGCCGTTGGTGCCTTCATAGATCGGGGCGATGCGGGCGTCGCGCAGGTAACGGGCGGCACCGGTCTCCTCGATGAAGCCCATGCCGCCATGCACCTGGATGCCCATCGACGCGACGTCGACGCCGGCATCAGTGGCGAAGGACTTGGCGATCGGGGTCAAAAGCGCGCCGCGCTCGGCCCACTTCTTCGCCTCCGCGCCGTCCGTGTGGTGCGACATGTCGATCGCGTGGGCGCAGGAATAGCAGATGGCGCGTGAGCCTTGAGTCAGCGCTTTCATGGTGATCAGCGTGCGGGCGACGTCCGGGTGCTCGATGATCGGGCTCATGCCCGAACCGGTCCAGCCGGGCGCCTTGCCCTGAGTGCGCTCCCTGGCGTACTCTACCGCCTTCTGGGTGGCGGCTTCGCAGATCGCCACGCCCTGCATGCCGACCGCAAGCCGGGCATTGTTCATCATAGTGAACATGCAGGCGAGACCCTTGTTCTCCTCGCCGATCAGGTAGCCGATGGCGCCCGGTTCATCGCCGAACTTGCCGTCGCCGTAGATCATCGTGCAGGTCGGCGAGCCGTGGATGCCGAGCTTGTGCTCGAGCGAATGGCAATGCAGGTCGTTGCGGGCGCCGATCGAACCGTCGTCGTTCACCAGGAACTTGGGCACGAGGAAGAGCGAGATGCCGCGCGTGCCGGCCGGCGCGTCGGGCAGACGGGCAAGAACCAGGTGGACGATGTTCTCGGTGATCTCGTGCTCGCCCCAGGTGATGAAGATCTTCTGGCCGAAAATGCGGTAGCTGCCGTCGTCGCGGCGCTCGGCGCGCGACTTCATCACGCCGAGGTCCGAGCCGGCATGCGGCTCTGTCAGGTTCATCGACGCGGTCCACTCGCCGGACACCATCTTGTGCAGGAATTTTTCCTTGAGGGCGGCGCTGCCGTGCGTGGCCAGGGCTTCCGAGGCGCCCATGGTGAGCGTCGGGCCGAGCGCGAAGGCCATCGAGCCGGAATTCCACATTTCCAGCGCCGCGACGTTGAGCATGTGCGGCAGGGCCTGCCCGCCGAATTCTTCCGGCGCGACAAGGGCGTTCCAGCCGCCTTCGGCCCAGTGGCGATAGAGGTCGGCCCAGCCGTCCGGCACCAGCACCTTGCCGTCGACCATGCGGGCGCCCTGCTTGTCGCCGATCTCGGCGAGCGGTGCCACTTCGTCCGAGGCAAAACGGCCGGCTTCCGCCAGGATGGCATCGACGAGGTCGTCGCTCAGATCACCGAGCCGGCCCTGTTCGAGCGCCTCGGCCATTCCGGCGACATGCTTGAGGGTGAACGCGATTTCGTCTACCGGCGCCTTGTACATGGGCATGCTCCTCCTGCTTGCGACTGGCGGTTTACCGCGCGTCCGGCCTTGCGGCGGCGGCGGAAACGTGTCGATTTGGCTAATTGATTTTTACGTAAACGTCAAACCGTTTTGCGCTCCGGCTGGGGGTCGGCTCGCCCGCGAAAGGCTATCGCATCGATCCCGCGGGGAATAGACCCGACAGGCCCGGATACGCCCAAAGTTGGACGTTACCCGTCCTCCGCATCTGGCCTACCAAGGCCGTCAGCGAAGCTGATGCGGAACGGAAATCCATGACACTCGACAGATCGCTCGCCCTCGTCATCGCGGTGCTGTTCGGCCTCATCCTGTCGGCCGGCGCGCTGGTGGTGGTCGGCGGCGGCAACAGGCAATTGTCCACCAGCAAGATGAACGAGATGCAGGCCACGGCGCTGCTGCTCACCTCGTCCATGGCGCAGGCCGCCAGCCTGTCGGCCACCCATGCCGACCGCATGGCGCGGGATCCGCTGGTGATTTCCCTGATGAAGGCCGGCGATCGGGAGGGCCTGACCCGGTTGCTGCAGCCGGCCTATGCGGCGCTCGCCAGTGAGGCCGGCGTCAACATGCTGCATTTCCACACGGCCGACATCAAGAGCTTCCTGCGTGTCCAGGATCCGAAGAATTTCGGCCAGGACCTCTCGTCCATCCGCCCGATGATCCTCGCCGCCAATCGCAGCCGCGTGCTGCAGAAGGGTCTCGAAGTGGGGCTGGCGGGACTCAGCCTGCGCGCCGTCGCGCCCATCGTCGAGGGTGACACTCTCATCGGCACAGTGGAAGTCGGGGTCGAGCTGAAATCCCTGATCGAACTGGCCAAATCGGCATCCGGCGCCGATTTCGCGCTGTTTCTGAGCCCGGCGATGACCGGCCTTTCGCCGCAGAGTGCGACCCAACCGAAAGACCTAGCCGGCCTCGCGGTCGAGGCGGCGACCGACACCGCGCTTTTCCAAACACTCTACGACCGACGCGAAATCGGCCTGTCGCGGGAGCCGGTGCAGGGCATGGCCGAGGTCGAGGGCAAGCGTTTCGGCACATTTGCCCAGCCGCTGCTCGACTATTCCGGCCGCATGATCGGTACCATCCTGATCGCGCGCGACTTCTCCGATCTCGACAGCGGCTTCCGGCGCGCTGTCGCCACCGCCGCCATCGTGACGATCGTCGGCATGATCGCCGCCTTCTCCGTCGTGACGATTGCCATTCGCGCCATGGTCATCCGGCCGCTTGGCGATCTTGCGGACTATACCGAGGCCCGTGTTGCGGGCACAGGCGTCGACGCATCGCCCGCAGAGGATGGGCTGGCCGACTACAGGCGCCTGCGCCGCGCCATCGGCGCGTTGTCGGACCGCGCATCCCCCGGGACAACCGACGGAGAAAATGCGTGACGGCCCGGTTCGTCCGAGCGCTCGGCCTGCTTCTCCTGGCCGGGTGGCTGGCGATCGCAGGATCCGCTTGCGCCGAGGAGACCGTGCGGCCGCTGCCGTCCGGCATCCATCTCCCCCTGCCCGTGCATTTTTCCATGCGGGTGCTCAGCCTCTCGAGGCTCAGCGAGACCGCGGGGGAAGCTTCGATGATGGTGGAGATCACCGAACGCTGGACGGATCCGGGCCAGGCCTTCGACCCGAAGGTGACCGGCTTTGGCCGCTTCGATCATGTCGGCGCCGGTGCCCAGGCCAAGCTCGCCGGGATGTGGACGCCGGGTACCGAGATCGAGAACCAGATCAGCGAACCGCGCTCGGCCTCGGTATCGCTGTCACTGCGCGCCGACGGGACCGTCACCCGCATTCGCCGGCTCGACGCCGATTTTCGCGTCGACGTGGACATGACCACCTTCCCCTTCGACCGGCAGAAGCTGACGCTGTCCTTCGTGACGCCGCGTCATTCGGCCGACGAGGTGATCTTCGTGATGAACGACATCGACCGGGAGCTGTCGTCGGTCGCGAGAGAGCTTTCCGCCACCAACTGGACGGCGCGGTCGCTGCAGTTCGTCATGGAGCGCTTCCATGGCTGGAACGCCAAGCCCTTCGTGCGCATCAAGGCCGCAACCGTGATCGAACGGCAATGGCCTTATTATCTGCTGCCGATCTTCATTCCCTTCGTCGCCGTGCTTTCGGTGTCGCTGTTCATCCTGTGGGCACCGGAAAAGCTCCTCGGCGACAAGGCGCCGATGACCTATTCGGCCCTGCTTGCGCTCGCGGCGTTGAGCTTTACCTACGAATCGAGCTTTCCCGGCTCGATCTCGATGAATTCGCCGGTCGCCTTCATGGTTTCGCTCGGCTATTTCTATCTCGTCTTCGTGCTGCTGTTGAACATCATCCTGGTCTACTCGAACTTCCCGGGCAAACTTCGTTACCCGCATCTCGAGGCCGCCATTCGCGACAATATCCGCTACAGCGTGCCGACCAGCTTCGTCCTGATCTGCATCTGCTCCGTTGCACGCTCGCTCCTTTGAGCGGGCTGTGGAAAGGGCGGTGACCGTCATAGGGCTGTAACGCAGGCCCGCTAACCGCAGGTTGGAAAGTCCACCCCTGACCAACCGCGGAGCACAGCCATGACCGATCTGAACAAGAGCAAACTGTCCTGGGACGAATGGGACGAACTGCAGAACCCGCCCCCGGCGGAAACCGATTTTGACCGCATCGTCGAGACCGCCCTTTCCCGCCGCGGCTTTCTCGGTGGCGTCCTGGCGCTCGGCTCGGCTTCGGCCGCCATGGGCACGCTCGGCACCGCTGCCAATCTGATGTCATCGACCTCCGCCCAGGCTCAGGAAGCCGCCGCCTCGCGCTTCTCCTTCAAGCCGATCCCGGTCTTCACCGACAACACCGTGCATGTTCCGCAAGGCTATAGCTGGAAGCCGCTTGCCAAATGGGGCCAGCCGCTGTTCTCGAACATTCCGGATGTCGATCCGGCCAAGGGCGTTTCCGTCGAGCATTCCGACAAGGTCTTCGGCGAGAACACCGACGGCATGGAACTGTTCGTGGTCGGCGACCACCAGATCATCGCCATCAACCATGAATATGTGAATCCTGAGATCAACCTGCCGCACACCGAGAAGGGCGTTCCGGCGAACGCCGACGACGTGAAGATCCTGCAGAATATGCAGGGCGTCACCGTCATGGAAGTGGCCGAAGGGGAGAATGGCTGGGAGATCGTGCTCGACAGCCCGTTCAACCGCCGCATCCACCACAACACGCCGATGAAGATTTCCGGTCCGGCCGCTGGATCCGACCTGATCAAGACCGCCGCCGACCCGAACGGCACCGACTGTCTCGGGACCTTCAACAACTGCGGCGCCGGCAAGACGCCGTGGGGCACCTATCTCACCTGCGAAGAAAACTTCAACGGCTATTTCGGCACCACCGACGCTGCCTTCGCGCTGCCAGACGACTACAAGCGCTACGGCATCGTCGCCGAGACGCGCTATGCCTATGAGAAGTTCGACGAGCGTTTCGACGTGGCGAAGAACCCGAACGAACCGCGCCGCGCCGGTTACATCGTCGAGATCGATCCGTCGGATGCGTCTTCGACCCCGGTCAAGCGCACCGCTCTCGGCCGTATCAAGCATGAAAACGCCGCCGTCGTCATCGCACGCGACGGCCGCGTGGTCGTCTATATGGGCGACGACGAGCGTGGCGAGTTCCTCTACAAGTACGTCTCCAACGGCATCTACGTCCCCGGCGGCGACACCTCGAAGCTGCTCGACGAAGGCACGCTGTTCGTCGCCAAGTTCTCCGACGACGGCACCGGCGAATGGGTCGCGCTGACGCCGGAATCCACCGGCATGAAGATGGACGAAATCTGCGTCTTCACCCGTCAGGCCGCATCCAAGGTGGGCGCCACGACCATGGACCGCCCAGAATGGGTCGCCATCAACCCGGTTGCCATCGAAGCCTATTGCGCGCTGACCAACAATTCGAACCGCGCCGTAACCAAGGACGGCAAGATGAAGTCGAACGCCGGCGGCGACGTCATGGCGCTCAACGCCGTCAATCCGCGCGAGAAGAACGAGTATGGCCAGATCGTGCGCTGGTATCCGGAAAACGACGACCATGCCGACGGCAAGTTCAAGTGGGACCTGTTCGTCATGGCCGGCAATCCGGACGTGCACAAGGGCGACGCCTATGCCGGTTCGTCCAACATCAACTCCGGCAACATGTTCAACTCGCCGGACGGCATGATGTTCGACTCGACCGGCCTGCTGTGGATCCAGACCGACGGCGAAGACAGCAATGAGGGCGAGTTCCTCGGCCAGGGCAACAACCAGATGCTCGCAGGCGATCCGGTCACCGGCCGCATCGAACGCTTCCTCACCGCCCCGAAGGGCGCGGAAGTCACCGGCCAGACCTGGTCGGCCGACAAGCGCACCCACTTCGTCGGCATCCAGCATCCCGACGCGCCGTTCCCGGACGGCGAAGGCAAGCTGCCGCGCTCGACCGTCGTCGCCGTCAAGCGCGACGACAACGCCATGATCGGCTGATCGAGCATTCTCGGTCGACCTGGAGGCGCCGGCCAGCCCGGCGCCTCTTCGCATATTTCCGAGCGCCCTTGATGATCGAGCCCGCGCCTGATCCGATCGGCGCTTCCGTCAAAGATCCGCCGGACCGCAGCCGCAGGAGGATCGCCGCCCATGCTTCCACTGATCAATGCCGTCCCCGGCCTCGTCTGGGCCTATCGCATCATGCCGGAGACCGGCCGCGCGGAGCGGCTGCCGGTCGACTGCGCACCGGAAGCGCTGAAGGACGGCGCGGGTTTCGTCTGGCTGCATCTCAACCTGGCGGACGTGCATGTCAGCGCCTTTCTCGAAAGCTTCCCCGGGCTCACGGACGCCGCCCGCGCCGCGCTGACGACCCACGAGACTCATGCGACGCTTGCTGCCGACGACCGGCTGCTGTTTGGGACTCTGGTCGACTTCCAGCGCGAGTTCGACGCGGCGACCCGCGATATCGGCTGGCTGCATTTCGCCCTCTCGGACCGCATCATCATCACGACGCGATTGCAGCCGATCCGCTCCATCGATCCAGTGCGCACCGCCATCGAGAAGAATGCGGCAAGATACGCCCGGCCGATGCAGATCTTCGAGGCACTGGTGGCCGAGTTCCAGCGCGGCATCATGTCGACGGTGCTCGAACTGACCGACGAACTGAATGTCATCGAGGATATCGTCTACGACAGCGAATTGCGCGACGAGCGGCGGCGGCTGGCACCGGTCCGGCGGGTGGTCGTCAGGCTGCACCGGCACCTGCGCACCATGCTCGCCCTGATGCGCCGGGCAGCGGCAGCTGACGACGAGGACAAGCCGTCCGGGTTCGACGAAGTGGTCGACCGGCTTGCGAACCGGTTGGAGGCGGCCGACAACGACGTCTATGCGCTGCAGGAACGGGCGCGCCTGCTACACGAGGAAATCGACTCGAAGCTATCGTCGGAGACCAACCGCCACCTCTACATCCTGTCGCTGATGACCGCCTTTCTGTTGCCGCCGTCGCTGGTGACCGGCTTCTTCGGCATGAACACCTCGTCGCTGCCCTTCGCCGGCGGCATTGGCGGCACGGCCTATGCGCTGACAGCAATCGCGCTGTCGATCCTGGCGGCATGGTGGCTCCTGCGGCGCGCGGGCATCCTCTAAGCTTGGCTCCCGAACAAAAAAATGCCCGGTCGAGGACCGGGCATTTTCGTCTGTCGATGGTCTCAGCCGATCAATAGTACGGCGAGTAGCAACGCTGGCGCGGGCCGTTATACGGCTGGAACGTGTTGCTGTAGGAGTCGTACGACCGGTAACGGTTGGCGCACCACTGGTAGTGCTTCGGATTGATGCCGGCGCGGCGGGGCGCGGACGGGGTCGCAAGGGCGCCGCCAATGATGGCGCCGGTCGCAAAGGCGGCCAGCGGGAACCAGTAGCCGTTGTGATAGCGATAACCCGGGCGGTGATAGCGATAACCGCGGTGGCCGTGATAATAGTAGGGGCGATGGTGGCGAACGTTGACCACGTCCGACGGTGCATTGACCACCGGAGCCGGCAGCGGCATCGCCGCCTGCGTCGGCACGAAGCTCGCCGTGGCGAGTACGGAGGCCAGGGCAAGCGCGCCCCAACGCTTCATCATATTGTTCATTTCGCTTCTCCACTCCTTGCGTTGATCGGGCAAGTCTTCTGCCGAAATGCGCTTCGCGTATTCATCGTCCTCACGGCCTTCGGCCGACCCGGGCATGATACGCGATAGCCTGGAATGACAGTAGAAAAATCTGTCTGAACCGGGCATTAACGAATTCGGGGAGCGGTTGACGTCTCCATCAGTCGTCGCCCGCGCCGAAGCCTCGGCGGACAACGCTGAAGCGGCTCTCCGGTTCCATCGGCTGGTCAAGAACGTGTCGCGCAGGCGCGGTGCGGTCAGTTGCCCTGCGGCACCACGAGACGGCCATTGCGGATGACCTCGCGCGGATACCAGCAGCCGTTATACATCACGTAGCCCGTCTTGCGGGTCTGCGAGCAGGGATAGCCCTGGTAAGTCGCCCCGCGCGGGGCCGACTTGCGATAGACGGGCTTCGGCTTGGTCGTCTCGTTGACCAGCTGCAAAGTCACGGCCGGCTGGTGGGAGGCGAGCGCGGGCATGGCCGCCTGCGCATGCGACGACACAAGCGTCACCGCCAACACAGATGTAAGCGCCCAGCTGATTTTCATCGCATGCTCCCGACAGTTTTCGACCGGTCCAAGACCCATCGATCTACAATCGCCGGTGGATTTGTCAGCATGATGGCAGCGCGGCAACCCGCGCTGCGCTTTGTCGAGGTCAGGCCTCGATCTCGACGTCACCCTTCGGCCGCGAACAGCAGGCGAGGATGTAGCCCTCGTCGATCTCGTCGTCGAGGATGCCACCATTGTGGTCCATCTCGACCTCGCCGGAGAGCTTCATCACCTTGCAGGTGCCGCACAGGCCGGATTCGCAGGCAGCCCCGATGCGCACGCCGGAGGCGCGGGCCGCCTGCAGGATGGTGTGGCCGGGCTCGCAGAAGCCGTCCTTGCCGGACATGGCGAAGACGACCTTCGTCGCCTTGGCCTCGCCGCCGTGGTCCGCAACCACCACCGGTGGCTGCGGCTTGGCGGGCTGGAAGGTTTCCTCGTGGTAGTTCGCCATGTCGAATCCGGCGCTGGCGAGCGATTCCCGCACGGTCGCCATGAACGGCTCAGGCCCGCAGCAGAACACCGTGCGATCGAGGAAATCGGGCGCCAGCAGCGCGATCTTCGCCTTGTCGATCCGGCCCTTGAGGCCGGACCACAGCTGTCCGTGCGCCAGTTGTTCGATGATGAAGCCGAGCGTGAATTTCGGCATTTCCCTCGCCTTGGCCTCGAGCTCCCAGCGGAAGATGATGTCGTCGGGCGAGCGGGCGCAATGGAGGAAGGCGATGTCCGAATCCGGTTGGCGGTCGGAGAGATCGCGCGTCATCGACACCATCGGCGTGATGCCCGAACCGGCCGAGACGAACAGATATTTGCTTCCCGGATGGCGGGCATAGGAGAAGTCGCCGAGCGGGCCGATCGCCTTCAGCTGCATGCCGGGCTTGAGGTGATCGAACATCCAGCGGGTGCCGATCGAATCCTTCTGCGCCTTGACGGTGACGGCCACCGTATAGGGCCGCGAGGGGCTGGACGAGAGCGTGTAGGTGCGCATCACCGGCTCCGGGCCGACCGGGATCTCCAGCGTGACGAACTGGCCCGGCTGATAGCGGAACCAATGGCCCGGACGATCCGGACGGAAGGTGAAGGTCATCACATCAGGCGCTTCGGGCGTGACGGCGACGCATTCGAGCCTGTGCTCCCGGTCGGACCAGGGGCGCATCTCATCGACATGGCGGTAGCTGGGGAGAGCGATGTTCATCTCACGCCACCGCCGACAGACGGGCCTTGTCGCCCTGCAGGCGACTCGTCATGAAGTTCGCATACCATTCGACGAACTGCATCACGCCACCCTCGTGGTCGACGGAATAGGGTCCGGGTTCGTAGGCCGGCGAGCGGATGCCGAAGGCGTTTTCCTCGACGATCGAGCGGTCCTGGTCGTTGGTCATGTTCCAGACATGGGTGAGTTCGTCGAGATTGTAGTCGACGCCTTCGACCGCATCCTTGTGCACCAGCCAGGTGGTGGTGACCGCGGTTTCCTCGGCCGAGATCGGCAGGACGCGGAAGGAGATCGCGTGGTCGACCAGGATATGGTTCCAGGTGGTCGGATAGTGGAACAGCAGCATGGTGCCGATATGCGACATGTTGACGTCGTCGGAGAGCGGCCGGCGCACGGCACGCTTGCCGGACAAGGTGTAGCTCTCGGCATCCTGGATCAGCGGCATGCGGGCGACGCGGAACTGGCCCGACGGATCCATGGTGAATTCCGACGGCAGGCCGGCGGCCTCGCAGCGCGCCCAGTGCTCGGTGATGACAGGATCGTCCTTGGCGCCCTGCACGCCGGTTGCCGACGGCGCTTCCGGATAGGTGCGGCAGAGTTCCGGATGGTTGCCGGCGCAGTGGTAGCACTCGCGGTTGTTTTCCCAGACGAGCTTCCAGTTGCCCTTCTCGATGATGGTGTTGCGATGGGCGACCTTGGCTTCCGACAGGCGATGCGGCGCCATGAAGGGCTCAATCGTCGCGCGCACCGGGGCGAAGTCGGCGGCTTCGTTGGCGAGACAGATGAAGATATAGCCGGCGACGCTCTCGCAATGGACGGGCTTCAGGCCGAATTCGGACTTGTCGAAGGTCTCGCCCATCTGGCGGGCAAAGACCAGCGAGCCGTCGAGATCATAGGTCCACTGGTGGTAGGGGCAGACCAGCTTGGCCGAGGCGCCGCGATCCTGGGTGCAGACGCGGTGGCCGCGATGGCGGCAGGTGTTGTGGAAGGCGCGGATCACCTGATCCTTGCCGCGCACGATCACCACCGGATAGTCGCCGATCTGGGCGGTGAAGTAATTGCCCGCGCGCGGGATCTCGCAATCATGGCCGACGAACAGCCAGTCGCGGTACCAGATCGTCTCCATGTCGAGCTTGAAATAGTCCTGGTCGATGTAGAAGGGCTGCTCGAGGCTGAAGCCTTCCCGGCGGTTCTTCAACTGCCGCAATACCGTGCTCTGCAAGTCCATTGTCGTCCTCGTCTCCGTTCTGCCGTGACGGAGATCGAGACCATGCAAGGCCGCGGCGTCGCATGACACCGGACAAAGCCGTCTCGGGCCGCCCGCCGCGACCGTCAATCCATTTCCTTCTCAAAGGCTGGTTTCCGGGCTCTGGAGATGATCCTTGCGGACCGCGTTCGGCACCTTCCCAGGGCAGATGCCCCAGTGGTCTTTGGCCGTCACGCATTCTCCACTACCGTTGCGGGGGCAGCGCCGGAATTCGACCGGCTTCCCGATTTCCCACCCTTCCCTAGCCGGGCGGCACCTCGAGTTCGGACCCATCTAACCACAGTCGCAGATTTGTTGATGCACTGCGAAACGACACCGCCCCAGAAATTTGCGACATCGTCAAAATTGACGGCGGTCAATCGGATATCTAAAAATATCCCGTATTTTCAATATCGTAATATTCACCCCTGGCGGTGCACGCGTTGTCGGTGGCGCAAAGAGACAAGCAGTCGGTTCTGCGCCGATTGCGACATCGCCCGCGCAAGCCTCGCGAAACCGAAGGACGTCAGGATGCGGCAAATTGTCATTAATCTCAGTGCCGTATCATCGGCGCATCGGCCTTAGGATCAGAGCCACCATATGCAGAAGCTGAGATATTTCGCCGCGCCGAAGTCGGGGGCCAAGCCGGGCCTGCCGGTCAGGGCCGTGCACACCGAATTCCTGCGCACCGGCCGCATTTCGCGCCACCGCGAGGACTGGCTGCAGGAAGAGAAGCGTTACCTCACCTATGAGGAAGTGGCGGAGCGCACGGGGCGCAAGCTCGAGGCGGCGGGCGAAACCACCCACAAGCACATCAACGGTTTCCACCGCTCGATCCAGTTTCCCAAGCAGATCTTCCACAAGACGCTCGAGAACAGCCCGCATCTGGGTTATTGCCACGTGACCGCGGCGCGAACCAATTTCGCCAAATATGCCGACGTCAAATGGGCCTTTTACATCGCCAACTTCTTTGCTGAGGTGGGCGACGCGGACCAGTTCTTCAAGCACATCCGGCCGAACTATTCGCGCATGTATTTTGCCGTCGCGATCCATCCGGACAAGGAAACGCGATCCATGGCGATCGATCGCACGATCCGCGAGAACGGGCTACTGTTCCGCACCCATGATCCGAAGGAAGCGCTGAAGAACGTGCTGATGCTGGGCGCCCGCGACGCCGAACTGCGCAAGATCATCGCCAAGCTCTGACTTTCGACGAATATTTCGGCGCCAGAAGCGGTTTTCGAACCGGGCATCGCAAAACGGTGCGGGATTTTTTCAGGCCGAACGCGCCGTCGGCCTCAGAAGCCGCCCACCGGCTGCTTCTTGTAGATCAGCCAGTCCTTGGGCGCATAGTCGTTGGCGCCGTAGATCGTGACGGTATTGCCGCCGGCGGCCTTGGAGGCGGCAAGCGCCTTCTCGGTGAAATTGGTGAAGTCGAAGGCGTTGGGCGCCTGTTCCGAGAAGCAGATGCCGAAGGACATCGGCACCTGGCCGAGCGCGCGACCATTGCCGAAATTGACCACGGTCGTGCTGAGCTTGGAGCGGACCAGGTCGACGATGCGGCTCACCTCGTCCTGTTCCGACGTGTAGAGCAGGATGCCGAAGCGCCCGCCGTCGAATCGGCACGCCAGGTCCTCGGTGCCGGCGACGGCTTCCACCACCTTGGCGACCTGCTTGAGGAAACGTTCGGCGACGGCCGGGCCCATATGCTCGGAGAGCCGGGAGAAATCGTCGATCTCGCCGATCACCATGCTACACAAGACCGGCATTTCCGGATTGGCATAAACCTTGGCGAGCGCCTTGTTGAAGGCGCGGCGGCTGGCCAGACCGGTCAGCGGGTCGACGAATTTCGTCGCCTCCGCGTCTTCGGCCTCACGCTGCAGGTCCGCCAGCGCGGCGGTCTTGTCGACCACGGCGCGCACGACATTGCTGTTCTGGCTGGCGCGCTGCTCGGTCGCGACCTTCAGCGCCTTGATCGAATGGCCGAGTTCGACATGGTCGATGTCCTCGGTCATAATCGCCTTGGAGGCATGGCCGATCAGGCGGCCATAGTCGGTCAGCGAGACCTTCTCTTGGTTGAGCAGGCTGATGAAATTGCTCATCTCGGCCCGCACCTGGCCGTTCTGCCGGCCGAGCAGGCCGTCCTCGTGGTGGTGCGGAAGATATTTGCGGCCGAGCGCGTCGAGCGCCTCCTGGGTCTTGTTCTTGCCGAGCGCGATGAATTCGCGCACCAGTTCCGGGTTGCTGCCGGCATAGGCCTCGTAGACCAGTTCGTAGTTTCGCGGCAGGCCCTCTATTCCCATCTGATGCATGGCCGTGGCGACACGGAGTGCGATGCTCGAGGCTGGGTTCTTGACTTGCTGCATGGTTCGTTTCCCGACAGAGAAGGCGAAAGGCTCGATGTGGCGGGACTATAGGCGCAAGATTTCTTTCTTTCAGTTACGCCGATGTTTAAAGTTTTAGCGATGCCAAGATCAGTAGATTCAAGGGGTTTCCTTAAGCCGAAACTAAAACGCGGAACCTCCGTCAAATGAGGATTTGATCGACCCGGTGCTGTCGCGCTATGGACGGAAAACAAAGAGCAGGAAGGCTTTCATCCATGGCGCGGATCATCTCGATCGATGGCGAAAGACGCGAGGCCGTCGATGCCGCGATCGGCGTCTTGTCGAAGGCGCGCCTGGTGGCGATGCCGACCGAGACGGTCTACGGGCTTGCCGCCGATGCGACCGATCCGGCGGCCATAACCAGCATCTACGAGACCAAGGGCCGGCCGCGTTTCAATCCCCTCATCTGCCACATGGCCGACCTGGAAATGGCCGAGCGCTACGCGATCTTCGACCCGATCTCGCGCCAGCTTGCCGAGCGTTTCTGGCCTGGTCCGTTGACCCTGGTCCTGACGCTCAGGCCCGACAGCGCCATTCATCCGCTGGCGACCGCCGGTCTCGATACGGTCGGCATTCGCGTACCGAAGGGCGTTGCCGGCGAACTGATCCGTGCCTTCGGCCGGCCGCTGGCGGCGCCGAGCGCCAACTCCTCCGGCCGGATCAGCCCGACGACAGCGCAGCACGTCGAGGCCGATCTCGGCGCCCGCATCGATCTCATCATCGACGGAGGTCCCTGCCCTGTCGGCGTCGAATCGACCATTCTCAAGGTCGAGGATGGCCGCATCCGGCTGTTGCGCCCGGGCGGCGTGCCGGCCGAGGCGATCGAGGAGGCCACCGGGCTTTTAGTCGAGCGGGCCAAGGCGGCCGGCACGGCATCGATCGAGGCGCCGGGCATGCTCGCGTCGCATTATGCGCCGAACGCTCCCGTGCGGCTCGACGCCACGACCGTGATGCCGGGCGAGGCACTGATTCGCTTCGGTGAGCGGCCCGTCGACGGCATGACTCAGGCCGCCGCCGTATTCGAGCTGAGCCCCACGGGCGATCTGGGCGAGGCCGCGGCCAATCTCTTCGGTTTGCTGAAGAAAGCCGATCAGACCGGCGCCGCCGGCATTGCGGTGACGCCGATCCCGGACCATGGACTTGGCGAGGCGATCAACGACCGGCTGAAGCGCGCCGCCGCCCCGAGGAATGCATAGGAGGTTCAAGGTGACCGTGAGCGACAACCTGCCCGAGACATTGAAAGCCTTCGTTGCGATCGTCGGCGAGGCGAATGTGCTGACAACTGCCGCCGACATCGCACCCTATCTGGTCGAGAGCCGGGGTCTCTATCACGGCACCTCGCCGCTGGTGCTCAAGCCCGGCTCGACGCAGGAGGTCTCTGCCATCCTGAAGCTCGCCAGCGAAACCGGTACGCCGATCGTGCCGGCCGGCGGCCGCACCGGCCATGTCGGCGGCCACGTGCCGCGCGAGGGCGGCTCGGACGTCGTCCTCTCGCTCGAACGCATGAACCATATCCGCGAGATCGACACGGTGGCCGACGTCATCGTCGCCGATGGCGGCACCATCCTTGCCGACATTCAGAAGGCGGCCGAAGAAAACGGACGGCTCTTCCCGCTGTCGCTCGGTTCGGAGGGCTCGTGCCGGATCGGCGGCAATCTGTCGACAAATGCCGGCGGCACGGCCGTGCTCGCCTATGGCAATGCCCGCCAGCTCTGCCTCGGCCTGGAAGTGGTGCTGCCAACCGGCGAGATCTGGGACGGTTTGCGGCGGCTGAAGAAGGACAATTCGGGCTATGACCTGCGCGACCTGTTCATCGGCGCGGAAGGCACGCTCGGCATCATCACCGGCGCGGTGCTGAAGCTTCATCCCCAGCCGCGCGGCCGGCAGGTGGCCTTTGCCGCCGTCAGCTCGCCGCAGGACGCGCTGGCGCTGTTCGAGCGCGCCTCGCTGCTGTGTGGCACGGCGCTCACCGGCTTCGAGCTGATGCCGCGCATCGGCATCGACTTCACCACACGCCACATTCCCGGCGTGCGCGATCCGCTGTCTTCGCCCCATCCCTGGTATGCGCTGATCGACATCTCCACTTCGGATTCGGCCGCGACGGCCGAGAGGATGATCGACACGCTGCTGGAGGAGGCCCTAGAGGCAGGGCTGATCGAGGATGCCGTGATCGCCTCTTCGCTCGCCCAGCAGAAGGCCTTCTGGCACCTGCGCGAAAGCATGTCGGAGGCGCAGAAGCCCGAGGGCGGGTCGATCAAGCATGACGTGTCGGTGCCGGTGTCGCGCGTTCCGCGCTTCCTCGCCGATGCCGATGCGGCGGTTCTGGCGCTCATCCCTGATGCCCGGATCTGCGCCTTCGGTCATCTCGGCGACGGCAATATCCACTATAATATCAGCCAGCCGGTGGGCGCCGACAAGGCGGCCTTCATCGCCCGCTGGCGCGAGGTCAATGGCGTGGTGCATGCGGTCGTGCACGCCCATGGCGGCTCGATTTCCGCCGAGCATGGCGTCGGCCAGTTGAAGCGCGACGAATTGATCGCCAGCCGTCCCGCGATCGAGACCGAACTGATGAACCGCATCAAGCAGGCCTTCGACCCGGCCGGCATCATGAACCCCGGCAAGATGGTCTCCACCCGATGAGCGACAAGACGACACGGCTGACGCTGCGCATCGACCTCGCCAACGGCGTTCGGCTTGGCCCCGGCAAGGTCCGCCTGCTGTCGGGCATTGCCGAACACGGCTCGATCCGGGCCGCCGGCGCCACCATGGGCATGTCCTATCGCCGTGCCTGGCTGCTCGCCGACGAGATCAACCGGATGTTCAAGGAGCCGTCCATTTTCACCCGGCATGGCGGAAAGAGCGGCGGTGGCGCCGGATTGACCCCGTTTGGCGAGGCCTTGCTCGCCCGCTGTCGGCAGATGGAGGCGGAAGCCCGGCGGCTGCTCTCCGAAGACATCCACTGGCTGGAATCGATGGCGGATGCCGGTTTCGTTGCACAGAGGGCAACGACAAAAGCCGTCGACGAAGACTGAGCTCCATCGGTGGCAGAGACGGGCCGTTTCACGCCGTGCGATAGATGCCTTCGGCGGCGATCGAAACGGTCTTGAACAGAAGATTGATCGGCATGTCCTGCACCAGGCCGAGATTGGCGGCGGAGCGCCGGGTGATCTCGGCCAGCACCCTGTCGCCGTTGCAGTCGATCGACACCATGATGACGCTGCCGGCGTCACCGATTTCCTCCACCCTGCCCTTCAGCCGGTTCAGCGTCGAAATCCCGTCCGGCAGAGACGTCGCGAGCACGACCTCACTGGTCGGAACGAAGGCCCGGATATGGGCGCCGACCGGAATGTCGGTGGCGCGCAGGAAGAGCGGGCCGGCCCGGGATTCGGCGAAAGTGAGGCCCTCATCCGAACTGTGCCCGGTGACCACGGCATGCAGGAAACTGCCTGCCTTCATGGCGCCCGCGGACGTCGGCACCACGTTCAGCACCTCGTCGGGCCGGCCGATGGCGACCGACTTGCCGGCGGCCATGACCACCACCCGCGTCGCCAAACGCGTGACCTCCTCGATGGAATGGCTGACATAGAGGATCGGGATGCCGGCCTCGTCGCGCATGCGCTCGATGTCCGGCAGGATCGCCGCCTTGAGGTCGTTGTCGAGGGCGGACAGCGGTTCGTCCATGAGCAGCAGGCGCGGCTTGGCCATAAGAGCTCGTCCAAGGGCGACGCGCTGCTTCTCGCCGCCGGAAAGAAGCGCCGGGCGGCGATCGAGCAGCTGGCCGATGCGCAGCAGTTCGACGACCCTCTCCAGTGTCTCGCCCGGTTCGCCGCGCGGGGCAAAGCGGGCGCCGTAACGCAGATTGCCGCGCACCGTCATGTGCGGGAAGAGCCGCGCCTCCTGGAAGACGTAACCGATGCGCCGCCGATGCGGCGGCACGAAGCGCCGGCCGGGGCCGTCCACCCAGGTCTCGCCGTCGAAGGCGATGCTGCCGCTATCAGGGCGGATGAGCCCCGCCACCAGATTGACCAGCGTGGTTTTGCCGGAGCCGGAAGGCCCGAACAGCGCCGTCAGGCCACCGCCGATGGCAAGATCGACCGTCAGGTCGAAGGCACCCTGCCTGTGCTCGACATCGATCGTCAGCGTCATGGCGCACCCATCCTTGCGGCCATGCGGCGCGACAGCACCTCGGAGGCGATGACGGCGGCCAGCGAAATGACGATCGAGATCAGCGTCAGCCGCATGGCCGCGAGATCGCCGCCCGGCACCTGGGTATAGGTGTAGATGGCGGAAGCCAGCGTCTGGGTTTCGCCAGGGATATTGGAGACGAAGGTGATCGTCGCGCCGAACTCGCCCATGGCCTTGGCGAAGGCCAGGACCGAACCGGCGACGATGCCCGGCAGGATAAGCGGCAGGGTGACTGTGGCGAAGACCCAGGCCGGATTGGCGCCGAGGGTGGAGGCCGCCGTTTCCAGCCTTCGGTCGACCGCGTCGAGCGACAGGCGGATCGAGCGCACCAGAAGGGGAAAACCCATGACTGCGGCGGCCAACGCCGCACCGGTCCAGCGGAAGGAAAAGACCAGGCCGAACCATTCATCGAGGAAGGCGCCGACGGCACCGCGCCGTCCGAAGGTCAGGAGCAGAAGATAACCGGTCACCACCGGCGGCATGATCAGGGGCAGGTGCACGATCCCGTTGAGAAGCGTCTTGCCCCAGAAATCGCGTCGCGACAAAGCCCAGGCCATGGCAATCCCGAACGGCAGCGAGAAGGCCACGGCGGTTGCCGCAACCTTCAGGCTGAGAAGCATGGCTGTCAGTTCTTCCGCGGTCAGCGCCACGCCTGATCGGTCCTAGTTGGTCTTCGCAAGCACGGTGAAGCCGGCAGCGGTGAAGATGGCATGCGCCTTGGCTCCCTGCAGATAGGCGAGGAAGGCGGCGGCGTCATCGGCATTCTTCGCCTCCTTCAGCACGGCAGCGGGATAGACGATGGCAGGATGGCTCGATTCGGGGAAGCGGTCCACGACCTTGACGCCGGCATCCGCCCTGGCGTCGGTCTCGTAGACGATGCCGAGCGGCGCTTCGCCGCGCGAGACGAGCAGCAGCGCGGCGCGCACGTTCTCCGCCTGGGCCACATGGTCCTTCACGCTGTCCCACACACCGAGCGTCTGCAGCGCCGCCTTGCCATAGGTGCCGGCCGGCACGGAATCGGTATTTGCCATGGCGAGATGGCCGCCGGCCAGCAGATCCGCGAGCGGGAAGCCCTCCGCGATCGTCGCCGCGGTTGCGGCATCCTTCGGCGCGACGAGCACGATGCGGTTGCCGAGCAGATTGACGCGGCTATCGGCGCGTATCAGGTCAGCCTTGGCGAGGTGGTCCATCCATTTCAGGTCGGCGGAGATGAAGAGGTCGGCCGGCGCGCCCTCCTCGATCTGCTTGGCAAGCGCCGAACTGCCGGCGAACGACAGAGTCGTCTCCTTACCGGTCTCCGCCTTCCAGGCCGTGGAGATCTCGCCCAGCACGTCCTTGAGGCTGGCGGCGGCGAAGACCGTCACGCCGTCGTCGGCGAAGGCCGAGCCTGCCGGCTGCGCGAGAATTGCTGCGGCAACGATCGCGGCCTTTGCCAGGCCACGCAGCGAGCGAAACGAAACAAGCATGAAAATCTCCCACGGACTCGATATATCTCAATGGATATATCGATAGCCGAAAGCAAGAGCCTCGACAAGGGAGGCCCAAGGGGTTCCGCGTCAGCTCTTGAGGGTGGCGATCGACAGCAGGAGATCGGCGCTGATGCCGCCGCCGCTGCTGCCCGTCAGGATGGACAACGCGGAGGAGGAATAGTCGGCGTTCTCCGTGTCGTACATGGCGGTGAAGCGCTGCAGGAACTTCTTGACCTTCTCCGGGTCCTGCATGTCGGCGAGATTGAGGTTCTTCTCGACCAGCGCCGCCTGCATGTCGATGTCCATGTTGGAGAAGTCCTCGGTGAAGCCGAAGGCGACCCGGAAGGTCTCGAGCAGGGCGTCGTCTCCGAGCAGGTCATAGGCGTCGGTCAAGGTCGGGGCGACCCGCTCGAAATAGAGCGCCAGGCGCACGCCGGCATTGCTGTTGCCTTGGTCCTCCTCGAGGACCTGGTGCAGGTAGAGGTTCTGCGTTTCGAGCACCGCGCCACGCTGCTGCACCGTGCCCACCGCGTCGCGGGTCAGGAGGCCGTCACCATCGAAATTGAAGGATGAGAGCAGTTCGGCCCAGGATTCGTCCTCCTGCTGATTGACGAAGCTCTTCTCGTCCGAGAGATCGGACTGGAAGATCTGCTTGAGGAAGTCGTCCGTCACCTCCTCCGGGTCGAACCCCTTGGCGATCAGCACCACGTCTACCAGGCGGCGGTCCGCCAGGAGTTCCGAGGCGCTGGTGATGCCGAGGATCGTCTCCTGGTAGTATTCGGCTTCCGCCTCGGCATCCGCCTGCGCCGTTTCGAGCGCGGCATCCTCCAGATAACGCACCTGGTTGATGATATAGGCCTTGGCCATCGTCGTGATGGTGATCTCGTTCTGCGCCAGCAAAGGCGCTTCCGACTCGCCGTCGGAATCGAAGTTGAAGGCGCTCGCCAGATTGATCAGGCGGTCGTCGCGCGTCTTGTTGGCATAGCTCTTCGGATCGGTGAGATCGCTGGTCAGCGCCTTTTTCAGCTGCGCATCGGTATACTCGCCCTCCTTGATGCCGAAGGCCTTGAACAGGACGGCGCGGATCGAGCTGTTGTCCAGCAGGTCGTCGACCGAGGTGATGTCGGCCATGGTGCCGGAATAGTAGTCGAGAAGCGTCTGCAGGTCCTCGGTGTCGGCATCGTCGTAATGGTTCTCATAGGCCGACTGCGTGGTCGCCAGCTGGTCCTCGTCCTGGGCCGACATGCCGGCCTTGACGTTGCCGTCCTCGCCGAAATTGAACATGGCGGCGACGCTGGTCCAGGCCGAGCCGCCATTGATCGCGGCGTAGTTGTTCTCGTCTTCGAGATCGCTGGTGACGATGTTGTAGAACTCCGACTTCAGGAGGTCGGAATCGAGCTGGAAGGCCGCCTTGACATATTCGAACAGCCGTTCGTCTTCGGTGATCTCGTCGACCGTCGTAATCGTCGCGATCTTGGATTCGTAGTAGGCCTGCTCGCGTTCCAGCGTGTATTCCGAGGCATAGGTCGAGTTGGCCGCGACATAGGCCGAGATGGTCGCTTCCTTCTGCGTATCGGTCTGGGCGCTGTCGCCCGACAGCGACCCGTCGGTGTTGAAGCTGAAGGCCTGGGCGAGCGCCAGGAAGGCGGCGGAATTATAGTCGTTGTCGGACGCCTCGTCGGTCGCCACCAGCTGGTTGACGTAGCTGTTCTCGTCGTCGAGATCGCTGGTCAGCACCTTGATGAAATGCTCGTCGGTGTAATAGGTGCGGTCGATCCCGTAGGCGTCGAGGATGTAGCCGAACAGCTTGTTGGTGCCGACCAGTTCCTCGGCCGAGGAGATGTTGTCGATCACCGACTCGTAATAATCGGTCGCCTCCTCGATGTCCGCCGTCTCTTCCAGCTGGGCCAGCGCATAGAGATCGAAGACCGCCGTCTCCTGCGCGTCCGACTGGGCATCCTTGGTGGCGGCGGTGAACTGGAAGGCGGTGGCGAAGTTGCGGTAGCGGTCGTCGGTCAGCTTGTTGGCGTAGCTGTCCTCATCGGTCAGGTCGCTTTCCAGCACCCTCTTCATGAAGGCGGTGGCGTAGGTCATGTCTTCCAGCCCGTAGGCCTTCATCGCATAGGAATAGAGCCGGTAGTCGTCGAGGAACTCGTCGACCGAGGTCACCTTGCCGATATTCTCTTCGTAATAGGCCGCCTCCCGCGCCACCTGGGCGTCGGACGCGGTGCGATCGAGGCTGGCCTTCATGTCACGCACGACAAGGTCGTAGCTGAGGTAGGTCGAGACCATGCGGGGTCCTTCCGAGAAAACGAAATGAAATATGACAGTCAATATGCGACCCGAAAACTGCTTCGGGCTTATCGGCATCCGGCAGAGTTCAGGGAGGCCGCGACGGCGGCCTTCAACCTGCGCGCAGCTGCGAAATCGACATCAGCAGGTCGGCACTGATGCCGACACTGCCGCCACCCATCAGGATCGACAGGGAGGGCGAAGAACCGCCGCCATTCTCCATGTCGTACATGATAGTGAAGCGCCGGACGAGCTTGGAGAGCTTCTCCGTATCGGCCAGATCGGAAAGCTTGAGGTTCTTCTCGACGATCCGCGCCTGCTGGTCGATGTCCATGCTCGAGAGCTCGGCCGGCAGGCTGTAGGTGGTGCGGAAGAATTCGAGCAGCGCCGTGTCGCCGAGAATGTCGTAGGCGGAGGTGATCGACCCGGCCATGCGCTCGAAATAGAGCGCGAGCCGCACGCCGGCATTGTTGTTGCCTTCCTCGGTCTCGAGCGTCTGGCGCAGGAACAGGTTGAGCTCCTCGCGCACTTCGCCCGGCGTCTGGATGCCGTCGTTCGGCGTGCTGGCGACCTTGCCGTTCTCGTTGAAATTGAACGAGGCCAGAAGTTCGGCGAAGCGGCTGTCCGGCTGCTGGTGGACGAAGCTCTTGGGATCGCCGAGATCGGAGGCGAAGACCTTCTTCATGAACTCGGGGGTGACGTTTTCCGGCGCGATCCCCTTGGCGACGAGCGCCACGTCGACCAGCCGCTTGTCGCCGAGGAATTCGTCGAGCGTCTTCAGGCTGGAAATCTGGTCCTGGTAGTACTCGGCCTCGGTTTCAGCGTCCTTCTTGATCTTTTCCTTCTGTGCCTCGTCGGCGAAACGGGTCTTCTGGACGATGTAGTTCTTGGCGTATTTCTTGATCGTGCCTTCGTCCTGGGCCATGGCAGGCCAGCTCAGCTCGCCCTTTTCGTCGAAGTTGAACAGACGGGCGAACTTGACGTAGCGATCGTCCTTCAACGAATTGGCAAAGCTCTTCGGATCGTCGAGATCGCTCATCAGGACCTTCTTCATCGTCCGCTTGGAAATCTCGTCCGGATCGAGGCCGACGGCCTGCATGGCGAAGGTATAGACGGCCTTGGTGTTCACCAGTTCGTCGACCGAGCGGATGCTGCCGCTGTCGGTGTTGAACGCCGCCAGCGCATTCTTGTAGGCCTTGATCGCCCGGTCGTCGGCTTCCTCGAACGTGTCGTCATAGCCCGAGAAATAGCGGCTCGAAGTCTGCAACAGCTGCTGCGGGGTTTGCGGCACGTCACCAGAGGCAAGCGTGCCGTCCGCCTGGTAGTTGGTCGCCCGGGCCAGCGCGACGAAATTGTCGTAGTTCTTGTTCGTCTTGTACTGCTGGTTGAGATAGCTCGCCGGATCGTCCGGATCGCTGGTGATGACGAATTTCAGCGTCGAGGAGACGATGGCGGCGCTGGTCAGCCCAAAGGCGGTCCGGAGGTAGGACACCAGCCGGCTGTCGGCCAGAAGGTCGTCGACGGTCGTCATGCTGCCGATCTTCGACTTGTAGTATTCGTCGTTCAGCATGGCGCCGGTCCGGGTGAGCCGGTCCTGGCCGAAGACATAGAGATTGGTGGTCGCCTTCTTGTTCTCGGCGGTCTGGGCCGAGCCGGCGGCCACGGTTCCGTCGCTGGCGAAGCCGAAGGCATTGGCCAGCTGTTCATAGGCCGAGAAGCCCGAGACCACGCTCTGCAGCCGCTTATTGTCCGCCTTGAGTTTGTTGACCAGCGCCGTCGTCTCCGTGCCGATCGGCGGCAGGATGGCGTTGTAGTTGTCGATGATGGTCTGCTGGGCCGAGAGAAGCGGCGGCACTTCGCTGACGTCGGTGACGCCGACGGCGGTGTACATCGCCTGGATTTGCGCCTGCAGGGTGGCGATCTGCGCATCGAGCGCCGGGATGTCGGCGGCCGGTTCGAGCTTCTGCAGCTCCAGATCGTCGATCTGCCCCTGGATCACCGGTTGCTGGTCGATCACGCTCTGCATGGTCGCGGCCAGCGTCATGGCCGTCACGCGGCCGTTGACGGCAGTCAGGATGGTGTTGTTGTTGGCGATCTGGGTGGAGGCCGCGTTCGCCTGGGGCAGGATCACCGTATTGTAGTAGCTGGCCGGATCGCTGACATTGCTCGACATCGCGCCGCGGACCATGTCGTAATTGTAGTTCTTCCGGTCGATGCCATAGGCGGTCAGCACATAGTCGCGCAGCCGGTCGTCATGCAGGAATACATCCACATTGGTCGTGCGATCGACCATGATCTCGTAGTAGCGGGTATCCTCGGCGAGTTGCTCGTCCCTGTTGACGATGGTGGCATTATAGAGGCCGATCACCTCGTCGGTCTGGGCTTCGGTCTGCGGGATCTTGGTCGACGAGGAAAACGAGAAGGCGGCGGCGAAATTGCGGTAGCGGTCGTCGGTCAGCTTGTTGGCATAGCTGTTGTCGTCCGTCAGGTCGCTTTCGAGGACCTTGCGCATGAAGGCCTTGGCATAGGTCATGTCTTCCAGGCCGTGCGCCTTCATGGCGAAAGAGTAGAGACGGTAGTCGTCGAGGAACTCGTCGACCGACGTCACCTTGCCGATGTTCTCTTCATAATAGGCCGATTCGCGCGCGACCTGCGCATCGCTGGCGGTACGGTTGAGGCTGGATTTGATATCGCGCACGACGAGGTCGTAGCTCAGATAGGTCGAAACCATGGAAGCGGCTCTCTTGCGAACGAAGCATTGCAATTTTCGCAGAGTGTGGCGAGCGAGGCTTGTCCCGGCCTGACACGGGGCCGGCATATTCACATTTTCGAAACCGTGCCACATTCGAAAACGCTAACCATTTGAGCCGGCAAAGTTTTTTTAACCGCGATTTTTAAGCTGTCTCTCAGAGGGAGGCGCTACCTTCACGCCATAGAGGACGAAAAGTCCCAGTCAGATGAACGCATGAAGCGCTCTCGGGTAAAACAAGGGTAGCATGAAGATGACGAACACGGTTATGAAGCCCGCATGGGCAGGCGCAACGTTGCGGCTGGATCCGACTCGGTTTCCGCAACAGGTCACCTACGCAGCGCGGGGTGCTTCCGGCGATGTGACGATAACCATCGACGAACGTGGTGCCGTGCTGCGCAAGATCCTGGCCTCGAGCGGCCTGCCCCTTTCATTCGCCTTGCCGGCGCGCGCCTTCAAGGGCGTGGCCGCACGGGCGATCGATCATGGAGACGGGGAAGTGACCGTTACGCTGGAACTGCATCACGAGGATCCGGAGCTCTGCATTCCGCTTCTTGTCGCCCATGACCTTTGCGACATCGCCGCCGACTGGCGCGGCTGGTCGGATGCCTTCCGCATTCCCATGCTGATGGTCGAAGCCGACGGCGTCGCCCGCCCGCTCGAAGAACATCTCGGCGACGTCCGGGCCCGCGAAACGCAGCCGCGCCGCCGCCATTCCTATTTCGCCGAACGCCGCCCGCGCTTCCTGGTGCGCCGCACGACCGGCAAGCTCGGCGTGACGATGAAGATTTCCGGCAAGGAAATCATCGCCCGCAACTGAGACCCGGCCGCGCCGGCTGGCCTGACTCGTAAATTTCAGCTGATGAAGAAACGGCCCGGATCTGCGTCCGGGCCGGTTTCCTGTTCCACATCGGGACAAAGGGATCAGGCGAAGGGCAGCGCCGCCAGCAGGCCAAGGAAAAGGATCGCGCCGACCTTGTTGTTGAACTTGAACAGCGCCAGACACTGGGCCGGGTCATCGATGTTCAGCACGCGGATCTGGTAGGCGAACATGCCGCCGGCGATCGCCAGGCCGACATAGGCGAGGAAACCGACACCGGCAAAGGCAAAGGCGACGAACAGCAGAAAGAGCGTCAGGCCGTAAAGGCCGACCAGCCAGCGGCGCGTATCCTCGCCGAACAGGCGGGCGGTGGAACGCACGCCGACAAGCGCGTCGTCCTCCTTGTCCTGATGGGCGTAGATCGTGTCGTAGCCGATCGTCCAGGCGACCGCCGCTCCATAAAGGAACAGGCTGGCCACCGACAGCCAGCCGGCCAGCGCCGCCCAGCCAATCAGCGCACCCCAGGAAAAGGCAAGCCCGAGGACGAATTGCGGCCAGTCGGTGAAGCGCTTGGCGAAGGGGTAGATGGCGACGATCAGCAGCGAGGTGATGCCGAGAACCACGGCAAAGCGGTTGAGGCAGAGAAGCACCACGAGGCCGACCAGCGCCTGTGCGACAAGAAAGAGCTTGGCATCACGCCGCGTCACGCGGCCGGAAGGCAGCGGCCGCGAGCGCGTGCGCGCCACCGCCATGTCGATCTCCTCGTCGACGAGATCATTATAGGTGCAGCCGGCGCCGCGCATGGCGACCGAACCGACGAAGAACAGGAAGAGATGGAAGACAAACTCCAGGACGCTCAGCTGTCCCCGCTCCGCCAGCACATTGGCCGCCAGCGCCGACGACCAGAAGCACGGCCACATCAGCAATTGCCAGCCGATCGGCCGGTCCCAGCGCGCCAGTTGCGCATAGGGCCAGGCAGCGGGTGGCAGGACCCGGTAGACCCAGTTGTCGGATGGCGCGTCGGCAACGCGCCCGTTCTGATCGGCGGCGGTGTTCATGGGCGGATTGATAGAACAAAGTCGCGATCAAGGGAACCGGGGGAATGGCCCGGTTCCCCGCAAAGGCCGGTCAGCCTTGTTCAGAAAATCACCTTTTCCAGCGGTGGCCGGCTGACGTCGAAGGCGGCAAGCGCCCTCTCCCGCTCGGCGATGTAGTCGCGGTTGTCGGGCACGGCCATGTTGCTCTTCGACAGCTGCATCTGGAAGATGAAGAAGTTCTCGTGGGTGAAGGCCATTTCCGAGCCGGCGAGATAGAACTCCCACATGCGCACGAAGCGCTCGTCATAGAGGGCCGCCGCCTCTGCCCGCCTGGCGAGGAAACGCTCGCGCCACAGGCGCAGCGTCCGGGCGTAGTGATGCGGCAGGATCTCGATGTCACGCACCAGGAAGCCAGCCTTTTCCACCGCCGGCAGCACTTCAGCGAGCGAGGGAATGTAACCGCCGGGGAAGATGTAACGTTCGATGAAGGGATTGTTGAAGCGCGAGGGATAGGGCTGGCCGATCGAATGCAGCACCATCACGCCGTCGTCCTTCAGCAGTTCGGCGGCCTTGCGGAAGAAGGCGGCGTAGTTGCCGCGGCCGACATGCTCGAACATGCCGACCGAGACGATCCGGTCGTAGGGCGCCGCCTTCATGGTGCGGTAGTCCTGCAGTTCGAAGCGGACGCGATCGGCGAGCCCGCGCTTGTCGACGCGTCCGCGCGAGACCCGCAACTGCTCGGTCGAAAGCGTGATGCCGTCGACGGTAACCTTGGAGGATTCCGCCAGGTACATCGCCATGCCGCCCCAGCCGGAACCGACTTCCAGCACGCGCTGGCCTTCCTTGAGCAGCAGCTTGGCGGCGATGTGGCGCTTCTTGGCGACCTGCGCCTCGTCGAGCGAAATGCCTTCGGGACAGAAATAGGCGCAGGAATATTGCCAGTCGGCGTCGAGGAAGAGATCGAAAAGCTTGGCCGACAGGTCGTAGTGATGGGCGACATTCTGGCGGTTGCGGTTGATCGGCAGGAGCTTGCGCAGCTCGGACGCCGCATAGCGGGCAAGCCCGCGCCAGATCATGCCGAAGGTCAGGTCCTCGGACAGCGTGTTCGACTTGATCAGCGCCAGCAATTGGTAGATGTCGCCGGCCTCGACGACCATGCGCCCGTCCATGTAGAGCTCGGCGAGCTTGAGCTGGGGATCGGCATAGAGCTGCGGCTCGGCTTCCGCATCGGTGAACCGCAGGGCGATCATGTCGCCGCTGCCGTCGCCGAAAACCTCGCTTCGGCCATCCGCGCCGGTGATCTGCAGCGTGCCCTTGCGGACGACTCTTTTGAGCAGACTGCGTAGTGAAGAGGCCATGCACACCCCCGAAATACGACTAGCTTCCACGAATGCGGCAAAACTTAACGCGTTCTTGACCGGTGACAAGCGCCAGTTTGTTATAGAAGCTTCACATCTATTGAGGCATGGGCCCGGGGAGAGACCGATCGGCCGCTCCCCCGGCGACCTTATTTCTTGCGCATCGCCTCGGCCAATGCGGCGCCGAGGCCGCCCATGGCCGGTGCTTCCGGCTTGGCCGGGGGCTTGGCATTGGCGTGGCGCATGGCACCCGCCGAACCGCGCGCGTCGCGCATCGACGGCTGGGGCGCCTCGCCGCCGTCCTTGCGCATGGTGAGCGCGATGCGCTTGCGCTTGACGTCGACTTCGACCACGCGGACCTTCACCACATCGCCGGCCTTCACCACTTCATGCGGATCCTTGACGAAGCGATCGGCGAGCTGGGAGACGTGCACGAGGCCGTCCTGATGCACGCCGATATCGACAAAGGCGCCGAAGGCGGCGACGTTGGTGACAGTTCCTTCGAGCAGCATGCCGGGCTTCAGGTCAGTGATCTCGTCCACGCCGTCGGCGAAGGTGGCGGTCTTGAAGCTCGGGCGCGGGTCGCGGCCGGGCTTTTCCAGCTCGGCGATAATGTCCTTGACGGTCGGCAGGCCGAACTGCTCGTCGATGAACCTTTTCGGATCGAGGCCCTTCAGGGTGGCGCTGTCGCCCATCAGGGTCCGCAGGTCGCGACCGCAGGCGGCGACGATCTTCTTCGCCACGCCATAGGCTTCCGGGTGAACCGAGGAGGCGTCAAGCGGCTCCTTGCCGTTCGGGATGCGCAGGAAGCCGGCGCATTGCTCGAAAGTGCGGGCGCCAAGCCGCGGGACCTTCAGGAGATCCTTGCGGCTCTGGAAGGGGCCGGTCTCGTCGCGGTGGGTGACAATGGCTTCGGCGATCGAGCTGCCAAGGCCGGAGACGCGGGCGAGAAGGGGGACCGAAGCCGTGTTGAGATCGACGCCGACGGCGTTCACCGCGTCTTCGACCACGGCATCGAGCGAGCGGCCGAGCCTGCCCTGGTCGACGTCGTGCTGGTACTGGCCGACGCCGATCGACTTCGGCTCGATCTTGACGAGTTCGGCGAGCGGATCCTGCAGGCGGCGGGCGATCGAGACGGCGCCGCGCAGCGACACGTCGAGGCCGGGGAACTCCTTGGCAGCCGTTTCGGAGGCCGAATAGACCGAGGCGCCGGCTTCCGAGACGATGACCTTGGTCGGCTTCGGCGCGGTGGCCGGAAACTGGGCCAGCATGTCGGCGACTAGTCGTTCGGTCTCGCGGCTGCCGGTGCCGTTGCCGATGGAGATCAGCTCGATGTTGTGCTTGCGGATCAGCGCGGCAAGCTCGGCCTGGGTGCCGCGAATGTCGTTCTTCGGCGGGAAGGGATAGACGGTGGTGGTCTCCAGCACCTTGCCGGTGCCGTCGACGACGGCGACCTTGACGCCCGTGCGGATGCCCGGATCGAGGCCCATGGTCGGGCGCGAGCCGGCGGGGGCCGCGAGCAGCAGGTCCTTCAGATTGCGGGCGAAGACGTGGATGGCTTCTTCCTCGGCCCGCTCACGCAGGTCGCGCATCAGGTCGAGCGACAGCGAGACGGAAAGTTTGACGCGCCAGGTCCAGCCGGCGACGTCCATCAGCCACTGGTCGCCAGGTCCCTTGCCGGAGATCTCGTATGCGAGCGCGATGGTACGCTGGGCCGGCTTGATCGGCGACGGGTCGTCCTTGTCGACCTCGATCGACAGCGTCAGCATCTCCTCGTTCCAGCCACGCAGCATGGCGAGCGCCCGGTGGCCGGGAACGGTCGCCCAGCGTTCGGAATGGGCGAAATAGTCGGCGAACTTCTCGCCGGCCTGCTCCTTGCCGTCGACCACCTTGGAATAGAGGATGGCGCGGTCCTTCATGTCGTTGCGCAGCCGGCCGATCAGGTCGGCATTTTCCGAGATCGCCTCGGCGACGATGTCGCGGGCGCCTTCGAGTGCCGCCTTCACGTCCGGCACCTCGGCCGTCAGATAGGCTTCGGCAAGCTTGGCCGGGTCGGCGGTGCGGTCGGCCCAGATCGCATCGGCCAGCGGCTGCAATCCCTTTTCGCGGGCGATCTCGGCGCGGGTGCGGCGCTTCGGCTTGAACGGCAGGTAGATGTCTTCGAGCTCGGCCTTGGTGGCGACCTTGAAGATCTTGCCCATCAGCTCATCGGTCATCTTGCCCTGCGAGGTGATCGATTCCACGATCGCCTTTCGGCGGGCGCCGAGCTCGCGCAGATAGGTCAGGCGTTCTGCGAGATTGCGCAGTTGGGTGTCATCGAGGCCGCCGGTCACTTCCTTGCGGTAACGGGCGATGAAGGGCACGGTCGCACCGCCGTCCAGCAGTTCCACGGCGGCGATCACCTGCTCATGGCGGGCATTGACCTCGGAGGCGATGATCGCGGCGATGGATTCGATGTCGTCGGCCATGGGTGTTCTCCAGATTTGCGAGCGGCGACCATAGCGGCGGCTGCGCCGAAGGCAAGAAATCGCGCCACCGCTCCACAGGAATGCAGAGGTTCCGGGTTTCTTCTTGACCTTTCCGGCCCCTGCCCTTAACCGCGCAGCTAACCCCAAGGCATTCGGAGGTCGGGCTATGAAGGTTCTGTTGATCGGTTCGGGCGGACGCGAGCACGCATTGGCCTGGAAAATCGCCCAATCGCCCTGGCTGACGACGCTCTACGCCGCGCCGGGCAATCCCGGCATTGCCGAGCATGCCGAACTCGTTCCGATCAGCGGCGACGATCACGAGGCGATCCTCGCCTTCTGCCGCGGCCACGACATCGAATTCGTCGTCGTCGGGCCGGAAGCGCCGCTCGTCGCCGGCCTCGCCGACCAGCTGCGCGCCGAGGGCTTTGCCGTATTCGGCCCGTCGGCGGCGGCGGCCCAGCTCGAGGGTTCCAAGGGCTTCACCAAGGACCTCTGCGCCCGCTACGACATCCCGACCGGCGCCTATCAGCGCTTCAACAATGCGCCGAAGGCCAAGGCCTATGTCCGCGCCCAGGGCGCGCCGATCGTCATCAAGGCCGACGGACTTGCCGCCGGCAAGGGCGTGACCGTGGCGATGACCGTCGAGGAGGCGCTTTCCGCCATCGATGACTGCTTCGAGGGCGCGTTTGGCGAAGCCGGCGCCGAGGTCGTGGTCGAGGCCTTTCTCGACGGCGAGGAAGCTAGCTTCTTCTGCCTGTGCGACGGCAAGACGCTTCTGCCGCTGGCGACCGCCCAGGACCACAAGCGCGTCGGCGACGGCGACACGGGCCCGAACACCGGCGGCATGGGCGCCTATTCGCCTGCCCCGGTGATGACCCCGGAACTGGTCGAGCGCACGATGAAGGAGATCATCGAGCCGACCATGCGCGGCATGGCGGAGATGGGCACGCCCTTTTCCGGCGTGTTCTTCGCCGGTCTGATGATCACGCAGAAGGGTCCGGAACTGATCGAATACAATGTCCGCTTCGGCGATCCGGAATGCCAGGTCCTGATGATGCGGCTGGAGAGCGACCTGCTGGCGCTGCTGCATGCGACTGCGACCGGCACGCTGGACCGGGTTTCGGCGGAATGGCGCGACGAGACGGCGCTGACCGTGGTGCTGGCCTCCAAGGGCTATCCCGGCGCTTACGACAAGAACACGCCGATCCGTTCGCTGCCGGATGCGACGGACAAGGCCAAGGTCTTCCACGCCGGCACGGCGCTCAAGGACCACCAGCTGGTGGCAACCGGCGGGCGCGTGCTTAACGCCACCGCGCTCGGGGCGGACGTGGCGGAAGCCCAGGCGGCCGCCTATCGGCTGGTCGACCAGGTCGGATGGGACAACGGCTTCTGCCGCCGCGACATCGGCTGGCGCGCCATCGGCCGCGATTGACGGCGCAAACGTCCCGAAAACCGACAAAAAAGGCCGAGATCGGTAAAATTTGACCGATCGATCTGACCGGATCGCAAGACTCCGCGAGTAAAACTCTGCGTGAAAGCAATTCGGAGAGTTCGCGATGCGCCACCTTTTTCTCACTGCAGCATTCCTGGCCATGACCGGCCCGGCTCTTGCCTCGTCGATCGAGATCGTCGGCTCCGCGCCGGCCAGGGGCGCCAGCATTCTCGTCGTGCACTGCGCCACCTGCCCGCCGCTCAAGGTGGTCGAGGACAAGAGGGCCTACAAGGTGCCGCAGATCGCGCCGGGAACTCAGGCCGCCGAGATCGTCGAGATCGACGGGGAGAGCAAGTTGCGGCGGACCGAATCCTGGCTCGGCGGCTCGCCGGTCGTTTTCATCAGCAAAGCCGAGGGCTGGAGCACCGATGGCAGCGTGATCGCCGCGGCAGCGACCGTGCCTGACGACGGCATCGACGTCCACGCCACCACGGCTGCGGTCTCCGGCGGCGCGGCCGGCGCGCCGGTGAAGGCGATGCTGACCGGCCCCACCGCCGCCCAGCCGCTTGACGTGACGACCTACGAACTGCGCCTCAACTGAGGACGCGCGCCCCTTCCCTGCCCCAACCCAGCCATACGATCCGGGCTGCGCGGGCCTTCCGCTGGAAAGCGGGACAAACGCCTCGGCCATGCCGGGGCGTTTGCGTTTGAGAAGGGCGAGCTCGCGAAGAAGGGGCACAGAAAGCGGCAAATTGGGTGCGAGCGGGGCATCATATCGATTGCCGAGCGCATCCGCCGCAACCCTGCGGTTTATCCGTAAATACGCATGTTCTTAAGAGCTTCTTAGCCGTACCAGTTGATACTATTTTACTATAAATTCTTGGGGTTCATTTGTAGTCGCCGGTCAATAAATCAAATTTTACGGGTTTCATCGCAATGTGCCGATATAACCCCGGTAGCAGCATGATGCATACGCTCGCGAGCGCAACTCCACCTCGCAGGATCGGTAGGACACCGACCGGATCATTCGATTGAGCGAGGACCTATGAAGAATCTGCGAATTTCCCACCAACTCTTTCTGCTGATCGGCGCCTTGATGGTCGCCTTCGGCGTAGCCACCTACTTCCAGATCAAGACCGCGTCCGACTCCATCTATGCCGAGCGCTACGACATGCTGCGTTCGCAGGTGGAATCCGGCATCGCCATCATCAAGGGCTATGAGGAACGGGTGAAGGCGGGCGAGATGAGCCAGGAGGAGGCCAAGGCACAGGCCTTCAAGACGCTCACCTCGATCAAGTACGAGCCGAACGGCTATCTGTTCGGTCTCGACTATGACGTCACCATGATCTTCCACCCCGTGCAGAAGCAGGTCGGCCTCGCGCAGAAGGGCCAGCCCGACAAGATGGGCAACCTCTTCCGCGAAGAGATGATCGAAAAGGCACAGAAGGGCGGCGGCATCACCGAATATTACTGGGAAAAGCCGACCAACCCGGGCGGCGACGTCTTCCTCAAGGCAGCCTACAGCCAGGCCTATGAACCTTGGAAGATCGTGGTCGGCACCGGCGTCTACATCGACGACCTGCAGCTGAAGATCAATGCGATGATCTGGAAGGCCGTGATGATCGGCGGCGCCGTCGTCGTGCTCGGTCTGATCGCCGCCTACTTCATCATCAACGGCATCACCAAGCCGCTCACCGCCATTCATGACGCGCTCGAGGCCGTGGCCGAAGAGAACGTGGCGATCGCCATTCCGCACACCGACATGGGCAATGAAGTCGGCATGATGGCCAAGGCCACCAAGGCGCTGCAGGAAAAGGTGCGCGAGCGCCATGCCATGGCACGCCGCCAGGAAGAGCAGTCCCGCGAGCTGGATGCCGAGCGCAACCAGAATGCCGAGATGCAGCAGGCAGAAGCCGCCCAGCAGGCTCGCGTCGTCACCACCATCGGTGCCGCCCTCGAAGAACTGGCCCGCGGCGACCTGACCGTGCGTTGCGGCGAACTCGGCCCGAAATATGCAGCACTTCGCGACAACTTCAACGACGCGCTTTCCCATCTCGAGGCCGCCATGGCCAAGGTCAATGCCAAGGGCGTCGACATTTCGGGCTCGAAGGAAGAGATCCGCCGCGCCTCCAACGAACTGTCGCAGCGCACCGAGCGCCAGGCGGCCAACCTGGAAGAAACCTCGGCGGCTCTCGACGAGCTGACGGTCGCAGTCCGCCAGACGGCGGAAGGCGCCCATGAAGCCGCCAAGCGAGTCACCTCGGTCAGCACCGAAGCCTCGCGTTCCGACGCCGTCGTCGCCCAGGCGATCGGCGCCATGAGTGGCATCGAGCAGTCCTCGGCCGAAATCACCAAGATCATCGGTGTAATCGACGAGATCGCCTTCCAGACCAACCTGCTGGCGCTGAACGCCGGCGTCGAGGCCGCACGTGCCGGCGAAAGCGGCAAGGGCTTTGCCGTCGTCGCCCAGGAAGTGCGCGAACTGGCCCAGCGTTCGGCTGCAGCCGCCAAGGAGATCAAGGAACAGATCTCCAAGTCGTCGTCGCAGGTGCAGAACGGCGTGCAGCTGGTCGGCGAAGCCGGCGAGGCGCTGAAGCGCATCTCCGACCAGATCAAGGCGGCGAGCGACATCGTCACCAAGATCGCCCACTCGGCTTCCGAACAGGACACCACGCTGCGCTCGATCTCGTCGTCGATGAACCAGCTCGACGCGGCGACCCAGCACAATGCGGCCATGGCCGAGGAAACCACGGCTTCGGCCGAGGCGCTCGCCAGCGACACCGAAGAACTCCTGAACCTGATCCGCAGCTTCCGCGTCTCGGGCGCATCGCAGTCCGCCTCCTCGCTCGGCGGCATGGCGCAGCAGATGCGTCGCGCGAGCTGAGGCACCACCTCGACAAGCCAATAAGGCTGCACATGCTCAAGCCGCCGGAGGAAACTCCGGCGGCTTTTCCTTTTATTCGACGATTACCGTCCGCCGGCGACGGCTCCTTAGAAGTTTATTTAGTATGATCTGCAACTCTCGCGTCTGAGTGCGATGCAGCACAGATCGACGCGCAGGAAGCGCTGAACCCGTATAGGCTGCAACCGCACTCGCGCTCACGCATCGAGAGCTGCCAGCCCCCCCTTTGTCGGCGAGGCCAAATGAAAAACCTTCGAATATCGATGCAGCTCATCCTGCTTGTCAGTGCCCTGATGGTAGCGTTCGCGCTCGCCACCTTCTTCCAGATCCGTTCCGCCACGACGGCGATCTACAACGAGCGCTACGAAATGCTGCGCACGGAGGTCGAATCCGCGGTGTCCGTGCTGGAGCAGTTCCACAAGCGCCAGCAGGCCGGCGAGTTTACCGAGGAACAGGCCAAGCTCCAGGCTTTCACCGTTCTCAACGGCATGAAGTACAATCCCGACGGATATTTCTTCGGCTACGACTACGACATCAACATGATGTTTCATTACGACGAGAGCAAAGTCGGCAAGAACCTGAAAAACTCGCCCGATCCGATGGGCAAGCTCTATCGCGAGGAACTGGTCAAACTGGGTCGCGAGGGCGGTGGCCGCACCGACTTCTACGCCAGCAAGCCGGGCGAACCCAAGGACGCCTTCTTCCGCAAGAGCGCCTATGCCAAGGCCTTCGACCCCTGGAAGGTGGTCATCGTCACCGGACTTTATATCGATGACCTCGATGCGCAGGTGAATGCGTCGATCTTCAAGGCGATCTCGGTCGGCGTGGGCGTCTTCCTGCTCGGCCTTGGCGCCGCCTTCTTCGTCATCCGCGGCATTTCCCGCCCGCTTTCCGCGATCCACAAGGCGCTCGAAGCCGTTGCCGACGAAGACGTGACGATCACCATTCCGCATACCGACATGCGCAACGAAGTCGGCATGATGGCGACGGCGACCAAGGCTCTGCAGGAGAAGATCCGCGAACGCCATGCCATGGCCGAACGCCAGGCCCAGCAGGAAGCGGCCATCGGCGCCGAGCGCCAGCAGAATGTCGAGATGCAGCAGGCCGAAGCCGCCCAGCAGGCCCGCGTCGTCGCAACGATCGGCGCCTCGCTGGAGCAGCTGGCGCATGGCGACCTGACGGTGCGTTGCGCCGATCTCGGACCGAAATATGCCGAACTGCGCGACAACTTCAACGAGGCGCTCGGCCGGCTCGAAGAAGCCATGGGCCGGGTCAATCTCAAGGGCAACGACATCGCGGTCAGCAAGGAAGAAATCCGTCGCGCGTCCGGCGAACTCGCCCAGCGCACCGAACGCCAGGCCGCGAACCTCGAAGAAACCTCGGCGGCGCTCGATGAACTGACGGTCGCGGTTCGCCAGACCGCGGACGGTGCGCGCGAGGCGGCCGGCCAGGTGAAGTCGGTGAGCGACGAAGCCCGCCAGAGCGATGTGATCGTCGAGCACGCCATCGCGGCGATGAGCGGCATCGAGAACTCGTCGGCCGAGATCACCAAGATTATCGGCGTGATCGACGAGATCGCCTTCCAGACCAACCTCTTGGCGCTCAATGCTGGCGTCGAGGCGGCCCGCGCCGGCGAGAGCGGCAAGGGTTTTGCCGTCGTCGCCCAGGAGGTCCGCGAACTCGCCCAGAGGTCGGCGGCAGCCGCCAAGGAGATCAAGACGCAGATTTCCCGCTCCTCCGAGCAGGTCAGCCAGGGCGTTCAGCTCGTCGCCCAGACCGGCGAGGCGCTGAAGCGGATTTCCGGGCAGATCGAACGCGCCAATGACGTCGTCTCGAAGATCGCCCACAGCGCCCAGGAACAGGACACCACGCTCCGGAGCATCTCCAGCGCCGTCAATCTGCTCGACACCGCCACCCAGCAGAATGCCGCCATGGCCGAGGAAACGACGGCCTCGGCCGAAGTCCTGGCCAACGACACCGGCGACCTCTTGGAACTGATCCGCGGCTTCAAGGTTTCCAACGGCTCCTCCAGCGCGCTGCACGGCACGGCCCAGCAGATGCGCATGGCCGGCTGAGCCGGACGGCACAGCCTTTTGACACGAGCCGCCGGGGGACACTCCGGCGGCTTTCGTCATTTTCGGGGAGGGGTTCAGGGTGCGGCGTCAGGCTCGCCGTCGAGGCGCGCCACGAGCGCGTCTATCTCGCGGTCGGAATAGACGACGATACCGGCCCGGCGCATCAACGCCGCCGTCACGCCATGGCCGGGATGGCGGATAGCGGAAAAGCTGCCGTCATAGATGAAGCCGGAGCCGCAGGACGGGCTGCCGTCGATCAGAAGGGCAAAGGCACAGCCATTGGCCCGGGCAAACTCGACCGCCTTACGGCCACCCTCGACGAAGGCGTCCGATACATCGCGCCCGGTGTTCTCCACCACCCGCGCCCGCCCCTCGATCACATCCTCACCGCCCATGCCGCCCTCGATCTCGGCCGGCGGACGCGGCGTGGGCAAACCACCGGCCTGTTCGGGGCAGTAACCGACGATCCGGCCTTCGGCCTGCCAGCGGGCGATGGCGGGATGATGAAGCGGCTTGCCCTTGCCGTCGTAACGGACTGGGCGGCCGAGCAGGCAGGCGCTGATGAGGATCTTGGGGGGCATGCTAATCGTCCAACTGTCGGGCGGCGTCCGCCCTCGCGTGAAGCACGCGTGCGATCTCCACGTCGCCATCGCTGGTCAAGACATAGAAAATCAGATGCGAGCCGGCCCGACGGCGCCGGTAACCGGGACGCAGCCACCCGACATCGTGGCCTGAGGACGGATGCACGGAGATTTGCTCGATGACGTCCAGCAACTGACCGAGATAGACTTCCGCCTGCGCCGGGGACCAATGCTCTGCGGTATACAACCCGATGTCGCGAAGGTCCCCTTCCGCGGTCTGGCGAAACCGGACCTTAACCACGGGATCGCCAGGCTTCGCGCATCGACTCCATGAAAGCTTCACGATCAAAGTCGCGCGCCGGCCCGCAATTTTCACTCTCGATCAATGCCTCGCGCAATCTGTCGATCTTCACCTGCTCCTCTTTGAGCAGCCGCAATCCGGCCTCGACGACGGCCTCGGCCGAACTGAAACGGCCGCTCTCCACCTGGCTGTCGATGAAGCTGTCGAAGGGCTCGCCGATCGTGACGTGAACTGGCTTGTTCATGGACTGCTCCTGGGACGGGGAAGCTGAGATCTGCAGATTATCACAGCCGTTCGGGCGAGACAAAAGGTCACCGCCATTCCACGCCAAAGCCACGCTTCGGCCGCAGGGGTGGTAGCGTCGCGATTTGGATCCTCGGCTCAAGGCCGAGGATGACCGGCCTACAGGGGCAAGTATCGCTCACGCGGGACCCACCCTGCCCGGCCCTTCGCTTTGGGCTCAGGGCGTTCGGCGCTCCAATCAGGCCGCCGGATCGATTGATCCCGCTGGCGCGGGACCGCGCCTCACGACACGATCTTGGAGAAATCGGCGACGGTGCCGGTGGCCTCGCGGATGGCTTTCAGCAAAGCGAGCCGGTTGGCGCGGATGGCAGCATCGTCGTCGTTGACCAGCACGTCGTCGAAGAAGGTGTCGACCGGGGCGCGCAACTTTGACAGCGCCTGCATGGCCGAGCGGAAGTCTTCCTTCGCCACGGCGTCGGCGGCTTCGGCGCTGGCGGTCTTGATCGCGGCAAAGAGCGCCTTCTCCGCATCGAGCGTCAGCAAGGCCTCCGACACGCCGTCGGCGATCACAGTGCCCTTCTTCTCTTCCGCGGCAAGCAGCTGGGTGGCGCGCTTGGTGCCGGCCAAGAGGTTGATGCCGTCTTCCGAAGTGACGAAGGCGGTCAGTGCCTCGGCGCGGCGGGCGACCATCAGCAGGTCGTCGGACTCAGGCGTCAGCACCGCATCGATGATGTCGTGGCGGGCACCCTGGTCGCGCAGGTAGACTTTGAGGCGGTCGTGGAAGAAGGAGAGGAGGTCGATGACCACTGTCGCAATAGATCCGACGTCGAAGCCAGCAGGATCCTTTGTGAGGTCCCGCTCTTCGAGTTCCGCGAGACGGTTTCGTTTTTCTGACGACAGGCCCGAAAACTCTGCCTCGACCTCAAGGTCAACCTTTTCGTTTACGGGAGCGACCCACCGGCCATGAGCAACTATCGCTCCTGCGGAGTTCAGCTCCTTAAGTAAAGCCAACCGAACATTGCGCTCCAAGATCATCCGCACCACGCCCAGTGCCGCACGGCGCAGCGCATAAGGGTCCTTCGAGCCAGTCGGCTTTTCGTCGATCGCCCAGAAACCGACGAGCGTATCGAGCTTGTCGGCGAGCGCGACCGTCAGGCCGACCTTGTCTTCCGGCAGGCGGTCGGAGGGGCCGTTGGGCTTCCAGTGATCCTCGATGGCGGCGGCGACGGCGGCGTCTTCGCCCTGCAGGAGCGCATAGCGGCGGCCCATCAGGCCCTGGAGCTCGGGGAATTCGCCGACGGCTTCTGTGCGAAGATCCGCCTTGGCCAGCACCACGGCGCGATCGACGAGCGCTGCGTCTGCGCCGACGATCTGTGCCAGCTCCTTCGCCAGCGCGCGGATGCGGGCGACACGCTCGCCTTGCGTGCCGAGCTTGGCGTGGAAGGTGACGTTCAGCGCATCGAGCTTCGCCATGCGCTGGTCGAGCGGCTTTTTCAGATCAAGGCCGAACTTTTCGGCCGAGGCCTTCAGCGTCTCGAGGTCCGGCAAATCGCCCTGGTCGCGGGTCCAGAAATGCTTGGCGTCGGACAGGCGGGCGCGCACGACCTTGCCGTTGCCGTGCATGATTTCCTTGCCGCCATCCTTCGCCTCGATGTTGGAGACGAGGACAAAGTGGTTGGACAGCCCTTCGGTTGCGCCGTGCGGGCGGGTGACGAAGCATTTCTGGTTGGTCTTGATCGTCAGCCGGATGATTTCGGCCGGGATCGCCAGGTAATCCTGTTCGAAGGTGCCGAGCAGGACGTGCGGATATTCGACGAGGCCGGAGACTTCCTCGAGCAGGCCCTCGTCCTCGACGAGATCAAGCCCGTTGGCGAAGGCGAGATTGGCGGCGTCCTGGGCGATGATCTGCTTGCGGCGCTCGGCGTCGAGAATGACCTTGGCCTTTTCCAGGCTCGCGACATAGTCGTCGAAGCGGCGCACGGTGATGGCATCCGGCGCGTGGAAGCGATGGCCGTAGGTGACGTTGCTGGCGATGATGCCGTCGATCTCGAAGGGGATGACGACGGTCTCGTCGTGATCGGTGCCGAAGGTGCAGACGATCGACTGCAGCGGGCGGACCCAGCGCAGCACTTCCGGCCCCCTGCCCTCGACGCCGGCATAGGTCATGCCCTTCGGCATGGAAGCGGCGCCCGAGCGCATCGGCTTCGGCCAGGGGAAGGTGCGGATGATGCCGGGCATCACGTCGGCGACGATGTCCTGGGCCGCGCGGCCCGGCTTGTCGAGATAGGCAACATAAAAGTCGCCCTTCTTCGGATCGGTCTTGACGATCGCCTGGTCGATCGCGGAAAGCCCCGCGCCGCGCAGGAAGCCGTCGATCGCGGCCTGAGGCGCGCTGACGCTCGGGCCCTTCTTCTCTTCGCGGATATCGGCCGACCGGGCCGAGAGGCCGCGAATGTCCAGCGTCAGGCGCCGCGGGGTCCAGTATTCCCGCGCACCCTCATAATTGAGGCCGGCCTCCACCAGTGCGTCGGTGACGAGCTTCTTCAGATCGCCGGCCGCCTTGCGCTGCATGCGGGCGGGAATCTCTTCGGAGCGGAGTTCGAGCAGAAGATCGGGCATCGGGGCTGGCTTTTCTTTGGTTGCTTAGGCTGCGGCCGACTTAGCAAGCCCGGCGGAAAAAGTCATCCGTGCAAGCACGTAAAATGCAGCCGCGATGCGGGGAAATACACCCGGGCGCCTATGCAGTGCTCATCACCGGGATGGCCGCAATCTCCTCGGCCTTGGCTGCTGCCTCGACTTTGAGGTCATAGCTGGTCTGTAGGTTCATCCAGAACTGCGGGCTGGTGTCGAAAAAACGGGCGAGGCGCAGGGCCGTGTCGGTTGTCAGCGCCGTCTGCTCCGCCACCAGACGCTCGATCCGGGTGCGCGGCACATTCAGCTTCTTCGCCAGCCCGCCTGCACTGAGGCCGAGGGGGAGGAGAAATTCGTCTCTGAGGATCTCACCCGGGTGAACCGGAGGCAGTACTATGACCATGGTGCTGTCTTCCCGTTCCTTAGTGATAGTCGACGATCTCGACACGCTCGGCACCCCCGTTCAGCCAGATGAAGCATATTCGCCACTGGTCGTTGATCCGGATCGAATACTGCCCCTGCCGGTTTCCCTTCAACGGCTCCAGCCGATTGCCGGGCGGCCGGGCCAGATCATCGAGAGTGGCGGCATTGTCGACGATGGTCAGCTTGACGATTGCGCGACGCAGAAGGTCGGCCGGAAAGCCCTTGGGTGTTCGGCCTGATGCGACCGCCTCCGTCATCGCATTCGGATAGGATCTGATCACCGCCAACTCCCACAAAAAATGTATCACGATACGATACATTTCGCAATCCAAGAGCAGGAACGCTTAAGTCCTCCTACCAGCCTCCCCCGCCGCCACCGCCACCGCCGCCGCCCGAGGAGCCGCCGCCGGAGGAGAAGCCGGAGGACGAGCTCTTGGGCGGGGCCGGTATGGTGGAGGCGATGGTCGAGGCCATGGCGGAGGAGAAGCCGCCGATCCGGCCGCCGAAATCGCCGGGATGGGCGCCGTGATACCAGGCCGGCTGATAGCTGGCAGCGGCCGCGCCGGCGGCGGCCGAGGCGAGCCAGGTTTCGAAGGTCTCGGTCCACGGCTTTTCGACGCCGAGCGCCACGGCGTAGGGAAGAAGCGTCTCGAAATGCTGCGGCGACATTTTCGGCGCCCCTTGCATGTTGAGCCGGTCCTTTTCGGCGAGCGTCAGATAGGTGCGCAGGCCCTCGATCCCGTCCATCAGCCTTCGCCCGACCGGCGTGGGGGCACCCATCAGGAAGAAGAACAGCGCGTTGAGCAGCACGATGCCGCCCACCGCGACCAGCACCGAGATCTGGTGAACTTCCGAGAGGTCGATGAAGATCGCCAGAACCGACACGAGCGACATGGCGACGGCGACGAAACCGAGGATCGCCATACCGACGATGGAGATGATGCGGACGGCAAGCGGTGCCCCCCTCCGCACGCCGCGACCGAGCCGCACGGCAAAGCTGCCGAGGAAGACCGCGACGACGACGGGCGCAAAGAGGAGCCCTATCGTGTCCTCGGTCAGCGAACCGAAGATCAGCAGTGCTGCGAGTGCGGCAATGCTCAGCGCCACGCCGCCGAAGATATAGCCACCATTGCCGCGGTAATATTTGCCGCGATGCTCCTTCTCGATCGCGTCACGGAACTTCTTGCCGACGCTCTGAACGCGCTTGCCGTTGGCCTTGTCGATGGTGAGGCTTTCGCCCGGCCCACCTATCGCCTCGATCAGGCTTGCCAGGCCGGCCTGCAGTTTGCCGGTGACCGGCTTGTCGGTGCGGTTGACGACGATCGAAGTCTCGAGATCGTCGAGCACCACATAGCCCTTGACCGCGAGATCGAGCAGCGAGGCGGACAGCGCCGTCCAGCCTTCGCCGGAAAAGCCCTTGTTGTCGATGTAGTTGACCAGAGCGGGGGACAGGCCCTCCGGCGGATCCCAGCGCGGCACCATGATGCCGGCCTCCGGGTCACGGCCGACCGCGATCCACGAGCGCAGATAGTAGAAGAAGACGAGGCCGAGGCCGCCATAACCGATGATCGCATTGATGTTGTCGCGCAGCCACCACCAGGTGCTCGTCTCGCTCGACGGCGCAAGCACGGCCCCCTTGGGCAAACCGACGACGATGGTCAGCCCTTCGCCAATGCCGAGCGGCGCCGTGGTTTCGAAATACGCCCCGTCATCGGCGCGCTGGTAGCGGGCATTGGTCTCGGTGGAACCGAGAGGACCGGTGTAATACGCCGTCTGCGTGGACGTCACGCCATCCGGCAGGATGACGTTGGCCGACGCCTTCAGGATCGGGAACTTCCAGCCATTGCCGGTGACGTTCCAGTAGAGCTCGTCGTGATCGTCGAAATAGCGGATCTGCCGGCCGGTCGTGTAGGTGACGGTGTAGGTATAGTCGCCCGGATCGAGGAAGACGTCGGCGGAACCGGCATAGATGCGGATGCCGCCGGAAATGCTCTCGGTGTGGTAATCCTCCGGCTCGCCGTCGCGTTCCACCGAGACGAGGTCGAAATCGACCTTGATGCGCCTGCCGTCGGCATCCTCGGCGTAGAGGGGAAAGTCGCGGAAGATGCCGCGCTTGATGTCCTGGCCCTCGGCGCGGACCGTGATCGTCTCGGTCACGCTGAGCGTCGCATCGGGAGCAACCGTTATGTCCGCGTGATAGTCGCGGATGACCTCGGCGGCTATAGCCTGCCCGGCCGCAGCAAGAAGGACCAGGACTGCTGTCAGGAGGCCGAGCACCTTGTTCATCGTGGCTATCCCTGGGTGAACTGAACGCCGAGCGAGGCCAGCGCATCCCAGTAGCCGGGATAGGTCTTGGCGACGCAGCCGGGGTCGAGAATGGTGATGTCGCGGATTTTCAGGCCGGCAAGCGCAAAGCTCATGGCGATGCGATGATCGGCGAAAGTATCGATGTCGGCCGGCAGGCTCTGGCCGGCGAGCGTCGGATCAGAATGAACGATCAGGTCGTCGCCCTGCTCCTCCGCCAGCCCCTCACGAATATTGTTGAGGCCGATCGACAGGGCACGGATGCGGTCGCATTCCTTGACACGCAGATTGGCAATGCCGACGAAGCGCACCGGCGTCTCGTTGAAGGCGGCGAGCACGGCGATCGTCGGGATCGCGTCCTGCATCTGCGATCCGTCGATGACGGCGGGCATGCGCGGGAAGGCGGCGATCACCTCATGGGCTCTCGCATCCGGCTGGGTGAAATCGCCCGACGGCGTGCCGATGTCGATCGAACCACCGGTGACGCCCTCCGCCCCCCAGAGATAGGTGGCGGCCGAGGCGTCGGGCTCGATGTGGAAATCGGTCGCCGTGTAACCCGTCGGCTCGATGCGCCAGGAGGCCGGGGTCGGCTGGGTGACCGTCGCACCGAAGGCCCGCATGGCAGACAGCGTCAGGTCGATGTAACCGCGCGCGCCGATATCGGCGCCGGCCAGTTCAATCTCGAAGGGTTCGGCGGCGCAGGCGGCGGCCATCAGCAGGGCCGAGACATACTGGCTGGACAACCCCGCATCAATCACCACCTTGTTGCGCGCAAAGGCGCCGGTCGCGTCGATCGTCACCGGCGGGCAGCCGGTCGGCGCCTCGATCGACACGCCGAGCGACTGCAGGGCCTCGACCAGCGGCTTGATCGGCCGCTTGCGCATATGCTCGTCGCCGTCGACCACATAGCGGCCCTTGCCGAGCGCCAGCGCTGCCGTGAGGAAGCGCGTGGCGGTTCCGGCATTGCCGAGGAAGAGCGGCGCGGCGGCGGGCTTAAGCTCGCCGGTTCCTGTGACGACGAAGGTGGTGGCGTCCGGCTCCTCGACGGTCACGCCCATGGCACGCAGGGCGTCCGCCATGTAGCGCGTGTCGTCACTCTTCAGCGCACCCGTCAGCCGGCTCGTGCCCCTGGCGAGGCCAGCCAGCAGAAGCGCGCGATTGGTGATCGATTTCGAGCCGGGCGGGCTGACGCGCCCGGAAAGCGGACGGCCGGGCGGAATGATGGTCAGTTTTTCGGTTTTCATGCTGTGTCTCGAAGCGGTCGGAAATCGACCGCGCTTAGAATTTCACCGTGGGGACCGCGCGATCGGCATCGTTGGCGATCTCGAAATAGCCGGCCTTGGAAAATCCGAACTGGTTGGCGACGAGGTTGGACGGGAAGCTGTCGACCTTGACGTTCAGGTCGCGCGCCGCACCGTTATAATATCGGCGCGACATCTGGATCTCGCCTTCGATCGTATCGAGCGAACGATGCAGTTCCATGAAGTTCTCGTTGGCCTGGAGCTCCGGATAGGCCTCGGCGAGCGCGACGATCTTGCCGAGCGCCTGGCCGAGCAGACCTTCCGCGGCGGCACGGCCCGCAACGTCCCCGGCCGGCACGGCCTGGGCGCGGTTGCGCAGTTCGACCACTTCCTCGAAGGTCGACTTCTCGTGCGCGGCATAGCCCTTCACGGTCTCGATCAGGTTGGGAATGAGGTCGGCGCGGCGCTTCAGCTGCACGTCGATGCCGGACCAGGCTTCCTCGGTCATCTGCCGGGATTTGACCAGGCCGTTGTAGACCATCACGGCATAGAGGGCGACGATAACGAGAACAGCGAGAATGATATACATGGCTATGCTCCGGCCGATGCTAGGATAGGCGGACCTTAGGCGTTCGGCCCGGGAATGTCATCACCGGATCGCGGTGGAACGGCGTCGTCGAGGAGCGGTGCGGGGGACGCCAGTCCCTGGGCCTCGGCAAGTTCACGAAGCGCCAGTTCGAGGCCCGGCGTCACCGCGTGCATATAGGCATAGGTCAGCATCAGCAGGACCATGTTGGCGATCGCGCCGAGGGCGGCAACCTGCATCAGCCTCTGGCTTGCGGACGGATCGGAGAAGCCATCGACGGGGGTGGCGCTGACGATCTGCCAGAGGCCGTAGACGAGGATGGCCGACAGAACCATGCCGGCGGGATACCACGGCAGGATGCCGGTCGGCCGTGTCTCCTGGGCGGCGGCAAATTCCTCGATATCCACCATGGTCAGCAGCGGCATCCAGAGATTGACGATCGGCACGAGAAAGCCGGCGACGGCCATCCACGGGACATAGCGCACGCTGCCTTGGCGCACGGCGCGCGCCACCGTGACGGAGAGCCAGATCCAGCGCAGGAAGAACAGGATCGCCAGCAGCTGGAACGCCGTCAGGCCAAGATCGAAGGAGCCCGATAGGTCGAGCAGCGCCTGGAAGGCCGGGCTTTCGGCACCGGTGCGAAAGGCCGAACCGGTCTTTTCCACGACGTAGCTGACGAAGGCGAGGTAGAGATAAAAGGCTGTCGACAGGGCCAGCATCGCGCCGCTGACGCAGGCCGTCAGGACCCACGCGCGGCGGGCCCAGGTGAGACCGGCGGCCAGGGATTTTGCCGGAGTGATCCGGCGTTCCGTCATGCAACCTTGCCGAGATTGACCCCGCCCGCATCGGTCAGCAGGAAGGCTTCGCCACAGGCCTTGGCGAGCGTGCGCACACGCAGGATGTAGCTCTGCCGCTCGGTCACCGAAATCACACCGCGGGCGTCCAAGAGGTTGAAGACGTGGGACGCCTTGATGCACTGGTCATAGGCCGGGAAGACGCATTTGTGCAGGCGCTGGTTGTCGTTCTCGCCGGGAGCGCCGGCCGCGAGCAGCGCCTGGCATTCCTTCTCCGCGTCGACGAAATGCCGGTGCAGCATCTCGGTATTGGCGAACTCGAAATTGTGCCGCGAATATTCCTGCTCGGCCTGCAGGAAGACGTCGCCATAGGAGATCTTTTCGTCGCCTTCGCGGCCGTTGAAGTTGAGGTCGTAGACATTGTCGACGCCCTGGACATACATGGCAAGGCGCTCAAGGCCGTAGGTCAATTCGCCCGAGACGGGCGCGCATTCGATGCCGCAGACCTGCTGGAAATAGGTGAACTGCGAGACTTCCATGCCGTCGCACCAGCATTCCCAGCCAAGGCCCCAGGCGCCGAGCGTCGGGCTTTCCCAGTCGTCTTCGACGAAGCGGATGTCGTGCAGCAGCGGATCGAGGCCGATGGCGGCCAGCGAACCGAGATAGAGCTCCTGCAGGTTCGACGGGTTCGGCTTCAGGATGACCTGGTACTGGTAATAGTGCTGAAGACGGTTGGGGTTTTCGCCATAGCGGCCGTCGGAGGGACGGCGGGAGGGCTGCACATAGGCGGCCTTCCACGGCTTGGGGCCGAGCGCGCGCAGCGTGGTTGCCGGATGGAAGGTGCCGGCGCCCACTTCCATGTCATACGGCTGGAGAACCGCGCAGCCCTTGTCGGCCCAATAGTTGTGCAGCGTCAGGATCAGGGCCTGGAACGAGCGCTTGGGGTCCATATGCGGGGCGAGGCTGGTCTCGGTCATGGGATCTGTCGTCCGGAACTTGTCTTCGAGGGTGGTCCGTCTGGTGCCACGGCGGGGGCGGACGGTCAAGTCATGCGTGACGGATGCGCTCCGGCCGCGACATTGTTTGCAGCAGGGACAAATGCTATTTCTGTGCCGACTGCGGGAGAACCCCCATGACCATCAAGACCACGATCGCCCTCTCTGAAGACCATTTGCGCTACGCTGAAAAGCTGGTGGCGGAAGGACAGTATCCGTCGATCTCCAGCGTGATCGAGGCGGGCCTCGAACAGATGATGGCCGCCGAGAGCGAACAGGATCCGGTCTCGGCAATGGCCGACGAGATCAACCGCCGGATGGAACTGCCGCGCGATCAGTGGATTTCGATGGAGGGCGATACGATGTTCGACGATATCGAAGCCTATATTCACACAAAGCTCGCCAAGGGTTAGCTGTGCGCTACAAGGTCGATCGTCACCCTCTCGTGCGACGCGACCTCATGGAGATTACACGTCTGGTCGGCGAGTATGCTGGATATGACGTATCTCGACGCAAGATGGCCGAGTTCAGACAAGCGATCAGTCAGTTCGAAGACTTTCCCCACATCGGCACTTTGCGACACGACATTCGTGCAAATCTGCGCGCCATCCCCGCCGCGGGTAAGGGCGTGATCTGCTTCACCGTCGACGACGAAAGCCGCACCGTGCTGATCATTGCGATCACCTATGCCGGAGCCGATTGGTCAAGCCGCGTGGCGGAGCGGGATTAGGGGCGGCGCTCACATTCTTCTGCTGCCTGCTGCCTGGTAGGAGAGACTGAGTTCGCAAGATCGGCGGCTGGCACCCACTATAGCCCGATCAAAGCCCGTGCTTTGGCGCGAATCTCGGCCAGTTCGGACGGCTCGACCTGGCCTTTTCGGATCGCCTTCCGCGCCCGCCAATCAAGGCTCTTGATCTGATCAGCAAGCGCCACGCTCGTTCGGGTCCCGGAGAGCTCGACCTCGAATGGATATCCCTTGATCCGCGTGGTCATCGGGCAGCAGAGCATCAGGCCGGTCTTGCTGTTGTAGGCCGACGGGCTGATGACGACAGCCGGTCGATGGCCGGCCTGCTCGTGCCCCGCCTGAGGGTCGAAATGCAGCCAGACGATATCGCCGGCCTCAGGCACGTAAGGCCCGGCCATCAGAGAGTTTCCTTGCCTACCGGCGCTCCAAACCCTTCTTCGTCATGCAGATTTTGCGTCGTTATTCCGCCGAGCAGGGCTTCGATGTCATAGGTTCTGGGACGATAGGCTTCTATGACGATTTTTCCGGCTTCTTCGCGGATATCGACCTCGCTGTCCAATTGGAGGTTTGCCGCCTCCAGGACAGCCGCGGGGATGCGGATAGATGCGCTGTTACCCCATTTTTTAACTGTCGATCGCATTTTCCAACCCCAATCTCCGTGGGACCATAGCATGCGTTAAATTTTGTATCAACATTGTAGCGACACAATGATCGCCGCCGTCACTCGCCCTCGCGCTTCACGCGATACTCGCCGGTCACCTCATCCTTGACCAGCGTGCCCATGGCGCCGGTCTGGCGTTCCTTTTCCTCGACTCTGGACTTGGCCCGAAGCTTCTCGGCGTCGGACACGAAGCGGCGATAGAGGAAATAGGCTCCTCCGATCAGAACGACGAAAAAGATGATCCGCGACATGTCCCCTCGCGCTGTCAGAGCCCGTAACGGCTCCACAATGCCTTTTCTTCCAGCGTGTCGGCAAGCCCAGACACGGCGGCTGCGGCCATCTGCTCCATGCCGGCACCACCGGTACCGACGCCCGGGAGCTTGCGGCCGAAGAAATCCCTGGAGCCGGAGACCAGTTCCAGCTTGGCATCGCGGCCATAGCGTTTCTTGATCTCCTCGCGCATGTCGCCCAGGCTGTCGACGAGGCCGAGCTGCAGACCGCGGCGCCCGGTCCAGAACAGGCCGGAGAACAGGTCCGGATCGTCGGCCAGTGCGCTGCCGCGGCGGGATTTGACCATGTCGATGAAGATCTCGTGGATCTCCAGCTGAAGCGACTTCAGGTAGTCGATGTCGCTTTCCTTCTCCGGCTGGAAGGGATCGAGGATCACCTTATTCTCGCCAGCGGTGTAGACGCGGCGTTCGACGCCGATCTTCTTCAGCAGTTCAGGGAAACCGAAGCCACCGGAAACGACGCCGATCGAGCCGACGATCGAAGTGGCATCGGCAAAGATCTCGTCGCCGGCGAGCGCGATCATGTAGCCGCCCGAAGCCGCCACATCCTCGACGAAGACCAGCACGCGCTTGTTCTTTTCCTCGGCAAGCGCGCGAATGCGGTCGAAGATCATGCGCGACTGCACCGGCGAGCCGCCGGGCGAATTGATCGACAGCACGACGGCGGGGCTCTCCTTCTTCGAGAAGGCCTTTTCGAGGGCCGGCGCGACGGTTGCGAGATTGAGCTGCTGCTTGAAACGGCTGCCCCCGCTCATGATTGCGCCGTGCAGACGCACGACCGGAATCACCAGCCCGTCATTGCGGAACCGCTTCGGCACCAGACGCTTCAACAAACCCGCCATCGATCGCTTACCTCGCATTGTCGTTCATGTCGCACCGAGATGTAAGATGCGGGGCCACAAACACAATGGCGGAGCTTGGAAAATCATCGCCCGCGGCGTGGATAGGAGGCGCGGCCGTTGTTGAGATCGTCGACAAAAGCGGAGAACTTGTGGCTTGCAGGATCGTCGTGCATGAGGAGCGGCGCGCGCAGGTTGAGCCTTGCCCGCGAGCCCTTGATCGCCGTCACCAGGATGCGCACGGCGTTCTCGCCGGCCCGCGGATAGACCGGCGTTACCTCGAGCCCGCCGAAACGCCGGCCGCAGGCGTCGATGATCTCGGCGATCGATTGCGGCCGGGCGATCAGCGACAACTGACCCCCCGGTACCATGATGGCGCCTGCCGTGCGGATCCAGCTTTCGAACAGGTCCTCGGTCATCGCATGGGCCTCGGCCTTCAGGGCGTCCGGCGTCTTGCGATCGCCGGCATCGTTGAAGGGCGGGTTCATGATGACGTGGTCGAACACGTCGTCAACGAGGCCAGCGGCGACCCGCGCCCGGCCCGTGAGCGTGACATCCGCCTCGATCAGCGAAATGCGGCCGGCCAGCGTGGCATTCTCGGCCAGCCCCAGGCTTCTTGCCGCATAGGCGATCATCTCGGGAGAGCGCTCGACCAGGGTCACCCTGGCATCCGTGAGCCGGGCGGCGACGGCAAGCCCGGCGGCCCCGGCCCCGGCGCCGAGATCGGCGACCGACGCGGCGCCTTCGGCATCCACCAGAGACGCCAGCAGCATGGCGTCCATGCCGGCGCGATGCCCCCGGCCCTTCGGCTGGACCAGATGGAAGCGCCCGCGGTGAAAGGCGTCGATGGTCTCGGCAGTCTGGTCGAAGGCCGGCACGGTTCAGTTCACCGGATCACGCAGCTCGTCGCCAAGGCCGGCATCGGTGAGAATGGCGCGCGCCTCGTCGGCCCGATCGCTTTCCACGAGCAGGCGGCGGGCCAGCATGCCCAGCGAACCCTCGAGAATGCTCATGGACTGATCGGCGATCATGCAGGAAATTCCCGCGTCTTTCATCAGACTCTCGGCAAAGGACAGGAGAACGACGTCGTTGCTGCGGATTATCTCGTGCATGGCGCCTCAAAACCCTCCCTAAAAAGGTCTATGCGGCCGATTCGGGCTTGCCCATCATGCGGCCGCTTTTTATTGTCGCGCCGAGAATGCAATAGGAGTCCGGTGCGTTGGGCGTAGTCATACCGCTTGAGGAAAACAAAAACAAACAGGCTTCCATCCAGCCTCTGGTGGACCTGGCCAAGCCGGGCATGGAACGGGTGAACCAGCTCATTCTGTCGAAGGCCGGATCCGACGTACAGATGATTCCCGAAGTGGCGAACCACCTGATCTCGTCCGGCGGCAAGCGGCTGCGGCCGATGCTGACGCTCGCCTCCGCCGCGCTGTTCGGCTACCAGGGCGATGGCGACGTGAAGCTCGCGACCAGCGTGGAATTCATGCACACCGCGACCCTGCTGCACGACGACGTGGTCGACGAGAGCGATCTGCGGCGCGGCAAGTCGACCGCCCGCATGATCTGGGGCAACCAGGCGAGCGTGCTGGTCGGCGACTTCCTGCTCGGCCAGGCCTTCCGCATGATGGTCGAGGTCGGATCGCTCGAAGCGCTTGACGTTCTCTCGGCCGCCGCATCGGTGATCGCTGAGGGCGAGGTACTGCAGCTTTCCGTTGCGAAGAACATGGAAACCACCGAGGACGACTATCTGTCGGTGATCCGCGCCAAGACGGCGGCGCTCTTTGCCGCCGCGGCCGAGGTCGGCCCGATCATCGCCGGCGCCGACAAGGCCGGCCGCAATGCGCTCAAGTCCTACGGCATGAATCTCGGGCTGGCCTTCCAGCTGGTCGACGACGCGCTCGACTACGGCGGCAAGGCGGCCGATCTCGGCAAGAATGTCGGCGACGATTTCCGCGAAGGCAAGATCACCCTTCCCGTCATCCTCGCCTATCGGCGCGGCACCAAGGAAGAGCGCGAATTCTGGCGCGAAGCGATCGAACAGGGGCAGAATGACGACGCCCGGCTGGACAAGGCGCTCGGCCTCATCACCAAATACGGCGCGCTGAACGACACGATCGCCCGTGCCCTGCACTACGGCACCATCGCCCGCGATGCGCTGGCGCCGCTGCCGGAGACGGAGTGGAAGTCGGCTCTCATGGACGTCATCGATTTCTGCATTGCCCGCGTCAACTGACGCGTCACCGGGGGTCGCCTTGCGGGGCTGCTTCAAAAAAGCCATTCTGTGCAGGAATCATTCCCGCATTCTGGGGTACCAACAGCCCGTGACGGCTGGTCATCGATTCTTGAAAGGCTCTTTCATGCGGCAAAGTCTTGCCATCCGTCTGCTCGCCGGTACGGCGCTCGCCTTCCTGGTCGGCGTTTTCCCTTCCGGCCTCGTGCATGCCCAGGCCGCCGACACGGCAAAGCCTGCCGAGACGCAGACCTTCGATCTCGACAGTGTCGACACGTTTTCGGGTGCTTTCCTCGCCGCCCGCACGGCCGATGCCGACCGCGACTACGAGAACGCCATCGCGCTCTACAAGAAGGCCCTGTCATTCTCGCCGAACGAACTGGACATCCAGGAACGGCTGATGATCGCGCTGTTCATGAACGGCAATTTCGATGAAGGCGTCGTGCTGGCCGAGGAATTGAAGAGCGACGAAGCCGTCGAGCGCGTCACCTCCGTGGCACGCGCACTCGAAGCCGTTCGCAAGGGCGACTTTGCCGGTGCCGAGAAGATCCTCACCTATAGCGGACCGAACGACCTCGACCGGCTGATGAACCAACTGCTCGTCGCCTGGACCAAGGTCGGCGCCGGCCAGGGCAAGGAAGCGCTGAGTCTGGTCGAAGGGCTGAAGGGTCCCGAATGGTACGGCATCTTCCAGCACTACAATGCCGGGGCGATCGCTGCGCTTACCGGCGATGCCGATGCGGCGCGCCGCAACTTCGTCGATGCGCTGACCGACAAGTCCGGCGCCGCCACCGCGCCCGACACCTTTACCCGCACGGTCATTTCGCTGGCGACGCTCGAAGCGCAGCTCGGCAACAAGCAGAAGGCGCTGGATGCGATTTCGGCCGGCGACGAGCTGATCTCCAACTTCGCCCCGTTCAAGGCGCTGCGCGAGCACATCGAAGCCGGTGAAAAGCCGGAACCGCTGGCCAAGACCGCCGCCCAGGGCGCGGCCGGCGTGTTGTTCTCGATCGGCGGCGCGCTCAATCGCGACGGCGCCGAAGACACCGTGATGCTCTATCTGCAGCTGGCCCGCGCGCTCGACCCGAACAGCGCCGACACGCTGATCATGCTCGGCGGGCTGGCCGAAGCCGCAAAGCAGCCGGAACGGGCCATCCGGCTCTACGGCGAGGTGCCGGCTACCTCGCCGATGCGCCGCATTTCCGAACTGCAGCTCGGCCTGACGCTTGCCGAGACCGGCAAGGTTGACGAGGCGCGCGCCCATCTGAAATCGCTCATCGATTCCGATCCGGCCGATATCCGCAGCTATCTCGCCTATGGCAGCGTGCTCTCCGACGCCAAGGACTATCCGGCCATGGCGGCGAACTACGACAAGGCCGTCGAGGTCATCGGTTCGAAGCCGGCCAAGGGCCACTGGTCGATCTTCTTCCAGCGCGGCATCGCCTATGAGCGCCTGAAGAAGTGGGACCAGGCGGAGCCGAATTTCCGCAAGGCGCTGGAACTCAATCCGGAGCAGCCACAGGTCCTCAACTATCTCGGCTATTCCTGGGTCGACATGAACCGCAATCTGGAAGAAGGCCTCGACATGATCCGCAAGGCGGTCGAGCTTCGTCCGGATGACGGCTATATCGTCGACTCGCTCGGCTGGGCCTATTTCCGTCTCGGCCGTTTCGACGAGGCGGTCCGCGAACTGGAGCGCGCGATCGAGCTGAAAGCCGGCGACGCGACGATCAACGACCACCTCGGCGACGCCTACTGGCGTGTCGGTCGCAAGCTGGAAGCCACTTTCCAGTGGAAGCGGGCACTGATTTCCAAGCCGGACCTGGCCGAAATCCCGAAGATCGAGGCAAAGCTTCGCGACGGCCTGCCGGAGATCGCTCCGGAAGTTGCCGCCAAGGGTGGCGCGCCGGCCCAGACCGGCGCCATGACCGACGCCGAAAAGAGCCAGGCTGCGGCGAGCGAAGACGGCTACACGGTCAAGGCCGGCGATTCCCTGTGGGATATCGCCACCGAAGCCTATGGCGACGGGCAGCGCTTCATCGACCTGATCAACGCCAATCCGGGCCTCAAGCGCAACCCGGACCGCATCTATCCCGGCCAGCAGCTGAAGATGCCGAAGAACGGCAACTGACGTCATGCCTGCCCATGCGACGAGCGAAGCAGCGCCGGCCAAGATCAATCTGGCGCTGCACGTCACCGGCCAGCGGGCCGACGGCTATCACCTGCTCGACAGCATCGTGACCTTTGCCACCCATGGCGACCGGCTGAGCTTCTCGCCGGCGGAGCACGATTCGTTCCGCCTTGCCGGCCGCTTCGGCCCGCTTCTGTCGGACAAGGCCGATGGCAAGGACGGCAATCTCGTGTTGAAGGCGCGTGACCTGCTGCGGGAGGCGCTCGCCGCTCAAGGCCGCACGGCGGGACCGGTGGCGATCGAACTGGAGAAGAACCTGCCCGTCGCCTCGGGCATCGGTGGCGGCTCGGCGGATGCGGCAGCGACGCTACGCGGATTGTTGCGCTTCTGGCAGGCTTCGCTCTCTCCCGACAGGCTTGCGGAAATCGCGCTGAAGCTCGGCGCCGACGTGCCGATGTGCCTGGAGAGCCGGCCGCTGAGGGCCCGCGGCATCGGCGAACAGATCGACATGCTGGCCACCATGCCGGGCTTTGCCCTGGTGCTTGCCAATCCGCTGAAGGCGGTTTCGACGCCCGACATCTTCCGCCGCCTGACCCACAAGGACCATCCGCCGATCGACGAACCGCCGGCCAATGGCGACCGCGAGGCATGGATCCGCTTTCTGGCCGGCCAGCGCAATGATCTCGAAGTTCCTGCCCGCGCGCTTCTGCCCGAAATCGCCGAAATATCGGACATGCTGCGCACTGCCGGCGCGCGCCTCGTGCGCATGTCCGGTTCGGGGGCGACCTGCTTTGGTTTATTCGATGATCGGGCTCACGCCGACGCAGCGGAGCGGCAGTTGGCGCGACTGCGGCCCGACTGGTATTTTCAGGCGACGGAAACGGCCGGAAAGACAATCGGCTAGATCACGCGGGCAGCCGACGCCCTCAAACGCGGCCCTGGCGCGCCACCCAGGACGGCACGAGCTCGCTCGACAGGCGACGCGGTTTGTGTCCCATCGCCAGTTGGCCCAGTGCCATCCCGGACCGGGCAACGGCGATCGCCTGGCCCTTCGGCAGCAGCAGGCCATGCTCCAGCGGCGGGGTGCTTCTGGCGATCCGCCGGAAGAACGGCTGCCGATGATTGCGGGACTGCGAGAAGCGCGCCGGCGCGGTGTTGAGCGCGACATACTCGCCGATCTCGTCGATCCAGCCATGCAGCGGACGGGCGCCGGCCTCGACCAGCAACAGCCATTCGCCGCGCGCAGCGCGCAGCACGTCCTTGATGTCCCACTGCGCATAAAAGCGGCAACCCGCGGCATCCGCGACACGTGACGAGCCGTCCGACGAACCGTGATCGAGCACGATCACGTCGCTCACCAGGCCCTCGACCGCACCGGCGACAAGAACGGAAAGCGTCTGGGCGAGCTCCGGCTCCTGATCGCGGCATTCCATCATCACTGTCAACATTGCCTATCTTTATCGCATTGCACAAACGATTGCCACCGCCACTTTCGCATTTTTGTTCTTGCAATGTTCTCATTTCCGCGCTAGGAATTTAATCATCGAGACGGGGATGATGGCCCCGCGAGGAGCAAACATGAACGAGCTGTCTCTTGTGGCGCGGGCTGCCTTCCAGCCCGCCAATACGGCAGATATTGCCGACGCACTGGTCGCCTCCTCGGGCCTCAGGATCGAGGTGGACCGCCGCCGCGGCCGTGCCGCCGGCATGAACCCGTCCGGCCGTTTCGAGCCGCATGAACGCGTCACCTTCGACGACGGCTGGGAAAGCCTCGAGGACATGCCGCCCTTCCGCACCGAGGTGCAGGTCGAGCGGCCGCGCACCATCATCACCCGCAACGATTCCCCCGACATTCCGTTCGACCGCTCGATCAATCCTTATCGCGGCTGCGAGCATGGCTGCATTTATTGTTTCGCCCGCCCGACCCATGGTTTCATGGGCCTCTCGGCCGGGCTCGACTTCGAGGCCAAGCTGTTCGCCAAGCCGGATGCGCCGAAGCTGCTGGAGCGGGAGCTCGCCAAGGCCGGCTACAAGCCGCGCACCATCGCAATCGGCACCAATACCGATCCGTACCAACCGATCGAGCGGGAATGGCGCATCATGCGGCAGATCCTCGAAGTGCTGGACCGGGCCAATCATCCGGTGACCGTGGTCACCAAGTCGGCGCTCGTGCTGCGCGATCTCGACATCCTGTCCTCGATGGCCGAACGTGGCCTGGCCAAGGTGGCAATCTCGGTCACCACGCTCGACCGCAAGCTGGCCCGCACCATGGAACCGCGCGCCTCGACGCCGACCAAGCGGCTGGAGGCGATTAAGGCACTGACGGAAGCCGGCGTGCCGACGGGTGTGATGATGGCGCCGGTGATCCCGGCGCTCAACGACCACGAGATCGAGCGGGTGCTGGATTCGGCCAAGACCGCCGGTGCCCGGGAGGCGGGCTACGTGCTGCTGCGCCTGCCGCTGGAAGTGAGCCCGCTGTTCCGCGACTGGCTGCTGCAGCACTATCCGGACCGCTATCGCCACGTCATGTCGCTGGTGCGCTCGATGCGCGGCGGCAAGGACTATGACGCCGAGTTCGGCAAGCGCATGAAGGGCGCCGGTCCCTATGCCTGGCAGATCAGCCGGCGCTTCGAGATGGCGACCAAGCGGCTCGGCATGGTTCGCCGCAGCGCCCATCTGCGCGACGACCTGTTCGTGCCGCCGGACGGCAGCGGCGTTCAGCTGTCGCTGCTCTGACGCCGGCGGATGCGTCCCTGTGGGCGCGTCCGGACGCATTCCATTCCAGGCGAGCCTGTCTCGCCTGCTTGCCTTAGGGGTCGGTTCGCCCTCCCCTTGCCCTTTCCGGTGCGGTCCGCCGCCTTGCGCCGGAAGATAAGTCCCTGGCTGCCGCCCCGACGGCCGCTTCCCCTGCCGGTCATCGATGCCGGGGACTTGCAGGAGATCGGGTGCGCGTGCGATTTCTGCCGCATGAAATCTCGCACGCCACCCGATTCTCCGAGTTTTTTCGCCGACCTGCCGGCCGGCCCCGATTTCGAGTTCGAGAGGCTGGCGGCCAGGCGCGGCTTCTTCCCCGTCGCCGGCACCGATGAGGCCGGGCGCGGGCCGCTCGCCGGTCCGGTCGTTGCCGCCGCCGTCATTCTCGACGAAGCCGACATCCCCGCAGGGCTTAACGATTCTAAAAAGCTGACCGCCGCGCATCGCGAGCGCCTGTTCGAGGCGATCCTCGCCACGGCCACGGTCTCCATCGCCTCGTCCTCGCCCCGCCACATCGATGCTCGCGACATCCGCAAGGCGAGCTTGGATGCCATGCGCCGGGCCGTGGCGGGCCTTGCCCTGCCGCCGCTGCATGTGCTGGCCGACGGGCGCGACGTGCCGGACGGGCTGATCTGCCCGGGCAAGGCGGTGGTCAAGGGCGATTCGCGATCGCTGTCGATCGCCGCCGCCTCGATCATCGCCAAGGTCACGCGCGACCGCATGATGGCTCGCGCCGGCCTCGTCTATCCCGCCTACGGTTTCGACAGCCACGCCGGCTATGGCACCGAGCGCCACCGCGCGGCGATCGCCGTGCATGGGCCCTGCATCCTGCACCGCATGAGCTTCAGACCGCTGCGCAGCGACGGCGAGGACGTCCTCGAAGAGCCGCTTTCCTGACACACGACGTTGCGCGTGCCGGCACGTTTATCTCGCCGCCGATCGATCCAATGATGTCTCACCCGGCATGCGACGCCCGATGCTACCAGCGCCTCGCCCTTCCTTCCATCGGGCAAAGAAAAAGCCGGGCGTTTCGGCCCGGCTCTTCAAACATTCACGATGATCGGCAACCTCAGTTGAGGCGGGCCTTGACCTCGCCAAGCGAGCCCTTGAACAGGCTGTCCTGCACGGCGGCATCGGTCTTCTTGGCAAGCACAGCTTCGGCCGCGGCAATCGCCAGGTCGACGGCTGCCGAGCGCACGGCGTTGACGGCTTCCGTCTCGGCCTGCTTGATCTTCTGCTCGGAGAGCGCATTGCGGCGCGCCACGAACTCCTCGGTCTTCTGCTTGGCTTCGGCGGTCAGCATGGCGGCTTCGCGTTCGGCGGCGGCGACGATGCCTGCGGCTTCCGCTTCAGCTTCCTTACGTTTGCGCTGGTATTCGGCCAGAACGTGCTGGGCTTCCTCGCGCAGGCGCTTGGCTTCCGCCAGTTCGTCTCGGATCTTGTCGGCGCGGGCGTCGAGCGACTTCGCCACCATACCCGGTACCTTGAGATAGACGACCAGGGCGAAGAACAGGAGAAGGCCGACGAAGGCAAAGAATGTTGCGTCGAATTGCATGTTCAAGCCCCCTGCTTGCCGGCGACGCCGCTGACGGCGGCCTTGATGTCGGCGGCGGTTGCCTTGGTGCCGATCAGCTGCTCGACGATCGAACCGACCGTGTCGACGGCGATGGTGTCGACTTCGGCGAAGGCCTTCGCCTTGATCTCGGCGATGCGGGCTTCGGCCGCTGCGACCTTGCCGGACAGTTCCGCTTCGACGGCGGTCCGCTCGGCGTCGGCCTTGGCCTTGGCGCTGTCGCGCGCGGTCGCTGCGATCTGCCCGGCCTTGGACCTGGCAGCAGCGAGCTCGCGCTCGTATGTTTCAATGGCGGCATCGGCCTCGGACTTCAGCCGGGCGGCCTCGTCGAGATCCTGAGCGATCCGGTCATGCCGGTTTTCCAGGATACCACCGACGCGCGGCACGATGACCTTCTGCATGAGCACGTAGAAAAGACCGAACGTGATCACCAGCCAGAGCAGCTGGGATGCATAGGTAGACTGGTCGAACGGCGGGAAAACGCCTCCACCATGTCCTGCGTCTTCGGCGACGCCGGTCTCCGTGTGGACTTGGCCCTGTGCCGGAGCCTCTTCCGTGTGGATCTGGCCCTGTGCCGGAGCCTCTCCCGTATGGGTCTGGCCCTGCGCCGGAGTTTCCTCGGCAAAGGCGGGGGTCACAAACATGCTCACCTCCAGGTGTATTCTCAAATGCGAAGGATCACGGCCGCCTCAGGGCGAGCCGTGACCCCAGAACCCGGCCGGTATTAGACGGCGAACAGGAGGAGGAGAGCGATGAGCAGCGAGAAGATGCCCAGAGCTTCCGTAACGGCGAAGCCGAATACCAGACGGCCGAACTGGCTGTCAGCGGCAGACGGATTGCGCAGTGCGCCGGACAGGTAGTTGCCGAAGATGTTGCCGAGGCCGAGAGCCGTGCCGGCCATACCAAAGCAAGCCAGACCTGCGCCGATGTACTTTGCTGCTTCCGCTTCCATGATTGATCTCCTTAGAATGGTTGTTGCGGCGAATGACTGACGTCTTCAGACGTCAATGTCGGTGATCCTTAGTGCCCGCCAGGGTGAATTGCGTCGTTGAGGTACATGCAAGTCAGTACCGCAAAGACATAAGCCTGCAGGAAGGCGACGAGGAACTCGAGACCCGTCAGAGCGACGGTCATGATCAGGGGCAGAATGGCGCCGCCAATGCCCAGCGCGCCCAGGGTTCCGAGCGAGGCGACGAAGCCTGCGAACACCTTGAGCGTAATATGTCCGGCCAGCATGTTGGCGAACAGACGAATGGAGAGCGAAATCGGACGCGACAGGAACGAGATCACTTCGATCGGCACGACGAGAAGCAGCAGGGCTCCCGGTACGCCCGAGGGCACGAACAGCTTGAGGAAGCCGAAGCCGTGCTTCATGAAACCATAGACCAGCACCGTGCCGATGACGAAGATCGCCAGCGCAAAGGTGACGACGATCTGGCTGGTGATGGTGAAGAAGTAGGGCATCATGCCGAGCAGGTTCGCGGTCAGCACGAACATGAACAGCGAGAAGACCATGGGGAAGAACTTCATGCCATGGCTGCCGGCGCCTTCGCGCAGCATCGAGGCGATGAATTCATAGGACATTTCGGCGACCGACTGGGCGCGGGTCGGGATCAGGCCGCGGCTCGAGGTCGAGAAGTAGAGAAAGGCGGAAGCGCAGGCGACCGTCGCGACCATGAACAGCGAAGCGTTGGTGAACGAAAAATCAATCCCGCCGATCTCGATCGGAACAATCTTCTGGATCTGGAACTGATGAGTCGGATCGTTTGACACCGTCTGGTCTCTTTCGCTTTTAGTCCGCCCGCGAGCGGAGGTCTGCCTGTGTAGCGTTTCGCGGCCATGATCAGCCGGCGTCGCGCTTATTCTCTGCCTTCGTGCCGCGGTCCGCCGGATGGGGCGAGGCCACCTTGCCCGCAGTCCTCAGCACGTTCAAAACACCGGCACAGAACCCGAGTAACAGGAGCACGATCATGCCCCAGGGCGCAGTACCGACAAAACGGTCGAAAAGATAGCCCAGGATCGCACCAACGACGACGGCAGAGATAAATTCGCTCGAGAGCTTCATGGCCTCGGCGTAACCTTTGCGGTTTCGCTCGGCCCGCTCGTCGGCGGCTTTCTCACCATTCGTCTCGACACCCTTGACCGCCAGTTCGGCAGCGAGGCGCCTGCGACGCTCTTCCAGACCCTCTTCGCGGTTATCGGTCATGATCGCCTCCGTCCGTTCTGCGTTTCTCCGGGCCGCATCTGGCCCGACAGCAATGTAGATACGGCAGGATTTGAACCCTTCCAGCCCGTCTTGAAGTCGCGCGCACCATAATTTTGAGAGCCCCCATAGTCAAGGCATACCAAGGGCAAGTTTCACCACAAATTAACCGGGGAAAATCATAGACTTAAGTTGAAAGTGCCGAATCTTGGGGAGCACTCGGCGACAAAACCCCGCCAATGGTCGCAGGGAGCGCCGCCATTTCGCCGGGGATCAGCTCCAGCCGCCGCCATAGGTGCGGTAGAAGACGTGCAGGCCGATGCGGCCGACCTTCTTCATCGTGCGGGCCCAGCCCGGGCGGACATAGATGGCATGATAGTGGGTGGAGGAGCCGACTTCCTTCAGCCATATCTTGCCGGCGGTGACGGCGAGCGCCACTTCGCGGGCGACTTTCCAGTGGTACTGGGAGTTCACTCGGTCCTTGATGTTGTCGCAGGCGAAGGAGAACTGGCAGCGGTTGCGCCAATCCTCATTCTGGTAGACGACGCCGCAGATCGTGTCGGGATAGGCCGGATTGCGCACGCGATTGAGGATGACCTGGGCGACGGCGGCCTGGCCCTTGACCGATTCGCCGCGCGATTCGAAATAGATGCCCGAGGCGAGGCACTGCTGCTCGCGGGCGGAGAAGACCGACGGCGGCAGCACGCTCGCCGCCCAGGCATGGTCGTTCGGACCGATGCTCGGGACGAAGCGGCCGGCTTCGGGCTTCTTGGTCAGGACGGCATCGAAGGGCGACACGCTGGCGAAGTCGGGTTCGGCGGGCGCATAGGCAGTCGCCAGCACATCCGCCTGGCGGTTGGTGACGAGCGAGGCAAGCATCGGCGGCACGCCGATATCCGCGGCCGGTTCAGGCTTCTTGAAATAGAAGGCCGCGAGTTCGACCGGCTTGGCTTTGGAACGGACGAAGGCGGTGAGTTCGGCCGGCGTCTCCTTCGGATCCATCAGCGAGGAGGTGCGTTTCAGCACCGAACCGGCCGAGAAGGCCTTGGGCGGCTGCATGGTCTCAACCGCGATCACCCTGCCCTTCTTCAGGCTGCGGGTGACGCGGTCCTCGTCGGGCAGCGGATCGGCTTCGGCCTTGCCGCCGTCGAAGGCGATCTTACGACCGTCGGGGAGCAGTATGCCGCTGTCCTTGCTGAGCGCGGACGAGGCTTCGGTGTCGGAAAAGGCGAGCTGCGCCTGATGGATGGAGCCTGCCGGAGAGGCGGTCAGCACCATGCGCCAGTTGCTGCTGCCCCGGTCGTTGCCGGTGATCAGGCCCGCGAGGTCCGCCTGGGCGGCGATGGACGGAAAGGCAAGCCAGGACACGAGGCCAAAGACCACGGGCGATGTCCACCTTTCCAGACGCAAGACGGACAGCTTCAGCAGACGGCTTCTCGGACGCAAACCGGTACTCCATACGTTACAACGGCTATATTAGAGAAATATCCGGCATTAACCTTGATGCTTGGTTAATGCGCATGCTGTCTGTCATCCAACCGGGCACAAAAAAGCCGCCGGGATGCGGCGGCTTTTCGGCTCGTCGGGGATTGTCCCTTCAGATGATGACGTGAGAGCCCAGCTCGACGACGCGATTGGCCGGCAGGCGGAAATAGTCCGACGGGTCGGTCGCCGTGTTGGCGAGCGTAATATAGAGACGATCCTGCCAATAGGGCATGCCGGATTTCGCATCCGGAACCAGCTTGCGCCGGCCGAGATAGAAGGACGTCGACATGATGTCGAACTTCAGGCCGCCGCGCCGCAGATTGGCCAGCGCCTTGGAGACGTTCTGGTTCTCCATGAAGCCGAAGCGGATCTCGACGCGCGAGAAGCGCTCCGACAGCTGCTCCACCACGAAACGCTCCGCCTCGGTTGCCCGCGGCCGGTTCACCGTCTTGATGGTGAGGATGATGTTGCGCTCGTGGATGACGTGGTTGTGCTTGAGATTGTGCAGCAGGGCGGCCGGGGCCGTTTCCGGATCGCTGGTCAGGAAGATGGCGGTGCCGGCGACGCTCACCGGCGCGTGCTCGCTCTTCTTCTCGATCGAGGCGATGAAGGAGGCCAGCGGCACGTCGGCATGGTGGGTCTTGGCAAACAGGATCGCGGTGCCGCGCCGCCAGGTCCACATCACCACGGTGAAGCCGCCGGCGAACAGCACGGGCACATAGCCGCCGTCATGCACCTTCAACATGTTGGCGCCGAGGAACACCAGTTCGAGCAGGAAGAGCGGCAGCAGCAGCACGATTGACGTCATGATGCTCCAGTTCCAGCGAGTGCGGACGAAGCTGAAGGCCATGATCGTGGTGACCACCATGGCCCCGGTCACGGAGATGCCATAGGCCGTCGCCAGCGCCTCGGAGCTCTGGAACAGCAGGACGAGCCCCAGGACACCGAACAGCAGAAGGGCATTCACCGTCGGCAGGTAGATCTGCCCGGTATGGGTCTCCGAGGTGAAGAGGATCTGCATGCGCGGCAGGAAGCCGAGATGAATCGCTTGGCGCACCAGCGAGAAGGCACCGGTGATCACTGCCTGGCTGGCAATGATGGTGGCAGCCGTCGCCAGGACGACGACCGGCAGCAGCGCCCATTCCGGAAACATCAGGAAGAACGGATCGGAAGCGGCCTCGGGGTGCTTCATCACCAGCGCGCCCTGTCCCAGATAATTGAGGACAAGGGCCGGGAAGACGAGCGCGAACCAGGCCCACTGGATCGGCCGGCGGCCGAAATGGCCAAGGTCGGCATAAAGCGCCTCGGCCCCGGTCACCGTTAGGAAGACGGCGCCGAGCACGACGATGCCGAGGAAGCCCTCGCGCAGCAGGAAGCTGACCGCATGCCAGGGATTGAAGGCGGCGAGGATGCCGAAGTCGTCGGCGATATGCACGACGCCGCCAAGCGCCATGACGATGAACCATACGGCGGTGACCGGCCCGAAGAACTTCGCGACGGCCCCCGTTCCATGCGACTGCACGGCGAAGATGCCGATCAGGATGCCGACCGAAATCGGCACGATGAAGCTCTCCAGATCCGGCGTCACGAGTTTCAGACCCTCGACCGCCGAGAGAACGGAGAGCGCCGGGGTAATCATCGAATCGCCGAGGAACAGCGCCGCGCCGATCAGTCCGAGGATCATCAGCACCGAGCCGTGGCTGCCGACCTTCTTCGACAGAAGCGCCAGCAGAGAGAGCGTGCCGCCTTCGCCATCGTTGTCGGCCCTGAGAAGGAAGAGCACATATTTCAGCGTCACGATGATGGTGAGCGTCCAGATGATCAGCGAGATCAGGCCGATGATCTCCTCGCGCTCGATGCCGCCGTCGGCGATCGGCTTCAGCGCCTCGCGGAAGGCGTAGAGCGGGCTGGTGCCGATGTCGCCGTAGACGACGCCGACCGAGCCGAGGCTCAGCCAGAACAGGCTGCGGAAATCCTTCGGTGCTTCCGGAATTTCAGAGGTTTCTTGGGCCATGGGACATCTGGCTTCTCAGAGCCAGCCTTTCCAACGAAAGAAGAGAAACGGAATGATCGCCGACAGCAGCATCGCGCCAATGGCAAGCGCGTAGCCGAACTGCCAGTGCAGTTCCGGCATGAACTCGAAGTTCATCCCGTAGATCGAGGCGACGAGGGTCGGCGGCAGGAAGACGACCGACGCGATCGAGAAGATCTTGATGATGGCATTCTGCTCGACGTTGATCAGCCCCAGCGACGCGTCGAGCAGGAAGGTGATGTTGTTCGAGACGAAGCCGGCATGTTCGGACAGCGACTGGATATCGTGGGCGACGATCCGGCACAGCTCGTCGGCATCGTGGTCCTTGCGGATCAGCGGCAGCGAGCGCAGGAACGTGACCAGGCGCGACAGCGACATGAGGCTGTCGCGCGCCTTGCTGACGAGCCGATGATGGCTGGCAATGTCGAGCAGCTTGTCCTCGAGGAAACGGGGCGGCCGGCGCTTCGCCGCCTTGTTGTCGACGAAGACCTCGGCCGACAGCGCATCGAGACGGGCGACGGCGATCTCCAGCACTTCCGCCGTCCGGTCGACGACGGTTTCGAGCAGGCGGGCCATGAGTTCGGCGCCGGTCCGGTACTTGCCGGGGACCCGCAAAAGGGCCGCGCTGAACAAGGAGAATGCCCTCGGTTCGGCATAGCGGATCGTCACGAGCCGATTGCCGCTCAGGATGAAGGCCACGTCGGTCAGCTCCGGAAGGTCGGTCTCGACGTGGTAGACCAGCGAGCCGGTCATGAATACGACAGAATCCTCGACATAGAGTCGGCTCGACGGTTCGATGTCCTTCAGGTCGTCGCGGGTCGGCAGCGGGATTCCGAGAAGCCGCTCCGCCAGCGTTTCTTCGGCCCTGTCGGGATCGACGAGATCGAGCCAGAGAATGGTGGAATCGAGCGAGGCGCGCGGATCACTCGCGAGGATGAGTTCCGCCGTTCCGTCGGGTCGGTAGGCCTTGATCAAATTCGAAACACTCTCATGGCGCCCCGTGTCACGGCCGCTGCTGGTCACAGCGGGCGACCAAACACCTCGCCGCGGAAAAATGCAAGAGCCTTGTTGCAGCTGCTCACCGGGCGGATGAGGGCGTGTTTTCGCCGTCCTTTCGGATGCGCGTAAAAGGTCCAGACCAAACGCCAGGGTTGACTTGAATCAAGGCGAGGTCGGCCGACGGCGCTAGCATCCGGACCATTCCGGACATCGGAATGACAACACCTGTGAGGATAACATGGCAGACAAGTCACCAAGTATTCTTCCCAGCCTCTGGTCCGACAATCCCTTCGCTGACCTGCGCAAGGAGATGGACCAGGTCGTTGAAAACTTCTTCGGCAAGAACAAGCGGCTCTCCGCCTCCGAAGGCGAGGGCTTTCTTGCCCCGTCGATCGACGTCGTCGAGAAGGACGACCAGATCGTGCTCACTGCAGAACTTCCCGGCATCGCCGAAAGCGACATCGACATCTCGATCCAGAACGGCGTGCTGAGCCTCAAAGGCGAGAAGAAGATGGAAAAGAAGGACGACAAGGACAATTACCATGTCGTCGAGCGGCGCTATGGCAGCTTCCAGCGCTCCATGACCCTGCCCTCCAGCGTCGACGACGCGGCGGTTTCCGCCAAGTTCGACAAGGGCGTGCTCACCGTCATCATGCCCAAGAAGCCGGGCACCGCCCCGGTCGAACGCAAGATCGCGATCGAAAAACAATAAGAGATCGCGCCATCCCGCCGCCCCCGTCCGCCCCGGGGCGGCGGTCGATCTTCCGCCGACTTTGCTACTCGAAGACGATCGAAGGCGCCGCGCGGCCCGAGCGGGCCTGCACCTGCTCCCACACATTGCCGGCAATCTCGCGGTAAACCCGAGCCTGCGGACCCTCCGGATCGGAGACCACGACCGGCGTGCCGGCATCCGACGTCTCGCGAATGGCGATGGTCAACGGCACTTCACCGAGGAAGGGCACGCCGATCCGCTCCGCTTCATCCCGCGCCCCGCCATGGCCGAAGATGTCGTAGCGGTTGCCGGTGTCGGGAGCGATGAAATAGCTCATGTTCTCGACGATGCCGAGGACGGGTACCTCGACCTTGTTGAACATGTTGAGACCCTTGCGGGCGTCGATCAGGGCCAGGTCCTGCGGCGTCGAGACGATGACGGCGCCCGACAGTGGCACCTGCTGGGCCATGGTCAACTGCGCGTCGCCGGTACCCGGCGGCATGTCGACCACCAGCACGTCGAGATCGCCCCAGGCGACCTCGCGCAGCATCTGCATCAGCGCCGACTGGACCATGGGCCCGCGCCAGATCATCGCCGTGCCCTCGTCGACCAGGAAGCCCATCGACATGACCTTGATGCCGTAGTTCTCCATGGGCACGATGATGCGGTTCTCGATCTGCTGCGGCCGGCCGGAAATGCCCATCAGGCGCGGCAAGGAGGGGCCGTAGACGTCGGCGTCGAGAATGCCGACCTTGAGGCCGTTGGCCTTCATGGCCAGTGCGAGGTTCACCGCCGTCGTCGACTTGCCGACGCCACCCTTGCCGGAGGCGACCGCGATGATCGCCCCGATGCCCGGAATATTCTGCTTGGCCGGGCGCTGGCCCGAGGGCGCCTGGGCCGGCGCATGAGAATGGGCATGCGAATGGCCCTGCGCTGCCGGCTGCGGCTTTGCCGCGGGCGCGGCGCCGGCCTTGCGTTCGGCGGTCAGGCTGACCAGGGCACCCTTGACGCCGGGCATCGCCTTGACGGCGCGCTCCGCGGCCTGGCGCAGCGGTTCGAGTTCGTTGGCGCGATCGGCGGGAACGGTGATCGAGAAGTATACCTTTCCGTCGGAGATGAAGACGTCGGAGACCATGCCGCGGGCGACGATGTCGCCCTCGAAATCGGGACCGCGAACGGTCCTCAGCGTCTCCAGAACCTGCTCTCTCGTGACTGCGCTCATTCCACCCTCTCAGCGTTTCGCTCCGACCGGGAGCCAGCTGAGCCCTAGATAGTGGACGGGGACGGGTTCGCCAACCGGAAAAGCGCGTGGAGAGAGGGCCCGGCCTGCGGCGGAAGGACCCGGCAGCACCGTTCGTCGAGCCGTCGAAGATCGGCTGAAAAAAGAAAACCGCCGCCTAATCATGTCCGGAGTGGCAGACATTTTCGACGACGGCTTCCCTTGCCGCACCTTTTTCAGGTGACTTGCAACGTCCCCTCTGGACTTGTTTCCATCAATGCAGAAACCGTGCCAGACTCGTTTGCGCGGCCACTGAGGCCGGATTCCAAGGGGATAGCCGAACAGATGGGGCGATGCGCACCAAAGGCCGAGGCAGCTTTGCCCGCCTTTTGTGCGCGGTAGCATCGGGAAGAACAAATTTGAGGCAGAGGAGCCAGCGCACCAAGCGGCGGGCGGGCGCTCAGATTGAAGCGCCCCGTGGTCTCGCACAGGTGATGCTACTTGATCAGACCGAGCCGCAATGCCTTCGCGACCGCCTGCGTGCGGTTCACGGTGTCGAGCTTCTTGGTGGCGCGGTTGAGATAGTGGTTGATGGTGTGCTCGGAGAGCCCGAGGATCTCGGCGATCTCGACGCTGGTCTTGCCAGCGGCGGTCCAGTTGAGGCAGTCGATCTCCCGCTCGGTCAGCATGTCCGTCGCACGGTTGTCGAGTTCGCGGATCTCGGCCAGGCGATTGTAGACATGGATCGACAGATACATCAGCTCCATCATCTCGGTCGGCGAGAACGCCGCCCGGTCGCCGGCGAAGGAGACGGCGCCGCGCATGCCGGAGGCATCATGCACCGGGAAATAGGCGCCGCGCGGCATGCGGTAACGCTCGAACATCGACTTCGAGAGCTCGGTGGTGCGGGCGTCACGTTCCTTGGCAACATGCTCGATGTCGAAGGTGAACGGTGCCGTCGCCGTCCGCAGGCGGATGAGGATGGGGCTGGAAGCGAGAAGAGCGACCTGGTCATACTCGGCGATCAGGTCGGCCGGCCAGTTGGTGATGATCGAGTTGCTCGACAGATCGAGCGATGTCGCCGACGGCAGGTTCAGCACCATGAACGCGCGCGCGCCATAATGCTCTGTCAGCCGCTTCATGAAACGGAAGACATCGAACTGGGTCTTGAATCCACCAATGTCGGCAACGTAGTCCGCAATGCGGTTGGTGCCGTCAGTCTCAATCACGCTCATCGTATAGTTTTTTCTTCGCAAAGCCCCAGAATCGACAAGCGGCAGTTCCTAAAGACAGCAGGCCCGGACTCGACCGTAGTCGAAGACGTGTCCGTCGCTGCTGGGCCGCTTCCCCTGAAACACAATCGAACCACATATGACAATCGTCAAACAACTCTTCCGCATGTCGCGTGAAAACGTCGCGACCAAACTTTGTTGACACACATGGAAGAGTTATATCGATTGCGGTAGACCAACATGCCGGATCGCCCACGAATCCAGCCTGCCGACGCTTCGGACCATAGCCGCAGAACCATGGCGCAGTCCAGCAACTAACTTTATTTTACGGTAAACCCCCGCCTATGAGGGGTGCAAACCGACTTGCCGCCGGCAAGAACCAGGGAGGAGACTGCGTGCCGTCACACCATTCGTTTGTTGGATCGATCCTTGATGAGACACGGCTGGAACTTGGCGAAGGGCCGGTCTACGATCCAGACCTCGATTGCCTCTGGTGGTTCGACATTCTCGGCCGCAGCCTGCGGCGTCTCGACCTCGCGACGGGGACGGCGAGCGCTCATTCCCTGCCCTTCCTCGGCAGCGTGATTGCGAGGATCGACGGCAACCGGCACCTGATCGCTTCCGACCAGGGCCTCTTCCTGCGCGACCTCGCCTCGGGCGAGCTCAGCCTTCACTGCGAACTGGAACCGGAAAGCCGCGGCAACCGCTCCAATGACGGCCGGATTCACCCCTGCGGCGCGCTGTGGATCGGCACGATGGGCAAGACGGCGGCAAGCGGCGCCGGCGCGATCTATCATGTCGCCGGCAAGACGGTGACGACGCTGTTCGACAAGGTCAGCATCCCCAACTCCATCTGTTTTTCTCCGGACGGCGCCACCGGCTATTTCGTCGATTCCAAGGTCAACACGCTGATGCGCGTCCCGCTCGATCCGGCGACCGGGCTTCCGGCCGGGGCGGCAAGCGTGCTGGTCGACGGGCGCGATCAGCCGGGGGTGTTCGACGGCTCGGTCTGCGACGCCAAGGGCGACATCTGGAACGCGCGGTGGGGCGGCGGTGGCGTCGATCGGTATGACGCCCAAGGCCGTCATCTCGCCCGCTACGACATGCCGGCGGAGCGCGTCACCTGCCCTGCCTTCTTCGGGCGTCAGGCCGACCGGTTGATGGTGACCTCGTGCTGGGAGGGGCTCGACGCGGACGCCCGCGCGGCGGATCCGCTGGCCGGCGCCACCTTCGAACTGGGCGTCGCCGTCGAAGGCCGCATCGAGCCCGCCTTCAAACTCTGACCCCCTTGGGCCGGCCCCAATAGCCGGCCCGCGACGGCCAGACGCAAAATTGTTCCCTTCAAAGGCAAAAATTTACCCGGCACGATGACGGGAACGAATAACGGCGACATGCATTTTCCTCTCGAACCGACGTGATCGGCTCCGCACCGTAAAGAACGGGCCAAGCGGATCGCGTCTTCCGCAAGACCATCTCGAGGAAAGGTAGGTCCACCATGAAGAAGACCCTCAATGCTTTCGCCGCCGCCGTACTGCTCGGCTCGACCGCAATCGCACCGTTCGCCTATGCACAGGACGCCACCGCTCCTGCCGCCGGCACCGAGGCTCCCGCCGCTGGTACCGAAGCTCCGGCCGTCGCTCCGATGACCGAAACCGCTCCGAACGCCGCAGCGACGACCACGACCGACCCGGCTGCCGCCAACTCGACCATGGCCGCTTCGAGCGACACGTATCTGACCGAGCAGAGCACGACCCAGATCAGCGCCAACAACTTCATCGGCCAGTCCGTCTACACCGGCGATGACTCGATCGGCGAGATCAACGACCTGATCATCGAAGAAAAGGGCGACGTAGTCGCTGCTGTGATCGGCGTCGGCGGCTTCCTCGGCATCGGCGAGAAGGACGTCGCGGTTCCGATGAGCAAGATCACCGTTACCCGTGACGCCGACGATGCCAACGAGCTCCGTCTGACCACGATGGAAACGGCTGAAACGCTGAAGTCCGCTCCGGAGTTCAAGAAGCTCGACGCCCGCGCTGATGCGAGCTCTACCATGACGCCGACCGACAACACCACCACCTCGTCGACGGTTACCAAGTAACCTGGAACGTGGGACGTGTTGACAAGATTGAGGGCGATGCTTCGGCATCGCCCTTTCTTCGTTTCCGCTTATGACAAAACGACCTGAAACGTTTCAGGCGCTAGCTCGTTCGACCAGCGCGAATTCGTGATGGTGCTCGTCGAGATAACGCAGGGTGGCCGCCGCATCGGCCGGCTTGCCGAAATAATAGCCCTGCCCCATGCCGCAACCGAGCCGGCGCAGCTTTTCCGCCTCCGACGCCGTTTCGATCCCCTCGGCGACCACTTCGAGATCCAGCCCTTCGCACATCGTGACGATGGCCTTGATGATATGCTCCGATGTGCGGTCGGTGGTGATGGCGGAGACGAAGGCGCGGTCGATCTTGACCTTGTCGAAGGTGAAGTCGCGCAGGCGCCCGAGACTGGACTGACCCGTGCCGAAATCGTCGAGTGAAATGCGGATGCCGGCCTCGCGCAGCTCGCCGATGATCCGGCGCGCGGTATCGGCCGAGGTCATCACCGCGGTCTCGGTGATCTCGAGCTCGAGCCGGCGCGGATCGAAACCGACGGCCGACAGGATCGACAGCGTGTTGAACGTCGTGCGCGGGTCCATCAGCTGGGCCGAGGACAGGTTGAAGGACAGGAAGAGTTCGTGCGGCCAGGCGAGCGTCGCTTCGGCCGCTTTGCGCAGCAGGGTCTCCGACAGCATGTCGATGAAGCCGCGCTCTTCCGCCAGCGGCACGAAGATGGCCGGTGAGACGAAACCGAGATCGGGGTCGTTCCAGCGGGCGAGAGCCTCGAAGCCGACGACGCGGTTGTCGGCGAGCGAGACGATCGGCTGGAAGTGCACGTCGACATTGTCGGTGATGATGGCGTGGCGCAGCGCCTGTTCGAGCTGCGTGGCGCGCTTCATCTCCTGGGCGATCTCGCGCGAGTAGACGGTGATCTGGCCGCGGCCGCGCCGCTTGGAGCGGTAGAGCGCGGTCTCGGCACTCTTCATCAGCTCCTCGAAATCGGCGCCGGCGAAGGGATAGACGGCGAAGCCGAGCGAGGCGGACAGGCGGACATTGCGGTCGCCGAGGTCGTAGGGCGCCGACAGCACGTCCTTGATCATCTGGCCAGTGCGCTCGGCACCCAGCCGTTCGAAGACGAGCGGCAGGATGATGGCGAATTCGTCGCCGTCGTGGCGCGTGACGGTAGCGCCGTCGGGCACGCAGGCCTTCAGCCGGTGCGCGACCTGGCAGAGGATTTCGTCACCGGCGACCGAGCCGAAGAGATCATTGATCGGCTTAAATCCGTCGAGGTTGACGATGCCGACAGTGAAGGGTGCCGGGTCCGCGGCCCGTTCGCTCGCCAGGAGCCGGACCTTGTCGCGCAGCCGATACCGGTTGCCGAGACCGGTCAACTGGTCGGTATAGGCCATCGCCTGAAGCTCGTTCTGGCTTACCTGGGGCAATGTGGTTCCGGCAGAGCCCATCGGCACATCCTGGATAGAATCCTCTCACAGACCTACAGGATGAGTTCCAAACATTAAAAAATAATAGAAATTTCTGAGCGTTGGCTATGGATTGTAACCCACTATTTAGGGGGTTGACAGGACCTTCAGCCGGCCGAGGCGCCCTTGAGCTGCGGCGCCACCCGCTCCAGCACGGCCTCGACGGCATCTGGGCTCAACGGTTTGAGGATCACGTCGTTCATGCCCGCAGCGAAGCACTCGTCCCGATCGCGCTCGAAAGCCTGGACCAGCACGCCGATCACCGGGGTGGTGCGCCCTGTGCCGCGCTCCTCCTCGCGGATGCGGCGGCAGGCCTCGAAGCCGTTGAGAAGCGGGAGCGTGACGTCCATCAGCACGATGTCGGGCCGAAGCTCCCGGCAGAGCCGAACGACCGCCTCGCCGTCCGCCGCGATGCGGTAGTCGTAGCCCAGACCCTCGAGGATCTGCGAGAAGACGATCTGGTTGATGTCGTTGTCCTCGGCAACCAGCACCAGCGGCGCCGGGGCGTGGGGGTGCCTGCCTCCATGCTCGGCTTCGCCGGTGTTGATTTCCCAGTCGTCCGCCATGGCCGGAGGTTCGAGGCCAGCGAGCTTTTCCATGATCATGAAGGCAAGCTCGGTATCGAGCTGAAAACCGTCGAGCGTGATGGTGCCGATGTCGTAGTCGTCGGCGACCTCCAGGCATTTCACGTCCATCTCGGTGTCGACCACGATCAGGTCGATCGCGACGCCGACCGAGCGGGCGACGCTGAGGAAGGCTTCCTGCTCGACCGCATCGCGCACGCAGCAGCAGTCGAAGCCAAGCTTCTGCAACGTCTTCAGGCTCTTGGTCTCGAAATCGGTGTCTTTGGTGACGAGCAGCGCCTTGCGTCCGAGATGAACCGGACGGACTTCGGCCGGAGCCGGATCCTTTTCCCGCAGCAACGGCGTGTAGACCGTGGCGGCTGTAGTGGCGGTCGCTGTGCCTTCGGATGCCGCGCCCACGGCATCGGCGAAACTGGTGACGATGAAATAGCGGCCCGGCTTGCCAACCCGCTGGCTTCGCAGGACGACCCTGCGGAAACCGGAGGGCGCGGCCGGAAGATCGACGGCCATGGCCGAGGCGGTGCCCGTCTCCAGCACGTGGCGGGTGACGCCCGTCAGCTTGCCGGCGATCTCGTCAGGGAAGGCGCCGGCCAGCGCGCCGCCGAGCACGCTCTCGGGCGGAATGTCCATGAAGCCGCAGAAGGCCTTGTTGACCGCGACCATGCCGAGATTGCGGTCCTGGACGAAGACCGGCTGCGGCAGGTTGTCGAGGATTTCCTCGGTGAGCTGCACGCGCTCCATGTCGGCGCGCCACTGTTCTTCGCGCTTCTTCTGGTCGGTGATGTCGGTGATCACGCAGATGCCGTGACCGGAGGGGAGCCGGTGCTTGGTGAGCCGGGTCCAGCGGTTCTGCCCGTCGCACTGCTGCACTTCGGAGCGTTCGCGCCAATGGGCGGAGATGTGCTCGGCGATCCATTCTTCCCGGCTCTGGGCCGTGTCGCTGTTGCCGCCGGCGGCGACCCCGCGCCAGCCTGTGTCGTAGAGCGCGCCCAGATAGTCGCGCAGGCGCGTGCCGGGCGTCAGGTACTGAGGCGGGACGGGAATATAATTGCGGATGAGACGGCTGGCGTAGATCAACTCGTCGTTGCGGTCATAGACGAAGAATGCCACGGAGAGGACTTCCGAGACGGCGTCGAGCATGGTCGTCTGCATCGTTGCATCCGATACCTCGCTGACCATCCGCCATTCCTCTTCGGCCTGTCCACCAGGGACTGGTGCAAACTCATTCGCGCTGGCGTCTTGAAACACTGGGCGTTGGCCGACCAGCCGAAATTCACTCGCATTTCTCAACGCAACCGACATGCCGAAGGGAAAACCTTGATTCGACGAAAGGGGCGGAATGAAAGACGCTTCGACACCGTCTTTCCCCCTGCTGGCAGGCCAGCTTTGCCGGGAAAACATTTCAAGTCTGCGTTGAAACTATCGGGCTAAGCTTAAGGCGAGCTTAATACCCAGTGCAAGTTGTACCGCTTTCGCCCAACCGGCGCAGTTCCCGCTTCCCTCGGAGCGCCGAATCCACGAAAATGAAAAGATGATCATCAAGCAGCTCTCCGAAACGCTCGTCAACCAGATCGCCGCCGGCGAGGTCATCGAACGACCGGCCAGCGCCGCCAAGGAACTGATCGAGAACGCCATCGACGCGGGCGCCACGCGCATCGAGATCGCCACGGCCGGCGGCGGCAAGAGCCTGCTCCGCGTCGCCGACAACGGCTCCGGCATGGAGGCGGACGACCTCGAATTCGCCATCCGCCGCCATTGCACCTCGAAGATCAGCGACACGCTGTTCGACATCCGCACGCTCGGCTTTCGCGGCGAGGCGCTGCCGTCGATCGGCTCGGTCGCACGGCTGAGCATTGCCAGCCGAAAGGCGGGCAGCTCGGCAGGCGCCGAGATCGTCGTTGCCGGCGGCAAGGTCTCGCCCGTGAGGCCGGCGGCGGCCAATCCCGGCACGACGGTCGAGGTACGCGACCTGTTCTTCGCCACGCCTGCCCGGCTGAAGTTCCTCAAGACCGAGAAGGCGGAGGCCGCGGCAATCACCGAGGTGGTGAAGCGCATGGCGATCGCCTTCCCGGCGATCCGCTTCGTGCTGTCGGGCAGCGACCGCTCGACGCTGGAACTTCCGGCGACCGGCGACGACCATCTGGCGCGCATCGCCCAGGTGCTCGGCTCCGACTTCCGCGACAATGCGATTGCGCTCGATGCCGAGCGCGAGGACGTGCATCTCGGCGGCTTTGCCGGCCTGCCGACCTTCCATCGCGGCAATTCCGCCCATCAATACGCCTTCGTCAACGGCCGCCCGGTGCAGGACAAGCAGATCCTCTCGGCGATCCGCGGTGCCTATGCCGAGACCATGCCGCAGGGCCGCTACCCGGTTGCCGTGCTGTCGCTGACGCTCGATCCGGCGCTGGTCGACGTCAACGTGCACCCGGCGAAATCGGACGTGCGCTTCCGCGACCCGGGTCTGGTGCGCGGGCTGATCGTCGGCGCCATTCGCGAGGCGCTGAAGCGCGAGGGCGACCGCGCCTCGACCACCGGGGCCGGCGGCATGCTGCGTGCCTTCCGGCCGGGCTTTCGCCCGACGGCCTCTCCGACGCCGAGCGGCAGCTGGAGCTTCCAGTCCTCGCCGTACCGGCCCTTCGAAAGCCCTGCCGCACCCGCCGCTCCGGCCGGAGGCTTCGCCGAAGCGGCGCAGGCGGTCTTCGGCGAGACCGAAATGCCGACCGCGCGCGCCGAAAGCTTCGCAACGCGCGAGACCGTGGTGCAGGAACCGGCCTCCTTCCCGCTCGGGGCCGCCCGCGCGCAGGTCCACGCCAATTACATCGTCTCGCAGACCAGAGACGGGCTCGTCATCGTCGACCAGCATGCCGCCCATGAGCGGCTGGTGTTCGAGCAGATGCGCAAGGCGCTTTCCGGCCGGCGGCTGCCGTCGCAGGGCCTGCTGATCCCGGAGATCGTCGACATGCCCGAGGAAGATTGCGACCGCCTGATGATGCATGCCGAGGCGCTGGAGCAGCTGGGGCTCGCCATCGAACGGTTCGGACCGGGCGCCATCGCGGTGCGCGAGACGCCGGCCATGCTCGGCGAGATGGACGTGCCGGGCCTGGTGCGCGAACTCGCCGACGAGATCGCCGAATGGGACACGGCGCAGGGTCTTTCGGCGAAACTGGAGCATGTCGCCGCCACCATGGCGTGCCACGGATCGGTGCGCTCGGGGCGCCAGCTGAGGGTCGAGGAGATGAACGCGCTGCTGCGCCAGATGGAGGAGACGCCCGGCTCCGGCCAGTGCAATCACGGCCGCCCCACTTATGTCGAGCTGAAGCTCTCCGACATCGAACGCCTGTTCGGCCGAAGCTGACACCCACTGAAAAGGCTGGAAATCGCGGCGATGGCGCGTTATGGCAGTTTTGTTACTCGCAGGAGACCGAGCCGCATGAACCGTTTCGAAGGTGGAAGCCGGGAAGCCAAGATCCGTTACCTCGACGCGGACTTCCAGATCCTGTCGCCTGGTTCCTATGTGACCTGCGCGATCACCGGCCAGCCGATCATGATCGACGAGCTGAAATACTGGAGCGTGGCTCGGCAGGAGCCCTATGTCGACGCCGCGGCCTCGCTGGAAGCCGAAAAACGCGCCGGCGCGCTTCCCAACCAGAAGCGCTGACCCAAAAGAGAGCCTTCAGGGCGCGGACTTCCTCATCCGCCGCGCCCGGCAGACCTCCACCGCCCGATCGATGACGAGATCGGGAGCGCGGGGGTCATCGAACGCCATTTCCACATCGACGACGCTGACGCGGCCCAACAGTTCCTGCGAACGGCCATGGCCGCCGATCAGCCGCACCATGTCCTTGGCGGTGGTCGCAAGCGTCAGGCCGCCGGCGTCGGCATGGGCAATCAGGTCATCGATCTCGTCGTCGCTCAGGTGATGGTGATCGGGGAAGTCGCGCTTCTCGACGACCTCCGCGCCGATTGTCTCCAGCGTGCGGTAGAACTTTCCCGGATCGGCGATGCCGGCAAAGCCCAGCACGCGGCTCCCGGCCAGCCCTGAATCGCCGCGCGGCTGGAGCTTGGCGACCAGGACCTGCTTGCCGGCCCTCGCCGCCCGGCGCACCAGCCGGTCGGCGGCGTTGCCGTCACCGACCTTGAGGATGGCATCGAGATGCCGCATCTGCACGGCGATCGGCGCGCGCACCGGACCGCCGGGAACGATATGGCCGTTGCCGATGCCGCGATAGGTGTCGATGACGACGAGGGCGAAGTCGACGGTGAGCCGCGCGCTCTGGAAGCCGTCATCCATGATGATGAGGTCGGCGCCCTCCTTGACCAGACGCTCGGCCCCGGCGACGCGGCGCCTCGAGATCACGGTCAGCGCCTCGCGGGCGAGCAGCAGCGGCTCGTCGCCGACATCGACGGAGCGGTGATGGGCGGGGTCGACGACCGTGGTGACATCGAGCGAACCGCCATAGCCGCGACTGAGGAAGCCGGGCTTGAAACCCTTGGCCTTGGCGGCACGGGCGATCAACAGTGCGGTGGGGGTCTTGCCGGCGCCGCCGACGGTGAAATTGCCGACGCAGATGACCGGGACGGGCGGCGCGTGGCGCCGCTTGCGGCCCATGCGGTAACCGGCGACCTTGCCGTAGACGAAGGACAAGGGCGCGAGGCTCCAGGCGCGCCAGTCGGCCTTCATCCACCAGAACGGCGGCGCTTCCGATACCATCGAGCAGTCTTCCCTATTCCCGCGGGTCCTCCCCCGCAACCTCGCGTGCCGGACAGGAGAGCCCAAGATCCGGGCCTTCGTCAAGCCAAGCTGTCCCGTTTCGGGACGGACCGCTCAGCCGAGCACGGCTTCGAGCTCGGTAATGTCGTTGAGAATGACGTCGCAGGCTTCCTCCAGCGACTGGCGCGATCCGGTGCCCGAAAGGACGGCGACCTTGAGGCCGGCACCGGCATTGCGGCCCATGTGCAGGTCGTGATTGCTGTCGCCGACGACCGCCACCTGATGCGGCGCGAGCCCGGTCTCGGCGCAGAAACCCAGCACCATGCCCGGACCGGGCTTGGTGCCGTGGCCGCTGTCATAGCCGGCGACGAAGTCGACATAGTCGTCGATGCCGAAGCGCTGCACCGTCACGCGGATCGACCGCTCGTTGTCGCTCGAGGCGATGCCGAGCCTCAGGCCCCGCTGGCGCAGGCGGGCGAAGAGCGGCTGGAGTTCGGTGACAGGCACCGACAGATCCGCGGCACCGGCAAAGAGATCGTCGATCAGCGGAACCAGCGCATCGGCGTCGAAGGGCGCCCCGGCGGCGATCAGCCCCTCGGCGATCTCGCGGGTATTGCCCGAGGCCAGCAGGCTGTCCGGCACGATATGGCCCGTGACCGGGTCCATGCCGCAGGCGGCTAGCAGCCGGTCGGCGAGTTCCGCGTCGCCACCTGCAGCGACTAGCGACACCTGACGGTTGACCGGCTCCCAGCTCGCGTCGAAGTCGAGCAGCGTGCCGTCCTTGTCGAACAGAATGCCGGCAATCTGCGATGGCACAGACATGAACCTCTCCCCAGGAAACGATTTTCAGCCGCGGCGTGCTGTGCGCGGTTCGAGCTTGGCCTTGACGGTCAGCGGATTGATATAGGGCTCCAGGCCCTTGACCGTCGCCATCAGCGCACCGCGCATTTCCTGCATGCTCTCCATGCCGGCATCGATCATCTTGTGGCGGGCGAGGTCGTTGGTCATCAGGAAATGCACGGCCTTGGCCAGCATCTCGGCGTCGCGCACGATGCGGGCGCTGCCGCTGCGCACCAGCCGCTGGTAGCTTTCGCGGAAATTGCCGACCTTGGGGCCGGCAAGCACCGCGCAGCCGAGCATGGCCGGCTCGAGCGGGTTCTGCCCACCCTCGCCGGTCAGCGAGCGGCCGACGAAGGCGATCTCGGTCAGGCGGAGATAGAGGCCCATTTCGCCGATCGTGTCGCCGAGCAGCACGTCGACATCAGGCGTGATCACATCGTCGCGTGTGCGCCGTGCGACCTTCATGCCTTTTTCCACCATCATCGCCTCGATCTCGTCGGCGCGTTCCGGATGGCGCGGCACGACGATCGACAAGAGACCGGTATGCGCCTTGAGCGCCCGATGCACCATCATGGCGATCTTCTCTTCGCCGTCGAATGTCGAAATGGCAGCCCAGGTCTTGCGATCGCCGATCTGCTGGCGGTAGCGCTCCAGGACCGCGTCGTCGCAAGGCGGCGCGTCGCTGTCGACCTTGATGTTGCCGGAGACGTTGACCGGCCATGCGCCGAGATCGCGGAATCTCTCCGCATCGAGGTCGGACTGGGCGATCACCAGCGCGAGACGCGAGAACAGCGCCTCGGCGACGGACGAATGGCGCCCCCAGCGGGCAAAGGAGCGATCGGAAATGCGGGCGTTGACCAGGATCTGCGGAATGTGCCGCTTGTGGAGTTCCATCAGCGTGGTCGGCCAGATCTCGGATTCGACCGAAATGGCGACGTCCGGCTGCCAGTAGCTGAGGAAGCGGCGCACCGCCGGCTTCACGTCGAGCGGCACGTATTGATGCAGGATCTCGCCGTCGAGCCGGAAGCGGGCGAGTTCGGCCGAGGTGACGGTGCCGGTGGTCAGAAGGACATTGATGTCGCGGCGGCGCAGTTCCCGCATCAAGGGCACGATGGCGAGTGTTTCGCCGACGCTCGCGGCATGCATCCACACCAGCGGACCCGCGGGCCGGTCGATCGCCGGGTAACCGAAGCGTTCCAGGCGGCGGGCGCGGTCTTCCTTACCCTTGGCGGCGCGCAAGGCCAGAAGCGGCCCCGTCAGCGGATAGGCAGCAATGCCCGCCCAGCCGTAGGCGGCAATGACCAACGATGCCAGACCGTCGCTCAGCGCCATTGTTCGGAACCGTTTCTGTTCACCGTGAACGCCATTTCGCCCTTTCCGGGGGTGGCTACGCAAAAACTTCTGATGCTTCAAAACTACGTTTTAAAAGTGACATGCGGCAACGGCCCGGGAGATCATCCACAGGCCGCTACCGAAAAAAGTCCTCAGCTCTCGATCGTCTTGCCGCCGGGGGTGAGCAGGCGATGCATGTGCACGATGAAATAGCGCATATGCGCGTTGTCGACGGTCTGCTGGGCCTTGGCCTTCCAGGCCGCGAGCGCGCTCGCGTAATCGGGGAACATGCCGACGATGTCGAGGGCGTTCAGGTCGCGGAATTGAACGTCTTCCAGGCTCGACAATTCGCCGCCGAAGACGAGATGAAGAAGCTGCTTGTTTTCGCTGGATTCCGTCATTCTCGGTTTCTTTCCATTCGGATTTTCTCCCTCCCTCCTCTGCTCGATTTCGCAGAAAAGGTCAACCGCGCGGCAGGAGCAGGAGATGTTTCAAGAGGTTCGGCAGTTCCGCATCGATGGCGGCGCAAAGCTCGCCATGACTCACGTCGGCGCGATTGTAGCACAAGAGCTCGCCGTCGAGATCGACGAGCCGCCCGCCGGCACACTCGAGGATGAGGTCGGCGGCGGCCAGGTCCCAGTCATGCGAGTTGCGCTTGACCAGGGTTGCGTCGATCCGGCCTTCGGCGACCATGGCCAGGCGGTAGGCGAGCGACGGGATATGCTCGACCCGCTCGATGCGGGAGCGGATCTCGGCATCGAAGGCCGCGACGATGTCCTGCGGGGTGGCGACGCGCAGGCGCTCGTCCGGCCGATGCGCGGCTACCGTGATCGGCTGTCCGTTCTTCAGCGCGGGGCCGCCGAGGCAGGCCGCGAATTCCTCGTCGAGCGCGGGCGCGACCAGCACGCCGGCGACCGGCCGGCCGCGATGCACGACCGCGACGCTGACGCACCAGGTCTTGCGGCCGTTGATGAAGGCGCGCGTGCCGTCGATCGGATCGACGACGAAGAGCGTGTCGCAGGCAAGCCGCGCCGGATCGTCATCGGTCTCCTCCGACAGCCAGCCATAACGCGGCCGGGCCTTGCGCAGCTGTTCCTCGAGACAGCGGTTGGCGGCATAGTCGGCGGCACTGACCGGCGAATGGCCCTCGTTCTTCCACCAGACTTCCGGCGACTGGCCGAAATAGCTGAGCGCTACGGCGCCCGCTTCGCGCGCAGCCGTGCAAATCAGCGTCATGTCCGCCTGCCAGTCGAAGGTCCTGCCCGTCATATCCACCTCTTTCGGCCCGCCACTTCCGTCATCCGCCATTCAGCGTCCGGCAAGGGTCATGCCCTCGATGGCGATCGTCGGAGCGGCGACGCCGAACTTGCGGTCGATATCGCTCGCCGGCGTGACGCGCATGAACATGTCCTTGAGGTTCGAGGCGATCGTCACCTCGGAGACCGGATAGGTGAGCTCGCCGTTCTCGATCCAGAAGCCGGTAGCGCCGCGGCTGTATTCGCCGGTGATCATGTCGACGCCCTGGCCGATCAGTTCGGTCACGTAGAAGCCGTTGCCGACCTGGCGGATCAGATCCTCGGGCGAGATCGTCCCGGGCTCAAGCGCGAGGTTGGTCGAAGTCGGAGAGACGGAGGTTCCTCCACGCGCGCCACGGCCGTTGGTGTGCAGACCGAGTTCCCGGGCGGCCGAAGACGACAGGAACCAGTGCTTCAGCACGCCGTCTTCGATCATCGTCAGCTTTTCGCCGCGCACGCCCTCGCCGTCGAACGGACGCGAGGCGGAGCCGCGCACCTTCAGCGGATCGTCGGTGATGTTCAGCCCGGCTTTCAGCACCTGTTCGCCCATGCGGTCACGCAGGAAGGACGTCTTGCGGGCAACCGAGGCGCCGTTGATCGCACCGGCGATATGGCCGACGAAACCGCGTGCGACGCGCGGGTCGAACACGACGGTCACGTCCTTGCCGGTCGGTACCTGGCGCGGGTTGATCCTTTTCACCACGCGTTCGCCGGCGCGGCGGCCGATCGCCTCCGGCGCATCGAGTTCGGCGAAAAACAGGCGGCTGTCGAAATCATGGTCGCGCTCCATGCGCGTGCCCTCGCCGGCGATCACGCCGACCGAGCGGCTGAAGCGGGAGGCCATGTAGCTGCCGGAAAAGCCGTGCGAGGTGACCAGCACCATGCCGCCCATGCCGGCGGACGCGCCGGCCCCGGCCGAATTGCTGACGCCGTCGATGCCAAGGGCCGCAGCCTCCATGGCAAGGGCGGCCTCGCGCAGCATGTCGCTCGACACTTCGGTGGGATCGAACAGGTCGAGATCGACGATCGAACGGGCGAGATCGGATGCGTCGGCGAGACCCGCATAGGGATCCTCCGGCGACACCTTCGCCATGGCGACGGCGCGTTCGGCCAGCACCTTGAGGTCGAAGCCGGGATTGGCCGAGACGCTGGCGACCTGCTTGCCGATGAAGACCCTAAGCGAGAAGTCGTCGCCTTCGGAGGCATCGGTCTGCTCGACCTTGCCGAGCCTTACGCTGACCGAAGTCGAGCGGGAGCGCACCACCACGGCGTCGGCACTGTCGGCGCCGGCTTTGAGGGCAAGCGCGACGAGTTCCTCGGCACGGGAGAGGAGGCTGGCGGAATCGATCTGGCTGGACATGATTTGGCCTTTCATTCCCGCTCCATTTATTGTGCATTACGAAAGGCATCAAGGGTCCGCGGCGATTCACCGGCCTAAGAGCGTTCACAAACACAGGAGAGCACGCGATTGTCGACCGGAGCCGAGGCGCTTTTCGCGGAAACGCTGCTGTTGCTGGGCGGCGCTATCGTCGCGGCCCCGGTCTTCCGCAAGCTCGGATTGGGTACCGTTCTCGGCTATCTGGCCGCCGGCGTATTGATCGGCCCGATCGCTCATCTGATCACCGGCACCGAGGATATCCTCTCGGTGGCCGAACTGGGCGTGGTCTTCCTGCTATTCGTCATCGGGCTCGAACTCAAACCCACGCGCCTCTGGCACATGCGTCACGACATATTCGGACTCGGCACAGCGCAGGTGGTGCTGACGGGCCTGGCGCTGACCGCGGCCTGCGTGCTTACCGGTCTTGCGGACTGGCGCGGCGCAATGGTGGCCGGCTTCGGCCTTGCACTCTCCTCAACCGCCTTTGCGCTGCAGATCCTCAACGACAATGGCGAGGTGAACAGCCGGCACGGCCAGCGCGCCTTTTCGATCCTGCTGCTGCAGGACATCGCCATCGTGCCATTGCTCGCCATGGTCTCGATCCTCGACGGCGATAGCGGTGGCGACGGACAGTCCGCGCTCGTCGATATCGCCGTCTCGATCGGCGCGATCATAGCGACGGTGGTGGCCGGACGCTTCCTGCTGACGCCGCTCTTCCAGATCATCGCCCGCACCGGCGCGCGCGAGGTGATGATCGCAGCCGCCCTCTTCGTCGTCATGGGGTCGGCCATGCTGATGCAGGCGGCCGGGCTGTCGATGGCCATGGGCGCCTTCCTGTCGGGCGTGATGCTGGCGGAATCGTCCTACCGGCATGAGCTCGAGGCCGATATCGAACCGTTCCGCGGCCTGCTGCTGGCGCTGTTCTTCATGGCGGTCGGGCTGTCGATGCAGCTCGACGTTATCTGGGACAATCTCGCCGTCGTGCTGATCGCCGTGCCGGCGCTGATGGCGATCAAGGCCGCCGTGCTCTATGCACTCTGCCGGTTGACCGGCTCCGGCCCCGCCGACGCGATCCGCATCGCGCTGCTTTTGCCGCAGGGCGGCGAGTTCGGCTTCGTGCTCTTCACCACCGCTGCCGTCGGCGGACTGATCAGCGCCAGCACCTCGTCGCTGCTGATCGCCATCGTCACGCTTTCCATGGCGCTGATGCCGTTCGGTTCGCTGATCACGCGCCGTCTCACCAGCGAGACGGAGCGCGAGGAAATCGAGGAGGACTTCGAGGGCGCCGGGTCCGACGTGCTGATCATCGGCTTCTCCCGCTTCGCCCAGATCTCGGCGCAGATCCTGCTCGCCAGCGGTCGCGACGTGACGATCCTCGACGCTTCGGCCGACCGTATCCGCCAGGCCGCCGCCTTCGGATTCCGCATCTATTTCGGCGACGGCACGCGGCTCGACGTGCTTCGCGCCGCCGGCATCGAACGGGCGAAGATCGTCGCGGTCTGCACCCAGAAACGCGAGATCACCGACCGGATCGTCGAGATGATCCGCGCCGAATATCCCGAGGCGCGGCTGTTCGTGCGCGCCTATGACCGGGTGCACAGCATCTGGCTGCGAAAGCAGGAGGTCGAGTACGAGCTGCGCGAGACGCTGGAATCCGGCCTGCTGTTCGGCCGGCGCGCGATCGAGGCGCTCGGCGTCAGCGAGGACGAGGCCTATGCGATCGGCGAGGACATTCGCCGCCGCGACGAAGAGCGGCTGAAGATCCAGGCGACGGAGGGCCTGCAGGCGGGTCTCCACATGCTGCACAACCGCCCCGTCCGGCCCGAGCCGCTGGTCAAGCCGAAGCGGGCGGCATGGCTGCCGGAGGCCGAGACGGTCGCGCCCGACGACCACGCCGCCTGAGCGAGAACTCAGCGGCGGATGAAATCCTCGATCCGCGCTTCGAGATCGCGCTTGAACTGGTCCTTGATCACCTCGTTGACCTCGATGATCTGGCGGGCCTTCAGGAGATCGAGCACGCGAAAGACATTGACCTCGGGGCGCAGATAGATGTCCGGCTGGCAGAGTTTCATCTTCAGCGCGACATTCGACTGCATCAGCAACTGGGTGGCGCCGAGCAGGCTGTCGATCCGGTTCGGCACGAAGCTGCCCGCCGTGTCCGGCCCGCCGATGACGTCGACGCCGACGATGATGTCGGCGAGACCGCTCAGGTGGTCATAGGGCACGGGATTGAAGATGCCGCCGTCGACCATCAGCCGTCCGTCGCGATGGATCGGCATGAACAGCGCCGGGATGGCGGCCGAGGCCGCGAGCGCCTCGTAGAGGTCGCCGCTGTCGCAGACCACCTCGCACTGCCCGTAATAGTCGGTGGCGATCGCCTTGAACGGGATCTTCAACTCGGCGAAGTCGCCTGGAATTTCCTTGGGAAGGAAGGCCTTGAGGATGCGCTCCAGGTTGAATTGGCCGAGCTTGAAGCCGCCCAGCGCATCGCGCATGGTCGAGGGCCCCAGGCCCCACAGCCGGCTCACCACCGTGGCGCGGTGGCCGATGGTTTCCACCGTGTAGTCGCGGATTTCCTTACCCGTCATGCCGGCGGCCATGCCGGCCCCGAGGATGGCGCCCATGGAGGAGCCGACGATCAGTGCCGGCTTGAGGCCCAGCTCGTCGAATGCCTCGATCACCGGGATCTGCGCGAAGCCCCTGGCCCCGCCGGCGCCGAGCGCGAGACCGATCGACGGCCCGCCTGCCGGCCGCACGGACGGCACGGCGACGGTCACAGCATTCTCATCTAGCATGGCGGACTTTCCCTGGATGACGTGTCAGGCAGGCCTATAGGAAAAGAAGTACATTTTCGTGTCGCCGAAGCTGCGTTCCTCGATGAATTTGAACACGGGATCGACGATGACCTGGGCGTCGGCCCGCTCCTCGAGAATGGCGACGGCGCCCGGCGCCAGCCAGCCGCCGGCATGGGCGGCGAAAAGCGCCTTCTCACCGAGTTCCTTGCCATAGGGCGGGTCGGCGAACACCAGCTGGAACGGCTCGATGTTGGAGGCGGGCCCGAGTTGGGTCGCGTCGCGGCGCAGGATGCGGGCACGGCCATGGAGGCCGAGTGCGTCGATGTTTTCCCACAGCAGGCTGCGGCCCTCGACGCTGTTTTCGACGAACAAGGCGGACTTGGCGCCGCGCGACAGGGCCTCTATGCCGACCGCACCGGTGCCGGCGAACAGGTCGAGCACCCTTGTCGCGTCGAGCACGCCCGGATGGGCATGCGCCAGGATGTTGAACAGGCTCTCGCGCGTCCGGTCCGTGGTGGGCCGGATCGCATTGGATTTCGGCGCCGCCAGGACACGGCCGCGAAACTCACCGCCGACGATCCGCACCGCGCCTTACCTCTTGCCCTTGGCCGGGCCACGGCTGCCACCGGTCTTGCCGCCGCTCGGACGATCGCCGCGCGGCTTGCCGGAAAACGGCTTCGGACCACCGGGCTTTCCGCCGGGCTTGCCGGCGAAGGGCTTGCCACCCCTCGGCTTGTCGCCGAACGGACGGTCGCCGGCCGGACGGCTGTCGGCACTGCGGGGTCCACGCGGCTTGTCACCGAAGGGGCGATCGCCCGCGGGGCGGCTGTCGGCGCTGCGCGGTGCACGGGGCTTGTCACCATAGGCACGGTCACCGGCCGGGCGGTTGTCGGCACTACGCGGGCCACGCGGCTTGTCGCCGAAGGGGCGATCGCCGCGGGGACGGTCGTCATTGCTGCGTGGCGCGCGCGGCTTGTCGCCAAAGGGCCGGTCGCCGCGTGGGCGGTCGTCACGGGCGCGGGCCTCGAAGGGACGACCCTCGCGCGGGCCCTCGCCACGCGGGCGGTCGCCGCGGGGACGGTCGCCGGTGCGGGCCGGACGCTCGGAACGGTCGCCCCGATCGGAACGGCTGCCAAAATCGCGCTTTCCGCCAAAACCGGCATCGTCCTTACCGCGCGCGGGCTCCTCGGAGCGAATCCATTCGCCCTCTTCGTCGCGAGTGCGGCTGACCAGCACGCGCGGACCCGGATCAGGACGGCCGTAGTCGGACTTGCCCTTGCGGTCGGGATCGAAACGGTTGAGCGACTTGGTCGGCTTGCCGTCCTTGTTGCGGCCGTAGCGCTTGTCGACCGAACCATCGGGACGGGCACGGGGCGGACGCTTCTCGGCGGCAGCGGCTTCGCCGGCCTTCTTTTCTGAGACCGGACGGGCGCCGGGCGCCATCCAGACATTGGCGGTGCGCGACGAACCCGGCGTGCGGCGCGGCTTGTCGGCGAAGTCGCCGCGGCTGTCGCCGCGATCGGGACGCGGGCCGAAGCCGCCCTTGCCGCGGTCGTCGCCGGCGCGTTTGCCCTGGGGCTTGCCGCGCGGTTCGTCGCGGCGCGTGTCGAGACGGCCGAGCGCCTGTTCGCGGCGGTCTTCGGGCTTGCCCTCACGGCGGCCTTCGCCGCGTGGCTTTTCTTCGCGGGCCCATTCGGGCTTCGCCGGCCGCGCCTTGGCGGGAGCGGCCTCTTCTTCGTCGTCGCCGGCGCCGTGATCGAAGATCGGCGCATCGAAATTGGCCTTGGCCTCCTCGATCAGGCGGGGACCGAGCTGGTCGCGCAGCATGCGGCCGCGCACCTCGACCACCTTGCCCTCGGGCAGGTCGCCGAGCTGGAACGGACCGTAGGAAATACGGATCAGGCGGTTGACCTCAAGGCCGAGCGCGCCGAGCACGTTCTTGATCTCGCGGTTCTTGCCTTCGCGAAGACCCATGGTGATCCAGACATTGTGGCCCTGCTTGCGGTCGAGCGTGGCGTCGATCGCGCCGTAGAGCACGCCGTCGACGGCGATGCCTTCCTTCAGCTTGTCGAGCGCCGGCTGGTCGATCTCGCCATAGGCGCGCACGCGGTAACGGCGCAGCCAGCCGGTGGTCGGCAGTTCCAGGACACGGGCAAGCCCGCCGTCATTGGTGAGCAGCAGCAGGCCCTCGGTATTGATGTCGAGGCGGCCGATGGACATGACGCGCGGCAGGTCTTCCGGCAGGTTTTCGAAGACCGTCGAGCGGCCTTCCGGATCGGCATTGGTCGTCACCAGGCCGGCCGGCTTGTGGTAGAGCCAGAGGCGCGTGCGCTCGATGCCGCGGATCGGCTGTCCATCGACCTCGATCGTATCGGCGAACGTCGCGTTGACGACCGGCGTGTCGAGGACCTTGCCGTTCAGGGTGACGCGGCCTTCCATGACCATGCGTTCGATGTCGCGCCGCGAGGCGACGCCGGCGCGGGCGAGCAGCTTGGAAATGCGCTCCGGCTTGACGCCGTCTTCGGCTTCGACCGAGGCCTGAGCCTTCGCTGCCTTGGGCGCAGGCTTGTCGGTTGCCGTGCTCGGCTTACGGGTGAGCGGCTTGCCGCCGTGGTCGGACGTTTTCGGTCCGGGGCGCCTGGACTTGTCTTTGAATGTCATTTGCTGTTTGCCTGTGGTTTGGGCTGTCCTAGCAGGTCAGGGCGGGTTGGTTAAGAGGAAAGTTGTGGACGTGGCGCAGACGGACGGATTCATGGTTGCGGCGCTCGCGGAGGCAAAAAGGGCGGGCGAACGCGGCGAGGTGCCGATCGGTGCCGTCGTGGTGGCCGATGGCCGGATCGTCGCCAGCGCCGGAAACGAGACGCGAGCGCTCAACGACGTCACCGCCCATGCGGAGATTCTCGCGATCCGCCGCGCCGCCGAAGCGGTCGGCGACGAGCGGCTTTCGGGCGCCGACCTCTATGTCACGCTCGAACCCTGCACCATGTGCGCGGCTGCCATTTCCTTCGCCCGCATCCGCCGACTCTACTACGGCGCGGAGGACCCGAAGGGCGGCGGGGTGGACAACGGCGTGCGGTTCTACACCCAGCCGACCTGCCACCACGCGCCGGAAGTCTATTCCGGCCTTGGCGAAACGGAGTCGGCGTCCCTGCTGCGGGACTTCTTCCAGAACAGGCGGTGAAGTGGTCTCAGGCCGCGAGCGGGCCGAGTTCCAGACCGTCGAAGACGATGCGATCGCGGCCGCCGTCCTTGGCCCGGTAGAGATATTCGTCCGCGCGGCGGAAGACGTCGACCGGATCGAACGCGTCGACGACGGATGCGACGCCGATGCTGACGCTGACCGGCACGCGGTTGCCGTCGACCACGAGATCGATCGCCGCCACGGCGCGGCGGATGCCGTCGGCGACGGCGCGCGCCCGTGTCACGTCAGCCGGATGCAGGAAGACGACAAACTCCTCGCCGCCGATCCGTCCCCAGAGATCGGCACCGGTGGTCGCCTCGGCGATGCAGGACGCGATCCGACGAAGCGCCTCGTCGCCGACGAGATGGCCGAAGGCATCGTTGATGCGCTTGAAACGATCGGCATCGGCGACCAGCAAGGCAGCAGGACCACGGTGAACCGGAGCACTCAGCGCAAGTGCCGCAAACAGGGCCTCGCGGTTGAGCCCCCCGGTCAGCGCATCGCGGCGCGCCTTGAAGCGCAAGTCCTCATGCAGGCGTCTCAGTTCGCCATGCATGTCCTCCAGTTCGACATGCATGCGGGCCAACTCGTCGCGCTGGCGCAGGATGATGTCCTTCTGGTGGAACTGCCACAGGCTGGCCGGTCCGCCGATCGCCAGCGGGCAAAGCACGCTCATCCAGAAGCCCGGCCCGTCGGGATGCCCGCCCAGCAGGGGCACCAGGGCCAGGACGATGGACACGGAAAGGATCACCGAGGCCACCGTGGCGACCGCGGACTTGATCCATGTATTTTTGCTGACGCCGAACATGGCGGCAAGCTAGCCGATTTGCGGTTAACGTAGCGTAATCCTGGAAGACCGGCCGGCGGAATGGACGACGGACGGTCCGGCGATCACCCGGCCGCGAATTGCTTCAGCTTGTCGCCGGACAGGCGATAGCGGATCCACTCGTTCTGCGGCTCGGCGCCGATCGCATCGTAAACGCGGATGGCCGGCTCGTTCCAGTCGAGCACGCTCCATTCGAACCGGCCGCAGCCCTTGTCGACGGCGATCCTGGCCAGATGCTTCAACAGCAGCTTGCCTGCGCCGGAGCCGCGGTAGTCGGGCGAGACATAGAGGTCTTCGAGATAGAGGCCGTTCTTCGCCTGCCAGGTGGAATAATTGTAGAACCACACGGCAAAGCCGGCCGGCACGCCGTCGGCCTCGAGGATCGCCGCGCCCGTCACCGCGCCCGGTCCGAACAGCGATGCGGTGAGGCTCTCCTCGGTCGCCTCGACCTCATGCCCGGCCTTCTCGAACACCGCCAGTTCGGTGATGAAGCGCAGAATGGTGCCGACATCGTCCGGCGTGGCGTTGCGAATGGCGAAATCCATCGGTTTGTCCTCGAAATGTGCAGGCAAGCAAAAGGGCAGGTCGTTTCCGGCCTGCCCTGGTGAACTCATGAAAGCAGCAAGAGGCTTACTGGAAAGGCATCCACCACTGGTTGTTCTGGTTGGCGGCCTTGGCCATCTTCTTGCGGCGCTTTTCCTTCTTGGATTCCGGTTCGCCGAGATCCGTGAGCGCCGTTTCGTCGGTCTTGCGATACTCGGCCGGCGGATCGGAGAGGAAGCGGCGCTGGTCGAGATAGGCGCCCTTCTGCTGCTTGCGGGCTTCGCGGAAAGCCTCCCATTTCTGGGATTCGGTCATCGTGCCGTTCTTGCCGTAACCGGCGAGAAGCGGCGAACGATAGCGCGGGTTGTCGGCATTGGCGTCGGCCTCGGCGACGAGGCGCTCACGCGTCTCTTCCGGGCTTTCCAGCCATTGTGGGTTTTCCTTGCTGGCGAGCGACTGCTGCGGCGCGGCGAGATCGGCCTTCGCGGTTTCCGGCGGCATGACCAGAGCCGGGCGCGGATTGTACTTCGTGCCCTTGTTCTTGTTCGGATCGGTGCCGATCGACACGGCCGAGCCGACGTCGTCCACCAACTGTTCCATCGCGGTCTTGTCGGTGCCGTAGGTCGGGCTCCCGACGCAGCCGGTCAATGCGGAGCATGCGAGAAAAAGGCCGGCCATACCGACGCCAACTCTGAACAAATCTGCCGATTTCATGAATGCCTTCGAGCCTCGCCGCTGGTTATGCTTTCGCCGACTGTCTTCTCTCTTCGCCTGAGCGAAGATTTCGGCCAATTTCAGGCACATTTACCGGATGACCGCCGAAAGCGCAAATCATCCGGTAACATTTCGTTAATGGCGGGCGGCCAATTCACGCAAAGCCGCCGCATCGCGGGCCGAGACGTCCGGATAGTCCGGATCGGAACCGACATCCCGGGTGATCTTCCAGGAGCGGGCGCATTTGATGCCCTCGGCCGGCTTCGGCTCGACCGCGACCTTGGTGCCGTCGTCGAGACGGAAGGCCTCGGCCGGGCCTTCTCCACCCACGACCGTGATGTCCGAGGTGATGCAGATCTCGGCGAAGTCGAGACCGTCCAGCGCCGCGAGCAGCTCGGGATCGCCGACATGCACGACGGGAGCCGCTTCAAGCGAGGAGCCGATACGCTTGTCCTTGCGCTCGATTTCCAGCGCGCCGGTGACCGCGCGGCGGACGGTGCGAACCTTCTTCCACTTCTCGGCCAGCGCTTCATTCGACCAGTCGGCCGGGATTGCCGGGAACTGTTCGAGATGGACCGACTCGGCGTTCGGATCGCGCGACAGCCAGGCTTCCTCGGTGGTGAACGGCATCATCGGCGCGAACCACAGGACGAGGCAGTCGAACAGCTTGCGGATGACGAACAGCGCGGAACGGCGCTTCAGGCTCGACGGCGCGTCGCAGTAGAGCGTGTCCTTGCGGATGTCGAAGTAGAAGGCCGAGAGCTCGACATTGGCGAAATCGTTCAAAGCGCGGGTGATGCGCTTGAAGTCGAAATCGTCATAGGCCTTGCGCACCAGCTGGTCGAGTTCGGCCAGGCGATGCAGCATGAGCTTTTCGAGCTCCGGCAGCTCGGCATAGGCGATCTCCTCGCCGGTGTCGTGGGCCAGCGTGCCGAGCATCCAGCGGATCGTGTTACGGATCTTGCGGTAGGCGTCGATATTCGTCTGGATGATGGTCTTGCCGACGCGAAGGTCTTCCGCATAGTCCGACGACATGACCCACAGGCGCAGGATGTCGGCGCCTGCGTCCTTCATGATGTCCTGGGGCGCGGTGACGTTGCCCTTGGACTTCGACATCTTCTCGCCCTTCTCGTCCATGATGAAACCATGGGTGACGACGGCGTTGTAGGGCGCGCGGCCGCGCGTGGCGCAGCTTTCCAGAAGCGAAGAGTGGAACCAGCCGCGATGCTGGTCGGAGCCCTCAAGGTAGACGTCAGCCGGCCATTTCAGGTCCGGGCGGTCCTCCAGCGTGAAGGTGTGGGTCGAGCCTGAGTCAAACCAGACGTCGAGAATGTCGGTGACCATCAGCCACTTTTCCGCGTCATGGGCATTGCCGAGGAAGCGTTCCTTGGCGCCTTCGGCGAACCAGGCGTCGGCGCCTTCCTTCTCGAAGGCTTCGAGGATGCGCCTGTTGACATCTTCGTCCTGCAGGACATTGCCGGCGGCATCGGCGAAGACGCAGATCGGCACGCCCCAGGCGCGCTGACGCGACAGCACCCAGTCCGGGCGGCCTTCGATCATGGCGCGCAGGCGGTTCTGGCCGGCGGCGGGCACGAAGCGCGTGTCATCGATGGCCGAGAGCGCGCGCGAGCGCAGCGTGGTGCCGTCGCCGAGGTCCTTGTCCATATAGACGAACCATTGCGGCGTGTTGCGGAAGATGACCGGCTTCTTGGAGCGCCAGGAATGCGGGTAGTCATGCTTGACGCGGCCACGGGCAAACAGGTTGTTCGCCGCGATCAGGGCATCCATGACCCGCTTGTTGGCATCGCCCTTCTTGCCGTTGTCGTCGATGACGCGGGCGGCACCGCCCTCGGCCGACGGACCGAAGCCCGGCGCGTCCTCGGTGTAGAAACCGGCGTCGTCGACGGTGAAGGGGATCTTCGCCGAGATGCCGCGCGCCTCGAGTTCACGGGCATGGTGCATCCAGATGTCAAAGTCCTCGCGGCCATGGCCGGGCGCGGTGTGCACGAAGCCGGTACCGGCATCGTCGGTGACGTGGTCGCCGTCGAGCAGGGGGACTTCGAAGGTGTAGCCGTCGTCAAGCCCATACAAGGGATGATTGCATGTCATCCCCGCAAGATCGGTATTTGTTAGGTCGCGAGCCAGCTTGAAGCTCACTTTGGCCTTAGTGGCGCAATCTTCTGCCAATCGCTTTGCAAGTATGAGTTTTTCGCCGGGCTGCGGGCCGAAATCGTTGGTGGCTTCCGTTACCTCGTAGAGTCCGTACTCGATCCTAGAGGAGTAGGAGATCGCACGGTTGCCTGGGATGGTCCACGGTGTTGTTGTCCAGATCACGACCGAAGCATGGGTAAGGCTCTCAGGCGGAGCAACAACGATCACCCCTCCAGTATCTTCACCAGTCTCTTTGTCTACGATCCTCGTAACAATGTCACCGGCAGAATACTTGACCGGGAACTTCACCCAGATCGTGTCGCTCTCGACCTCGTGATACTCCACCTCGGCTTCCGCCAGCGCCGTGCGCTCGACGACCGACCACATGATCGGCTTGGAGCCGCGGTAGAGCTGGCCGGACATGGCGAGCTTCAGGAGTTCGCCGGCGATGCGGCTTTCGGCGTGGAAGTTCATCGTGGTGTAGGGACGGTCGAAATCGCCCTCGATGCCGAGACGGCGGAATTCCTCCGACTGGATGTCGATCCAGCCTTGGGCGAATTCGCGGCATTCCTTGCGGAATTCGTTGACCGGAACCTCGTTCTTGTCCTTGCCCTTGGCGCGGTAGGCTTCCTCGATCTTCCATTCGATCGGCAGGCCATGGCAATCCCAGCCGGGCACGTAGTTGGCGTCATAGCCGCGCATCTGGAACGAGCGGGTGATGACGTCCTTCAGCACCTTGTTCAGCGCATGGCCGATATGGATGTTGCCGTTGGCGTAGGGCGGGCCATCGTGCAGGACGAATTTCTCGCGGCCGGCGGCAGAGGCGCGAAGCTTCTTGTAGAGCTCCATCGACTTCCACTTGGCCGCCATTTCCGGCTCCTTCTGCGGCAGTCCGGCGCGCATCGGGAATTCGGTCTGGGGCAGGTAGAGGGTGGAGGAATAGTCTACTTTGTCATTGGTATCGGTCATGATCTTGCCATCGAGGGGCGCCCGCTTGGGGTCGCGCATTGATCTTGGAAGTCGCGGTGACGGAGAGCGTCTGGAGAAACGCCAAAAACCCGGACCCTCCGGCAGCTTTCACAGCGCGCGGAAGGCCGGGCCCATAATTCGAAGGGATATGGTCAGCCGAACCCTGGTCATTGTGGGCGTTGTTTAAGGGTTTTCACCGGGAAAAGGAAGAGGCTTGGTGGCAGGCGTGGACGGGTTGCCTATTCCCCGCCGTCGGCCTTCATGACGGCGCGCAGCGCGTCATTGATGCGATCCTGCCAGCCCGGTCCGTCCTTCTGGAAATATTCGAGGACTGCGCTGTCGATCTTGATCGACACCAGTTCGCGGGCCTCCGGCACGGCGCGTCGCTCGACGGCGGCCACCGTCGGCTTCTTGGCCGGCTTGAACAAGGCTTCGGCCGCTTCCATCGGGTTTGCGGGGCGGCGCGGCGGACTGGCCATCGGTGTCTCTTTCCTGTTCTGTCTTCGAATGGAGCGGGTTCCGTTCCGCCGGGCAATAGGCGCCCGATCCGGACTGGGGTCAACCGCCGCCCGCTAGGCGATCTTCCGATCCAGTTCGCCAAGCGGCCGGACGCCTGCGAGAAGCGCCCTCGCCTCCTCCTCGTCCCTGCGGATCTGCTCGACCAGCGGTTCGAGGCCGGTGAATTTCAGTTCGTCGCGCAGATGGCCGAAGAAGGACACGCGACAGTGCTCGCCATAGAGGTCGCCGGAGAAATCGAAGACGAAGGTTTCCAGCAGCGGCGCACCGTTGTCGGTGACCGTCGGGCGATAGCCGAAGCTTGCGACGCCGTCGTGCAGGCTGCCGTCGGCGCGGCGCAGGCGGACCGCATAGATGCCGGGCTTCAGTTCGGCTTCGGGAGCAAGCGCCATGTTGGCCGTCGGATAGCCGAGCGTGCGACCGAGCTGCTGGCCCTTGATCACCTCGGCCTCGACGGTGAAGCGATAGCCGAGCAGACCGGCGGCCTCGGATACATTGCCCTCGGCAAGCAAGCGGCGGATGCGGCTCGAGGAAACGACCTCGGCGCCCTCGTCGCGGAACGCGTCGACCAGCGTCACGCCGAAACCGTTGCGCTTGCCGGCTTCCATCAGGAAGGCCGGACCGCCCTCGCGGCCCTTGCCGAAATGGAAGTCGAAACCGGTCACCACTTCTGTGGCGCCAAGCCAGTCGACCAGGATCGAGCGGACGAATTCCTCGGCCGAGCGCGAGGCGAAATCGCGATCGAAGGGATATTCGATGACCGAGTGGAAACCCATGGCCTCGAGCACCTGGGCGCGGACCGGCGCCGGGGACAGACGGAAGACCGGCTTTTCGGGATTGAAGACGGTGCGCGGATGCGGCTCGAAGGTCAGCACCAGCGCCGGAACGCCGCGGGACTTCGCCAGTTCCAGGGCGCGGTTGAGCACGGTCTGGTGGCCGCGATGCACGCCGTCGAAATTGCCGATGGCGATTACCCCGCCCTTCAGCTTTTCCGGCAGGGGGTTCTTCTTCTCGTTGCGGTGAAAGACGGTCATGGCACGTCCTCGCCTCAGGCGAGCCTCTGCATCCAGTAGCTCGGCGCGGCATTCTCGCTCTTCAGCCAGGCATTGAGGATCGCCTCGTCCGGCTTGCCGTTCACCGTGTATTCGGCCGCATGGATGCCGCCCGAGATATAGAGAAGGTCGAGGCCGGCATCGAGCGCACCGCGCACGTCGGTCGGCATGCCGTCGCCGATCGCCAGGACGCGGCGCTTGTCGAACAGGCCCTTGTGGGCTTCGGCGGCCGCCACGAGCGATGCTTCGTAGATCGGGCTGTGCGGCTTGCCGGCGATGCGGGTCGCGCCGCCGAGCTGTTCGTAATAGGCGGCGACCGCGCCGGCGCAGGGGATCATGCGATGGCCACGCTCGACGATCAGGTCGGGATTGGCGCAGATCAGCGGCGCCTTTCGGGCGGCAAAGGCGACCAGCATGTGGTGATAGTCTTCCGGCGTCTCGGTCTCGTCGTCGAAGAAGCCGGTGCAGACGATCGCCTCGGCCTCCTCGGCAGGCACGCGAACGACGTCGAGGCCGTCGAGCAGGTTGAGGTCGCGATCGGGGCCGAGGAAGAAGATCTTCTTCGGGCCGGCGGCGATCAGCGTGCGGGTCACGTCGCCCGAGGTGACGATCCGGTCATAGGCCGTGTCGGCGACGCCGATCATGCGCAGCTGGTTGATGACGTCCTGCGAACGGCGCGGCGAATTGGTGATGAGCACGACGGAGACACCGGCGGCACGGGCCTTGGTCAGCACTTCGGAGGCGGCCGGGAAGGCGTCGATGCCGTTGTGCAGCACGCCCCAGACGTCGCAAAGGATGACGTCGTAACGTTCGGTGACATCGCTCAAGGTGGAAATGCGCTCGGCCATTCGCTGTTCCTGACTGTAAAAATGCAAGGGCTGACATTGCAAAGGAATGCCCGGAAGGCAAGGGCCTTTGCCGGGCCAGACGGAATTTTGCCGGGGAAGCGCGTGCTCACATCACCAGGCGATAGACGAGGCCGAGCGCGGCGGCGGCCATGAGGGTGCGACCCATGCCCTGCTTGAGAACGAAGATCATCACCGCCGACAGGAGAGCGAGCACCAGGGCCGCCGGATCGAGTGTCGCCAGGTCCGGCAGTGGCAGGGAGACGGAGAAGGCGGGGGCCGCTCCACCTGGGACCTCGGCCGTGGCAGGCCAGATGGACCACCGCCCGACCTCGGCGAACAACACGTGCAGGGCGAACCACACGGCAAGATTGAGGATGACGCCGACCACGGCTGCGGTGATGGCGGAAAGCGCTGCCGTGATCATGCGATTGCCCCGCAGCCGCTCGATATAGGGGGCGCCGGCGAAGATCCAGACGAAGCTCGGAACGAAGGTCGCCCAGGCGGCGAGCAGCCCGCCCAGGACACCGCCGAGGAACGGCGGCAGGCCGCCGGCATCGCGAAAGCCGGCGAGGAAGCCGACATAGGAGAGCACCAGCACCAGCGGACCGGGCGTAGTTTCGGCCAGCGCCAGCCCATCCAGCATCTCGCCGGGTTCCAGCCAGTGATACTGCTCGACCGCCACCTGCGCGACATAGGCGAGGACCGCATAGGCGCCGCCGAAGGTGACGAGCGCCATGCGGGAAAAGAAGGCGAAGATTTCGCCGAGGCCGCTTTCGCCGGAGAGCAGCCAGAGCGGAAGCAGCGGCGCCTGCCAGACGATGAGCCAGAAGGCGAGCGTGGCGAGCGATCGCCCGAGTGGTCGGCGCGCAGCGGGCGCCGGGTCGGCTAGGTCGGCGACTGGCGGCGTTTCGCCGTCGCGGGCGATCGCGCGGGCCTCGGCCAGGCCGGCGAACCCGGCCATCAGCACGACGAGCGGAAAGGGCAGAGCAAAGACGAACAGGGCGAGGAAGGCGGAAAGGGCGACGAGGCGGTGGAACCGCGTCTTCAGCGCCCGGCGGCCGATGCGCACCACGGCCTCGACGACGATCGCCAGGATCGCCGCCTTGAGCCCGAAGAACAGACCGGTCACCCAGCCGACGTCGTGATAATAGGCATAGAGCGTCGACAGGCCGAGAATGACGGCGAGCCCCGGCAGGACGAAGAGCAGGCCGGCGACCATGCCGCCGCGCACGCCGTAGGTCAGCCAGCCGATATAGGTGGCGAGCTGCTGGGCTTCCGGGCCTGGCAGCAGCATGCAGAAATTCAATGCATGCAGGAACCGGTCCTCGGATATCCAACGTTTCTCGTCGACGCAGACGCGGTGCATCAGGGCGATCTGGGCCGCCGGGCCGCCGAAGCTCATCAGGCCGATGCGCAGGAAGGCGGACAGGAACTCGCCGAAGCTCGGCTGCGGGATGGTTTCCTGTTCCACGGTCGTCACATGCTGCTCCCTGATCCGGCGCGCCACCAAAGCGGCATCGCCCTGACGAATCAAGGCAGAAGGTGCGCGCCGGCGCCACTATTGCGCAACTCGTCGTCAGGATTACGAAGGGGACAGGCGTCGAGAGAAAGGCAGCCACAGCCGATGCAGGTGTCGAGCTGGTCGCGCAGCGCTTCCATGGTCGCGATCCGCGCATTGAGATCGTTGCGCCACGAGGCGGACAGGCGCCGCCAGTCGGCGGCGGTCGGCGGCCGGTCTGCGGGCAGTTCCGCCAGGGCCTCGGCGATCCGTGCCAGAGGCAGGCCCAGGCGCTGCGCAGTCTTGATGAGGGCCACCCGGCGTAGCACGCCGCGCGGATAGCGCCGCTGGTTGCCGGCGCTGCGCCAGCTGCGGATCAGCCCCTCGCGCTCGTAGAAATGCAGGGCGGAAACCGCCACGCCGGCGCGTTCCGCCACCTCGCCGACGCTCAGCGACGCGATCGTTCCCGCGCGGCTTGAGCTTCCCGAATCTTTGCGCTTGATCTCAACCATTGTTGAGGTTTTACATTCCCGGGCGTCCATCGGCAACCAGCAAAGGAATTCCCGGATGAACGCGACAGTGCAGCATCAGGTCGACACGACCGCCCACGAGGCCATGGTGGCGCGGTCCCCTTCCAGCATCTTCAGGATAGACACGTTTACCTGCCCCCGCGTGCACCAGTCCGCCTTCGAGGACCGGCTTGCTATCATTCACGGCTATTTCGACACCCTGCCCGGCTGCCTCTACAATCGCGTCGTGTTGTCGGCGGGTGAAAATGGCGACATGGTTAAGATCGCCACGATCGTCGAGTGGCGCGACCGCCAGGCGCTGGACGCGGCAAAATCCGCCGTCGGCGCCTTCTATGCCAAGTCGGGTTTCGACCCGGCGGTATTCATGGCGGAGCGGGGCATAACGGGCGTTTTCGGCGTTTTTCATCCGGTCGAGGGATGAGCCAGGGACCTTCGATCCACTGACCGCCAGCACCCTCGCCGACACGATCGCCATCCGTCAGAAATGGCGATCTTTTTTTCGCGGCGGCGCTTGACTCGATCGCGGGCCGTCCTTATCTCCAGCTCGCTAGCACTCGCCTAAGGGGAGTGCTAACAATATCCACGCGGGTCCCCTGAGGACCCGCCCATGTCATTTGATCGAGGGATTAGACAATGGCAAGCACCAATTTCCGTCCGCTTCACGACCGTGTTGTAGTCAAGCGCGTCGAGTCCGAAGAAAAGACCAAGGGCGGCATCATCATTCCCGATACCGCCAAGGAAAAGCCGGCTGAAGGCGAAATCATCGCTGTCGGTTCGGGCGTCCGCGACGATCAGGGCAAGCTCGTTCCGCTCGACGTCAAGGTCGGCGACCGCGTCCTGTTCGGCAAGTGGTCGGGCACCGAAGTCAAGCTCGACGGCGTAGACCTTCTGATCATGAAGGAAGCCGACATCATGGGCGTCATCGGCTGATTTAGCCGGTCACCTCTTCCCAAAATCACCAATTCACCAATGGGCTGATGCCCGGGAGTTTTGAAAATGGCACCTAAAGAAATCAAGTTCGGCCGTACTGCGCGCGAAAAGATGCTGCGCGGCGTCGATATTCTCGCTGACGCAGTGAAGGTAACGCTCGGCCCGAAGGGCCGTAACGTCATCATCGACAAGTCCTTCGGCGCTCCGCGCATCACCAAGGACGGCGTTTCGGTCGCCAAGGAAATCGAACTCGAAGACAAGTTCGAGAACATGGGCGCCCAGATGGTCCGCGAAGTTGCTTCGAAGACCAACGACATCGCCGGTGACGGCACCACGACCGCAACCGTTCTGGCCCAGGCGATCGTTCGCGAAGGCGCCAAGGCCGTTGCAGCCGGCATGAACCCGATGGACCTGAAGCGCGGCATCGACCTGGCCGTTTCCGAAGTCGTGAAGGATCTCCAGGCCAAGGCCAAGAAGATCAACACCTCGGAAGAAGTAGCCCAGGTCGGCACGATCTCCGCCAACGGCGAAACCTCCATCGGCCTGCAGATCGCTGAAGCGATGCAGAAGGTCGGCAACGAAGGCGTCATCACCGTCGAAGAAGCCAAGACCGCCGAAACCGAACTCGAAGTCGTCGAAGGCATGCAGTTCGACCGCGGCTACCTGTCGCCCTACTTCGTCACCAACCCGGAAAAGATGGTCGCCGATCTCGACGACGCCTACATCCTCCTGCACGAAAAGAAGCTCTCGAACCTCCAGGCCATGCTGCCGGTTCTCGAAGCCGTCGTTCAGTCGGGCAAGCCGCTCGTCATCATCGCTGAAGACGTCGAAGGCGAAGCTCTTGCAACGCTCGTCGTCAACAAGCTGCGTGGCGGCCTGAAGATCGCTGCCGTCAAGGCTCCGGGCTTCGGCGATCGCCGCAAGGCCATGCTGGAAGACATCGCCATCCTCACCGGCGGTACCGTCATTTCCGAAGATCTCGGCATCAAGCTCGAAAATGTCACCCTCGACATGCTCGGCCGCGCCAAGAAGGTCTCGATCACCAAGGAAAACACCACGATCGTCGACGGTGCCGGCCAGAAGACCGACATCGAAGGCCGCGTTTCCCAGATCAAGGCCCAGATCGAAGAAACCACCTCTGACTACGACCGCGAAAAGCTGCAGGAACGTCTTGCCAAGCTCGCCGGCGGCGTTGCCGTGATCCGCGTCGGCGGTTCGACGGAAATCGAAGTCAAGGAAAAGAAGGACCGCATCGACGACGCGCTCAACGCGACCCGTGCGGCTGTCCAGGAAGGTATCGTACCGGGCGGCGGCGTGGCTCTGCTGCGTTCGTCGGTCAAGATCACCGTCAAGGGCGTCAACCAGGACCAGGAAGCCGGCATCAACATCGTTCGCCGCGCTCTCCAGTCGCCTTGCCGCCAGATCGCCGAGAACGCTGGTGACGAAGCTTCCATCGTCGTCGGCAAGATCCTCGAAAAGGATCAGGACAACTGGGGTTACAACGCCCAGACCGGCGAATATGGCGACATGATCGCCATGGGTATCGTCGACCCGGTCAAGGTTGTTCGCACCGCCCTGCAGGACGCAGCCTCGGTTGCCGGCCTGCTGGTCACCACCGAAGCCATGATCGCCGAACTTCCGAAGAAGGAATCGGCCGGCGGCATGCCGGGCGGCATGGGCGGAATGGGCGGCATGGACATGATGTGATAGGCGAAAGCCTGTCGCACTGATCCAACCGGTTCAGTCATGAGAAAGGGCGGTCTTCGGACCGCCCTTTTTTTCTGTCTTGATGCCAGGGGCATCGCCATCGTGACCTTGGAGAGCCGAGGCGGCATCAAATACAAGCGACGACTCATGCAACTGCACGACACTTCCGGCTATGCGTTGGTATTCACATTCGGAGGTGATAATGAAACCTGCGATTTATACCGGCGTCATCGAATCTTCGTCTTGTCCGTCTCCGTCGTCGAGGGGCCGCCGAGCGCGCGGCCGCCGAAATTTTCCGCATAGGTTGTATGCCACGCTCAAAAATCTGAACTCACAGATGAAAATGAGGCATTCTCGCATTTCGAGAACCGTGCTATCTGCAAAGATGCCCCTAGGTCGCTAGGGGCGTATGCGGCCATCGCGTCGATATTCGCGTTATTTAAAAAATACTCGCGAACGCGAAAAATCGCATTGCGGACTGCGTGAAATATTTATAACGCTTCGGCGGATGATTGAAATGCCATGGTGATCGCTACGGGGGTGGCACCACCATTGGTAAATGGCCGACAGGCCAAACATCGACGGGGGATGGGGTGCTTGTAACCTATGCGCGAAGCGCCTACTCTACAGCATGCGTTTATGATTAGTCGATAATACTTCGCGTCCTTTGCCGACGACGCGCGCTTGGCGCGGGCTATCACGTCGGCAGAATCACGAAGCCAGATGAAGACGACGGTCGCCTCGCTGCGACCGGAACCGAAACTGATCCGAGAACAATAACGCGTAAATCGGCACATGCCTGGGGACAGCCTTGTTTAAGATTGCCAGAGCCAGTCTTGCAGAATCGTTCAGCACGGAGTTTCCCGAGCTCGAGGGTTGCGAAAGCGACGCCTTCGCCCGGTACACCGTTTCAGAGGGCTGGGTCGGCGACCTGTCGAATGGCGTCATCAAGCTCGGCGAGCGCGCGACCCTTCTGCATGGGCTGAACACGCCCGAATGCGGACTGCTCAGCATGATGCGCTGCTACGATCCGAACGATCGCGCCCATATCCTCGAACTGTTCGAACAGGCCGCGACCTCGTCCTCGCACTTCTGCTATTCGACGACCATCGGCCTGCCCAACGGCCATCGCCAGCCGGTCTTCTGCGTCGGCGAATCCGACGGGCTCGAGCACTCGAGCGCCGGCAGCATGCTGGGCCTCTTCGTCTTCCCGCGCTTCAAGCTTGCCGCGTCGACGCACCTGCGCGCCCTGTCCTGATCCCATCCGGCAAGGCGGTTCTCGCCCCTGCCATGCCGGAGGCCCCTCACGACTGAATTCGCTCATCGTTTCCTTTTGTTGAACGATTAGTCAAGGATCGTCCATCTATCGCCGACAGCGGAGAGGTGAGACAAGGGCTTCAGGAAATTCAACCAGCAGCGCCGGCCCCAAGAAGAGCCGCGCCCAGGAGCCCCACATGTCCAGCAGCAACAACGCCATCATCCTTATCGCCCGCGTTCTCCTCTCCTTCATGTTCATCTATTCCGGCTTCGGCAAGCTGATTGACCCGGCCGGCACGGCCGGCATGATCACCGGTGCCGGCCTGCCCGCGGCAACGGCGCTCGCCTATCTCGCCGGCCTGTTCGAACTGGTCGCCGGTCTCTTCGTGCTCGTCGGTTTCCAGACCAAGATCACCGGCTGGCTGCTCGCCCTCTTCTGCGTGTTCACCGGCGTCGTCTTCCACGGCTCGGCGATCAACGTTCCGGACTTCCCGGCTGCCGCAAACGGCTGGCTGACCGTGCTGAACCAGATCATGATGATGAAGAACATCACGCTCGCCGGCGCCTACATCCTGCTCGCCACCTTCGGCCCGGGCGCCTATTCGCTTGACGCCCGCCGCGGCGTGGCCGTCGCCGCCTGAGGCGATCGCCGCCCACATCCCTGCCCCACAAGGCAAAGAAGAGCCCGCCGGAGCGATCCGGCGGGCTCTTTCCGTATTCCAGGCGGCCGGCGTCCCGCTCAGTCCTTACGGGCCAGCCAGATGGTCGCGCCGCCGCAGTCCGGATCGTCGGTGACATGGGTGACGACGACGAAACCGTTCTCCCGAAGCAGAAGCCGGTATTCCTCAGGGCCAAGGCTCGCGTGATAGAGCGGCTCGCCTTCAAAGCTGCCGATCGCCACGCCTTCGCTCGGGCCCGAAGTGAACATCAGCATGGCGCCGTCTGCCGCATGGGCGGCGAAGACGGGAAACATCGCCCGCTGCTCGTCGGGCGTCAGATGGAAGAAGCTGTGCCAGGCAAGAAGCGCATCGAAGGTCCGACCGAGCGCCAGGCCGCGCATGTCGGCGACCCGCCAGTCACCAGAGGGATACCGTTCCCGGCAAAGGCCGATCAGCGTTTCGGAGGAATCGACGCCCGTGACGGCGAGGCCGCGGCCAATGAGGTCGGCCGCCATCGGCTCGCCGGAGCCGCAGCCGATATCGAGCACGGTGGCGCCGTTGGCGAGGTTTGAGGCAAAACGGTCGAGCCAGGGTCTTTCGAACAGGTGCTTCGAGCGGATGCCGTCGAAGGCGCGGGCGTGGCGCTCGTAGAGACCGATCACCCGCTCCGCCTCGCCCATGGCGGCCTCACAGTGCCGCGCGAACCGCCGCGACGATCCCGGCCACCCGGGCGTTGCCGTCATGCTCGGGCTTGCGGGCCCGCACGAGACAGGCCTCGGACCTGAGGATGACACCATCGGACAGGATCTTCAGGTGATTGGCCTTGAGCGTCGAGCCGGTCGAGGTGATGTCGACGATAATGTCGGCCTGGCCGGCGGCAGGCGCCCCTTCCGTCGCGCCGAGGCTTTCGACGATGCGGTAGAGCTGGATGCCATGCTGGCTGGAGAAGAACTGCTGGGTCAGGCGCCAGTATTTCGTCGCGATCGCCAGGCGGCGGCCGTGGCGCGTGCGGAACTCGGCGGCGACGTCGCCGAGGTCGGCCATGGTGTCGACGTCAAGCCAGATTTCCGGAACGGCGACGACCACGTCGGCATGGCCGAAACCGAGGCGAGCGCAGATCTCGACGCGCTTGTCGGCTTCCGCCAGGCCTTCGCGGATCAGGTCTTCGCCGGTCACGCCGAAATCGACCGTGCCGGCGCCAATCTCGCGGGCGATTTCGGAGGCCGAGAGGAAGGCGATCTCGATGTCGTCCAGGCCCTCGACGCGACCGCGATAGGAACGGTCATTGCCGACGGCGACGATCTTCATGCCGGCGCGTTCGAAGATCGCCTGGCAATCGTCCTTCATCCGGCCCTTGGAGGGCAGTCCGATCGTGATGGTCATCGTGCGGCCCTCGCGCTTTCAATACGGTCGAGCCAGAGCGAGAAGCCGACGGCCGGAATGTGGTTTTCGGCGCCGAGCAGGGTCAGCAGACGGTCGAAACGGCCGCCGCCGGCCAGCACCGCAGGCTCATCGGCAATCCCGATCTCGTAGACGAGGCCGGTATAATAATCGAGCGGACGGCCGAAGGCGGCGCGGTAGTTGATCCGGGTAAGGTCGAGACCGATATTGGCAAGGGCGGCGACCCGCTCGTCGAAGCGCGACAGGGCCGGCCCGAGCTTCAGGCCGGCGGCATCGGCAAAACCGGCAAGAGCGGCGGAGGCTTCCGAGAGCGGCAGTTCGAGCGAGAGAAACTCGCGCAACAGCAGCAGGGCCGCGCCATCGAGCCGGGTCTCGGCCAGTTCCAGCTTTTCCTTCAGGCGCCGGGCGATCTCGGCGGGCGAGCGACTGGCATTGGTGGAATAGCCGGTCGCCTGCATGGTCTCGTCGATCCGGGCGATCAGCGCCCAGTCGCGGCCGCTCGACACCATTTCGACGATATCAGGATCGAGGCCCGGAACCGGATTGGGGCTGCCGAGCTTCCTCAAGAGCTGATCGATCTGTTCGGGATTGCCGAAGGCCTGGATCAGCCGCTTCTGCCAGCCGGCGGGAAGCCCCAGCGCCTTGACCACCGCCTCGAACACCGCCTGGTCGCCGAGCGTCACGACGAGCGTGCGGCCGGGCAGCAGGCGGGCGAGGATGGCATGAGCGTCACCGATGGCGCGGGCGTCGGCGCTGGCAATGCCCGTATCCCCGAGATCCTCGATGCCGGCCTGGTAGAATTCATTGGCGCCGTCGCGGCGCTGGCGGAACACTTCGCCGAGATAGGCATAGCGCTTCGGCGTGCCGGTCGCGGTCTCGATATGGCGCAGGCAGACGGGAATGGTGAATTCGGGCCTGAGGCACAGGCTCTCGCCGCGCTCGTTCTCGGTCATGAAGATGCGGCGCCGCAGGTCCTCGCCGGCCATGTCGAGAAACGGCTCGGCCGGCTGGATCACCGGCGTGTCGACCCTCTCCGTCGCGCGGGCGGCGAATTCGTCGAGAAGGACGCCGGCGAAGTCGGGCATGTTGATCAGCGGCATGGGACGGCTCCGGCGGTAGAGGAAAAAGACCCCCTCTGAGCTGCCGCCCATCTCCCCCACAAGGGGGGAGAGAACTCGGGGCAGATGCCCACTCCACCAGCCTGGCTCAACGGGGAGGTAATCCTCGACAAAGGCGCCACGCGCAGACCGGCCCCCTCCCCCTTGTGGGGAGGGTTGGGGAGGGGAAAAGCCGCGATCTCAGACATCGGCCCGCTTCGCCCGCCGGCGATCTTCCGCCTGGGCCTCGAGGATTTCCCTGACCTTGGCGACGAGGTCCGCTTCCGGCACGACGTCCTGCGCGACGCGGGCCTCGCGCCATTCGGCATTGTCGGTGATCTCGCCCGACAGCCGCTTGCCCTCGATCAGGTCCTTGATCTGCACTACCCCTTGCGCGCGCTCGTCGCCGCCCTGGATGATGGCGACGGGCGAGCCGCGGCGGTCGGCATATTTCAGCTGGTTGCCGAACTTCTTCCAGTTGCCCTGGTACATTTCGGCGCGGATGCCTTCGTTGCGCAGCGCCTGCGTAAAGCGCTGGTAGCGGCCCATGCTATCGACGTCGCCGTCCATGACGGTGACGAGAACCGGCGCCAGGACCTCGTCGGCCCCCAGCTTGCCGAGATTTTTCAGCGCCGTCATCAGGCGCGAGACGCCGATCGAGAAGCCCGTGGCCGGAACCGGCTGGCCCATGAAGCGCGAGACGAGCCCGTCATAACGCCCGCCGCCGCCGACCGAGCCGAAGACGACCTTTTCGCCCTTCTCGTTGGTGACGTCGAAGGTCAGCTCGGCTTCGTAGACGGGGCCGGTGTAGTATTCGAGACCGCGGACGACGGAGGGGTCGATCTTGATGCGGTCGTCGGCATAACCGGCGCCCAAGCACAGGGCTTGGATGACATTCAATTCATCCATGCCGACCCACGCCAAATCAGCTCCGCCCGATTGGAAAAGATTTTTGAGTGTTGCGCTCCAGTCTGCCGCAGACGCACCTTCGATGAACTTTGTGACGAACGCGATCTGCTCCTCATCCAACCCCGCGCCCTTGGTGAAGTCGCCAGACTCGTCTTTGCGGCCTTCGCCAAGCAACAGCTTCACACCTTCCGGGCCGAACTTGTCGAGCTTGTCGATCGCCCGCAGCACGTTCAGCCGGCGGCCGGCATTCTCCTCGCCGCCGAGGCCGATTGCCTCCATCACGCCGTCGAGAACCTTGCGGTTGTTCACCCGGATCACGTAGTCGCCGCGCTTGATGCCGAGCGCTTCCATGGTGTCGGCCATCATCATGCACATTTCGGCATCCGACTGCACTCCCGGTGCGCCGACGGAATCCGCGTCGAACTGCATGAACTGGCGGAAGCGGCCGGGGCCGGGCTTTTCGTTGCGGAAGACGTAGCCGGCGCGATAGGTGCGGTAGGGCAGCTGGATCTCGTTGAAATTCTCCGCCACATGGCGGGCGAGCGGCGCGGTCAAGTCGTAGCGCAACGACATCCACTGCTCGTCGTCGTCCATCAGCGAGAAGACGCCCTCGTTCGGACGGTCGGCATCGGGCAGGAACTTGCCCAGCGCGTCGGTATATTCGAACAGCGGCGTTTCGACCGGATCGAAGCCGTAGCGCTCGTAGACTTCGCGGATCTTCGCCGTCATCTCGTTGACCGCACGAATGTCGGCCGCCTCGCGATCGACGAAGCCACGCGGCAGGCGGGCTCTCAGTTTCTGCGGCTTCTTGGTCTTTTCGCTCATGATGCGGGCACCGGATTTCTTCGTTTTGAAATGTGTCGGTGTCTTAGAGGATCAAGGTTTTGGCGGCAAGGGCGAAGGCTGGAAGGCAGGACGAACGGGTGGTATATTCTTGGCCAAACGAGGGGTCGGCAGATGAACAGGCAAATGACGATCGGCGTGCCGGACGAAAAGCATGCAGAGCAGGAGCGGCATGCGGCCGCGGCGGGTATGCGCCTTGACGCATAACTGGCGGACGTCCTCATCGCCCGGATTTCGCGCGAAGAAAGACTGCGACAGGGAAACGCGGGCAAGGCTGAGGAAACACAACGCAGCGAAGAACCGCTGTGAATGCGCCACCGCTCGGAAATCTACCGATAACCCATGATCTTCGAAGCCCTGAACTATGCCGCGACCTGGCCGCTGACAACGCCCGGCCACCGTCCCTTCATCCGCCATTCGGTCGATCTGTGGTCGCGCGCCGCGCGCTGCGCCGCGGACTGGCGCGAGCATGAGGAGAACAGCAAGGCGGCGATCCTTGCGGCGATGGCCAAGGCCAGGCAGCGCCGCACCGCCGTGGTGCTCGGCTCGGGCCTTCTGCGCGACGTTCCGATTATCGAGCTCTCCCGCGATTTCGACACGGTCGTGCTGGTCGATCTCGTGCATCTGGCCAGCGTGCGGATGTGGCTCGCGTCGAAGGGCCTGAAGAATGTCCGCATGATCGAGCGCGATCTTTCCGGCTATGACGCGCTGGCGGCCGGCGGCGAGCCCGATCCGCTCGGCTTCCTGCGCCAGGTGCCTTATCTCGACTTCGTGGTCTCGGCCAATCTTCTGTCGCAGATCGGCATCGGCGCGAAGAAGCGGCTGGAACGGGAGATGCAGGGGCGGATGCCGCCAGACGCGCTGCCGCGACTGATCTGCGCCCATCTCCACGGGCTGGCCGGCCTGCCGGCGCAGTGTTGCCTGCTCACCGACATCGCCTATGAAGTGATCGACCGGAACGGGCATGTGCAGGACCGCGTCGATCTGCTGCAGGGCGTTGCCGTGCCCCCCGCATCAAACCGAATGGGACTGGCCGGTCGTGCCGCTCGGCGAGCAAAGCCGGGATCACCGGATCGTGCACAAGGTGATTGCGGCCTGAGCCCCCTTTTAAACGGCGGCATCACGAAACCGGGACCAGCCTTGCTTTCGACGAAATCACGCTTACCTTCGGCGACATGAGATTGCTGATCCGCACCCTGCTTGTCCTTGCCGCGCTGGCCTATGGCGCCATGCCGTTCACCGGCATGGCAGGGGCGATGTCGGCCGGTGCGGATGCGGTCGTCGCAAGCGTCGCCGTCGAACCGGCCCCCAGCCATCATGCCATGCATGGCGCGACAATGGCTGCCGAAGCGAAGATGATTGCTGTTGCCGATCAGGCGGATGCCGATTGTTCGCATCCCGGCAAGACGGATCGCGCCCCGCATTGCGCCGCCTGCCTGACCTTGCCGGCCGATCTCAGGATTGCGGCTTCCGGCAAGCAGCTCCGCGCTGCCGAAGCGCCGACGGTCACCGTCGCCTTCTTCTCCTGGCCGGTCGCGCCGCTCGATCCCCCTCCCCGCGTCTGACGATACCGGTTTCGCATACACGGCGCCTGTCGCCGAAACCTGAATTCCGTCTCAAAGACAAAGGAAAACCCATGCTTATCAAGGCACTCTTCACCGCATCCGCCGTTCTTCTCGCCACTGTCGCGTCCGCCCAGGACAGCACCAGCCACGAGGGCCACACCGCAACCATGGACATGAGCCAGCCGGTCGGCGACCAGGGCCCGTCCAGCGTCGCCTTCGCCGAAGCCAACGGCAAGATGCACTCCGACATGGCGATCGAATATTCCGGCGATGCCGATGTCGACTTCGTGCGCGGCATGATCCCCCATCACCAGGGGGCGATCGACATGGCCAAGATCCAGCTGCAATACGGCAAGGATCCGGAAATCCGCAAGCTCGCCGAAGAGGTGATCAAGGCCCAGGAGGGCGAGATCGCCATGATGAAGGAATGGCTGGCCAAGCACGGCCAGTGATCTGCGGGAACGGCCAGGCCTAGCGGTTGGCCACCGACGCCACATCCCGGCTCATCTTCTCCAGCATGGACGCCGCCCGGCTCGGGCGGCGTTCCTTGTGCCGCAGCAGGGAGAATTGTCGCGCGGGCAAGGCGAAGTTCGCCGCGACGAGATTCCCCTCACCCATCCTGCAGGCAGCCGCGATCCCCGAGACGACCGCCGCGCAGGGGCCGGCGGCCACGGCCGAAAGCACCGCTTCGTTGGATGGCAGTGTCAGCACCGTGCGCAGCCGCGCCGGATCCTTGCCGAGCCGGCGCAGGGTTTCCTCGAAGGTCGACCGGGTGCCGGAACCCGCTTCGCGCATCACCCAGCCCGTGTCCTCGACCAGTTGACGGGGTGACAGCGCCCGCCCGTTGGAGAACGGATGGTCCGGCGCGGTTGCGATGAGAAGTGCGTCGTCCGCCACCTTGATGACGGCAAGCGCCGGCTCCGGCACCACCCCCTCGACGAAGCCGATGTCCGCAGTGCCCATGTTCACCGCCTGGGCGACCGAACGGGTGTTGCCGATCGTCAGTTCGAGTTCGACGCCGGGATAGTCGGCATGAAACCGCATCAGCAGCGGCGGCAGCCAATAGCTGGCCACGGTCTGGCTGGCATGGATGGCAAGCCGGCCGCGCGACAGCCCGCCCAGTTCCGACAGCATCAGTTCGGCAGCCCGCGCCCGGGCGAGCGTCGCGCGCGCCTCGTCGAGGAACAGCCGGCCCTCCATCGTCAATTCGATACGACGGCCGACGCGATGAAACAGCGCCACCCGGTAATAGGCCTCAAGATTGCGGATCGCGGCGCTCACCGCCGACGGCGTCAGGCCGATCGCGGCGGCGGCGCGGGTCAGGTGCTCGCGTTCGGCGACCGCGACAAAGATGGAAAGCTGTTCGAACGTCATGGCAATCATTCGCTTCAATCGAATGATTCATACGCAATTATGCGATGGAAGTCGACGGTTGCGCGGAGAACAATGGGCCGTCTCCCATTGGTCCCTCCCATCATGATCTCCTCGCTCCGCCTGATCTCCTATCTTCCCGGCCTTGCCCTCTCAATCGCGGTCGCGGGCGCCGGCCTCCTCCTCGAAAGGGCGGAGTTCGCAACTCTGGGCGCACACCCGATCGAAAGCCTGGTCCTCGCCATTGTCATCGGCACGGCGCTACGCACCGGGTTCAGCCTGTCGCCGGCCTTCAACCCCGGTATCACGCTCTCTGCCCATTTCCTGCTGGAATGCGCCATTGTCGCGCTAGGTGCGTCGGTCGACTTCACGGCCATTCGCGAGGCGGGACCGCAGCTCGTGGCCGGCATTGCCGTCGTCGTGCTGCTGTCGATCGCCACCAGCTTTTCCATCGGCCGATTGCTCGGCCTTTCGCCCAGGCTCGCTTTCCTCATCGCCTTCGGCAATTCGATCTGCGGAAACTCCGCCATCGCCGCGTCGGCGCCGGTGGTCGAAGCGAGTGCCGAGGACGTGGCAGCGTCGATCGCCTTCACCGCAGTGCTCGGCGTGCTCGCCGTGCTGGCCATGCCGCTGATGAGCATCGTGGTTCATCTCTCGGCCCTACAATACGGCGTCTTTGCCGGTTTGACGGTCTATGCCGTGCCGCAAGTGCTGGCGGCGACGGCTCCGATCGGTGTGGTCAGCCTGCAGACCGGAACGCTGGTCAAGCTGATCCGCGTGCTGATGCTCGGGCCTCTGCTCTTCATCGTCGGCCTTGCGCGCGGGCTCGGCGGCCGGCGTTTGTCCCTTGCCCAGGTGGTGCCCTGGTTCATCGTCGGCTTTGCCGTCATGGCGGCGCTACGGTCGGCCGATCTGCTTGGCCCCGCCGCGCTCATGCCTCTGACCTCGACCTCCACCCTGCTCACCACCGTGGCCATGGCAGGTCTCGGGCTCTCGGTTGACGTGCGCAGCCTGCGGCAGGCCGGCGGCCGCGTGGTGATGGCGGCGCTCGCCTCGCTTCTCGCGCTCTGCTGCTTCAGCATGGCGATGATCACGCTGATCGGCATCGTGTGAACACGGCACGCCACGGTCTCGCCATCGCCCGACGAAGGCGCTATTTTGCCAGCGTCTGGTCACAACAGAGAGACGTGCATGAACACCCGCCCCCTCACCGTGATCGGCTTCGACGCCGACGACACGCTCTGGCAGAACGAACAGTTCTACCGGCTGACGGAAGAGCATTTTCGCGGCCTGCTGGCCGAATTCGCCGAAGGGGAACAGATTTCGCAGCGCCTGCTCGAGGCGGAAAAGCGCAACCTTTCGCACTATGGTTTCGGCATCAAGGGCTTCACCCTGTCGATGATCGAGACGGCCCTGGAGGTGACCGAAGGCCGCGTGCCGACGCAGATCATCGGCGAGATCCTGTCGATCGGCCGCGACCTGCTCAGCCATCCGGTCGAGACCATGCCGCATGCCCGCGATACGCTGGAGGCGCTGGCCGGCGACTATTATCTGGTGCTGATCACCAAGGGCGACCTGTTCGACCAGGAACGCAAGCTCGCCCAGTCGGGGCTCGGCGACTATTTCGACGCGGTGGAGATCGTCTCGGACAAGTCGGCGACCACCTATCGGCGGATTTTCGGCAAGACCGCCGACGGGCCGGAACGGGCGATGATGATCGGCAATTCGCTGAAATCCGACATCGTTCCGGCGATCGCCACCGGCGCCTGGGGCGTGTTCGTGCCGCACGAACTGACCTGGGTCCTGGAGCGCGTGGAAAAGCCGACCGAGGCGCCGCGCTTCCGCGAGATCGCTCATCTCGGCGAACTGCTTCCGCTCATCCACGACATCGGCAAATAGGGGCGGTATCGATGATGCGTTCTTTTGAAGAGATCTGGAAGATTGCCGCCGATCGCAAAGGCGGGAATGCCGCTGTAGAAGCGGCGCTGCAATATCCGAAGACCCGGGACGAGATCGCCGCGACGTCGGACGATCGTTTCCTGACCATCATGACCAAGTGCATTTTCCAGTCCGGCTTCAACTGGAAGGTCGTCGAGGCCATGTGGCCCGGTTTCGAGGCGGCCTTCGACGGTTTCGACATCGGCCGCTGCGCCATGCTGCACGACGAGGATTTCGAACGGCTGGTTTCCGATACCCGCATCGTTCGGCACGGCCAGAAGATTCGCTCGGTGCAGGAAAACGCCGTCTTTCTGTCGGACCTGGCGCGCGAGCACGGCAGCGCCGCGCGTTTCTTCGCCGATTGGCCGACCGAAAATTACATGGGGCTTCTCGACATCCTGAAGAAGCGCGGCTCGCGGCTCGGGGGCAATACCGGCCAGTATTTCCTGCGCTTTTCCGGGATCGACAGCTTCATCCTGTCGCAAAGCGTGGTGAACCGCCTGATCGCCGAGGGCGTGGTCGACAAGGCACCCTCCTCGGCCAAGGAGAAGGCCGCCGTCCAAGCCGCCTTCAACACCTGGCGGACGCAATCGGGCCGCTCGCTGACGGAGATCAGCCGGGTGCTGGGGATCAGCATCGACTGAGGGCTGGTGGGCCTATGGCCGCACGAAATCCGCCCTCAAC
>Ga0180012_1000002_pt1 | contig 162027 bp, 157 predicted proteins | sample KR11_S2_MetaG_FD_122243 | JGI IMG/M metagenome (GOLD analysis project Ga0180012, IMG submission 122243) | Groundwater microbial communities from the Olkiluoto Island deep subsurface site, Finland - KR11_S2_MetaG | ecosystem: Environmental > Aquatic > Deep subsurface > Groundwater | place...
CGCCATGCCCGATACTCTCCCCGTCCCGCCATCGGTTACACCGGTCAGCGTTGCCGGCGAGGCGGGACCGGTGCCCGGGGGGCGCGGTCGAGACGCGGACCGCTTTCCCGGGGCCTGGCATGAAGGGTCTCCCTCTCGCCTGAAACAGGGCGGGGCGTGCCTGTGGGGCACACATGATTGGACCGGCGACTGGCGGGGTCTCCCCGGCTTTTGTGGCGCGGCGGGGATAAGAATAACAAGAAACCCGCGAGCGCAACCCTGGAAAAGGTGCCGTCATCCGCGCAGAGAGACCGAGTTTGCCCGGCAAAAGACATCGAACGGGACACGATCGGGTGTCATGTAATTTTACTTAGTCGCGGCACGCGATCGTGTCCCGGCCGACTACCCCTCCCGGAAAGGGAGGCACCGCAATGAAGCCAAACCACGGGGCGGAGACGCCCGCGTGAAGGACGACGCCTGCGCGCAGGCAAGGAGACGATGGTGGAGAATGACGGAATCGACATCGATGCCTATGAAAAGCTGAGCATGGACTGGCACGAGCGCAAATGGCGGCTTGCCGCCGAAAAGGCGATGGGCTTCATCTTCTGCCCGATCCGCAAGTGCCGCCGCGATCTCGGCTGCTCCGGACCCATGGTGCCGAGCGAACGCCAGCGCCGCGCCGTGGAGGCGCAGAAGACCATCGGGCTCTCGGGCAAGGCCGCCGCCTGCCTTCCCCTCTGCGTCGCCAGTGCCGACGACGACACCCATCAACGATGCCAGCAGGTCCTGGAGGCGATCTCCCGCGCGCTCGAGGCAAGACCGCAGCCGAGATTGCCGCGCTATGACCGGCGCAACAGGGGCCGGGCATGGGGTTCAACGTCATGGAGTTGAACACTGCCAGGCTGCGGATGCAGAAACGGCCCCTTTCGGGGCCGTTTGCACAGTCACATCATCGCGACATATTTCGGCAGTTCCGCCATGCGCGGCACGACGATCAGCGTCTTCACATGGCCGCGTTTGAAGGCGTTGAGGAACCTGTTGTAGTCCTCGAACACCACGCAGCCGGAGCTGTCGCCGCGTTTGCGCAGCAGGTAGGTGTGGGTCAGGAAACCGTCGCGACCGTACATCTTGCTGTCGCCGACCGGCGTCATGCGGATCGCCTCGATACCGTGGAAACGGCTCTCGCGCATGCGCAGATTGTAGACGTTCGGCGGGGTCGGGCCGCGGTTCTTGACATGCACGAACTTGGGATTGTCGCGCATATGGGCGCGGCCGGAATGGGCCTCGAGCTTCTCGCCGTTCGGCATGTGCACGATGCCGGCGGAGATGTCGTAGACGGCCACGCCGCGGCCCGGCAGCTTGGGCTTGCGGCCGAAGAAGGAAGGCCGGTCCTCGTCGCTGTCGCTGGCCAGCGGGTTTTCCGGCTTGGCATAGGCGAGCATGTTGGACGGCATCGCCTTTGCCTTGGCTTTCGCCTTGTCGTTGGCGCGGCTGTCCGGCTGTTCGATGTTGGCCGGGGCCTTGGGGCGCGCCGACGGCAGGGGCATGTCATCCGGCACGGCGCTGTGGTCTTCGCCCGTCGGCTCCGACAGGAGTTCGACGAAGGGTTCCTCGCGCGGGTCCGGGCCGATCTGCACGACGTCCTTCGCCGGCAGCGGCGCGGCATAGGCAAGGGCGGCAGGACCGGCGGGAAGCTCGGCGGATGCGTTCGACAGTTTTGCCGCCGGAGCGAGCGCCGTGGGATCGATCGAAGCGGTCTGGATGCCGGCATCGGTTGCGACGATATGGTTCTTGTCTTCCGGCCCGAGCCCGGCGATCGCCTTGGCATTGCGGTCGGCGATCGCGTCGGCCAGTGCCAGGCGCAGCATGTCGCGCGCCTTCGGGTCGCTGGAGGCGCGCTCGCGCCGCTCCAGCATGCGGTCCGACTTCTCGACGCTTGCCAGCGCCATGGAGGCGGGCAGCATCAGCAGGCCGACTTCTTCGGTCGCGGCGACGGCAGCGGCGATGCGAAGCCGCGTCACTTCCGCTTCCCGCAGCGGATTGCTGCGGTCGGTGCGTTTCAGCGCCTTGCCGATATCGGCCGGGCGCTCGATCAGCGCCAGCGACGGGGCGTCGAGCTTCGGCGCGGATGTCAGGGAATGGATTGTGGCGATCCCCGCCGTCACCCAGAGGATGGCGGCCAGGCCGACACCGATGGCGACGGGCGTCTTGGAGGCCTTGCGGCCTTTCCCAGTTCGGGAAGGAGAACCAGCGGACGGTTTGTCCTTGGTGTGTGTCTCGGTCGAGAACGCCATACTATCACTCGCTACCAGAGGCCTTGCGGCCGGGCGGGTTTCATCGCCGCGGCCCTACGCATCCGGTCAGCAAGGAGGCTTCACTCTGGACCTCCGCTCTTCCGGATGTCCTAAACAATGAAGAATCTTGGTAACCAAGAGGTTTACGCCGCGTTGATTCTTTTATCGCTGGCAGAAATGGCAAGAAAAAGGCAGAAACTGACAGTTACACGGCGCGCGTAAGGCCACCATCGACGCGGATATTCTGGCCGGTGATGTATCCGGCACCTTCGGAGGCGAGGAACGCGACCGTCGCGGCAATCTCCTCGCTCTTGCCGTAACGCTGCATCGGCACGCTTTCGCGGCGCTCCTCCGTACCCGGCAGGCTGTCGATCCAGCCGGGCAGAACATTGTTCATCCGGACATTGTCGGCCGCATAGGTGTCGGCGAAGATCTTGGTGAAGGCGGCAAGGCCGGCCCGGGCGACGGCGGAGGTCGGGAACATCGCACTCGGCTCGAAGGCCCAGGCGGTCGAAATATTGATGATAACCCCGGATTTCCGGGCCTGCATGAGCGGCGTGACGAGCCCCGTCGGGCGGATCACGTTCAGCAGATAGGTGTCGAAGCCCTTGTGCCAGTCCTCGTCGGTGATCTCGAGGATCTGCGCGCGCGGACCGTGGCCGGCGCTGTTGACCAAGACGTCGATGCGGCCGAAGCGCTCCATCGTGCCGTCGACCAGTCGCTTGAGATCGTCGTTCGACTGGTTGGAGCCGGTCACGCCATAGCCGCCGAGTTCGGCGGCGAGCGCCTCGCCCTTGCCGGAGGAGGACAGGATCGCGACCTTGAAACCGTCGGCTGCGAGACGTTTTGCCGCAGCGGCTCCCATGCCGCTTCCACCGGCGGTGATGATGGCAACTCTCTGTTCCGACATGACGTTCTCCTTTGACCTTCGCGGACCGCGACAATTTCGCTGTTCGGGACCAAAGTCGAGTCAGAAAATCGAAAGGCCGGCGAAGCGTGAGCGTCACCGGCCTTGAATGCATTCGATAAAGGATGTGCGAAGCTGCGCCCGGACTACCAGGAGCGGACGTCGAGCACGCGGTCGCGATGGGCCGGATGGGTCGAGAAGACGAAGATCCGGTCGAGTTCCTTCTTCGTCAGCAGGCGCAGGAAGCGGACCTCGGCCGTGTTGTTGGCGAAGGTCTTCATCAGCAGGCAGCCGACCTTGGTGATGCGGGCATCGGGAAGGTCGAGATAGAATTGCTGCGGCAGATTGTACTGGGTCAGCAGGCCGATGATCGCGCCGCTCATCGAGATCTTGATGACGTCGCAGCGGCGGGCCGCCATGTGCATCACGCCCTTCTCGGTATATTCGATGCGTGCCGCATTCATCGTATCCTCCATCGGGAACCGCGCCTCGCGGTCGTACATGAAGGATTCTTCCCGCTTCAGATAATGGTTGCCACCCACCGCCTGTCTCATTGATGTCCCAGCCCCTGGTTTCCAGTTGTTATGGGCAAAGACTAGCAGTCGGGGATTTAACAGATGGTATTTACCGGGGGTGGCTGGCCCACCATCTTGGGGCCCTGCTTGCCATCAAGGCAAACAGGACCTTAATTCCCAGGGGTCATTTCCTGTAGGTGTGACCGGTCGCGTCGAACAGATGCAGCTTGGTGCGATCGGCCGAAAAGCGCAGCGTCTCGCCCTTCTTCACGTCGACGATGCCCGGAAGCTTGACGACGATCGGCTCTTCCTCGACGGGGCCCTCGACATAGAGCAGAGTCACTTCGCCGAGCGCCTCGACGATGGTGACAGTGCCCTCGAACAGGAAGTCGTCGCCGGTGGCGATCGACAGGTCCTCGGGGCGCACGCCGAAGCTCGCCGCCTTGCCTACGTCGCCGGCCGGCGTCTCGATGTCGACGCGCACCGTCGTTCCGTCCTTCAGCGTCAGCGTGGTCGGATTTCCGGCCGCCGCGATGGTGGTCGGCATGATGTTCATCGCCGGCGAGCCGATGAAGCGGGCGACGAAGAGATTGGCCGGGCGCTCGTAGAGTTCGAGCGGCGGGCCGACCTGCTCGATCTTGCCGGCCGACAGCACGACGATGCGGTCGGCGAGCGTCATGGCCTCGACCTGGTCGTGGGTGACGTAGATCATCGTCGTGTCGGGCATACTCTCGTTGAGCTTGGCGATCTCGATGCGGGTTGCGACACGTAGCGCCGCATCGAGGTTGGAGAGCGGCTCGTCGAACAGGAAGACCTTGGGGTCGCGGCAGATGGCACGGCCGATCGCTACGCGCTGCCGCTGCCCGCCGGACAGCGCCTTGGGCAGACGGTCGAGATAGGGCGTGAGCTGCAGGATGTCGGCGGCGTTCTTGACGCGCCGGTCGATCTCGTCCTTGCTCTCGCCGGCGATGCGCATGCCGAACGCCATGTTGTCGTAGACCGTCATATGCGGATAGAGCGCATAGGACTGGAACACCATGGCGATGCCGCGCTTCGACGGCGGCACGTTGTTGACCACCTGGCCGTCGATGATCATCTCGCCCGAGGTGATGTCCTCGAGCCCGGCGATCATGCGCAGCAAAGTGGACTTGCCGCAGCCGGACGGGCCGACGAAGACGATGAACTCGCCCACCTCGATCGTCAGGTCGATGCCGTGCAGGACCTTCACCTGCCCGTAGGTCTTGCGGATATCCTTGAGAACCAGGCCCGTCATCTCATTCCTCCCAATCAGGCGTGGCGCGCGAAATGAGCGCCCCAGGCCGGCAGTTCCACCCCGTCGTTCTTTGTCTCACTCGCAAAGCCATGGCCTTCGAGCGTATTCCACTGGCCATCCGGCAGGACGGCATGCGCCGGTTCGGCGCTCATGTTGAACAGGCACAGCAGCGTCTCGTTGCCGAGCGTGCGGGTATAGGACAGCACATTGCCCTCCACCGGATGGAAGACGATGCCGCCCTTGGCGAAGGCCGGATGCTGCCGGCGGAAGGCAAGGAAACGGCGATAGTGCTCGAGCACGCTGGTTTCGTCGCCCTGCTGCGTGTCCACGGCCTTCAGCACATGCTCGACCGGAATCGGCAGCCATGTCTTCTGCGCCGTGGAAAAGCCGGCCTGGGCCGTCTTGCTGTCCCAGACCATCGGCGTGCGGCAGCCGTCGCGGCCCTTGAATTCCGGCCAGAACTGGATGCCGTAGGGGTCCTGCAGATCCTCGAAGGCGATGTCGGCTTCGGTCAGGCCCAGTTCCTCGCCCTGATAGATGCAGACCGAGCCGCGCTGGGTCATCAGGATGGCGCACAGCATCTTGGCGAAGGCGTCGCGGTCGACGACATCGGCGCCCCAGCGGCTGACATGGCGCACCACGTCATGGTTGGAGAAGGCCCAGCAGGCCCAGCCTTCGGGCGCGGCTTCGGCAAAGGCCTTCTGCACTTCGGCGACGCGGGCCGGCGTCAGCGGATCGGGCGCCAGGAATTCGAAGGCGTAGCACATCTGCATCTTGTCGTTGCCGGAGGTGTATTCGCCGACAATTTCGAGACCGCGCTGGCTGTCGCCCACCTCGCCGACCGCGGCAATCGCCGGGAACTCGTCGAGCAGAGCGCGGAAGCGCTTGAGGAAGGCGATGTTTTCCGGGCGGTTCTTGTCGTAGATGTGTTCCTGGAAATTGTAGGGATTGACCGCCGGCGCGGTCGAGGCATTGCGGCGCTCCGGCGCCAGCGCCGGGTTGTCGCGCAGTTCCTTGTCGTGGAAATAGAAGTTGATCGTGTCGAGGCGGAAGCCGTCGACGCCGCGCTGCAGCCAGAAGCGCGTTGCATCGAGCACGGCATCCTGGACCCGCGGGTTGTGCATGTTGAGGTCCGGCTGCGAGGTCAGGAAGTTGTGCATGTAATACTGCATGCGGCTCGGGTCCCAATGCCAGGCGGACCCGCCGAAGATCGACAGCCAGTTGTTCGGCGGCGTGCCGTCCGGCTTCGGATCGGACCAGACATACCAGTCGGACCGTTCGTTGATGCGGCTCGACCGGCTCTCGACGAACCAGGGATGCTGATCCGAGGTGTGGGAGATCACCAGGTCGATCATCACCCGGATACCGAGCCGATGCGCCTCGGCGATCATGCCGTCGAAATCGGCCAGCGAACCGAACATCGGGTCGACATCGACATAGTTCGACACGTCGTAACCGAAATCCTTCATCGGCGAGGTGAAGAACGGCGAGATCCAGATGGCGTCGGCGCCAAGCGCCGCGATATGCGGCAGGCGGGCGGTGATGCCCTTGAGGTCACCGATGCCGTCGCCGTTGGAGTCCTGATAGGAGCGCGGGTAGATCTGGTAGATCACCGCGCCACGCCACCAGTCCTTGTCGGCGGAGAGGATCGATTGGGTCGTTGCAGTCATGGTCAGTCCTTGTCGATGCAATCAGTAAGATTCGTGCCGTCTCAACCGCCCTTGACCGAACCCGCGAGCAGGCCGCGGACGAGGTAGCGTTGCAGGGTGAAGAAGACGAGAAGCGGAACGATGATGGTGATGAAGGCGGAGGCGGTCAGGATTTCCCACTTGCCGCCGCGCGAGCCGAGCAGGTTGACGAGCCGCCCGGTCAGCACGAGTTCGTTGTCGCCGGTGCCGAGGAAGACCATGGCCACCAGCAGGTCGTTCCAGGTCCACAGGAACTGGAAGATGGCGAAGGAGGCGAGCGCCGGATAGGACAGCGGCAGCACGATCTTCATGAAGATGGTGAAGTCCGAGGCGCCGTCGACGCGCGCCGATTCCATGATCTCGCGCGGCAGGCCGGCGATGTAGTTGCGCAGGAGATAGATGGCGAGCGGCAGGCCGAAGCCCATATGGGCGAGCCAGATGCCGAGATAGGTCTTCGATGGCACGCCGAAGAAGGCGCCGACGCTGTTGTACATGCGCAGGAGCGGGATCAGCGACATCTGCAGCGGCACGACCAGCAGGCCGACGATGACGGCGAGGATGATCGCCCGGCCTGGGAACTTCATCCAGGCGAGCGCGTAAGCCGCAAAGGCCGCGACGAGGATCGGGATGATGGTCGAGGGTACGGCGACCGTCAGCGAATTGAGGAAGGACTTGCCGATGCCTTCGGCGGTCAGCACGGTGCGGTAGTTTTCCAGCGTGAAGCGCGGCGGGATGCCGGCTGTGTAGAAGATGCGCTGGCCGCGGGTGCCCTCGAAGGCCTTCGGCGACGAGATGCGGAAATCGCCGTTCTCGGCGACGGTGAGCTGTTCGCCGTCCTTGAGTTCGGCCGTCGTGCCGGCTTCATAGGCCGCGGGATCCTGGCTGGACGACCCGAAGGCCATGACGACGCCCTTGCCGCCTTCGAAGACATTGCCGGAAATGACGAAAGTGCCGTTTTCCTCGACCTGCTTGTCGGCGCCGGGAGCGCGGTACATGGCGTTCTGCGTCGAGGTCGACAGCCCCGTCCACCAGCCGGAGGCGACGATTTGGTTCTTGTCGCGCAGCGCCGAGATGAACAGGCCGGCGGTCGGCAGCGTCCACAGAACGACGAGGAAGAGGACGGAGAGGTGAACCGCCCAGGTGAGCGGAGAGCGGATACTGCCCTTGTGCATGTCAGCGTCCTTCCATTTCCCGGCGGGCGTTGCGGATGTTCCAGATCATGATCGGCACGACCATGATCATGATGACCACGGCGATCGAGGCGCCGCGTCCGAAGTCGCCGCCGCCGCGGAACATCCAGTCGAACATCAGGTTGGCCAGCACCTGCGTCTGCCACTGGCCGTTGGTCATGGCGAGCACGATGTCGAACACCTTGAGGACGAGAATGGTGATGGTCGTCCACACCACGGCGATCGTGCCCCAGATCTGCGGCACCTTGATCTTCATGAAGATCTGCCAGGGATTGGCGCCGTCGATCACGGCCGCCTCGATGGTCTCTTCCGGAATGCCGCGCAGCGCCGCGGACAGGAGCACCATGGCAAAGCCGGTCTGGATCCAGATGAGGATGACCATGAGGAAGAAATTGTTCCAGAACGGCAGCGTGATCCAGATCTGCGGCTGGCCGCCGAGCGCCACGACGATGGCGTTCAGGATGCCGATCTGCTCGGCGCCGATGTCGCGGTAGTCATAGACGAACTTCCAGATGACCGAGGCGCCGACGAAGGAGATCGCCATCGGCATGAAGATCAGCGACTTGGCGATATTGCCCCACCAGATGCGGTCGGTCAGCGCCGCGATGATCAGCCCGAACAGGGTGGAGGCGGCGGGCACGACGATCAGCCAGAGCATGTTGTTGTAGATCGACTGGCGGAACTCGCCGTCGAAGAACATCCAGCGATAGTTGGCGAGGCCGACGAAGGTGGTGCCGGACCGGTCGTAGAGCGAATAGGCGACCGAGGAGAAGAAGGGATAGACGAGGTAGATCGTCAGCGACACCAGCGCCGGCCCGAGGAACAGCCAGGGACGGATGCTGTTGGCGCGATGGATGTTGCGCGAGGCTTCTGCCGCATCGGCGATGCGCGACGGAAAGATCCAGTCGAGCAGCAGGTTCGAGCCGTAGAAATAGCCGACCGCTCCCGCGACGCCGATCACGATGGTCACTAGGGCATAGAGTAGCTGTTCCAATGTTCCCTCCCCCGGGCCGATTTGCCACGGCCTCTTTCAGCGGCGGACGCACCCGCGCCAGTCGGTCCTTCGCCGGGCCATCGGACCCGGCGAAGGCACTGTGTTGCGCAAGCTTACTTGAGCGAGTCCCAGACCTTCTGGACGCCGGCCGCAACCTCGGCTGCGGACTTGCCGCCGGTGTAGTCGACCATGCCGGTCCAGAAGGCGCCGGCGCCGATCTTGCCGGGCATCAGGTCGGAACCGTCGAAGCGGAAGGTGGTGGCGTTGAGCAGGATTTCGCCCTGCTTGGCCATCGGCGCATTCGCATAGGCTTCCTTGTTGGCGCCCTTGAACGGCGTGAGGAAGCTCGACTGCGCCATCCACAGTTCATGGGCGATCGGGGTCTTCAGGAAGTCGAAGAAGACGCGGGCCGCCGGGGTGTCCTTGGTGAGCATGGCCAGCGTGCCGGCGCCGAGCACCGGATTGCCGAGATCCTTCTTGGACTCGTAGGGTGGCATGTAGAAGAAGTCCGCATCCTCGCCGACCACGGTGCCTTCGGGGAAGAAGGACGGGATGAACGAAGCCTGGTGATGCAGGTAGCACTTCGGCGGCGAGGCGAAGAGGCCCTTCGGGCTGTCGCGGAAGTCGGTCGAGGAAACCGCAGCGACGCCGCCGTCGACGAACTTGTCGTTCTTGGCGAACCAGCCGAATTCCTCGATCGCGCCGAGAACGGCCGGATCGTCGAACTTGATCTCGTTGGACACCCACTTGTCATAGACGTCGGCCGGCTGCGTGCGCAGCATCAGGTCTTCCACCCAGTCGGTGGCGGGCCAGCCGGTCGCGCCGCCCGAACCGAGGCCGATGCACCAGGGCGTGCCGCCGTCGGCGGCGATCTTTTCGGTGAGCGCCTTCAGCTCTTCCATGGTCTTCGGCACTTCGTAGCCGGCGTCCTCGAAGTTTTCAGGCACGTACCAGACCAGCGACTTCACGTCGATCTTGTAGGGGAAACCGTAGACGGCCTGCGTGCCGTCCTTGCCCTTGTAGGTGGCGAGATCGACCCAGGACTGGCCGGCGGAATAGTTTTCCAGCAGCCAGTTCTTCACGTCGTCGCCGAGCGGCACGAGATGACCCTTGGAGGCGAGGTCGGCGATCAGGCCCGGCTGCGGCAGGATGGCGATGTCCGGCGGGCTGCCGGCCTGCGTGTCGATGACGATCTGCTGCTCGTAGTTCTCGGAGGAAGAATATTTGACGTCGATGCCGGTCGCATCCTCGAAGTAGGCAAGCACGCTTTCGAACAGCGCCTGATCTTCGCCGCGCCACGGTCCGAAGATGGTGACCGACTGGCCGCTCATGCCGCCATGGGCCTTCTTGAACTCTTCGAAGCTCGCCCAGTTGAACTTGGCGTCCTCGCCCGGCTTGAACTTCAGGTCGGCGGCGCCGGCGGATCCGGCAATCAGCGCCACTGCGGCGGCCGTCATCAGGAACGTATTTTTCATGTGATTTACCTCCCATCACATCTGGACGGGCAAACCCCGTCTCGTACATTGAAAGTCGTCTTTCAAAGCGCTTTGGCAATACAAGTCTTCACATCGACTGGGAAAGAGAGTCAAGCATAAAACCGGATCTGCCGCAAATGCTTGCAACAATGCGGCGAAGAAAACGGCATGTGCAATTCATTCGACCAATTTCCTGTTTGTGTGCGCCTGCGCTCTGCTGCTAGACAACAGGTCCAAGCGCTTTGAACGCCAGCGAGGCGGCATTCGTGCCGGGTGACCGGAGCGGCAGGGGAGGAATGCGCGGTGAACCTAAAGCAATTGGCGCAGCTGCTGGGCCTGTCCCAGACGACGATCAGCCGGGCGATCAACGGCTATCCGGAAGTGAGCGAGGAGACGCGGCAGCGCGTGCTGAAGGCCGCGAAGGAAACCGGCTACCGTCCGAACCGCGCGGCACAGCGCCTGGCGACCGGAAAGGCCGGCTCGATCGGCCTCGTCATGCCGATCGAGCCGAACGACAGTTCCGATCTTCATTTCGCCGAATTCCAGCGCGGGCTGGCGGAAGAATCCCTCCGGCACGACTTCCATCTGGTGATCATGCCCGCCCAGCCGCATGACGAGGAGCAGGCGATCCGCTGGCTGGTGGCGAGCGGCAGCGTCGACGGCTACTACCTCGCCTATATGCGGGCGAGCGACCCGCGCATCGCCATGGCGAAGACCCTGCCTGTGCCGTTCATCGTGCATGGCCGGTCGCACGGCCTGGCGGACGACTATCCGTTTCTCGACGTCGACAACGAAGGCGCGTTCCGCGATGCGGCGCGCCTGCTGATGGAGCTCGGCCATCGGCGGTTTGCCCTGCTGAACGGTCCCGACGAGTTCGACTTCGCCATCCGCCGCCGGATCGGCACCGTGGAGGCACTGAAGGAAAAGGGGATCACGCTCGATCCCGCGGCGATGCGCCATACGGCGATGACCGACGAGGCCGGGTTCCGCGGCATGTCGGAACTGCTGGCGGGGCCCGAGCGGCCGACGGCCGTGCTCTGCGCCTCGACGGTGCTGGCGCTCGGCGCCGTCCGGGCGATCAACAAGGCGGGCCTCAAGCTCGGCGAGGACATATCGCTGATCGCCCATGACGACGTGCTGCCGCTGCTCAAGCCCGAGAATTTCACCATCCCGCTGACGACGACGCGATCGTCGCTGCGCGCCGCCGGCATCCGCATCGCCCAGCGGCTGATCGCGGCGATCAAGCAGACGGATCCGCAGCCGCCGGCGCACGAGCTGTGGACCACCGACCTGGTGATCCGCGCCTCGACGGGGCCGGCGCCGAAAGGGGCCTAGGCCCCTTCACTCACGCGGATTGATCAGGGGTTCGTCAGAATTTCGGCGCAGGCTTGCCCGCGGCGCGATAGGCGGCGATCACCGTATTGGCCATCAGCATGGCGATGGTCATGGGACCGACGCCGCCGGGGACCGGGCTGATTGCGCCGGCGACCGGTGCGCATTCGGCAAAGGCGACGTCGCCGACGAGGCGGGTCTTGCCCTCGCCCTTTTCCGGGGCGGGCACGCGGTTGATGCCGACGTCGATGACGGTCGCGCCGGGCTTCACCCAATCGGCTTTCACCATCTCGGCGCGGCCGACGGCCGCCACGAGGATATCGGCATTGCGGGCGAGTGCCGGAAGATCGCGGCTCCTCGAATGGCCGATCGTCACGGTCGCGTTGGCGGCCAGAAGCAGCTGCGCCATCGGCTTGCCGAACAGGTTGGAGCGACCGATCACCAGCGCGTTGAGGCCGGAGAGATCGCGGCCACGGATCTGGCGCACCAGGATCATGGCGCCGGCCGGGGTGCAGGAGACGAGGCCGGTCTCGGCATCGCCGGTGGCGAGCTTGCCGGCATTGACCACATGCAGGCCGTCGACATCCTTGTCCGGCCGGATCGATTGGATCACGGCTTCGGAATCGAGATGCTTCGGCAGGGGCAACTGGACGAGCACGCCGTCGATCTCGGGATCGGCATTGAGTTCGGCGACCAGCGCCATCAGCGTTTCCTGGCTTGTCTCTTCGGGCAGCGTGTGCTGCACCGACTTGAAGCCGCACTGCTTGGCCATGCGGCTCTTGGAACTGACATAGGCGTGGCTGGCCGGATCATTGCCGACGATCACCACCGCCAGGCCAGGTCTGCGACCCGCGTCGCGCTCCAGCGCCGCTGCTGCCGTTGTTACCGCTTCGATCACCGAAGCGGCTGTCTGCTTGCCATCAATCACCGTCGTCACGATCGCATCCCTCGCTCGCGTTTTCCGGCAACATAGCCGCCGCACCGGGTCGGCAATTGCCTCTCTCCGCCGTATGGTGTCAAAAGCGCGGGATTTGCAAGGGGAAAGCGCAGGCCTTTCCAACCTCCCTTGGTCTGACGCCAAGGCCGCGGGTGTTCGACGGGCTTGGCTCAGGTATAGCGCCGCGAGGCCGGGTCCTGGCGCGCCGCGGTGCGACGGCTGTTGGGTGCGGAACGATTGTCGGTCCGCCGGCGCCCCTGCGACAGCGGGTCTTCGCCCGCGGCATGGCGGGGCGCTCCGAACAGCTTGAAGCGCGCGACATGGCCGAGGAAGACCGGAATGCCGACGATGTAGCGATACCACAGGCGCCGAGGCTCCAGCCACAGGCGATAGACCCATTCGCAGCGGATATGGCGCATCCACAGGGGCGCGCGCGGCACCTCGCCCGAAACGAAGTCGAACAGGGCTCCGACACCGATCACGAGGCGGGCATGCTCCGGACGGATATTGCGGTCGATCCAGATCTCCTGCAGCGGGGTACCAAGGGCAACCAGCAGGATGTCGATCCGGGCGTCCTTGATCTCGTCCAGCAAGCCGGCGCAGTTGTTCTTGTCGAAGAAGCCGTCGGACAGCTCGACGAATTCGTGCCAGGGCGCATGCCTGCGGAAATTGACCGCGGCACGTGCGAGCACTTCCGGTCGCCCGCCGATCAGGCCGATGCGCCGGGGCACGTCCATGTAGCTCAGCATGGCCGGAATGAAGTCCGTGCCGTTGAGATTGGCGATGAAGCGTTCGCCGTTGAGCAGGCGCGATGCGAGATCGACGCCGATCCCGTCGGGCAGCAGCACCGTGCGGGCCAGCGCCTTGCGATAGTCCGGATCGGACATCATCAGATTGGCATTGTTGGCGTTGAGGAACGCCATATGGGTCGGGCCGAGCGGCAGGGAAGCCAGCTCGTTGACATAGGAAAGCGCGCCTTCCCAGGTGAGGTCGTAGACCGGCATGCCAAAGAGAGGCAGGCGCGGCTCCGGCAGCGGCAGACTGGGTGCAGGGTTCATGAGCGCCTCCGGAAACGGCCGGCCCTGAGGCTGTCGCGCTCGGCCGGCTGACGGCCATGCCCCGGGAGGCCGGCAATGCCTGCCAGCAAAGCCCCGCGAAACGCCGGGAGGGAGAGGAACGAGACTAGGAACCGCATGACACCACGCAATACAGGGTTTGATAGACGCCTTGTATCAGCAGGAGGTCAAATCCGGATTAAGTCAAATGCTCGGATTGTCGCGGGCAAATTTACGTTTTGCCAACCATGATGGCCCCGGAACGGGCCGAACGCGAAAAGGCGGCGGGCCGACGCCGCCGCCTTTTCTGTCTTGTCCGAGGTATTCGACGACGGAGCGGATCAGTGACCCGTCTTCGCCGGCTCCTCGACCTTGTCGCCCTCGATCACCTGGACCGGCTTGGCCGGCGGCTTGGCGGTTCCGTCGCTGGTCGCGCGCACATCGTCCTTGGACATGTAGTCGAGCTGTTCGACCAGCACTTCCTCGACGAAGCCCTCGCCCAGATGGGTATTGATGTCGGTCTTGATCTTTTCGCGGAAAGCGGCGACGTCGAACGAGGCCATGTTCGAAATGTCGACCATCTTGTTGCCGATCAGCAGGGTGAACAGCTCGTCGGTCATCAGTTCGGTCAACGGCAGCTCGACGCCCTTGATCTTTTCCTTGTCCATCATGAAGGAGATGCGCCCGAGGAAGTAGCCGCGCACGCTGCCGTCGGCGATCATCGGAATGGTGATCGACTCGCCGCGCACCAGTTCGAGCTTCGCCTTCTTGGCGTCCTCTTCGCTGACTTCCGCAGGTGCCGTCGCCATGTGCACGGAAAAATAGACCGCGCCCAGCGTGACGAGGCAGACCCACAATCCGGCGGCCAGGATCTTGACCATCAGACCTCGCTGTACTGGAACTGTTCCTGGGAGTAGGTGCCGTCACCATCGGCTTCCCGCACCGCGTTCTTCAGGAGATCGGCGACCGCGCGCACGGCGTTCATGTGCGCCTCGACGCGGCGGGCATTGATCGCCAACTTCTTCTTCAGCGCGTGCATCTGCTCGACATAACCGACGGCCAGCTCGCGCGGATCGGTGTCGCGGAACAGCATGGTCAGTTCGTAGAGGCAACGGCTCTTGTGGGCATTCGAGACCTTGAGGTCGAATTCCGGGTCCTTGCCGATGCGCTGGTTTTCGTTGTCGATGATCATTTCGAGGCGGCCGAGCACCGTCTTGATCCGATAATCGCTATTGATGATTTCCATGGTTATTGCCCCGGATGAGTGTTGTTATGCTGTCGTGGCGTCATTGGCGGAGACGCCGAGCGTGCGACGCTCCAGGTCGGTCACCATGTTGAACGCGACGCGTTTGTCCGTTTCATCGGTCGCGGCATTGGCGACATTGCCACCGCGCTGACGCGCAAGTTCTTCCGAATACATCTGGTCGGCGATGCCGACGCCGCCGCTTTCGGAGATGACGCCGCCGATCTGCTCGGCCATCATGCTCTTCCAGATCTCGCCGGCATTGCCCTTGCCATAGACCGATTCACTGTCGTCCGGCATCATCGACTTGACGAAGTTCTGCAGGATGACCGCTTCGAATTCGCGATAGACCTTCGGGGTCTCGCCCGCGGCCGTCTTCTTGACGTTGCCGAGACCGGCGTCGTAGGCGGCGCTGTTCAGAACCTCGACCGCGGCGCCGAATCCGGTGCCCTTTTCGGCAAGGCTGGTGGCGGCCTGAGCCGCGCGATTGGCCTTGAGTTTTTCCTGGGCTGCCGCCAGTACCATCGGATCTGCAGCGCGGACGACGTCCAGCACGAGATCGCTCGGAGGTGATATTGCCACGTTTCTGGTCCCCGGTGCTTTGAATAGGTGACGAGTATCACTCGCGAAGCTTGCTGGAGGCTGTCGTGGCGACGGTCATGTCGACCAGATCGTAGATGGCGTTGTCGTCGGCTTCGCGATCCTCGTGCACCCGGGCGTCCTTCATGTTCTCCTCAAGCCGGTCACCCTTGGCGCGCTCGCGCAGCATCTTGATCTCCTGGCCGTGCTGGAGGCTGGCGAGCTGCTTGTCGGTATTGGACAGCCGGTCGAAGCGGTCGGCGTAGTTCTGGGCGAACAGGCGGTGCACCGGCTCCAGCGAGCCGATCGCCTCCATGACCGATACCATCGAGGCGGCGTTCTCCTCGCGGCGCTTGGCGGTGACGGCAAGCTCACTCTCGGCCATGCGCTCCATGTGGCGCTGCACGTTGACGAGGCGCTTCAGCTTTTCTGATTTCTTCGTCGGCCCCATGGGTGCTCCTTGGCTTCAGGTTAGCTCCGGCATCAGCCGAGGAAGATCCTGGCGAAGTTGTCGGCAAACTGCCGGACGATCGCGGCGATGGAAAAATATACGAGAAACAGGCCGCCCAGCAAAAGGTAGGGCGTCGAGATGAAGTAGATCGGGATCTGCGGCGCCAGCTTGTTGATCAGGCCGATCGAGAAGTTGAACATCAGACCGAAGATGATGAAGGGGCTCGCCAGGCGCAGCATCAGCAGGAAGGTAGCGCCCAGCGTGTCGGTCAGCGTGATCAGCATCTTCTGCATGTCGGGAAAGCCGCCGAGCGGCATCAGCCCGTAGGAATCGATCAGCGCCCGCAGCACGATGTGGTGAAAGTCGAGCATGAACAGCAGCAGCAGGCCGCCGAAGCTGATCAGGTTGGTCAGCTGGTTTTCCGGCGTGTCTTCGACCACGTCGGGCGCGCCGGGCGAGTTGAAGCCGATCGACATGGAAATCGCCGAGCCGGCGAACTGCAGTCCGATCACGTAGAGCCGCGGGATCATGCCGTACATGGTGCCGATCAGCGTCTCGCCGACGATGAGGTGGATATAGGCATAGTCGCTGCCCGAAACCTTCGGATAGATCGTGTCCCACAGCACCGGCAGGATGGCCATGGATATGGCCGCCGCCATCAGCAGCCGGACGGTGACGGGAATACGGGCCGAGGAGAAACCCGGAAGCACCATGAAGCAGGCGCCGATCCGGCAGAAGGCCACGAACATGGCCAGAACTGTCCCCTCGGGGTCGGTGATCATGAAATGGAACCCAGGATCTTTATCTCGATGCCCTTGGCCAGTTCCACATGCGAAAGCACCGGCAGGGTAGCGAACAGTCGCTCGATGATCATGCGCACATAGGAGCGCGTTTCCGGCGAGGTGACAAGCACGAAAGGCAGTCCGCGGTCCATGAATTCACGGATAACCTTGCTGGCCTGCTCGGAAAACTCCTCGAGGCTGCGGGGATCGATGTCGAACTCGACGATTTCGCCCTTGGCGTCGCGCTTCAGCGCCTGGTGGAAGACGAGGTCCCACTTGGAGCCGAGGCGCAGAACGCGCAGCACGCCGTTGTCGGTCAGGTCGCCGCAGAGCTGCTGCGACATGCGCACGCGGACGTGTTCGACGATCTGCTCGGTCTTCCTGACATGCGGCGCCAGCTCCGCCACCGCTTCGAGGATCAGATGCAGGTTGCGGATCGAGACGCGCTCGGCGAGCAGCAGTTTCAGCACCGCCTGCAGGCCCGAATAGGACATGTGCGACGAGCAGATCTCGTCAGCGAGTTTCTTGTATTCGGGATCGAGCCGGTCGATCAGGATCTTCACGTCCTTGTAGGAGAGAAGCTGCGGCAGGTTGTTGCGGATGACCTCGCTCACATGGGTGAGCACGACCGAGACGTTGTCGATCGGGTGGAAGCCCTCGCGCTTCAGGTCCTCGGCGAAGGTCTCGAGCACCGAAACCGCTGGCATGCCGAAGGCGGGTTCGCGGATCTCGTCGCCCGGCACCTTGGGCTTGCGGCCGGAGCCGGTGACGACGAGGACTTCGCCGACGCGCAGCTGGTTGGAGGCGACCGTCGTGCCGTGAATGCGGATCTGGTAGGATTTCTCCTGGATGGCGATGTCGTCGGTGACCTTGATCTCGGGCACCACGAAGCCATACTGGCTGGCGAACTTCTTGCGCATCTTGCCGACACGGAAGGCGAGTTCCTGGTGGGCGCCGAGCAATCGGGTCGAGACCAGCTTGCCGAGCGCCAGTTCGATCTCGGCGGTCTTCAGCACCGACTTGACCGAATCTTTCTCGGCTTCCTTGGTCTGGATGACCTTCTTTTCCTCCTGCTCGCGCTTGACCTTGTTCTCAGCCTCGATCTGGCGCGGGATGAACCAGCTGCCGAAGGCCATGATGCCGCCGAGCGCCAGGAAGGGCACCAAGGGCAGGCCGGGAACGATGGACAGCAGGACCATCAGGGACGCCGCAACGGACAGCGCGCGCGGATAGCCGCTCAGCTGGTTGACGACGGCCTGGTCGGTGGAGCCGGGATTGCCGCCGCGCGAGACCAGAAGGCCGGCGGCGAGCGAAACGATCAGGGCCGGGATCTGCGAGACGATACCGTCGCCGACCGACAGCTTGACGAAGACGTCGGCCGCTTCGCCGATTTCCATGCCGTGGCGGAAATAGCCGATGACGATGCCGCCGAAGATGTTGATCGCGGTGATGATCAGGCCGGCGATGGCATCGCCGCGCACGAACTTCGAGGCACCGTCCATGGCGCCGAAGAAGGAGCTTTCCTGCTCAAGCTCGCGGCGGCGGAACTGCGCTTCCTTGTCGTCGATCATGCCGGCCGACAGGTCGGCGTCGATCGACATCTGCTTGCCGGGAATAGCGTCGAGGGTGAAGCGGGCGCCGACTTCGGCGATGCGCGTGGCACCCTTGGTGATGACGATGAAGTTCACCGTGACGAGGATCAGGAAGACGATCAGACCGATGACGAAGTCGCCGGACATGACGAGGCTGGAGAAGCCGGCGATCACGCCGCCCGCCGCATTGTGTCCCTCGTGGCCGTGCGAAAGGATGACGCGCGTCGTGGCGATGTTGAGCGCCAGGCGGATCATCGTCGAGATCAGCAGGATGGTCGGGAACGACGAGAAGTCGAGCGGGCGCTGGATCCACAGGGAAACCATCAGGATCAGCACGGAGAAGGCAATCGAGAATGCCAGTCCCATGTCGATGAGGAACGGCGGAATGGGCAGGAACAGGATGCACAGGATGCCGACGATGCCCATGGCAAAGCCGATATCGCGGCCGTTCGGGCTGACCTTCGGTATGATGATTGCGGTTGGTTGCGCCATTTATCGTTCCGTCTCTTCATGAGAGGTCGGCCGACGCCCGAGGGCATTCGGCCATGTTCAACGAAGCGATAGCGGGCGAAGCTTGCGCGAGGGTGGCAGTGTCACCAGCGCCGCGGCCGGCGGAAGACGTTCAGAAGCCGGTCTGCACGCGGGAGAACACCAGATTGGCGAAGAGCGCGATCTGTCCGCCGACAAAGGGGGCGCTGATGCCGATGGTCACCAGGATGGCGACGATCTTCGGCACGAAGGTCAGGGTCATTTCCTGGACCTGGGTGAGCGCCTGGATGAGCGCGATGGTGACGCCGACGATCATGGCGGCGAGCACGGCCGGACCGGACGCGACGAGCACGGTCCAGACGGCTGCCTGCATGATATCGAGAGCGTCTGCCTCATTCATGGACTTCAATTCCTGCGATGTGCCGGGGGAATCACTCCCCCAAGCGCATCAGGCATCCGTATCAGTATCGGGATCCGGGGTCGATGGCACGCCGACGCGAACGCCGACGACGATCGGGATCTCGTCGCCTGCCGTGGTCGTGGCGACCATGGTGTCGTTGTAGACGCGGACCGACTCGATGACGCCCGAGAGCTTCTCGTCGGCGCTGGTGATCGTCTGGCCGATATAGTTCGACGCGTTGGTCAGCGCGTTGCCGGTGATCAGCGTCTCGAGGTTGGCGTTGGTCTGGATCGTCTGCTCGACCTGGGAGAAGGTGGCCAGCTGGGCGATCTGCTCGCTGGCATCCATCGGATCGGTCGGGTCCTGGTTCTGCATCTGGGCGATCAGCAGCTTCAGGAATGAATCATAGTCAAGCGAAGCGGCAGCCGAGGCACTGGACGCGGACGAGTCCGTCGTCTTTGCTGCCGCATTGCTGGCCGAGGTGACGCCGTCTACCGCCATGGTGCAATCTCCTTGCGAATCTGTTCAACGGTGGCCGGGGTCATTTCCTGGCTGTTGAGGATCTGGTCCTCGATCGCGTACAGCCCGCGGATCGCCTTGAGCGCATCGAAGGCGCGGCCGGACGAGACCATGCCGTCGACCCGCTTCAGCTCGGCGAGGATTTCCTCGTTCTCGAAGCAGGTGAGCAGCATGATGATCGACTTGCGGAACATCGCCATCGACTGTTCGCGCCCTTCCGGGTTGATCAGCATCATCTGGGCGATGAAGTAGAGCTGGCGGAGCGGCGTGGTCGCCTGTTCCGGCTGCAGGACGTGATTTTCCAGCAGGAACGTGACGTCGTTGAGGAATTCCAGCGCAACCTTGCGGTCGACGCGCAGAACCGCTCCGTTGATAAAAATCCGTTCGCCCGACTTGAGCGAGATGCGCAAAGTGCTCTTCATTTCAGTCCATCCCTGATGATGGTTGTCACGTCGATGATGCCCTGGAAGTTGGTGGACTGGCGCTTCCGAATCCGGTCGCACTCCTTCAAAATCCAGATGGCGATTGAGATCAGGTTGGCGCGCAGTTCGGCGTCCAGCTGATTTTCCGGCTGTTTCAGATCCTCGATGAGGCGGATCCAGACCCGGCGGGTGTAGAAGAGCGCTTCGATCGCTTCCCGGGTATAGCCCTGCTCGTCACGGGCCAGCGTGAGAAGCTCGATGGAGCGCGTCAGAGCCTGCCGTTCACGATCCTTGGCGTCCGCGACGCCATCTTCCATGATTTCGGCATATGAAAATTGGTACATTCATCTGTCCTTCATTTCCATTCATTCCCTTTGGTCATCAAAGGTAGTTGACGAGGCTCAGAGCCTGAATCTTCGACGTCAGTGTGTAGGATGCCTCGACCAGAGACAGGAGATTGTTGACCCGGGTCGAAGCCTCGTAGGCGTCGACCTCGATCTTGCTGGTGAGCGTCGTGTCGATGATGTCGATCTGCACCTGGAGCGATTCGTTGGCCTTCTCGATCCGGTTTTCCGACAGGCCGAGCATGGTGCGCGCGCTGTTGATGCCGGTGGTCGCGACGCCGGTATATTCGATCGCCTTCTTGGTGACGATGGCACGGCTGTCGTCGGAGAGATCGAGCGCCAGCAGTTCCTTGGCCACGACGGCCGCAAGCGCGAAGTAACGCATGCCCTTGCTGTTGACCGAGGTGGAGGTCTCGACCGTCTCCGTCTGGCTGATCCGGCTGGTCATCACCTCGTCGGTCGCACTCGACCAGTCGGAGGTCCAGTCGGCACCGGAATACATCGGCTCGACGACGTTGGTGATGAAGTCTTCCATGCTCGGGGACGCGCCGGTGGCGGCGATGTTCGCCGTCTGCGGATCCGACTGCGAGAAGCCGAAATAGGACAGGAACTCGGCATCGAAGGCCAGCTTGGCGGCCGAGGTGTCCGAATATTCCTCCAGCGGCTGTACGTCGGTGTTGATGCCCGAGAACAGATATTCGCCGCCCAGCGAGGTGTTGGCCATGCTGGTGAAGGTGTCCAGCGCGCTGGTGATCGCCTGGATGGCGGTCTCCAGATTGCTGGCATTCGAAGTTCCGGAGAGGGCGATCAGCGCCTCGTTCATGTCGTCGCCGGCCTTGGCCATCTGGTCGAGCGCTTCCTGGGAGGCCTCGAGGCGCTGGGTGGCGATCGCGTTGGTGCTCTTGATCGACTGCAGGCGCAGGCTGTCGCGGGTCAGGTCGACCACGGTCGAGGTGGCGCCGCCGATTTCGGCCCCGACATCGGCATAAATGCCGGTCGTGACTTCCTGCTGTGCCTTGATCAGCTCGTTCTGGGCCTGACGGATGGTCAGGCGCATCGAGGTCTGGATCGAGAGATTGGAGATGTTTGATGTCGACATATCTTAGCCCGCCATATCCAGGACCGCCTGCAGCATCGCATCAATCGTCGATACGAGCTTGGCCGATGCCTTGTAGGACTGCTCGACGTCGAGCAGCAGCGAGAGTTCCTCATCGAGGTTGACCCCGGTCTGCGAGGAGTAGGTCTGGAAGGAGCGCTCATAGAGCGCGACCTTGTTGTCCGAGGCCGTCGTCGCGTTGGAGCGCAGTTCTTCCAGCCAGCCGATCGAGCCGCTGGCGAAGGTCATGACGCTCATCGAGGTCTTGAGATCGGCCGAGGCGTCGAAGGCCCGGTCGGCGTCGAGCGCGTCCGTGTAGCCCATCAGCAGCGTGGTGTAGCCGGAATTGTTGCCGGTGTTCCACTTGTAGGTCGCACCGTTGATGCCACCGTCGCGCAGGAGCATCGGATCGCCGCCCGAAGAGGCGATGACCGCCGACGAGACGGTGATGCTGCCGGCGAGGCCCGGCTCGACCGTGCCCGAAGTGAGCGTCGTGCCGCCGGACCAGGTGAACAGACCCGGCATGTCCGGGGCGACGCCCAGGGGATCCGTCTCGGCAAAGGCTTCGATCAGGCCACGGGCGACCTCGTCGAGCTGCGTCTGGAAGGTCGGGGCGATCTCGTCGCGCAGTTGCAGCAGTGCGCTCAGCGAGCCGTCGGCGCTGGTGTTGCCGCCGTCACCCGGCTCGATGGCGACGCCGTCGACATAGATCTGGTTGCCGGTGACGGTCGCGTCATAGGACAGCGTGCGGGTGAAGGTGACCGAGCGCGGCACGGTCTCGAACAGGGCCGTGCCTTCGGACGTGTAGATCACCATATCGCCGTTGGCACGGGTGCTGGCGTCGATGCCGATGATCTCGGAAATGTCCTTGAGCAGCGTGTCGCGGGTGTCGAGCGCATCGCTCGGATCCGTGCCGAGCGCCGTCGCCTTGACCACGGCATCGTTGGCAACCTTGAACTCGCCGAGAAGCCGGTTCAGTTCCTTGACCTGATTGTTGATTTCCGCGTCCGCATCAGTGCGGAGCTTCTGGACGGTGGTTGCCGCCGCGTTCAGCGACTTGGCCACGTCCTGGGCATCGGTGACCACGGTCGCGGCCAGCGTGTATTCGCCGGGAGAGGCGGCAAAAGCCTCAAGGCTGTTCTGGAGTTCTGCGAGATAGGTCGACGGGGAAAGCTCGTAGTCATTCCCCCCCAGAGCGTTGGAGAGCGTCGTCAGGCCGTTCAGAAGCGTGTCCTGGGCGCTGGAGGCCGAGGTCGCTCCGGTAAGCTGGCGAAGCAGCGCCATCTGCTGGGCCCGTTCGGTATTGACCGTCGAGGCGCCGTAGATGGTGTTGGTTACGACAGGCGCACGCCGCACATAGTTTGCATTTCCGTCATTGGCAATATTCGTGGAGATGACGGAGGTCTGTTCCCCCGTATTCCTGAAAATGGCTTGAGCCGTATTAAGTGCAGAAGTAAGCGACATGTGGCTGCCTTAACCTTCCGGTTATCTCTTCAGGTTGACCAGGACTTCCATCAATTCGGAGCCGGTCTGGAATACCTTGGAGTTCGCGGTGTAATTCCGCTGGGATTCGATCATCGCGGTCAGTTCTTCCGCCACGTCGACGTTCGAGTCTTCAAGCGCGCCGGAGAGGATGGAGCCGAAACCGCTGGAGCCGGCATAACCCATGACGACGACGCCGGACGAGTTGCTCTGGGTGTAGAGGTTGCCAGCAACCGGATTCAGGTTGTCGGGGCTCTGCACGCTGGCAAGCGCCACGCGGAAGCGCGGGACCAGTTCGTTGTTGTCATAGGCAACGGAGACCACACCATATTCATCGATCTCGTAGCCGACGACTTCGGAGGCACCGTTGCCGTTGATGTCGCCTTCTTCGACCGAGAAGTCCGCGGCGAGCTGGCTCGACGCACTGATGTCGATCGCAATCGCCTCCATGTCGGCACCGCCAACGGTGAAGGGCGTCGTGGTGATCGACGTCGGCGACACGATCTGGCCGTCGGCGTCGAAGGTGATCGTAGTGGCCGGCACGACGGTCGTCGCCGGCGGTCCGGCATAAACGCCGGTGACCGACCAGACGTTGTCCGCGGTTTTGGTATAGGTGAATTCGATTTCGCGGCTGTTGCCCTGGCTGTCAAAGCTGACCAGCGAGGTCTTTTCGGTACCACCGACAGCAGCATTCGAGGGCAGGTTGACGTTGAGCCAACCAGCGGTCGAGGCAGTCGCGGAGATCGCGGCAGACGAGAGATCGATCGGCTCAAGGCCGTTGAAACCGTTGACGACGATCGTCGGATCGGCCGTCGAGGAATATTCGTAACCCATCAGGGTATAGCCGGCAGAGTTTTTCAGTGTGCCGTCGGCCTGAACCACGAAGGAACCAGCGCGGGTCAGATATTCGACGCCATCGCCGCCCTGGACGATGAAGAAGCCGTCGCCGTTGACGGCGAGATCGGTCGAAGAGGTGGTGTAGCTGAACGTTCCCTGGTTCGAGATCGAATAGCGTACAGAAGTCTCGACGCCGCCCGAATTGTAGGCGCCGGCGGTCGTCGGCAAGATCATCGAGGAGAACTGCACGGAGGCCCTCTTGTAGCCGACCGTGCTGGAGTTAGCGATGTTTTCCGCCACTGTGCCGAGACGATTTGCCTGGGCATTCATACCGGACACACCGGTCCGCATCGTTCCGTAAAGGCTCATTGAAAATCCTCGTTTCCGTAGTCATTGCAGAGAATAAGAGGTGGGCCTTGCGTGAAGCTGTCTGGGGATGGCGGGCCTTTTCGAATTCACTCGTCAGGCCCGCACCACGCGGCCGGATGCTGAAAAATCAGCTCCAATCAATGCAGTAGCCGAGGAAGCGCTTGGAATCGACCGGGTCGAAACCGAGCTTCTTGCGCAGCTTCTTGCGCAGCTTGGAGATATGGCTTTCGACCACGTTCTCCTCGACCTCTTCGTCGAAGATGCCGTAGATCGCATTGAAGATCTGGGTCTTGGAAACGCGACGACCGCGGTTGACGACCAAATATTCGAGAATGCGCCGCTCGCGCCGCGGAAGAGGAAATACCTCGCCCGCAATTTCCGGATCGCGACCGTCGGAGAAGACCCGAATGGGGCCGATCTCGGTGAAGTTCGCGATCGCCTTCAGCCGGCGGCGAATCGCCGCCGCCCGCGCCAGGATTTCCCTCGGATGAACCGGCTTCCTGACGACATCGTCGACGCCGCAGTCGAACAGTGCCAGCGTCGCCTCGAGCGACGGCTGGTCGCTGACTGCGATCACCGGTGCCTGTGTCCTGTCACGAATTGCACGTGGCAACTCATGCGTGCAATCCCCCTGCCCGAGCAGAAAGGCCTCGACAGCAGCGATATCAGAATCCGCCGCCGTGTTGACCCATTCGCCGAACTCGACCGGATCAAATCCCGTCGATGGAATGCCCTCACGCCCAAATAGGGATGTGTACCCGTCTTTCACGAGCTCTCGCTCGTCTACCACTACGATCATTCGTCCGCCTCCGAATCAGTGTGGTGCCTCGATGCACTATCGGTACGAATCAGGCGAATCACGGACAACTAGATGATGTTAATGGTAGGTATTAACAGTTGATTAAGATTTCCGTGCCGATTTGAACTATATCTAGTATGCCAATTGTCTATGTGGCACTATTTTTCGGTGGAAAAGTTAACGCATGGTTAACAGACGGCTTGCATGGCCCATTTCCGTCCACATTCTCGACACAATGGCCAAATCAGCACTTCGAGGCTTGTCTACCCCTAAATCTTGCTATTCACCGCAAAATTTCTGGGCGTTCGGTGTCCAATTTCCGTAGCCCGTGGCGACCAGATTGGCGATCACCCGACACACATATCGCTTCTGTGCGGGGTCGTTATTGGGGCCTGCGTGGTAGCGCGCAACGGCCATCGTCCAGGTCTCGTGACGATCGCGTAGGTTGCTGAGAAAGCGAGCCGCATATTCGACATTGGCCCGCGGGTTGAACATGGCCTGCACGGAGGAAAAGTGCTCCCCGTGGAAGTGCTGGTTGATCTGCATGCAACCGATGTCGATCAGTTTTGCGCCCTGCCGGCGCGCATTGACGAACGCGCGCAAGGCATCGGCCTCGCTGTCGAAGAACATCGGCTTTCCCTCGACGTTCATCGCAAAGGGTTGGAGCGATCCCTTCCGCCCCGTTTCCGTCAGCCCGACGGAGTAGAGGATGCCTTCCGGGATCGAATATTTCGCCGCCGCCGCCTGGATCTCGCGTTCACAGGCGCCGGTGGATGCTGCCGCGTCAGATGTAGACGTGGCCAGGACGAGAAGCACCAGCCCCGCCAGAGGCCGTCTGTAGCGCGCTCGTGTCATCTGCCGTCTTCCCCATACCGATGGCGCTCTCGCCCGGCATCGGCGCCGTACGGCGCTCTCCGCTGCTGCCATTGCCGCCCTGGGCCCCGCCCTGCGCCTGCTGGCCGGACGGCTGCCCCTGGGCACCGTTCTGGCCGCTGTCGGCGCGATCTGCCGCCGCGACGTTCACGCTGATCTGGATCTGGTCCACAGCGAAGCCGTGGGCCCTCAGCGCCTTCAACATGTCGTTCTGGTCGCCGTTCAATTGTTTGTAGGCCGCATGCGTCTCGACCGTGATCTGCACCGAGAGCTCCTCGCCGCTCAGCCGAAGCGTCGCGGTGACATTGCCGAGCTCTATCGGGCTCATCTGCAGCTTGAGGGTATTGACGACTTTGCCGGCGCTCGACTGGGTGGCGGCATTGGCAAGCTCCGAGCCGGGCAGCATGGCAGTCGCCCACTCGCTGTCGCCCATCATGGCCGCGGTCAGTCCGGCCGCATTGGTGGAGGCCGGGGCGATGTAGCGCCGCGCGTCCAGAACCGCGACCGTCTGGCCGATGTCCTTGGGCGAACCGATGTCATACTTCACCGTCTCGCCGTCAGACTGACCGACGCGCATGGAGACTGCCTGGCCCTTGCCGTCGGCACGCAGGAAGCGGAAGGAGCGGTCGGCATCGGCCGTTTCCGTCTCGGCGGTATCGACCGAAGGAAGTTCGCCGCTCTCGGCGGTGCGCGACGTGCGCATATCGCCGGAGGATGCTTCGACCACAGCCAGTTCGCCGGCGGCGGTTCGGGCGGTCGTCTTGCCGTCGGCGCGCGGCGTCGCCTGACCGGCCTGGGGTGCGGCGGTAGCGTTGTTGCTCAGCAGTGTCAGGACGTCGCCGAGATCCGAAGCCTTGCCGTCGGGCGCCGCTTCGGCCTCGCCGTCGATCGTCGTTTCGCCTTCGGCTTCAACGGCCGGCTTGTCCGTGTGCTCGGTCTTGTCGCCCTTTGCCGTCTGGACATGCTTTACCACAGCGGCGACCTGGCCAGCGTCCAGCGTCTCGCCTGGCGCGCCATTGCCGCCGGCGGCCGGATGTCCGGCAACGGGCTTTGTGGTCTTGCGGCCGGGAACCGTGCCATCGGCCGGCACGTCGTCGGCTGCGGCCTCGGTGGCGGCGTCGCCCGCCGTCCCCGTACGCGATGCGTTAGCAGCACCGGCGCGCGACAGGGCTGCCTGGGATACATCGATCAGCGGCCGGCGCGTCCGGGTGGCCTTGGTGTCCGTGGCTTCGGCTTCGGCGCCGGCTGCCGCCTCGCCCTCAGTCGCCTGACCGGTCGTCGTGTTTTCGCGATCCTGACGGCTGCGGCCGCTATGGCCGGCATTCGACAGGGCGTCGTAAAATCCGTTACCCGCCTTGGCGTCGCTGCGGTTTGCAGCAGCGCTCCCCGCGAGCGAAGCGTCCATGCTCGGGATTTTCGGGGCGGTGGCCGGATCGATCATCAGTTGGTGCCTTCCTGCTTCAAGAGGTCGTCGATCGCGTCCAGCTTGGAGCGGCCGGTATCGACGAAGGAGCGGAACTCGGGATCCTGATCCTTGCTCCTGGCCGCAGCCGCCTCGGCCGTTGCCGGCGTTGCGTTCTGCGGTTCCGAAGCGGGTGCCGTCGGGTCCTGCTGTTGGTCCGAAGCGGGCGCTTCGGGGCTGGATACGTCGGCGACGGATGCGTCGTTCTGAATGGCTACACTCGGCTCGGGAGCTTGTGCCTGGCTGTTCGCCTCGGGCTTGCGCACGACCTCCTCGGCGATTGCCGCTGCGGCATCGCGCAAGGCGCGATCCGAGGGCGAGAGAATTTCATCCGGGATGGCGGCGATCGCGGCGATGGCAGCGCCAACCTCGTTGGTCGGAATGCCGGCGAGCCCGCCGTAAAGCTTCGCGAGGGCATCCGCCCCCTCACCCGTGCCGGACAGCAGCTTGGCCTTGTCGGCCGCCTGTCGCGCCAGTTCGTTGCGTCCCTTGATCGCCGCCTGGCGGGCGATGCGCAGGTAGACCTCGCGCTGGCGATCGGCATCCATGTAGATCAGCGTGCCCTCGATCGCCGCCTGATCGAAGGCGTCGTTGTGCTCGACCACCAACTGCACGAACAGGTCGGCGAACTGGCTGGCATAGGGGGAGTGCAGGAAACGGCGCGCATAGCGGTTGGCGTAGGCGCTGGCCTTCTCGACCATGCCGCCCTCGACCGCGATCGCCAGCGAACGGCGCAGCGCCGCCTCCTCGACGATGGTTCCCGGTGCGGTCAGCCGCGCCCAGTCGTAGAACTTCAGCGCCTGCACCGGATCGCGCGGGATCATCACATTGCCGGCGATGAGCGCCAGGTAGGGGGCGATCTTGGTGTCGCGATATTCGGTGACCATGTCGCCGAGGCTCTTGGCGATCAGCGTGCCCTTGCCCGACAGGTATTTGCGCAGCGCATCCGTCACGCGGTTGTCGAAATTGCCGTCGATGTCGCGCGCGACGAGGAATTCGAGCGTCGCCGGATTGCCGCCGCTCATCGCATAGATCAGGGTCGCATCGATATTGCGCGGCTCTTCGAAGATCGCGCTGTCGGCTTCCCTCAGCCGCTTGTCGATCGTCTCCAGCATGAAGCGCTGCATCTCCGCGGCCGAGTGATCGCCGAGCACGACCGAATCCTGCACGAACTGCAGCGAACGCAGCAGTTTGTACGGCTCAACGCCGTTCGCGTCCTCGGCCCGTGCCGCGCCCGTCCAGGCAAGGCCGAGCAGCGAGAGGGCGGGAACGAGCAGGTGCAGTTTCATTCGCCCCATGCCGTTACCCCTGATCTGCTTGAATCAGGATCTCGATGCGGCGGTTGGCGTCGGCGAGCGGATCGTCCGGCACCTGGAGACGGCGGTCGGCAAAGCCGGAGACCTGCTCCACGCGGCTTTCCGACAGGCCGCCATGCACGAGCATGTAATAGGCGCTGTGCGCACGCGCCATCGACAGGCGCCAGTTGTCGTTCTCGGTGCCCTTGAACTGCCGGCCATCGGTGTGGCCGCGGATCACGATCGGTCCCTCGCGCTGCTGCAGCAGCTTGCCGATGCGTTCCATCGCAACGACCAGGTCCTTGCGCGGCACGGCCGAGCCGACATTGAACATTGGCGCGTCGGACTGGTCGGAAATCGTCACCAGGATACCGCCCTCGGTCGGGGCGACGATCAGGCCTTCGGCCAGCTTGCCGGCGGCGCCGCCGATTTCCTTCTCGATCTCGGCCTTGAGGGTATCCGCGGCTTTCTGCTTCGCCTTGAACGCCTCCTCCGACGTATCGGACGAAGCGGCGTCGCCGGTTTCGCTCATGGTCTTGTCGGTCTTGCCGTCTTCCGGCTGCGCTGCTTCAGCCAGGGGATCGACAGGCTTTTCCGGCTTCTGGCCCGGCACGACCATGGCGAGCTGCTGCTCGGCATCCGTCGGGTCCGGGTTTTCCACCGTCGCCGGCGGGGATTCCTGCTTGCCGGGCTTGCCCTGGGCGGTCTGGACCTGCTGCGTCCAGAAATCCGGATCGAACGGGTCGCGATAGGCCTCGCCGCCCTCGGCGCCGGTCGAGGGTCCGGAATCGGCGGCGCCGCCCTCGCCCTTGGCGCTGACATTGGCCTGCTGCCCGACTTCCTGGGCGATCTCGGCCAGGACCGAATAGGGGTTTTCGAAGAAGTCCGCTTCGGAATAATTGGTCTGGTCGCCGGAGGTCGCGGTCTGGTCTTCGCCGGTCGCGGCGGCAGCACCGACCGTCTCCTGCTGTTCCTCGACCTGGGAGCGTTCCTGCTTCTGCTCGCCCTCGGCCTGATCGACGGGCTTCTTCAGGCCCTTTTCGGTCGGCTTCTCGTCGGAGAGCTTGATCGGATTGAAATAGCTGGCGACCGAGGCCTTGGTTTCCTCGTTGGCGGCGTTGACAAGCCACATCACCAGGAAGAACGCCATCATCGCCGTCATGAAGTCGGCATAGGCGATCTTCCACGCACCGCCGTGGGCGCCGTCATGATCGCCGCCGCTATGGCGCTTGATGATGACGATCTCGTTCTTGCCGTGGTGGTGATTTTCGCTGTCGCTCATCCCAGCACTTTCTTCAGGCTAGCCGCAAAGGCCGAGATGCGGGTCACGAGCACGGTGCCGTCGAGTTCGGCCGAGAGATCGAGATCCTCGGCTTCGACATGACGCAGGGCGCCGGCCGCCTCGGGCATGCGGGCGAGCAGCAGATCGAACAGCGCGCGCGGCCCCTTCAGCGTGATCGTACCCGCTTCGCCCTCGGCGATCGCGGTCTTCAACAGGTCGGCAAGGTCGCCGACGGCCTTTGCCGCGACCTCTTCGGACAGGAACGGCGCCAGCGCATCGGCGGCGCGCTCGCTGACCGCAATGGCAATCTCTGCTGCCACCCGGTCGAGGGATTCGGCGAGGCGCCTGGCGCTCTCGCCCATCAGCTTCGCCTCGAGCGCAGCCATCGCCTCGTCATGGGAAGCCTTGAGGGCGGCGAGTTCGGCGGCATGCTTTTCGCCAAGCTCGGCCGAGGCCGTTTCATGCCCTTCGGCATAGGCGGCGCGGCGCTCGGCTTCGATGTCGACCGGCTCGGGCTCCGGCACGCTGCCGAAATCGCTGTCGAAGGAAACGTCGTCCAAACAGGAAAAGTCCCCGCCGATCGTGCCCGTGGGCGCGCTCGCAGGCGCGGAAAAATCCTTGAGATAGTGGGCAAGCGGCATGCTCATCGACCAAGGTCTCCCGTGACGAGAACTGCCGGCATGCGGTCGCGGCGACATGAGAATATCCTGAAATTCATAAATACATTCGGAACGCGCATAGTCATCATGCCATCCAGTGCCGGCGTCAGTCTTCGAGGTTGAACCACGTTGCGCCTGGCGAAAGTGCCATTTGCCTCATCCGAGACTAGAAGCCCAAACTTGTGCGAGGATGAAGGTGTTGGACCGCGCCAGGGCAGTTGCGCGGTCCAACGGTTCCACCTTATGCCGATGACCGGCGGCACGGTAGAAACGGAATAGGTCAACTCCGGTCCGTTGCAGCGGTTTACTTGAACAGCGTCAGGATGTTTTCCGCATTGGTATTGGCGATCGACAGCGCCTGGATACCGAGCTGCTGCTGCGTCTGGAGCGCCTTGAGGCGGGTCGATTCCTCGTTCATGTCGGCATCGACCAGACGACCGACGCCCTTGTCGATCACGTCCATCAGCGTCGAGACGAATTCGTCCTGCATCTCGATGCGGCTGGTGATGGCGCCGAGGGTGGATGCCGAGTCGGTCAGGCGCTGCAGCATGGCGTCTACCGCGCTGATCATGCCGTCCAGTTCGTCGTCGCTCATCGAGGTGGTCAGCTTGACCTCCGAGCCGGTGGCGCCCGTCGTGGCGTTAGCGTCGATCAGGAAGTAGGTGGCGATCGTGGTCGTCGAGCCGGAAGGCTGGGTAACCTGGAAGCCCTTGGTCAGAACGCCGTTGTTGGCGTCCTTGGTGTCGATCAGAACCGATTCGGAAGTGTCGAAGGCGAGCGTCGTGACCGAGACCGCGCCGTCGGATGCGCGGTTGAACGAGGCGACGATTTCCTTCGTGCCGGGAGCGGCGGTGGATTCGTTGAACAGCCAGTTCTCGCCCGAGAACGATGCCGATTCGGCGATGGCGGCGAGCTGGTTCTTGAGCTCGGAGAGCTCCTTGTTGATCTTGCTCTTGTCGACGCCGGGTTCGCGCGCGGCGACCAGCTTGGACTTGATCTCGGTCACCACTTCGACGGCGGACTCGAGACCGGTATAGGCGGTGTCGGTCTTCGCGGCGCCGAGGCCGAGGGCGTCCTGCACGGTGGAGAGAGCGGAATTGTCGGAACGCATGGTGGTCGCGATCGACCAGTAGGCAGCGTTGTCGGCGGCCGTGGCGACACGGTAGCCGGAGGAGACTCGCGCCTGCGTTTCCTGCATGTTGGAATCGATGCTGCGGAGGGTTTGCAGAGCCGCCATTGCGGCGGTGTTGGTCATGATGCTGGTCATCTGGTGCCCCAAATTGAGTACGGGACATGCCGGATTGTCAAAATCTACCGGCGACGACGGACTGCTTCATGCACATCGATCACACTGTTTGCCCTGGTGACCGACCCGACGCTCTTAACGAGTTCTTAATGATATTAGAGTTAACAAAAGGTTAACGCAATAAGGATTTGTTAAGCTGTATGAACAAATCATCAAGATCGAAGGGCTAGATTTCGCACTGCCTGCCCGGTGAGGCGAAAACGAAAAAAAGCCGCGGTCGTGAGACCGCGGCTTTGTGCATGCGCTGATGTCGGGAGGGCCGGCTTGCCGGCCCGTCCGGATCTTACTTGAACAGCGACAGGATGTTTTCCGAGTTGGAGTTGGCGATCGACAGGGCCTGGATGCCGAGCTGCTGCTGCGTCTGCAGAGCCTTGAGGCGGGTCGATTCCTCGTTCATGTCGGCATCGACCAGACGGCCCACGCCGGTGTCGATCACGTCACGAAGGTCGGCGACGAAGTCCGTCTGCATTTCCAGGCGGCTGTTGGTGGCGCCGAGCGTTGCAGCAGCGTCGGTCATGTCGGCCAGCATGGCGTCGACGGCCGAGATCATGCCTTCGACTTCGTCGTCGGTGGTGGCCGAGGACAGTTCGACAACCGAACCGGACGTGCCGGTGCCGCCGGCGTCGATCAGGAAGTAGGTCGCGGTCGTGGCCGTGCCGGTACCGTCGTCGACGGCGACCGAGTAGTCCTTCGTCAGCAGGCCGCGGGTCGCGGTGTTGGTGTCGATCAGGACCGAGGTGGCAGCGTCGAAGGAGAGCAGTTCGACCGAGACGGTGCCGTCAGCGGCGCGAACGAACGAGCCGACCATTTCCTTGGTGCCGACGGCGGTCGTCGATTCGTTGAACAGCCAGTTCTCGCCCGAGAACGAGGCCGATTCGGCGATCGAGGAGAGCTGCGACTTGAGCTCGGTCAGTTCCTTGTTGATCTTTTCCTTGTCAACGCCCGGTTCGCGAGCGGCAACCAGCTTGGCCTTGATCTCGGTGACGACTTCGATAGCAGCTTCCATGCCGGTGTAGGCGGTGTCGGTCTTGGCAGCGCCGAGGCCGAGGGCGTCTTCGACAGCCGAAAGAGCCTTGTTGTCCGAACGCATGGTGGTGGCAATCGACCAGTAGGCAGCGTTGTCCGAAGCGGTTTCGACGCGGTAGCCGGAGGACACGCGGTTCTGGGTTTCGTTCAGGCTCGAGTTGATGGAGCGCAGGGTGTCCAGAGCTGCAATTGCAGCGGTGTTCGTCATCAAGCTTGTCATTTAATATAGCCCCTTTTTGGCAGGAAAATCACTAGGAGGCATGCCGGGTTCGCGACCGGCAACGGAATTCAGCGTCATGCAAGCCCGTGTCCATCAAGTCTTCGGTCGGGCAACCGTTTCAATGGTCACAGAAAACACTATTAAGGTTAATGAATGCTAAACGGCGGAGAAAACTCATTAATTAGGCGAGGGAAACGGAAAGCGCCGCGGTCTGGAAGACCGCGGCGCCGGGTTTGCAACTGGAGGAGAAGGCCTGAACCCGCTCCTGATCTCACGCTTAACGGAAGAGCGAGAGGATGTTTTCCGAGTTGGAGTTGGCGATCGACAGAGACTGGATGCCGAGCTGCTGCTGCGTCTGCAGAGCCTTGAGGCGGGTCGATTCCTCATTCATGTCGGCATCGACCAGACGGCCCACGCCGGTGTCGATCACGTCACGAAGGTCGGCGACGAAATCGGTCTGCATTTCCAGGCGGCTGTTGGTGGCGCCAAGCGTTGCAGCAGCGTCGGTCATGTCGGTCAGCATGGCGTCGACAGCCGAGATCATGCCTTCGATCTGGTCGTCGGTGGTGGCCGAGGACAGTTCGACGACCGAACCGGACGTGCCGGTGCCGCCGGCGTCGACCAGGAAGTAGGTCATCGTGGTGCCGGAAGCGGTACCGTCGTCGACGGCAACCGAGTAGTCCTTCGTCAGCAGGCCGCGGGTCGCGGTGTTGGTGTCGATGAGGACCGAGGTGGCAGCGTCGAAGGACAGCAGTTCGACCGAGACCGTGCCGTCAGCGGCGCGAACGAACGAGCCGACCATTTCCTTGGTGCCGACAGCGGTCGTCGATTCGTTGTAGAGCCAATTTTCGCCCGAGAACGAAGCCGATTCGGAGATCGACTGGAGCTGCGACTTGAGTTCGGTCAGTTCCTTGTTGATCTTTTCCTTGTCAACGCCCGGTTCGCGAGCGGCGACCAGCTTGGCCTTGATTTCGGTGACGACTTCAATGGCGGCTTCCATGCCGGTGTAGGCGGTGTCGGTCTTGGCGGCGCCGAGGCCGAGGGCGTCTTCGACAGCCGAGAGAGCCTTGTTGTCCGAACGCATGGTGGTGGCGATCGACCAGTAAGCAGCGTTGTCCGAAGCCGATTCGACGCGGTAGCCGGAGGAGACGCGGTTCTGGGTTTCGTTGAGGCCGGCGTTGATCGAACGCAGGGTGTCAAGTGCTGCAATTGCAGCGGTGTTCGTCATGATACTCGTCATAGATACTGCCCCTTGTGAACAGGATATGGGAAAGGGACATTCCGGGTCTAACTACCGGCAACGACAGCCTGCGTCATGCAATTAACCTTTGTTTACAGTTGGTTAATCCGTCGTTTTAATGATCCTATTGAACCCGATTAAGGTTAATAGGTTCTGAAGCGTTCGACGGAATTTGAAAATATCTGTTCAACTGCCCAAAAAGGCATCGGGCCGTGCACCTCGCGGTGCACGGCCCGATCAATTTACGGACGAAGAAAGCCCTGGTTTGCCGGGCTTACTTAAACAGCGAGAGCACGTTCTCGGAGTTGGTGTTGGCGATCGACAGCGCCTGGATACCGAGCTGCTGCTGCGTCTGCAGGGCCTTGAGGCGGGTCGATTCCTCGTTCATGTCGGCTTCGACCAGACGGCCGACGCCGGTGTCGATCACGTCCATCAGGTCGGCGACGAAGTCGGCCTGCATCTCGACGCGCATGTTGATCGCGCCCAGGGTGGCGGCGGCATCGGTAATGTCCATGAGCATGGCTTCGACTGCGCTGATCATGCCTTCGACCTCGTCATCCGTGGTTGCGCTCGAAAGTTCCACGACGGAACCGGAGGTGCCGGTGCCGCCGGCAGCGATGAGGTAATAGGTCATCGTCGTGCCGGAAGCCGTGCCGTCGTCGACGGCGACGGAATAGTCCTTGGTCAGAAGGCCGCGGGTCGCATCGGTGGTATCGATCAGGACCGAATCGGCGGTGTCGAAGGTCAGGGTTTCCACGGAGACCGTGCCATTGGCGGAGCGGACGAAGGAGCCGGACATTTCCTTGGTGCCGACGGCGCCGGCCGTCGCATTGTAGAGCCAGTTCTCGCCGGAGAAGGATGCGGATTCGGAGATGGAGGACAACTGCGCCTTGAGTTCGGTCAGTTCCTTGTTGATCTTTTCCTTGTCGACGCCCGGCTCGCGCGCCGCCACGAGCTTGGCCTTGATCTCGGTGACCACCTCGACGGCCGCCTCGAGACCGGTATAGGCCGTGTCGGTCTTGGCCGCGCCGAAGCCCAATGCGTCTTCCACGGCGGCGAGCGCCATGTTGTCGGAGCGCATCGTGGTCGCGATCGACCAGTAGGCGGCGTTGTCGGAAGCGGTCTCGACCTTGTAGCCGGAGGAAACGCGCTTTTGCGTCTCGTTCATGGAGGAGGTGATCGAGCGAAGCGTGTCGAGTGCCGCGATAGCTGCGGTGTTGGTCATCAAGCTGGTCATTGAATGCCCCTTAGGTTCCAGGATGGAGGGACATGCCGGTCAATGCTTCCGGCCGCGGTGGGGCGACTTCATGCCAATTAATTCGTGTCTGAGTCAGAAATTAATCCACCGTTAATGACTGCACTTGACCCCATCAGAGTTAACAAAACCTAAATGCAGCGCATAATTTTTATCAGTCCGTTAACAAAGGTATCCAGCCGTTAACGAAAGAAGGGCCGCGCCATGGCTGGCGCGACCCCTCCGTATCCCGCCCGACCCGAGAGGGCCGGTGCCGTTGGTCCGATTAACGGAACAGCGACAGGATGTTTTCCGAGTTGGAGTTGGCGATCGACAGCGCCTGGATGCCGAGCTGCTGCTGCGTCTGCAGAGCCTTGAGGCGGGTCGATTCCTCGTTCATGTCGGCGTCGACGAGACGGCCTACGCCGGTGTCGATCACGTCCATGAGGTCGGCAACGAACTCGTCCTGCATTTCCAGGCGGCTGTTGGTGGCGCCGAGCGTTGCTGCAACGTCGGTCATGTCCGACAGCATGGCGTCAACAGCCGAGATCATGCCTTCGATCTGGTCGTCGGTGGTGGCCGAGGACAGTTCGACGACCGAACCGGACGTGCCGGTGCCGCCGGCGTCGACCAGGAAGTAGGTCAGGGTCGTGCCGGAAGCGGTACCGTCGTCGACGGCAACCGAGTAGTCCTTCGTCAGCAGGCCGCGGGTTGCGGTGTTGGTGTCGATCAGGACGGAATCGGCAGCGTTGAAGGACAGCGTCTGCAGCGAAACGGAACCGTCAGCGCCACGAACGAACGAGCCGACCATTTCCTTGGTGCCGACAGCGGTCGTCGATTCGTTGTAGAGCCAGTTTTCGCCCGAGAACGAAGCCGACTCGGAGATCGAGGACAGCTGCGACTTGAGTTCGGTCAGTTCCTTGTTGATCTTGTCCTTGTCAACGCCCGGTTCGCGAGCGGCAACCAGCTTGGCCTTGATCTCGGTGACGACTTCGATCGCGGCTTCCATGCCGGTGTAGGCGGTGTCGGTCTTGGCAGCGCCGAGGCCGAGGGCGTCGGAGACAGCCGAGAGAGCCTTGTTGTCCGAACGCATGGTGGTGGCGATCGACCAGTAAGCAGCGTTGTCGGAAGCCGACTCGACGCGATAACCGGAAGAAATACGGTTCTGGGTCTCGTTCAGGCCCTTGTTGATCGAGCGGAGCGTGTCGAGCGCTGCGATAGCAGCGTTGTTGGTCATGATGCTAGTCATTGGTGTGTCCCCTTGGAAACAAAATACGAGAGAGGGACATGCCGGGTTCTAGATCCGGCAGAGGGGGTCGACGTCATGTCAATTAATTGGTCTGTGAATTAATCCGCCTCTGAGCCCTAGAAGACAGCACGGACTTTAACGTCGGCTGAAGCCAACTGGTTAAAAAATCGTTTTCAGCCGCATTTCCGTGAAAAAAATGCGAACTATTTTCAATCTATTGAAATATATGGGTTTTATCTGAATCTTAGGAGGATTGTCCGCGCCGGATGGTTAATTCCGCCATCCCGAAACGGGACGCACCATGGGCGCAAACGCTCACCGGGGCATGCGCCGCAGATCAGGAAAAGGAGCGCACCAGGCTGCCGACGAGCAGGTTCCAGCCGTCGATCAGGACGAAGAACAGGATCTTGAACGGCAGCGAGATCGAGGTCGGCGGCAGCATCATCATGCCCATGGCCATGGTGATCGTCGCGACGATCATGTCGATGACCAGGAAGGGCAGAACGATCAGGAAGCCGATCTCGAAGCCGCGGCGGATCTCCGAGAGCATGAAGGCCGGGACGAGCACGCGGTAGTCGACCTTGTCGCCGACCACGGGCGTCTGGCCGCGCTCGTTGGCGATGTCGACGAAGAGCTTCAGGTCCTTGTCGCGGGTATTGGCCGTCATGAAGGTACGGAAGGGCTCGGCGATGGCCGGGACCGCCTGGGCCTCGGTCATGCGGTTCTCCAGCAGCGGCTGCACGCCCTCGGTCCAGGCACGGTCCATGGTCGGCGACATGACGTAGAAGGTCATGAACAGCGCCAGGCTCGTCAGGATCATGTTGGACGGCGTCGAGGACAGGCCCATGCCGGATCGCAGGATGGAAAAGGCGATCACGAAGCGGGGAAAGCTCGTGACCATGATCAGGATGCCCGGCGCGACGGACAGGACCGTCAGCAGGCCGAAAGTTCTGATGATCCAGGCAGCGACCGAGCCGTCGATCGGCGTGTTGAAGAGGTCCGTGGGCAATTGCTGCGCCGCGGCCATTTCCGGCACCATCATCATGACGGCGGCAAGAAGGAGGAACCGAATCATTCGATTACAAAAGTCCTGAACATCACCTTCGATACGCGCCCTTCGGAGCGAAGGTCAACACGCTCCTGGATGTCATCCTTGAGATACTGGAAGCCGCGCGGCCCCTCGATCTGCTGCAGCGAGACGGTGCGCAGATAGGCCAGGATATCCTGGTGGATGTCCTCGGCGATCTTCACGTCCGTCGCGCCGTTGAACATCAGCGCCACTTCGAGGCGTATCCAGTTCTCGGAGGTATAGGCGAGATTGGTGGTGATCGGCTCGAGCTGGACGATGCCGTTGGCCTCGGTCGCGACGTGGGGAAGCCCCTCCTCCGCCTTGCCCTCGCCGTGGCCGCCGGCCTTGGCCGCCTTCTCCGCCTCGGCAGCCTTGTTGGCGTCCTCGACGGCCTTGATCTTCGGCGCGAGCATGAAGCCGATGACCCAGCCCCCTCCCCCGCCGACCAGAGTCAGCACGGCGATCGCCGCGATGAGCATCACGGTTGCCGATTTCTTCTTCTTCTCTGTGCCTTCGGCCTGTTCCATCTGCCCTGCCGTTCCTTCCAGCTTGCCGGTTTGCGCGCGTCAGATCGGCGAGAACAGGTCGACGACCTGCTGGCCGACCGGAGGCTGCTGGACTTCCGTCAGGCGGCCGCGGCCGCCATAGGAGATGCGTGCTTCGGCGATCCGCTCGTAGGAGATCGTGTTGTCGGCGTCGACGTCCTGCGGACGAACGATACCGGCGACGTTGAGGATGCGGATCTCGTGGTTGACGCGCACTTCCTGCGAACCGCTGATCAGGAGATTGCCGTTCTCGAGGATGCCGGTGACGACGGCCGCGACCAGCAGCGTCAGCTTTTCCGAACGTTCGGTCGAGCCCTTGCCCTGCGTGCTGGTGTCGGAGCCCGAACCGAGCTCGCCGGTCGTCTCCGGCGGCTTGTAACCGAAGAAATCCGCGCTCGTCGACCAGTTCATGCCGCTCTTGTTGGTGCGGCTGCGGTCGGTCTCGTTGTTGAACGACGCCTTGTCGTTGATCTGGATGTTGACCGTCAGGATGTCGCCCACGTTCAGCGCGCGGGCGTCCTTGAACAGCGCCGACTGGCTGTCGCTCCACAGCGAATAGCCGCTTGCCATGGCGCGCGGCTGCTTCGGATAGAGCGCCATCTGCGGCGTCTGGCTGTAACGCAGGCCGCTGCCGATCGGGCTCATCGACGGCGCGTTGCCGATTTCCTTCAGGGTCTGGCTCTGGCATCCGGCGAGAAAGAGGACGGCCAGGATTGCCGGGGAACGCTTGATCATGACGGGTCCTTCGAAGTATTCGGATCGGCGGCACTCGACATGATGGCCGCGACCATGGCCGCCTTTTGGGCTTCCATTTCGCTGAGGATGAGGCTCGACTGGCGGGCCGGGAGTTTCATGATGACGGCGGCGGCGAGGATCGGATCGATCTCCTCGAGCTGCGGTGCCGCCGCATCAGGCTTCATCTTCTTGTAGATCTCGACGAGATTGCCTTCCGCCTGCTTCATGAACGCGTTGCGGCGGGTCAGCCAGTCCTCGTATTCGGCGCGGCGCTGCTCGAGCACGGCGATGCGCTTGTCGACGTCGGCCTGGAGCTTTTCCAGTTCCTGCTTCTGCAGCAGGTAGCGCTGGTCGCGCGCCGGGTCGGCGATGCTGGTGCAGAACTGCTGGATCTCGGCCTGCGATGCCGTATCGGGCGCGGGTTTCTGCTCCTGGGCGCTGCCGGACGCGAGCGGCAGAAGCGCCATGCCGGCGACCAACAGGAGGTTGCGCGGGCGGAGGGAGGAAATGGTCGAGGTCATGGACGTCATTGCAGGACAAGCTCCGCTTGCAGCGCGCCGGCCGACTTGATGCCCTGCAGGATGGCGATGATGCCGTCCGGCTTCACGCCGATATTGTTGAGGCCGCTGACGAGGGTGCGCAGATCCGGCCCGTCGACGATGGCGACATTGCCGCCCTCCTTCTGGGCCAGGATATCGGTCTGGTCCTGCACCGCGGTCTGGCCGCGGGAGAAGGGCTCCGGCTGAATGATCTGCGGCGTCTCGGTAACCTGGACGGTCAGCGTTCCGTAGCTGACGGCGACCTTCGAGACGCGGACTTCGGCGCCGATGACGATCGTGCCGGTGCGCTCGTTGATCACTACCTTGGCCGGCGAGTCGGTCTCGACCAGCAGGTTTTCGATGTCGGCCATCAGGCGGGCGAGATCGGCGGTGCGCGGCTTCTGCACGATCACTTCCTGGCTGTCGCGCGCCTCGGCGATCGGCGCGCCGAAGGCGGCGCGGGCAAAGGCGTTGACGGTGTCGGCGATGCGGATCGCGGTCGTGAAGTCGGGGTTGCGCAGCTGCAGCACCAGATTGACCGAATCCTTGAACTTCGACGGCAGCTCACGCTCGATGATCGCGCCGTTCGGCACGCGGCCGGAGGTCGTGATGCCTTCCTGCAGATTGGCAGCCGCCCCTTGGGCATTGAAGCCCGAGACGATGACCGAGCCCTGCGCCACGGCATAAATCTGGCCGTCGGCGCCGGTGAGCGAGGTCATGACCAGCGTACCGCCACGCAGCGAAGTGGCGTCACCCAGCGAGCTCACCGTCGCATCGATGCGGCTGCCGGGGCTGGAAAAGGGTGGCAGCGTCGCGGTCACCATGACGGCGGCGACGTTCTTGGCATTGGACTGGCCGCCCTGCGTCGAGATGCCGAGATTTTGCAGCATGGCGCGCATTGACTGGTCGGTGAAGGGCGAGGAGCGCAGGCTGTCGCCCGAGCCCTGCAGGCCGACGATCAGGCCATAGCCGATCAGCTGGTTGTCGCGTCCCGACTGCAGCGAGGCGATGTCCTTGATGCGCGAGCCTGCGGCTTCTGCCCCGATGCCGGGCCAGAGCACCGCCGCGAGCACGACGAGTGCGATCCTGGACAAGCGGAAAGTCTTCATTTCGCCATCACCTGTACTGTTCCGTCCGCCAGCACCGTGCCGGTGACGATGACGCCGGAATCGAGATTTCGGACCTTGATGACGTCGCCCACCGACGCGTCGGAGAGCGGCGTGCCGGAGGCGGAGATCGTCATGCTGCCGAGCGTGAAGGTCAGCCGGATATTGGCGCCGCGGTTGATCGCATAGGGCGGTCTCAGGCTGGCGACGGGAATGGTCCGTCCCGGCAACAGCGTGCGCTTGGAGATCATGCCCTCGACCTCGGAGATCGACTGCGCGTAACCGCCGGCGATGTTCGGATTGGTGACAGCGACTTCCTCGAGCTGCGACGCAGTCAAGGTTTCGCCGGGATAGACGGTCTGGGTCGGCACCACCGCGAAGGCCTGCGCGTACGCGGCTTGCGGTGCTGCCCACAGGGAAGCGGCGACGGTCGATGCGACCGCCGCGCTGGCCAGGTATCTCGTGATCCGGCGAAACGTCATGTTTGCCTGCCTCCGTGTTTACTTCAGATTTTTGCTGACGATCTGAGCCATCTCGTCGGCGGTCTGGATGACCTTGGAGTTCATTTCATAGGCGCGCTGGGCGGAGATCATGTCGGTGATCTCCTTGACGGAATCGACGTTCGACGATTCCAGGTAGCCCTGCTTGATGTAGGCGAAACCCGGATCTTCCGGGGCTGCGACGATGGCTTCGCCGGAAGCTGCGGTCTGCGCGAACAGGTTGTCGCCGAGCGGCTTCAGGCCTGCCTCGTTGGCAAAGTTGGCGATCGTCAGCTGGCCGAGATCGGTGAAGTCGGCGCTGTTGCCGATACGGGCCGAAACCTGGCCGGTCCGCGAGACGACGACTTCGCTGGCGTCCTGCGGCACGGTGATGCCGGGAACGACGGAATAACCATCGATCGTGACCAGCTGGCCGTCGGCATTGGTGTTGAAGGCGCCCGAGCGGCTGTAGAGCGTCGTGCCGTCCGGGGACTCGATCTGGAACCAGCCGCGACCGACGAGCGCCATGTCGAGTTCGTTCGAGGTCTGAGCGAGTTCGCCCTGCGTGTGGATGTTGCGCACCGCGGCAGTCTGCACGCCGAGACCGATATTGGCGCCTTCCGGCACGATGGCCTGGTTGGCGCGGTTCGGCACGCCCTGGGCCCGCTCTGTCTGGTAGAGCAGATCAGCGAACTCGGCCCGGGCACGCTTGTAGCCGGTCGTGTTGATGTTGGCGATGTTGTTCGCAATGACCTCGAGATTGGTCTGCTGGGCATCCATGCCCGTGGCTGCGATGGCGAGCGCTCTCATGTGTTCGTCCTCAAATTCGCTAAATCTGCATTTTCGTTATGTCGAGGTAGGCCGAAACGATCTTGTCGCGCAGGGCGATCGCCGTCTGCAGGGACTGTTCCGCGGCCAGCACGGCATCCACGACTTCGCGGGTGTCGGCCTTGCCGGTCAGACCCTCGAAGGAGGTGACTTCCGCCTGCTTGATGTTGTGCATCGCCGAGGTCGCCATGTCGCCGAGCACGCTGGCGAAGCTGACGCCGGTCATGCTGCCGGGCGTTGCGCCGACGGTGGTGGTGGTCGAGGAGACGGCGTCGGTGGCAATGCTGTCGAGGCCCGTGACCTTGGAGAGCGAGCCGACGTTCTGGATTTGATCGATCATTGCGAGGCCTTCAGAAGTGAAATGGTCTGGGACAGCAGCTCACGGGTCTGCTTGATGGTCTGGAGATTGGCTTCGTAGGTGCGGTTCGCTTCCCGCATGTCGCCCATCTCGATCAGGATGTTGACGTTGGGCATCTTGACCACACCGTTTTCGTCGGCGGCCGGATGGCCCGGCTCGTATTCCTCGATGTAGTCGGAATCATCGACGCCGATCGTCTTGACCTTCACCACGTCGGTGCCGCTTGCGCGGTCGAGTTCGGTGCCGAAGGTCACCGTCTTGCGGCGATAGGGATCTGCACCAGGCGTGTCGCCGGTCGAGCGGGCATTGGCGATGTTTTCGGAAACGATGCGCAGGCGGGTGGACTGGACTTCCAGTCCGCTGCCGGCGATCTTGAGGGCTGCACTCAGAGGGTCTGTCATTTTATCTCTTCACCGTCATCAGCATCATGCGATGGAAGGAAGCGACGAGGTTCGTATTGAGCTCGTGCTGCCGCTTGATCTCGCCGGTCTTGGTGAGCTCCTCGGCGATGGAGACCGAATTGCCGGACTCCTGCATGCCGATCTCGTCGTTGAGCTCCGATTCCTTGACCTCGATATTTTCGTCGCTGAGATCGCTCAGCGCCATGTGATTGGGATTGGTCCGCGCCATCTGCACGGTCGACGTAGTGTCGAGAACCGCGCTGAAGGGGGTGATGTCCTTGGCCAGGTATTTCGGGGTGTTGGCGTTGGCAATATTGCTCGCCACAACCTCCTGACGTACAGATAGCCAGTCGGCCTGCCTGGCTGCCAGTTCGAAAAGCTGGATGGGTTGCATGGACTTTTCTCCGCCATTTTCTGTCCCGAACCTAGAGCGGTAAACTTGCGTGGGACTTACGGAGGAGACGATCGGGGATTTCCGGCCACGGGCCGACGAGGAGGCATGCGGAATCCATGTCGTTCACGAACCGAAAAGAGGCCGGCGAGCAGCTCGCCAACGCGCTGGAGCGCTTCCGCAAGACGGACGCCGTGGTCATCGCCCTGCCCAGGGGCGGCGTGGAGGTGGCCTTGCCGATCTGTCGGCGCCTCAGGGCGCCGATGACCCTGCTCCTGGTGCGCAAGCTCGGCCTACCGGCGCAGCCGGAGCTCGCCATGGGGGCGATCGTCGACGGGGAGACGCCGGTGACCGTCCGCAACGAGGACGTCATCGGCTTTTCGGGCGTCGACCAGGCGGATTTCGACGCGGTCGCGGCGCGGGAACTGGCGGAGATCCACCGGCGCAACAGGCTCTACTTCAGCGGCCGGGATCCGGTCGCCATCGAAGGCCGCGTGGCGATCGTCGTCGATGACGGCATTGCCACGGGAGCAACCGTCAGGGCAGCCATCAAGGGCCTGAAGGCAAGCAAGCCGGCGAAGATCGTGCTTGCGGTTCCGGTCGCTTCCGAAGAGGCGCTGGACTCGTTGAGGGAGGACGTCGACGAGGTCGTCGTGCTCGAGGGCCTCAGTTCCCTCGGCGCGATCGGGTTCAGCTACCGCGATTTTCCGCAGCTCACCGACGCCGATGTGATCGCGGCGCTCAACGAGGCGGAAACGGCACGGAAGAGAGCCTGACCGGCGAATGTTCGCCGGGCCTTCGGATCAGTCGTTCTGGTAGACTTCGCCGGTCGAGGTGACGATCACCCATTTGCCGTCGCGCTGTTCGAGCGTCGCCACCCGGCTGTTGTCCGGCAGGATCGAACCGACGCGCACCATGTACATGCCCGAATTGTCCTCGATCAGCGCGCGACCATTGGCGACGTGCAGCAGGCGGAAGCCGCTGCGGCCCGGGAAAGGCTGGGCTTCCGGCATTTCGTCGCCGGCGAGCTTTTCCGCGCCGAGCTTCGAGACCGTTGCCGTCACCAGCGGATCGACCGCCGTCCCGGTCGACTCGCCGCCGCCTTCGTCGTCCTTGTCGACCATCGCCAGCGGCGAGACGCTGAAGACGTTGCGGCCGGGGCCCTCGGGCAGGTCACGGGTATGCTTCCAGTCGGCCACCTGGATGCCGAATTTCTCCTCGTTGAAGAAGACGTACCAGGGGAAGAAGGCAGCCGCGCAGGCCAGCGCCACGCCGGTCATGCCGAGCACGCGGTCGGTCGTGGATATCCGGTTGCGTGCCGAAGGCTTCGGCGGCGCTACAGGTTCGTCGGCGTCGAAATCGGTCACGGTCACCCTCTCGTTCTTGCAGCCGCGGCGGGCTGGTTGCCGCCCTGGGCGGCCTTCAGCGCATTCGCCAGATCGGCATAGGCATCGGCGGCCGGCCTTTCGCCGGGCGTCTGTTTCAGGACTTCATAGATCACCGGCACCTGCTTGATCGCCATGTCGAGATCGGCGTCGCTGCCGGGCCGATAGCCGCCGATGAGGCGCAGGTCGCGGGTCTCCTCGAAGCGATGGATCAGCGCCTTCAGCCGGGAGACGAGCTTTTCCTGCTCGCCCGTCCAGGCCTTGCGCGCCAGTCGCGAGATCGAGGTGAGCGGATTGATCGGCGGATAGCGGCCTTCGTCGGCCAGGCTGCGGTCGAGCACGATATGCCCGTCGAGAATGCCGCGGGTGGAGTCGGCGATCGGATCGTTGTGATTGTCGCCGTCGACCAGGATGGAGATGATCGCGGTGATCGTGCCGGTGCCCTCCTCGCCGGGGCCGGCGCGCTCAAGCAGGCGCGGCAGCTCGGTGAAGACGGAGGCCGGGTAGCCGCGCGCGATCGGCGGTTCGCCAGCGGCGGTGGCCACCTCGCGAATGGCATGGGCGAAGCGGGTGACACTGTCGACGATGAACAGCACGTTCTCGCCCTGGTCGCGGAAATGTTCGGCAATGGTGATCGCGGTCAGCGGCGCCATCTTGCGCAGCATCGGGCTTTCGTCGCTGGTGGCGACGACGGCCACGGACTTCGCCATGTTGGGCCCGAGCGTATCCTCGATGAATTCGCGCACTTCGCGGCCACGTTCGCCGACCAGCGAGATCACCACCTTGTCGAAGGCATCGGCGCGCGCCAGCATCGACAGAAGCGTGGACTTGCCGACGCCGGAGCCGGCGAAGATGCCGAGACGCTGGCCAAGGCAGAGCGGCGAAAAGAGATCGATCGCCCGGACGCCGGTGCGAAAACCCTTCTCGACGCGGCTGCGGGTCATGGACGGCGGAGCGCTGTTCGAGATCGCGCGGCGGACGGAGCCCGGCGAAAGCGGCGCGCCGCCGTCGATCGGATCGCCGAGCGCGTTGATGGTGCGGCCGCACCAGCTGTCGTCGGGCGCGATGCGGAAGGCGCCCTTGCGGATCACCACGTCATGGATGCCGATCGGCTCGCCCGGCTCGATCGGACAGACATAGGCGAGGTCCGGCTCGACGCGGATGACTTCGCCCAGATGGATGCCGGTCCGGCTGCGATGGGCGACGAACTCGCCGAGCCGCAGGTGCCGCGACAAGCCCGAGACCGTGTAGTGGCCGGCGGCGATCGTGCGGACGTGCCCGCCATGGGTGACGGAGTATTCCGGATTGGCATAACGGGCTGCGAGCCCGGCCATCTGGGTGAGTTTTGGGGACAGCTCGGGCATCGACATCTCTTCCGCCAGAATTTGAAGACTTCAGGTTCAGCTCGAGCCGCCGAGAACCTTGATGGCGTTGCTGAGCGAGGACTCGCTGTCGCGCATCAGCGAGCTGATGCTTTCGAAGGCGCGATTGACCTGGATGAGCTGGGTCATTTCGCCGATGCCGTTGACATTGGAATTCTCGAGATAGCCCTGCATGATGGACACTTCCGGATTGTCCACGACCGGCTGCGGCTGGTCCACCATCGAGACGCCGCTGTTTTCGTAGCGGACGAAGCCCTTGGAGATGTCGGCGGTGAAGAGACCGATGGTCGCGACCTGGCGGTCGTCCTGGATGACCTTGCCGTCGGCGCCGACCGTCGGCGGGCCGCCTGCGCGGTTGAGCTGGATCGGCGCGCCGCCGGCGTCGAGCACCGGATAGCCGCGCACCGAGACCAGTTCGCCGGTTTCCTTCATGGTGAAGCGGCCATCGCGCGTCAGCACCTGGCCGACCGGCGTATCGATGGCGAACCAGGCATCGCCCTTCACGGCGAAGTCAAGCGTATTGCCGGTATGGGCCAGTTCGCCGTTCTTGGTCGACAGGTAGTCGTTACCCTGGTTGACGAAGGCGATCTTGGCGTTGATGTCGTTCTGCGTCTTGCTCAGCACCTCGTCGAACTTGACTTCGGTGGAGCGGAAACCAACCGTATTGAGGTTGGCCATGTTGTCGGCGATCGTCGTCAGACGGCGTTCGAGCGCCATCTGCGACGAAAGGGATACGTATAATCCGGATTGCACTTAGCTGCCTCCGAGCTTCAGGGAATTGATGGATATGAGAAGGTCCGGCGAAATGCCGTAACCGGACGAGGAACCGAAGACCGCCAGCGGATCGTAGTTTTCCGAAGGGTTCTCCATTTCCCACATCGCGGTGAAGCGCTCCAGGAACTTGCCGGTCTTCTCCGGGTCCTGGAAATCCTCGATGTCGAGCACGCGATCAAGAAAGTCCGACTGCTGGTCGATATCGGCAGCCGCGAATTCGATGGGCAGCTGCAGCGTGGTGCGCACCACCTGGGCGAGCGCGTCGTCCGCCAGGATATCCATGGCGGAGGTGATCTTCGAGGCGTTCCGTTCGAAGTAGAGCGCCAGGCGAACGCCGGTATTGTCATTACCGGCTTCCTGCTCCAGCGTCTCGCGCATGTAGAGGTCGACCACGCCCTGCTGGGCCTTGTCGAACGACGTCGCGGCCGAGCCGTGCGCTTCGAAGTTGAGCGTCGTGGCGAGGTTGGCGTAGCGGCTGTCGGTCAGCTGGTTGGCGAAGGCATCGTCCTTGGTGACGCCTTCGGTCAGAACCTTGCGGATGAAAGCCTTGGCATAGGCCATGTCTTCCAGGCCGTGCGCCTTGAGCGCGTAATTATAGAGACGCGTATCGGCCATGAATTCGTCGACGGACTTGATGTTGCCGATGTTCGACAAATAGTATTCGGTCTCGCGCGCCACGTCCGGTGCCTGGGCGACGCGCTCGATCGATTTGTCGATATTCTGCGTAATCTGCTGGTAGCTCGTATAAGTCGTCGTCACGGTCGTTGCGCCTTTCGATATGGACAATCGGAAAATGCGTCCGTTATCCCTCTTCTTGGGGCAAAAGGCTTGCGCGAAGCTGTCTGTAGGTTCACAAACCGTCAACGCCCGGGGTTCAGCCTCACGCAAGGCAGGGCCCGTATCGCTTGAGCTGAAAAGCAACGTTCAGATGCGGGCACGAAATGAATATCATTATTGGATTTGTCATAACCGTCGGCTGCGTCCTCGGGGGCTTCATGGCCATGGGCGGCCATGTCGACGTTCTCGTGCAGCCGTTCGAGCTGATGATCATCGGCGGCGCCGGTGTCGGCGGCTTCATCATGGCCAACCCGATGAAGGTGGTCAAAGACTCCGGCAAGGCGCTGGGCGAGGCCTTCAAGCATTCGGTTCCCAAGGAACGCGCCTATCTCGACGTGCTCGGCGTGCTCTATTCGCTGATGCGCGACCTGCGCACCAAGTCGCGCAACGAGATCGAAGCCCATATCGACAATCCGGACGAATCCTCGATCTTCCAGGCCGCCCCGACGGTCCTGAAGAACAAGGAACTGACGTCGTTCATCTGCGACTATGTCCGCCTGATCATCATCGGCAATGCCCGCAGCCATGAAATCGAGGCGCTGATGGACGAGGAAATCAACACCATCCTCTACGACAAGATGAAGCCGTACCATGCGATCACCGCCATGGGCGACAGCTTCCCGGCCATCGGTATCGTCGCGGCCGTTCTCGGCGTCATCAAGGCGATGAGCAAGATCAACGAGTCGCCCGAAGTTCTCGGCGGCCTGATCGGAGCGGCGCTGGTTGGCACCATGCTCGGCATCTTCCTGTCCTACTGCCTCTGCAACCCGCTGATCTCGCAGATCAAGGTGGTCCGCACCAAGCAGCATCGCCTCTACATCATCGTCAAGCAGACGCTGCTCGCCTACATGAACGGCTCCGTTCCGCAGGTGGCGCTCGAATACGGCCGCAAGACGATCTCGGCCTATGAACGGCCCTCGATCGACGCGGTCGAGCAGGAAATGATGAATCCGGGCGGCGAGAACAAGGCGGCATGACGATGACCGAGCTCGAAACCAAACCCGCTCCGGCCATCGACCACGCCCTCTTGGCCCGGTTGACCGGCGCGCTCGGCGACCGAGCGACGCTCGCCAAGCTCTGCTCGGAATTCGGCGATCTCTATACCGAGTTCCTGCCCGACATCTTCCACAGCGAGACCGGCCTGACGATGGAAGTCGCCTATGCCGGCCACGAGACCGGCCTGATGAGCGAGCTCATCGCGGATCTGGGCGACAACGTCGTCCTGGCCGATACGCAGTTGCGCAACTGGAGCCCGCATTTCGTCCTCGCCTGCGGCAACAGCTTCATCATCACGCTGATGGAAAACCTGCTCGGCGCGCTTCCCGAAACGATCGAGGAGCCGATCCATCGGCCGCTGTCGCGCATCGAGCTCGACCTGTCCTCGATGGTGTTCGACAAGATCGCCAATGTGCTGCGCTCCGGCGTCAACGCCGCCGGCGGCTTCGAGCCGCTGATCGACCGGCCGCACAATGCCGAAGATCGCCCGAAGCCGGAAAGCGACCACGTCGACCAGTTCGCCGCGACCATCAAGATGCGCATCGACCTTGGCACCGTGTCCTCCGAATTCTATCTGGTCGTGCCGCAGAAGGCGCTGCTGAAGACGGTCGTGACCGTTCCGAAGTCGAAGAACCAGATGTCGCGCAACAAGAAGGAATGGGCCGAGCAGATCGCCGAACAGGTGCGCCGCTCGCAAGTCACGCTGCAGGCGAAGATCCGCCTGGAGACCCTGACGCTCAACACCATTGCCCGCCTTGCCGCCGGAGACGTCATCCCGTTCCGCGACAAGGGTGACGTGACGGTCGACGTTAGCGCCAATGGCAAGGAAATGTATCGCTGCGAATTTGGCCGCGCCGGAGAGCATTATACCGTGCGGGTCAAGGACAACATCAGCAGCGAAGACGAGATATTGAAACATTTGATGGGCTAAGCCATTTCGACGCGGCCCGGCGACAGGGCAGGTTGAGGCAAGTTTCAACGGGAATAATCAATCCATGGCTACGAAGAAGACACCTATTATCGAAGACGACGCGCTGGCGATGCCCGGCAGCGACACCGATTTCGACCAGGCGATCGACGACCTGCGCGGCGTGCTGAAGAACGATGCCGAGGGAACACTGCCCGACATCGGTTCCGATTTCGGCGGCGGCCTCGGTGACGACTTCGCCATGGGCGACGGCAAGGCCGACCCGCTTTCGGCCTTCGAGAGCGATTTCGGCGGCGGCGCGCTCAATGCTCCCTCGTCGGATTTCGGCGGCGGCGACGCGTTCGGCAGCAGCTCCTTCGGCGAGACGTCGTTCGGCGACACGTCCTTCGGCGCGGCACCCAGCGCCCAGGCCGAACCGGGCAGTGCGCTCACCGCCAATCTCGACCTCATCATGGACATTCCGATCGACGTTCAGATCGTCCTCGGTTCGAGCCGCATGCAGGTCTCCGGCTTGATGAATCTCGAAGAGGGCGCCATCATCGCGCTCGACAAGAAGATCGGCGAGCCCGTCGAGATCATGGTGAACGGCCGCCGCATCGCGCGCGGCGAGATCACCGTTCTCGAGAACGACGATACACGTTTTGGCGTCAAGCTGATCGAAGTGATGGGTAGCAAGATGTCCTGACCCGCTCCCAGGGCCAGAGAGGAAAGACCATGATGGACTTTGACGATTTCGGCGGCCCAATGACGGGCAAACCTCTGTCCCAGGCAGACAAGGCAGCCGCCGTGCTGCTGGCCATGGGCAAGGGTGTGGCCGGAAAGCTGCTGAAATACTTCACCCAGGCGGAGCTGCAGACGATCATCGCCTCGGCCCAGACGCTGCGGACCATCCCGCCGGATGAGCTGCAGGGGCTCGTCAACGAATTCGAGGACCTGTTCACCGAAGGCACAGGCCTCATGGACAATGCCAAGGCCATCGAGAGCATTCTCGAGGAAGGCCTCACGCCTGAGGAAGTCGACGGCCTGCTCGGCCGCCGCACGGCCTTCCAGGCCTATGAATCGTCCATCTGGGACCGCCTGCAGGACGCCGACCCGGACTTCATCGCCAAGTTCCTCATGCGCGAACACCCGCAGACGGTCGCCTACATCCTTTCGATGCTGCCGTCGTCCTTCGGCGCCAAGGTGCTGCTCAAGCTTCCCGAGAGCCGGCGCGCCGACATCATGAACCGAACCGTCAACCTGAAGGGCGTCAGCCCCAAGGCGGCACAGATCATCGAGAACCGGGTCCACGACCTGATCGCCGAGATCGACGCCGAGCGCAATTCGACCGGTTCGGCCAAGGTCGCCGAACTCATGAACGAACTGGAAAAGCCCGACGTCGATACGCTGCTCAATTCGCTCGAATCGATCAGCAAGGAAGCCGTCAACAAGGTTCGCCCGAAGATCTTCCTGTTCGAGGACCTGCTGGCCATGCCGCAGCGCAGCCGCGTCATGCTGCTCAACGACATCTCCGGCGACATCCTCACGATGGCGCTGCGTGGCGCCAGCGCCGAGATCAAGGAATGCGTGCTCTCGGCCATCAGCCCGCGCTCGCGCCGCATGATCGAATCGGACCTGCAATCGGGAGCCACCGGCATCAATCCGCGCGAAATCGCGATTGCCCGCCGCGCGGTCGCCCAGGAGGCCATCCGCCTCGCCAATGCCGGTCAGATCCAGCTCAAGGAGACCGAAGGCGACCAGCAGGCAGCCTGAGGCCCGAGCGACTGTTGAAAACCGAAGACTTGCAGCGCCCGCCGATTGTATGCCAATCGGCGGGCGTTTAGCGTCTAGAAGCAACGGATGCAGTTCGGTGCCCGACCACGGTGAACCGACGCATATGTGAATTCGGCCGGACCAGGCCGCGGGCGGTAGAGGGCATCCGCCCTTTGTCCGCATTCCTGGCAGCGAGGGAGAAGGCGTGTCCGACGATCAGGACAAAGACAGTAAAACAGAAGACCCGACAGAGAAAAAGATGCGGGACGCGGCGGAGAAGGGGAATACCCCCATGTCCCGCGAAGTCCCGATCTTCGCCTCCGCCCTCGCCTTCTACCTGTATCTCGTCTTCTTCCTGCCGTCCGGCATGGCGCGCATGGCCGAGACCTTGCGCGACCTGTTCGAGCAACCCGACCAGTGGACCATCAATTCGGCGACCGACGTGGTGTCGCTGTTCACCCATCTCGCCTGGGAGGCAAGCGCCCTGCTGCTGCCTGCGGTCGCGCTCATCATGCTGTTCGGGGTGGGATCGAACGTGCTCCAGCATATGCCGAGCTTCGTGCTCGAGCGAATCAGGCCGCAGGCCTCGCGCGTGTCGCTCTCCAAGGGCTGGGAGCGCCTGTTCAGCGTCACCGGCCTCGTCGAATTCGGCAAGTCGCTGTTCAAGATCATCATCGTCTCGACGATCATGGTATTCGCGCTGAAGTCGGAATATTTCGGCACGCTCAACGCGATGTTCTCCGACCCGCAGGTCATCTTCGTCAAGTTCGCGACGATCATGAAGAAGATCATGATCGTCATCCTGCTGGCGACCTTCGTGCTGGCCGTCGTCGACTTCTTCTGGACGCGGCACCACTGGTACACCCAGCTGCGCATGACCAAGCAGGAAATCAAGGACGAGCACAAGCAGTCGCAGGGCGACCCGATCATCAAGGCGCGCCAGCGCTCCATCGCCCGCGACCGCGCGCGCCGCCGCATGATCAACAACGTGCCGCGCGCGACGCTGGTGATCACCAACCCGACTCACTATGCCGTGGCCCTGCGCTATGTGCGGGAGGAAAACGAAGCGCCGGTGGTCATCGCCAAGGGCCAAGACCTCGTCGCGCTGAAGATCCGCGAGCTTGCCCGCGAAAACGATATCCCCATTTTTGAGGATCCACCGCTTGCCCGCTCCATGTTTGCGCAAGTCTCGGTGGATAGTGTCATCCCGTCGATATTTTACAAAGCCGTCGCGGAACTCGTTCATCGAGTATACGCCGCGAAGGCGCAGAAGAGACGGGTGCGCTAACTGCGATGAAAAAATGCCCCTACACCACCCAGCGTGAACGCATCGTCGCCGAAGCGATCAGCCCTGTGGCCACCGAATTGCGCCTGCTCGATGCGGCGGACCTGATTTCCCTGCTGCGCTTCGAGCTCTACGGGAACATCGCGGATCTGGTCTCGTCGGCGGCCGAGCTGTATTTCCACCCGGGAACCGTCAATTTCGGCGCCGGCGGCGAATACCGTCTCGAATGGGGCGGCGTGCCGGAGGTCGTTCTCGACCTGGAAATCAAGCCGAAGGACGTGACGATCTACGCCCAGCTGAAGCTCGCCAACGAGCATGCCGGCATCGAGATCAACCACATCGCCTTCCAGCAGCCGTCGGGCGATCCCGACGAGAATACCCGCATGCTGGAACGCCGGCTGCGCGAGGCGCGCTTCGTCAAGTCGCGATCCGATTCGCTCTATTCGTGAGTTGCGCGTCAGCGCTCAGGTGATGTAGCCGAGGCGGATCGCCTTGGCGATCGCCTGGATGCGGTTGACCGAATCGAGCTTGATCGTCGCCGATCCCAGATAGGCATTGACCGTGTGCACCGACAGCTTGAGGTGATCGGCGATCTCCTCGCTGATGCGGCCGTCGCCTGCCAGCTGCAGGCAGGCGATTTCCCGCTCGCTCAGCGCTTCTGACGGCATGGCCCGTCGCTCGTCGAGCTGCAGGATCTCGGTCATCAGCTTGCAGCATCGGCCGTGCACGTCGAGGATCACCTCGCCGGGCAGGTCGACCGTGCCGGTGGTCGGGAACATCACATAGCCATTGCCGACAGCGCCGAGCCGCACCGGAAAAGCGATGCCCGAATAGGCCAGCACGCGCGCCTCCAGCTGCACGACGAAGGGCACGAAGTCGGATGCCTCGGCGAAGCTGTCGCTTTCCTTGGCGCTCCACAGGACCGGCAGCAGCGACGTCTCGATGTGGGCGAGCAGGGTCTCGCCATAGGCGGCGATGAAAGGTTCGCACCCCATGCCGTGGGCCGCCGGCCAGTTCTCGTACTCGGCCGTCAGGCGACGCTTCGACAGCATGCCGGCGCCGGTCACCCGCAGCACGGCGAAGCCACGCGCGTGAAGGGCACGCTGCAGCGACACCAGCTTGGGGAAGATGTCCGAACGGGACGTCACCTGCCGGGAGGTCGAGGCCTTCAGATCCTCCCTTACGGTTTCGAACGGCCCTTCCGGATATGCCATGCCTGCACTTCCCCTGGTTTCTTCTAGACGAGATTGTTGCGAACCGCGTAGGCGATCGCCTCGGACCGCGTCTTGGTCGCCGTCTTGCGCATGACGCTGGTGATGTAGTTGTTGATGGTGTTGCGCGAGATGCCGAGAATGGTGGCGATTTCGTCGCTGGTCTTGCCTTCGGCGATCCAGAACAGGCATTCGAGTTCGCGTTCGGTCAGCTCGAAATCGCGATCGCTCTTCTGTGCCTTGCGGGTCGACAGGCTGACGCAATAGCCGGTGAGCAGGCCGACCTCGCGCAGCAGCTCCGGCGACAGGACGAAGTTCTCCTCGAACAGCAGCATCAACGCCAGGCGCGTGCGGCCGACGCTGACCGTCAGCGAACAGTATTGCCGGCTGATGCCCGTCGGCACGGCGGCATCGTCGGGAAGCAGGCCGAACTTCGGCTGCAGCACCGACATGCACTTGTCGAGCTCCGTCGAGCGCGAATAGGTCGCCGCGATCTCGCTTTCCAGCCTTCTGACCAGATCGAAGGGCCAGTTGGACGACACGACGAAATCGAGCCCGTGCTCCTGCACCAGGTCGTAGCGGGCCAGCAGGAAATGGGAGGCGCCGACATATTCGCTGAGGACGGCGAGGCTGGCGCTCATGTGGCCGGCCTGCGAAGCGGTGGCGGGCTTGCGGGTCAGCTGATCGCGCGACGAAAGCCCAGGAAGGGCATCGGCCGCCACCGCAGGCGCCTTTCTGCTCCCGATCTTATCCCCGGATAGCACCACGTCCATTCTGTTGCCCCCTCAAGGACGAAACGTTCGATCGCGTGGTCCGCGACAAACACCCGGAATACCGCCGTCCCCGAATGCCGCTTCGCTCGTTCTTGTCAGCTAACGAATCACAGTCATAGTAGAAGATAAAGAGCCAAAGATCACAGCCTCGAATCGTTGCACCCCAAACTTGGTCATTTCGGCGGTCTTGTGGCGAAGCGCAGCAAACGAGCTGTGAGGTGTGTCGCGAGTGGCTCACCGAACGCAGCTTTCCATCGACCGCACGGGCGCCGTTCGACGCGCAAAACAAAACCGCGCCGGGCGAGCCGACGCGGTCTTTTCATCTCTGCGATCCGTCTCAGGCCGCCTTGTCGATAGCCCACTTGCGGAGGATCTTGGCGGCGCGCTCTTCCGAGATTTCCACCATCCGCGACAGCCGGCGTTCCGGCCCTTCCTTGACCCGGCGGTTGAAGCCGCCATTGGCGTCGTCGTCCATGGTCAGGAGGTCGTCGGTGCTGTCGAAGCCGAAGTCGGCGCCGAAGCCCTCCATCAGCGAGCTGCCGCTCGATGCGCCGCCCAGGGCCGGCGAGAAGTCCGGCAGTTCCAGGCCGGCCGCCTCTTCGGCACCGCCGGCGATCGCCGTGGCCGAGCCGCCGCCTGCAGCGCGGACCATCGGACGGATACCCATCCAGACGATCAGGAAGGAGACGGCGACGAAGGCGAGCGAGTTGATGATGCCGCCGAGGTTGCGGTTCAGCGTTTCCATCAAGCTGGGCCCGGAAGCCGATTCCTGCAGCAGCTGGTTTTCCAGGAAGTCCATGGCCGTCAGGGTGACTAGGTCGCCACGCGCGGTGTCGAGGCCGGCGGCGGTCGAGACGATCTTCTGCATCTCGGCCAGATAGGCGTCGATCTTGGCCTGGTCGGCCGGCTCGCCGACCATGGTGGCGATGCGGCCCTTGTTGACGACGACGGCAACCGAGATCTTCTCGACGGTGTAGCTGTTCTTCACAGTCGCGACCGTCTTGCTGTTGATCTCGTAGTTGGTCTGCTCTTCCTTCTTGTCCTGCTCGTCGGAAGACTGCGGACCACCGGTCGCGCCCTGAACGTCACCCTGGGGGATGTTCTGTTCGACGGTCGCGGCCGAATCGGCCTGCTTGCTCTGGGACTTCTGGTTTTCCTTGGTGACGCGGACCGAGCGCTCGACGCGCGATTCCGGATCGTAGATGGTTTCCTGGATCTGCTGCGTGTCGGTGTTCAGCTGGGCGGTGACCGACGAGCGGAAATTGTCCATGCCGAGGAAGGGCGCGAGCGCCTTGTCGATGTTCGATTCGATTTCCTGCTGCACCGACTGCACCACGCCGAGCGAACGGTTGGCGGCGCCGCCGCTTTCGTCGCCCGAGGCGAGAAGCTGGCCGGTGGAATCGAGAATCGTCACGTCCTCGACGTCCAGACCCGGGACGGAGGAGGCGACCAGGTGGCGGATCGACGCGGCGGCCTTGCGGCCGGTTTCGGTCGAGGCGCGCACCATGACGGAGGCGGTCGGCTTCTGGTCTCCGCGGCGGAAGTTGCCGACATCGGGCATGACGATGTGAACGCGGGCCGCGGCGATGCCGCTGATCTGCTGGATGGTGCGGGCCACTTCGCCTTCAAGCGCGCGGACCCGGGTGACTTCCTGCATGAACGAGGTGAGGCCGAGCGAACCGACATTGTCGAACAGCTCGTAACCGGCATTGGCACTGTTCGGCAGGCCGCGCTCGGCGAGCAGCAGGCGGGCCTTGCCGGTCATGCCGACGGGCACCTGGACGCTCTTGCCGTCGGTGCCGACCTCGAAATCGATGCCGGCTTCGGCAAGGGCGATGCTGACCTGATTGAGATCGGTCGTCTCAAGACCGACATAAAGGGTTTCGTAGGCGGGCTTGTTGACGAAAATCGCTGCGGCGATGACGAGCGCGAAAGAAACGACGGCGACACCGGCCATTGCCAGGAGCCGGGTCTGGCCCAGCGACGCCAAGTTCTTAAAGACTTGAAGTAATTGATTTAACAGATTCATTCTGTCTCGCACCATCAACAAGAAGGGTCTTGGGGCATTTGCCCTTGGCGAGACATTAGAAATCGAAACTTGTGCGAACGTTTCGTAGCGGGCGAAATGCCGAAGTCATTGCGGCAAATCGTCCCAAATACGCGGATGGTCCTGGTCGGGCGCCGGCGCCCGGCGGTCAGAAGAAGTCGAAGTCGCCCGCCGCCTTGCTGAGCGGCTGGGAATGGCCGTGGCGCAGCCCGGCGCCGAGCGCCTTCTGCATTTCGGCAAGCTTCACCAGGCTGAGCGCCGTGCTCATGTCGACCATCCACTCCGAGGGGATGGACCCGGTGATGGTGTCGATGAACTCGGCGAGGCCCCGCGCCTTCTGCACGGCAAGGTCGATGCCCTGCAGCACCTTGATGCTGTCCGGATGCTCCAGCACGTTGGTGCCGCCAAGCTCGAGGAGCTGAGGCTCGATTCGCTCGATCAGATAGGCCACGTCGTGCAGTTCCGACACCACCCGCATCATGATTTCCGGCAATGCCTCTTCCACGATAGCTTTCTCCGCTTTGTTTTCTTTTGGCATCCGGATTCCAATACTTAGAAAAATTCGATTGAACTCTCGACGGGCTTCGACACCGGCACGGGACGCTGTTCGAGCGCCACGGTCTTCTGGGTCTCCGCCCCCGTTAGCGGGTATTGCCTTGCCCGACCGCTGACCGGCCAGAATTCCAGTTTTCGGCCATGCTCTCCGCCCGTCGACGAGCCGACCACCTTGATGCCTTCGTCGCGCAGGAACTGCATGGCGAAGGCGGCATTCTGTTCGCCGACATTCGAGAACGTGGCGATCGTCTTGGCGCCGCCGAACACCTTGGCCTCGAGCCGCTCGCGCCGGGCGCCCTGCTTCAGCAGACCGTTGATCAGGAGCTCCATCAGATGGACCCCGTAGCGGGTCGCATCCCCGCCCCCGGATCCCGGGTTGGCCGAGCCGGGCAGCAGGAAGTGGTTCATCCCGCCGACACCCGCTATCGGATCCCGCAAACAGGCAGCCACGCACGAGCCCAGGATGGTGGACAACACCGCGTTCGGATCGTTAAGGACCTTGAACTCACCCTGGATAATATGCACGCGCCTGACTGCACTGTCCTCTGTCATTTCAGCGCTCCGAATACCGCCTCGATTGCGGCCTTCATCTTCTCGATCGTGAACGGCTTGGCGAGAACATTGTTCGCGCCGAGCTGGGCTGCCTTCTGCACCAGCGCACGGTCACCCTGGGCCGTCAGAATGATGAAGGCGGCCTTCTTGGTGTTCGGGTTGGTGCGCACGTGCTGCAGGAACACCAGACCGTCCATCTTCGGCATGTTGAAGTCGGAGATGACGAGATGATGGGGCTGCTGCTCCATGATCTTCATCCCCTGCTCGCCATCGCCGGCGGCGGTGATCTGCTTGAAGCCGAGCTGGGTCAAGGCGTCACTCAACAGCAGACGGCTCGTCACCTGATCGTCGACGATCAGAACTTTGATTTTTTCGGCTAGAGACATTTATTCGATACCTTCTTTTCGGGCGGCAGTAAGTTTGAGGATTTCCTCCCCAATGGAACCAAGCGGCAATTGCTGCTCGACGGCGCCTAGTTCATGGGCGACGCGGGGCATCCCATAGACTACGCAGGTCTTCTCGTTCTGACCGAGGGTGCGCGCACCGGCGTGGCGCATCTTCAGCAGTCCGGAAGCCCCGTCGCGGCCCATGCCGGTCAGGATGACCCCCACAGCATTTCGGCCCGCCAGTTCCGCGACCGAATCGAACAGGACGTCCACCGAAGGACGATGCCCGTTCACCGGCGGTCGATCGACCAGCCGGCAGCTCGGTGCGGAGGCATTGACCACCTGCAAATGGCGGTCGCCGCCTGGGGCGAGATAGATCTTGCCGATCTCAAGTCTGGCTCCGTCGGTCGCTTCCTCCACGACCGGGGCGCAGAGACGATTAAGCCGTTCTGCGAAACTTTTGGTAAACGTCGGCGGCATGTGCTGCGTAATTACCGTCGGCGGGCAATTGCGCGGGAATTTCTGCAGGACCGTGATCAGCGCCTCCACGCCGCCGGTGGACGAACCGATGGCGACGATCTTGCGGCCGACCCTGAAGTCGTTGGCCGGCGCCGGGGCCGCGGGGGTGGCCTTGACCGCCGCCTGGTAGCGGTGCTGCGAACGGGCAGCCGCCTTGACCTTTTCGGCGAGATCGCCGAACGGGCGGGAATCGCCCGGGACCGGCTTGCCGACGCAATCGAAGGCGCCGATTTCGAGCGCCGCCAGCGTCGCTTCTGCGCCGCGGTGCGTCATGGTCGACACCATGATGACCGGCATGGGCCGAAGCTTCATGATCTTGTCCAGGAATTCGAGCCCGTTCATGTTCGGCATCTCGATGTCGAGCGTCACGACATCGGGATTGAGCTGCTTGATGGCGGCACGGGCTTCCATCGCATCGCCGGCCTGGCCGACGACGTTGACCTCCGGATCGGAGTTGAGCACGGCCGTGATCAGGCCGCGCATGGTCGGGCTGTCATCGACGACGAGGACGCGGGCGGGGCTGGTCATGCGCGCGCCCCCACATATTTGCCGGTATAGCGATAGGTGGTGATACCAATATTGTCGAAATGGTTCTTCGAATCGCCCGAGACGCGCTCGGAATGGCCGATGTAGAGGTGTCCGCCTTCCGGCAGCAGACCGGCGAAGCGTGACCAGATTCGCTGCTGCGTCGGCTCGTCGAAATAGATCACGACGTTGCGGCAGAAGATGACGTCGAACTTGCCCTTGAAAGGCCACTGGGCCATCAAGTTGAGCTCGTTGTAGGTGATCAGCCGCTTGAGACGGTCGTCGACCTGGAACTTGCGGCGTCCGGCGATCTCGACTTCCTTGAACCACTGCTTGCGCATGGCGGGAGACACGGTTTCCAGGGCCTGTTCGTCATAGGCGCCCTGGCGGGCGATCGCCAGGATCTTCGGATCGATATCGGTCGCGAGGATCTTGAAGTCGTAGTCCAGCACGTTCGGGAAGGCCTGGAACACGGTCAGCGCGATCGAATAGGGCTCCTGCCCGTCCGAGCTCGCGGCCGACCAGATGCGGACGCGGCCGCCGGCCTTGGCGCGGGCGATCAGACCCGGAAGAACCTCGTCGCGCAGATGCTCGAAATGATGGTTCTCGCGGAAGAAGCGGGTGAAGTTGGTGGTCAGGTGCGACAGCATCTCGCGCCGCTCCTGGGCCCCCTCCGGCGAGGCGACCAGGCTACAATAGGCGCGAAATCCCGACAGACCCAGATTGCGGATGTGCTTCGACAGACGCGAATAGACGAGCGACGCCTTGGATTCATTGAGCGAAATCCCGGCATCCGAATAGATCATCGCCGCGATCTCGTTCAGGTCCCGGCGCGACAGCGGATACTCGCCGCTGGCCAGAACCTCGTCGTCCGAGTGGCGGGAAGATGTATTGATGGCAACCGTCATGCGGCCTCGCTTTCGGCGTCAGGGAACAGTGCACCAAGCTCGATGAGGCAGATCATCCGCTTGTCGATCGCGAGAATGCCGCGGGCATATTGCTTCTCGAGGTCGGAGGACACCTCCGGCGTCGGCTGTATGTTGTCGTCGCTGACCGTCAGGATGTCGGATACGGCCTCGACCAAAAGGCCGACCACCTTCGCGCCGACCTGGGCGACGATGATGACATGCCGGGCTTCCGGTTCGACCGGCTTCATGCCGAGTCGGATCGAAAGGTTGATGATCGGCAGCACGGCGCCGCGCAGGTTGATGACGCCCAGGACGTAGGATGGCGAATGCGGCAGCGGAGTCGCGGGAGTCCAGCCACGGATCTCGCGCACCGACATGATGTTCACGCAGAACTCCTGATCGCCGATACGGAAGGCAATCAGTTCACGCGCTCCTTCGACCAAGTTTTTCACCGCATACGACATAGTACTAACCTGCGACAGCTAAAGACATTTCCTGTTTGAGCGACTGGCCGCGCGAAGCAGAGACGACAGCATCGACGTCGAGGATGAGCGCGACGCGGCCATCTCCGAGGATCGTTGCCGCGGCGATGCCGGGCACGTGGGTGTAGTTTGCCTCAAGACTCTTAATAACGACCTGACGCTGACCCTGGATGGCATCGACCATGAGGGCGCGCTGGCCGCCGCCTTCGGATTCGACCAGGAGGGCGACGCCGTCGATCGGGTTGGCCTGGGTATTGCGGAAGTTCAGGATCCGGCCGACATCGACGAGCGGGCAGAAGCTGTTGCGGATCGAGATGAGCCGCTGGTTGGCGCCGAAGGAATGGATGTTCTGGGCTTCCGGCTGGAGCGTTTCGACGATCGCGGTGAGCGGAACGACGAGCGTCTGGCCGGCGACCGTGACGACCATGCCGTCGAGAACGGCGAGCGTCAGCGGAAGGCTCATGGTGAAGGTCGAACCGTGGCCCGGGCGCGAGGTGATCGAGATACGACCGCCGAGAGCCTGGATCGAGCGCTTGACCACGTCCATGCCGACGCCGCGACCGGAAATGTCGGAGATCTTGTCGGCGGTGGAGAAACCGGGCGCGAAGATCAGGTTGTCGATCTCTTCGTCCGTCAGGTTGGCGTCGGCGGCGATCAGTTCGTTGTCGATGGCCTTCTGCTTGACGCGCTCGCGGTTGATACCGGCACCGTCGTCGACCAGTTCGATGACGATACGGCCGGAGCGATGCTTCGCCGTAAGCTTGATCGTGCCTTCCGGATCCTTGCCGGCGGCGGCGCGCTTCTCGGGGCTTTCGATGCCGTGGTCGACGGCATTGCGGATCATGTGGGTGAGCGGTTCGGCAAGCTTGTCGATGACCGTCTTGTCGACTTCGGTGTTTTCACCTTCGGTGACCAGGCGGATCGACTTGCCGACCATGTCGGCCACTTCGCGGACGATACGCGACATGCGCTGGAAGACCGGCTTCACAGGCTGCGCGCGGATCGCCATGACCGAGTCCTGGATTTCGCGCGTCAGCTGCTGCAGTTCCTCGAGGCCCATGTTGATGGACGAGGTGCCGTTGTTGTCGTTCTCGATGACGCTCTGCGAGAGCATCGCCTGGTTGATGACCAGCTCGCCGACGAGGTTGATCAGGCGGTCGACGCGATCGAGGTCGACGCGGATCGTCTGGCCGGCGGCGTTGTTGTTCTGCGCGGCGGCCGCGGCTGCTGCTGCTGCTGCGGCGGGGGTTTCCTTCTTTTCGTGCTTGGCGGCGCCGGCGGCGAGTTTCACCACGTTGCTGGCGGTTTCGGCCGCATCGACGGCCTCCGCAACGGTGTCCTCGCCGGCGCCGTCGAGGATCGAGAGATCGAAGGGGACCGGGATCATCGGCGGCTCTTCGCCGGCCGGTGCGTCCTTGGTTTCCTCATGCAGCTTGATTTCGAGGTCGCAGTCCCATTCGGCGAATTCGAAGACGGTACGGATGCCTTCCTCGCCCTTTTCGGTGGTGGTCTGGACCTTCCACGAGAAATAGGCGGCTTCCGGGTCCAGGTCGTCGAGCGGCGGCAGGCTGTCCATGTCGCAGTGGATGCTCATCTCGCCGATGCGGGACAGGTCGCGCAGCAGCAGAGCGGCCTCGTTGCCCTTGGCGTAGAGTTCGCGACGCGGCTTGAACGACACGTCGAAGGTCTGTGCGGTGACCGCGGGCGCACCGCCGAAATCATCGTCGAACGAGAACGGGATCGGCTGGAAGCCGCTGTCGTCGCTCGGCGCGGGGGCAGCCTTGGCAGCCGGCTTCGGGGCAGCTGCGACCGGAGCGGGAGCGCTGGCCTGCGGCAGTTCGCCGTTCGCCAGCGCCTCGAGTTCCTTCACCAGACTGCTGGAGCGGGACGGTTCGACGCTGCCGCCGTCGCGGGCGGCATTGGTCAGGTCAGCCAGGACGTCGGCCGATTTGAGCATGACCTTCATTACTTCAGGGCCAGGCTCGAGCTTGTTGGATCGAACGCAATCGAGAGTCGTCTCGAAGACGTGCGCGAAGGCCACCAGGTCATCCAGACCGAAGGCACCAGCGCCGCCCTTGATCGAGTGCACGGCCCGGAAAACGGCATTGATCGTTTCCGGATCGTGATCCCCGTCATTCATTTTCAGAAGACCGGACTCCAGTTCGGCGAGCTGCTCCTCGCACTCCTGGAAAAAGATCTCTTTGATTTCGTTCATATCCATAGGAGAAATTCCCGGCTTAGGCGGTTACACGCTCGATGGCATCGATCAGTTTGGTCGGATCGAAAGGCTTGACGATCCAGCCGGTCGCGCCAGCCTGACGGGCGCGGTTCTTCTTTTCGGCGTCGCTTTCCGTCGTCAGCACGAGGATCGGAATGGCACGGTATTTTTCGTTGCGCCGGACACCTTCGATGAAGCCGAAACCGTCGAGGCGCGGCATGTTGATGTCGGTGACGATCACATCGGGATTGCACTCTTCGAGGACTTCCAGGCCCTCGACGCCGTCTTCGGCCTGAATGGTCTCGAAACCCGCATTGTTGAGGGTAACCAGCAGCATGTTCCGGATGGTTCTGGAATCATCCACGGTAAGCACTTTTTTCTTCATTGCCGGATCTCCTTGGCGAGCAGATGATCTATGTTCACGCCTATCAGTTGAAGTGTCTTGAGGAAGGCATCGGAGGCCTTTGCGTAGGAAAACGGCTTCTTGTCCGCTTCCCAGGCCTTGGCCCCGGCCACCAGGATCTGTACGCACTGGGCGCCGATACGCTCGACGCCCGAAGCGTCGATCGCCAGTCCGCCGCCGCGCATGGACATGAGATTGGCCTTCAGGTTCGAGGCCTCGTTCAGGTCGAGCACAGCGGACAGTTTCAAGCTCTTCTGTTCGCCTTTCTTAACAGCCATCAGTTCTTTCCTTGTCTTGCGGGCCCGCCGCAATCCGACCGTAGTACTCGGGCGGCGGAACCCTTGTCCGTCTTCCCGATGGTCGCATTGCCCGCCCCAATACTTCCTGTGTATCTGAAGTTGGTAAACAATCCCCTCAACCTCCAAGTCCTGCGAGATGGACCGGGAAGCCAAAATCGTCGTCGAAAGCACTATTCTCCGGATCGGACAGTGGAACGGTCGCGGAAGGCCCGCGCGTCGCCGCCGGTGAAGCGCGGACCTGCGGGGCGGCCGGCATCGGCGCCCTCGACTGCCGCTCGAAATGGAACTCCCGGACCGTGCGCCCGAGCTCGAGGATGACCGTGTGGAGATCGTCCGAACCGTCGCTCGACCGGCGGGCGAAATCCGCGCTTTCGGCAACTTCGCCGCCGAGGCCCGAAACGATGCCCGCCACGGAGGCGAGTTCCCTCGCCTGACTGTCGGTCGCCTGGGCGATGTCCGAAACCGTATCGCTGATGCCGCCGACCTGGACGACGATGTCGCCGATGGCCTTCTGGGTCCGTCCGACGATGTCCACGCCGGTGTCGACCTGCGACTTGGTGGTGGCGACGAGGGCCTTGATCTCACGGGCGGCCTCGGCCGAACGCTGGGCCAGCGCCCGGACTTCCTGGGCGACGACGGCAAAGCCGCGGCCGCTGTCGCCGGCGCGCGCGGCCTCGATGCCGGCATTGAGCGCCAGGAGATTGGTCTGGAAGGCGATCTCGTCGATCGAGCCGATGATCCGGCCGATCTGTTCGGCCGAAGCCTCGATGTCGGACATGGCGGTGATCGCCTGGCCGGCGACCGTGCCGCTCGCCTCGACCGCCTTCTGCGTCACCGAGACCCGCTCCTCGGCCCGGCGCGTCTTGGCCGCGCTGTCGCGCACGCCGCCGGTCAGGGCTTCCAGCGAGCGCGAGGCATCGTCGAGGCGGGAAGACTGGCTCTCGGCCCGGCCGGCATAATCGTTCGCCGCGCCGGCAAAGGCCTGCGTGCCGGTCTCGACCGTCTTCAGCTTTTCTTCCGTGCCGAGCAATGCCGACTGCATCTGCTCGATCGCCGTATTGAGCGAGGCGGCAAGCTCGCCATAGTGTTCGGGCACATCGGCGACGACGCGGGCGGTGAGGTCACGGCCGGCAAGCGCGCGGAACACCGGGCCAAAAATCTCCTCGACTTCCAGGCGGTCGCGCTCGCGCTGGGCGGCGAGATCGCGGTGATGCTTGACGCGCAATTCGTTGAACCGCAGCGAGACGGCGATCTCGACATCCACCATGACCAGCCGGACGATGGCGCCGACGAGATCGGCAATTTCACGCTGCCGCTTGCGGTTTCCCGGCAGCAGGCCACGGCCGGCGAGATCGCCCATCACGGCCTGCAGCAGATGCTCCATGACCACCGCATGGCCGGCGATATGCCAGCGCGGATCGAGGCCCATCCGGCTTTCGGTGTCGGAGAGCACCTTGACGCGTTCGGCGTAGAGCGCGTCGAAGCGCGCATCGGTCAGCACGTCCCAATGGGAGGCCAGCAGGTCGTGAAGGCGATCGAACTGCCGCTCGCTGGAGAAATTGCGCGCGGCGTCCGGCAGGGTCTGCAGGCGCTGGAAGAGGTCGCGGATGCCGGTCTTGAGGTTCGGCTCGAGAAGGTGGCGATAACGGCGCAGCAGATCGCAATCCGCTTCGCCAAGGCCGGCAAAGCGCAGCCGGTCACGCAGGCTACCCGCCTGTGCGCTTGCCGCCCGATCTGCCGGCGAAACCTGCCCCACTGCCAATCCCCGCACACGGCCGCTTCGTGTTTAAAGGCGGCCAGTTAAACTTCCCCAGGCATGTCGACGAGATTGCGGAAATGAAGCGTGCCGAAGGCGGCGAGACAACCAGTTCCGCTTTCACCGAAGATTGTTCCAGGAACCACTTCAATGAATGCTTCATACCGGACCGAAACCGGTACGACGGGACGGCGTCATGCCCGACGGAAACCTGCCTTGCGCAGATCCCACTCCGACGTATTCTTTAATCTGTATGGCTAATTTCTTGCGCGAAGGTTAATAAATCTTCAACAACTGGCACAAACCCCGGAAACGCAAGGGAAAACCGCGCCGATCAGGGTTGCAGGCGCTCATTGCTGCGCGCCTGAGTGTAGTTCGCGCTCACTGCGCTCCCTGAAGGCCGGCGAACAACGGCAATCGCACGGCAAAACGCGCACCGCCACCGGGTGCGTCGCCGACCGCGATGGCGCCACCTTGCGCTTCCACCAGGCTGCGCACCACCGCCAGGCCCAGCCCGGCGCCGCCGGTCTTGCGGGCCCGCGAGGCTTCGAGCCGAACGAAGGGTTCGAACAGCAGTTCGCGGTCCACCGCCGGAATGCCGGGTCCTTCGTCGTCCACCGTCAGCAGGATCCAGCGGCCCTCGACGTCGAGCAGAACATGGGCGGCGCGGCCGTATTTGATCGCATTACCGACGAGGTTGGAGACGATGCGGCGCAGCGCCAGCCGGTCTCCGATCAGCATGGCCGAGGCCGCCGCCGGCCGGATGGCGAGCGTGCGGTTTTCGACCGGGATGTCACTCTCGAGGATCTCACTCTCGACGATCGGGGTAATCTCCAGCAGTTCCTCGTCGAGCGATCCGACCCCTGCCCGGCCGGCGAGCAGCGCATTGTCAAGCAACTGGATCATGTCGCCGATATCGGCGATGGCGCGGTCGCGTTCGGCCTCGTCGGGGATCTGTTCGGCCCGCAGCCGCAGCCGCGTGGCGAAGGTGCGCACGTCGTGCTGGATGCCGCCGATCAGCGCCAGCCGCGCCGCGATCATCGCATGCAGCCGCGCCTGCAGCCGCGCAAAGGCCTGGACCAGGGTGCGCGTCTCGGGCGCACTGAAGCGGACATCCGGAACCGGCACGGGACCCGCCGCCGGATCCATCTGGTCGACGGCGGCCGCCAGGCGCCGCAGGGGCCGCAGTTCGCGGTGCAGGACCAGCACGGCGATCAGGGCGAAGAGCGAGCCGAGCAGACCGGCGCCCATGCCGACCGGCAGGCCGAACCAGGCGACGAGAAAGGGCGTGCGGGTTTCGAGGATGAGCACCTGCGCACCCTCGAGCGCCACGGCGAACTCGATCGGATTGTCGTCGCCGCCGAACAGGCGCGGCATGCGCGACCGCTCGCCGTTCCGCGCCAGCATCGTCACGGCCAGCAGGTTTTCGCCGAGCGCCTTGCGATAGGGCTCGAAGCGCTCGTCCGACATCACGTCGACATCGATGCCGGCATTGGACTCCGCCAGGTCGTCCTCCAGCCTCAGTTCGAGGATGGCCGAATTGAAGGCCTGGATCAGCCTCGGGCGTTGTGCGGGGTCAGTCTGCCGGACGATGTCGACGATCGCCGCGACCTGTTCGGGCGCCGGCAGGGCGGCCGCGCTGCGCAGGCCGTTCGCCAGGTAGACGGACGAGAGCAGCATGACCCAGATCGCCAGAAGCGAGGCGCCGACGATGGCGACGAGGCGGGCGGAGAGGCCGATCCTGATCATCACGGCACCTGCCGGACCATGGCGGTCAGCAGGTAACCGTTGTTGCGCACCGTGGTGATCAGCCCGGTACCGGGGCTCGCCGCGTCCAGCTTCTTACGAAGCCGGGAGACGAGGATGTCGACCGTGCGGTCGAAGGGGTCGGACAGGCGCCCGTGGGTCCAGTCGAGGATCTGGTCGCGTGACAAGACGCGGCGCGGGCGGGTGACGAAGCAGGCAAGCAGGTCGAATTCGCTGCTGGTGAGCGATACCGGCGCGCCGTCGTCCAGGGTCAACAGGCGCGCGTCGAGATCGACGAGGAAACGATCGAAGGCGAAGCGGCGGGTCGCTGCTGCGCGAGGCTTCTGTCCGGCACGGCGCAGCAGGGCGCGGATGCGCGCCAGCAGTTCCCGCGTGCCGAACGGCTTGACGAGGTAATCGTCCGCGCCGAGTTCGAGGCCGACCACCCGGTCGGTCTCGTCTCCCTTGGCGGTCAACATCAGGATCGGCGTGTCCTGATCGGCGCGGATGCGGCGGCAGAGGCTCAGCCCATCTTCGCCCGGCAGCATGAGGTCGAGAACGAACAGGTCGACCGGCGTCCGGCGCAGCACGACGTCGAGCTCCGCCCCGTCCTCCGCCAGTTCGACACGGTAGCCTTCACGACGCAGGAGATCGGCCACGAGCCGGCGAATATCGGCGTCGTCGTCGACAATCAGGATGGTCTGCGGCTGGCTGATCGGGTGGCTCGTCATGGGGCCAGAATGCGGGGAAGACCGATGCCGATCAAGAGGTTCGAGCCCCTTGATACAAATTGCAACACGGCGGCTGCGCTTCGTTACGAAAGGACACCGGAACGAAAACCGGACCGTACAATCCGGCGCCAGTATCGGATCGTCATCACTTGCCGAGGCTCTTCGGCGCACAAGACGAGGATCGCACCATGATCAGGCCGTTTGCCACGAGACCGAAGGAAGCAAATCGCACCGGCTCCTTCATCCGCGATCCGTTTCCCCATTCCCCCCAGGTCCACCGCATAGACACGCGGCCGAACGGCGGGGCAACCTATCGTGAAGGCGCCGTCCGCTGGTGACCCCCCACCCGCCTTCATGATGCCCGGCGGCGGGGCGCTCTCTCCACTGAACCCGCCGCCGGGTCCGCCTCATCCGAACCCAACCACGAACAGAAGGAACCGACCCATGCCGAAAACCCTGACCCGCCGCCTGCCCGCCCTTGCGCTTGGTGCCATCCTCACCGTTTGCGCCCTGCCCGCCCATGCGCAGACCCAGCCCACGCCCGAAATGCGCGCCAAGGCCTACAAGGTGATCCGCGTGTGCAAGGCCGACATCCAGCAGTTCTGCAAGGGCATCGAATATGGCGGCGGCCGCGTCGCCCAGTGCCTGCAGCAGCACGAGGCCTCGGTCAAGCCGGATTGCCGCACGGCGCTCAGCGAGGCGATGACCAACTGATCCGGCCGTCTAGGAGGTCCACCGGAGGCGCTTCGGAACAAAGGCTTGCGCCGCCCGTTTCCCCGCCAACCAGGGAGATGGAACATTGGCGGCGCGAGCGATCTGGAGAGGCGATCTCGTCATTGGCGAACTCACTTGCCCGGTGGCGCTCTATTCGGCCGTCACCGCGCAGGAGCGCGTCTCGTTCCACATCATCAACCGCGACACCGGCCACCGGGTCCGCCGCGAATATTTCGATGCCGACACCGACCAGGGCGTCGACAACGACGATCTGGTCAAGGGCTATGAAACGAGCGAAGGCCAGGCGATCATCTTGACGCCGGACGAGATCCGCGACGCGGTGCCGAACAGCGACAAGACGCTGGAGATGGCGAGCTTCATCCCCTGCGACGGCATCGACACCGTCTTTCTCGAGCGCCCCTATTATCTGGCGCCCGGCAGCAGGCAGGCGCTGGAAGTCTATGACCTGGTGCGCGAGGCGATGGCGGCGAAGGGTGTCGCGGCGCTGGTGCAGACCGTTCTCTTCCGCCGCGTGCGTTCCCTTTTGATCCGCCCGCATGGCAAGGGCATGATCGCCACCACGCTCAACTTCGACTATGAGGTGCGCCCCGCCAAGGACACCTTCGGCGGGATATCTGCGGTCAAGATCGAGGGCGAGATGCTCGAACTCGCGCAGCATATCATCGAGACCAAGCAGGGCGAATTCGACCCGGCCGAGTTCGAGGACCGCTACGAGGAGGCGGTGATCGAACTGGTGAAGGCCAAGATCGCCGGCCGCAAGCCGAAGCGCCTGCCCAAGCGCAAGGCCTCCAACGTCACCGACCTGATGGAGGCGCTGCGCAAGAGCGCCGGCGTCGGCGGCAAGGACGAAGGCAAGCGCAAGGCCCCGGCCAAGCGCGCCAGCACCGCAGGAGCGAAGGCCAAGAGCGCCCCCAAGCGAAAGGCCGGCTGATCCATGTCGCTCGATCTCTACCGCCGCAAGCGCGATTTCAAGGCGACGCCGGAACCGAAGGGCAAGGCGTCGCGCGCCCGGGGCGACAGCTTCGTCATCCAGAAACATGCCGCCCGCCGCCTGCACTACGATTTCCGGCTGGAGATGGACGGCGTGTTGAAAAGCTGGGCGGTGACGCGCGGCCCGAGCCTCGTGCCCGGCGAGAAGCGGCTTGCCGTTCATGTCGAGGATCATCCGCTCGACTATGGCGACTTCGAGGGCACCATCCCCGGGGGCCATTACGGCGCGGGAAGCGTGATCGTCTGGGATCGCGGCCGGTGGACGCCGATCGGCGATGTGAAGAAGGCCTATCGCAAAGGACACCTGGAATTCGAGCTGGAGGGCGAGAAGCTCTCCGGCCGCTGGCATCTGGTGCGCATGGCAGGCCGGCAAGACGAAAGCCGCGAGAACTGGCTGCTGATCAAGGGCGAGGACGACGCGGCGCGCGGCGAGGACGATCCCGACATTCTCGAGGAACGTCCGGAATCGGTGAAGACCGGCTTGCAGATCGAGCAGATCGGCGAGGATGCACCGGCAAAAGCTAGACGCCCCGCCCGGAAACCCGCAGCGGGCAAGCGTGCGACCGCCGAAGAGACAAAGTCGCCGTCAGCACCGGATGTGGGCCCCGGTAAGATCAACGGCGCCGTTTCCACCGAAAAACCGGATTTCGTCGAGCCGGCGCTGGCGACCGCCGTCAAGACCGTGCCGAAGGGCAAGCGCTGGCTGCACGAGATCAAGCTGGACGGTTATCGCATGCAGGCGCATCTGGCGAAGGGCAAGGTGACGCTGCTGACCCGCACCGGGCTCGACTGGACCGAGCGCTTCGGCAAGGCGATCGGCAAGGCGCTTGCCGCCCTGCCCGCAAGCGAGGCGGTCATCGACGGCGAGGTGGTGGTGGAGAATGGCGCCGGAACCACAGATTTTTCCCTGCTGCAGGCGGACCTCAGCGACGGCAGGACCGAGCGCTTCGTCTTCTACGGCTTCGACCTCCTCTACCTCGACGGTTTCGATCTGCGCCCGGCAGCGCTCAGTGCGCGCAAGTCGGCCCTCAAGGGCCTGATGGAAAAGGCCGGTCCTCCGCTGAAATTCAGCGATCATTTCGACGAAAGCGGCGATCTGGTGTTGAAGCATGCGTGCCGGCTGAGCCTGGAGGGCATAGTCTCCAAGGTCGCCGACGCCCCCTATCGCTCCGGGCGCGGCCGCGATTGGGTGAAGTCGAAATGCTCTGCCCGCCAGGAGGTGGTGATCGGCGGCTACGTGCCGTCCTCCGTCTCCAAGGGGGCGATCGGCTCGCTGGTGATGGGAACCCATGACGATGGCAAGCTCGTCCATATCGGCCGCGTCGGCACCGGCTATACCGAAGACGTGGCGCGCCGGCTGATGCGCACGCTCGAGCCGTTGCGCCAGGACAAGAGCCTGTTTTCCGACAAACTCACCGGACTGCAGAAGAAGGACGTCGTCTTCGTCCGGCCGGAGACGGTGGCCGAGATCGAATTCCGTGGCTGGACGGCGGACGCCCATCTGAGGCACGCTTCGTTCCGCGGCCTGCGCGAGGACAAGGCCGCGCGGGATGTGGTGCGGGAGAGCGAGATGAAAACCACGCCGACCGAGCCGAAGCGGACCGTGAACCTGACGCATCCGGACCGGGTCTACTGGCCAGATGCCGGGGTGACCAAGGCAGGCCTCGCCGACTATTACGTCGAAGTCTGGCCGCGAATGGCGCCCTTCGTCGTCAACCGACCGCTGGCCCTGCTGCGGTGTCCGGAAGGCGTCGGCGGCAGCTGCTTCTTCCAGAAACATGCCTGGCGCGGCATGCGCAAGGATATTCTGGTGGCGCCCGACCCGACCCAGCCGGACGAGGAACCCAATGTCGTCATCCGCGATCTGGACGGCCTGCTCGGCCTCGTGCAGGGCGGCGTGCTCGAAATCCATCCCTGGGGTGCGACGCTCGACGCGCTGGAAAAGCCCGACATGGTCAACATCGATCTCGACCCGGGTCCGGGCGTCAGCTGGGAACGGGTAATCGCCGCGGCTTTCGAGGTCCGGGAGCGGTTCGAGGCCATGGGCCTGACCGCCTTCGTCAAGACCTCGGGCGGCAAGGGACTACATGTGGTGGCGCCCGTGAAGCCGAAGACCGAGTGGCCCGAGGTAAAGGCTGCGATGAAGGCGCTGGCCGACGGCATGGCGAAGGACAGCCCTTCGGACTATGTCTCGACCGTCACCAAGGCGAAGCGCAAAGGCAAGATCCTCATCGACTATCTGCGCAACGGACGCGGCGCCACGGCTGTCGCACCCTATTCGCCACGCGCCCGCGACGGTGCGCCCGTGTCGATGCCGCTGTCCTGGGAGGAACTCGGCCCCGAGATCGGACCGGCGCATTTCACCATCGGCAATGCGATCACCCGGCTTTCCGGGCTCGCACAGGATCCCTGGGCCGATTTCCGTGCAGCCGAAGCGGTCCTGCCGCCGGCGACGGGGACCAAGCGGAAATCCCGCTAGCGTTTGCCGGAGGGCTTCTTCTCGGAAGCAAGGCTCTTGCGCAGTGCGGACATGATGTCGATCACGTTGTCGCTGCGGGGCGGCTCGGCCTTTTTCGGCGGCGCTTTCGCCTTGGTCGACTTCTTGCGGGCCTTGATGATCGCGTGCAACCGGTCCTCGACCGGATCCTCCACGAGGCTTGGCGACCATTTTTCGATCCGCTCGCCGATCAGCTTCTTCATCATCGTCAGGGCCCGGGCTGAGGGTTCCTCCTTGCCGGCGTCGCCGAAGAATTCCTCGCCGCCGCGCACCTCGTCGCCGTAGCGCAGCGTCCAGGCGAGCATGCCGCGGTCGCGCGGCAGCAGCAGCACGGCATGTTCGCGCCGGTAGAGCACGACGCGGGAAATGCCGGCGGTTCCGCTTTTCGCCATCGCTTCGCGGATGACCGCAAAGGCTTCTTCGCTCACCTTGTCCGCCGGGGCCAGATAATGCGGCGAGTCGTACCAGATCCAGTCGATGGACGAAGCCGGGACGAAACGCTCGATGTCGATGGTGCGGGTACTTTCCAGAGCGACCTCGTCCAGTTCCTCGTCGTCGAACAGGACGTAATCGTCCTCGCCTCGGGGATAGCCCCGCATCTGGTCCTCGTTGTCGACGGCCTTGCCCGTGACGGCATCGACATAGCGGACGACGACGCGGTTGCCGGTCTGGCTGTTGATGTTGTGGAAACGAAGCTTGGAACTTTCGGTGACGGCCGGCGTCATGGAGACGCGGCAGGTGACCAGCGACAGTTTCAGATAGCCCTTCCAGAACACGCGCTGCGCCATGAATGCCATCTCCCTCGCCTGCCGGCTGCACAAATTCTCATCCGCTTCGCCGGTCAACGCCCCATGAACCAAGGGGTTCCGTGCAGTGCAATAATTTCGTCGGTTGCGGCCGGAACCGTTTGCCGGTGCACCGCGTTCGACACATGGCGATGAGGGAGACCAGATCATGGACGACTACGACACCGAGTGGATAGCAAGACGAGCCTACACGCTTTGGGAAGAAGAAGGCCGGCCCGACGGCCGACATGACCATCATTGGCAGCAGGCGGTCGAGGCCTATGAAACGCTCCGAGCGAGCGCGAACGCCACGGCGTCGAACGCACAGCGCCGCATCAGGAAAGCGCGCGAGAGCACGCCGAGCAGCCCGCCCGATACAGCCGCCGTCGCCCCGACGCCGTCGTCGACGCGCGGCGCTCGCAAGGGATAGCCGCCATGGGCACGATCAACATCGCCTCGACCCTTCCCGGTTCGCAGCTCCTTCAGCGGCTGAGGGACACGATCCGGCCCGTCGAATCAGAAGCCCTCCCCTCGGCCCCTGCGCGGCCGCGCCTCAAGGTCCTGGCCGTCGCCTCGGAAATCTATCCGCTGGTCAAGACCGGCGGCCTAGCGGACGTGACCGGGGCATTGCCCAAGGCCCTGTCCGCCTTCCGCATCGATACCCACAGCCTCGTCCCCGGCTATCCGGCGCTGCTCGGCATGGCCCGCCGCTGCCCGCCGCTGATGGAGTTCGACAACCTGCTCGGCGAACGGGCGACGCTGCGCCACGTCGAGATGCACGGCCTCAGCCTTTTCGTGCTCGATGCGCCGCAGCTCTACGAGCGCGACGGCGGCCCCTATGTCGATCAGCATGGAACGGACCACGGCGACAACTGGAAGCGTTTTGCCGTGCTGTCCCTTGCGGCGGCGGAAATCGCCGCCGGCGCCCTGCCCGGCTGGAAGCCGGATCTCGTCCACACCCACGACTGGCAGACGGCGCTGACCTCGGTCTACATGCGCACGATGGGCTGCGATGTCCCGGTCGTGCTAACCATTCACAACCTGGCCTTCCAGGGGCAGTTCTCGGCCGATCTGCTCGGTGCCATCGGCCTGCCGCCCAGCGCCTACGGCGTCGACTGCATGGAATATTACGGCGACATCAGCTACCTCAAGGGCGGCCTGATGACGGCCGACCACATCACGGTGGTGAGCCCCACCTATGCGCGGGAAATCCTGACCCCGACCTTCGGCATGGGACTGCACGGCGTGCTGCGCAAGCGCATCGACCGGCTGCAGGGCATCGTCAACGGCATCGACCAGGATGTGTGGAACCCGGCCGCGGACGACTACCTGCCCGTGCCGTATGATGCCAAGACGCTCCGCAACAAGAAGAAGAACACGCCCGCCCTGCTCGAGCGCTTCGGCCTCGAGCCGGGCAACGGCCCGCTCTTTTCCGCCGTCAGCCGCATGACCTGGCAGAAGGGCATGGACATGCTGGCGGAGGTGGCAGACGAGATCTTCCATGCCGACGGCCGGCTGATCGTGCTTGGCCAGGGCGACCACGAGATCGAGGCAGCCCTTCGCCAGACCGCGGAGCGTTACCCCGGCCGCATGGCCGTGTCGATCGGCTATGACGAGGAGACGGCTCATCTGATCCATGGCGGCTCCGACGCCATCATCCAGCCGTCGCGCTTCGAGCCTTGCGGCCTGACGCAGCTCTACGCGCTTCGCTACGGCTGCGTGCCGGTGGTGTCGCGCACGGGCGGGCTGTCGGAGACGATCATCGATGCCAATGACGCGGCACTCTCCGCCCGTGTGGCGACCGGCTTCCAGTTCCATCCGGTGACGGCGGAAGGGCTGCGCCATGCCATCCGGCGGGCCTGCAACGCCCACCGGGATCCGAAACACTGGTCGCGGCTTCAGTTGCGCGCCATGCGCGCCGATTATTCCTGGGACCGCAGCGCGGGCGCCTATGCCGCCGTCTACGAGCGGCTGGTCGCCACGCCTGAAGGCGCGGTCAACTGACCGACGGATCAACGTCCGACGCAAAAAAGGCCCGGCTGAACGCCGGGCCTTTTCTATGATGGATATTCTGTTTGCGAATGCATTCAGTTGGTGGTCGTGCCGTTGCCCTTGACCTGGCTTTCGCCGCCGGTGCCGGTGTCAGGGGTCGGGTCGCGATCGGTGGTCGTTGCCTAAGCGCTCTCCGTCGTCGCCGGCGCGGAGTCGCGCTGGTTCGACGTCTGGTCTTCGCCACACGCCGTCAGAACGCCCGCCAGCGGCACGAGAAACAGGGCCTTCTTCATCTCCACATCTCCTTGGTCGGGATGTCGGCATGGCTGGCATCGCGCATGGCGATGCTGCGCTCGAGCGCGGCGAGGTCCTCGCCGTCGGCGGGCACCGGATCGCCGGCAATCGCTTCCAGCACTTCGGCCTCCAGCGCGCCGTGGCGGATCGCCCAGTGGAGCGTTTCGCGGGTCTGCCGCTCGGCTTCGAGCTGCGCATAAAGCGCGATGATCAGCCGATCGCGGGGATCGGGATGCCGCCGCCAGCGCGGCGGCCGAACAGTGTCGGTCACGGTGTTGTCTCCTGGGTGGAATTTTGTCTGTCCTGATTGAGAAACTTTTCCGCCGCTCCATTGTTCCCTTACGCGGGCGTTGGGCCCAACATGACGACGCTGACAAAGGAGCAAGAGATGACCGATCTTCCAAGGCAGGAAATCGAAGGCAAGCTGAACGCCCACCGGGAGATCCTCGTTTCCCTGCTGGCCGCGGCCATGATCGGACCCGAGACGGTTGCCGGCGTGGTGGAGAACCTGGAGCAGGAACTGCTGCCAACCGACGGGTCCGAAGACCCGGGCCTCACGCCGTCCGCTGGCTATGCCTCGGGCGCGGAAAAATCCGACGAGATCCGCGCCATTCTCGGTGCGGCTAGGGAACGGGCCACCGCCATCCAGCGCCTTGCGGGCGAGATGCCGAGCGGCCAGTCTCTGTGATCGATCTTCGGGGATGGGTTATTCGTGTCCGGAATGATCGGTGGGATCGTAGTTCATGTCCCAGTCCTTGGGCGGGTTCTTCTTACCCGGCGGCCATTTGTTGACGGTCGCGTCCTCGGAGCCGGTGATCACCGTCGGCTTTGCGCTCGCAACACCGCTGCTGTCGCCGCCGTGCTGGGTGCCGACGAACTGCGGCTCCGCATCCTTGCGGATGTCGCCGGCGGCATCATAGACGTAGGTTTTCTTTCCCATGGGAATATCGCTTCGATCCTTTGGATCGCCTCTTGTTGGACGGGTGCGCCTGACCGGGCGCATCAAGTCAACACACGAGCGAGGACAAAGGTTCCGGGGCGGCGGCGGGTGATGCCCTAAGCGTGATCGCCGTGGGCGAGCGGGTTCTCGATCGCCGAGAGCGGGGCGATCAGCGACCAGCGCAGGCCGCTTTCGTCGAAATCGATGATCACCTTGCCGCTGAAGGCCGCGGCGGCATGGCGCTCGATGACGGTGGAGCCGAAACCCTGGCGCGACGGTTTCACGACCGTGGGGCCGCCGGTTTCCAGCCAGCGCAGGACGAGTTCTCTGGAACCGTCTTCGCCGGCGCCGACGTCCCATTCGATCATCACGCGCCCCTCCGGCACGGACAGGGCGCCGTATTTCACCGAATTGGTGGCGAGTTCGTAGAAGACCAGGCCGAGATTCTGCACGGCATTGGCATTGGCCAGCAAGTCTTCGCCACGCGTCTCGATCCGTCCCATCGAGCCGGTCACCGCTGACAGCTGCAGTTCGATCACCGTCGACAGCGGAATGCCGCCCCATTGCTGCCGGGCGAGTGCCTCGATCGACTGCGCAAGCCCTGCCAGCCGGCCGCCGACGGCCCGCTGCAGCTCGTCGACGCTTTCGGTGCCGCGGGCGAGCTGGCGCAGCATTGCCTGGACGAGGGACAGGATGTTCTTGGTCCGGTGGACCAGTTCCTGGAGGATGAAATGCACACGCTCTTCGGCCTCGGCGCGATCGAAGGAGGCGTTGGACAGCGCGATGGCCACCTGGTTGGCCTCGGTCACCTTGGTCATTTCCGGCGAGACGATCTCGCCGCGGCCGATGCGTTCCGCCATGCGGGCAATCTGGCGGATGGACCGGCGCAGCTGGTGGGCCGCGAGCAGCACGATGCCGAGGCTGAGGGCGAGCAGGGTGACGCTGCCGTAGAACAGGCTCTTCCAGGTGCTGGCGAGCGAGGCCTGCGCGCTCGACACCGGACCCCACAGCGCCACACGCCACGGCCATTCCGCTACCCGTGCATAACCCATCATCACCCGCTCGCCGTCGATCGTGGTGGCCACGGCGTTGTTGGAGCCGGTGATCAGCCGGGTCAGATCCGCGGGAAAGGCGCCTCCGGAGGGAATATTGCCCGGCCCGTTCGAGACGATGACCTTGTCGTCGGCATCGATGACGGCGGCCGACCAGCCGGGAGGCAGGATGTCGGTCGATGTCATGCTGACCATATCGCCGGCATTCTGGGTCAGCACCAGCGCCGCGCCGGGCGTGTTCGGCCCCGGTGACGGAAGGGGCATGATCACATTGAACACCCATTGCTGGCTGGTCGCGCCAAAGAAGACGCCCGACACCTCGATCTTGCCGGAGGCGAGCGCTGCCTGGAGCGTGGGGAAATTCGACATGGGCTTCAGCGGCGCGCCGTAGGGCACGCGAGTATTGAGCAGCTGATTGCCCTCGGCATCGACGAGCAGCACGTAAAGCGAGCCCGCGCCGAGGCTGGAGGCGGTGCGCTGGTGGAAGGCCCCGAGATTTCCCGAGGTCAGTTCGGCCGCGCCCGACAGGAGACGCAAAGTCGTCGACATGTCCTCGAGCTTGCGTTCGAAATTACGGCTGATGGTCTGCGCATCCTGGGCCGCTTCGTGGCGAAGGGCCTCATATTCGCTGCGCTCCAGCTCGGAGAGAAGGAAGATCACGAAGGCGAGCAGGGGCAAAGTCGCGAGGATTGCCATCGCGACGAGATAGGCCCCGATCGATGCCGTTGGGAACAGGCGCACCAGCCTACCCATGCGTGCGCCACATCCTTGCCCGGTATCCCGTTGCGGGCCGGCCTTCGTCGCGCGCCATCGTCCGCCCTCCCACTCCCAAGACTTCTATCTCATTGACTAATATAGCAGGTTCTGGACGATGCCAACCGACCACCGCGGCTGCGACAATATTATCCTGTCGCTTCCGCCCCCTCACGGACAATCGGCGCGCGCAGCCCCACCCCGGATGCCCGCCGTAGGAAAGGCGGATCGGACAGTGCGCCGCGGCCTTTGCCGGCCATGCTTCTCTTCCGCGTTCCGTTAGATCCGCGACAGGACGATCCGTGGCGACCACCGTCTCCGAATCAAAAACCTCGGCAGCGCCGGCGAACCAAAAGGCGCCTCGCGCGTTAGGGCGCATACGCTGCGCAAGGAGGACACCATGGTATTCAAGCCGCAACGCTTTCACGACGAAAAGCCGGTCGTGGAACTCGAGCACCAGAACGAAGAACCACTGGAGACTGCGGTCGCCCGCCAGCTGGCGATTTCGCAAGGCATGGATGCATCCCGTCTGACGGTGACCGCGTCGGGCTCCACCATCTTCCTGTCCGGCACGATGACGGACGAGGCGGAAATCGACCGTGCGCTCGAAATCGTGCTGGCCGTGCCGGGGGTCGAGAAGATCACCCACGATCTCCAGGTCGGCTGAAGCCGAACGCGCCCCGTCGTCGCACGACCCGAACGAATCAACCCCAGCCATCCGTGCGGACGACTGGGGTATGTTTATGAATGGCAACCACCTGCGTGGCATGGTTTAGCGGGCCTCGGTCGCACCCGAAACCTGACGGGGCAAGCAATAGATCGAGACATCGCCGATCCGCTGCATGCGCCCGTTGAGACCCTGCTCGCGCAGGATCATGGCGCGGCGCCTTCCCACACTCTGCATGTGCCGGTGCGCTGCCTCGACGGCGAGCCGGTAGCTCGGATAGGCCGGCGACTGTCCGCCGTCCGAAAGAAACACCCATCCGTTCGCGTGCGGAACGACATCGCAATAGATCTCAGCCATGACGAACTCCTCCTTTATCCCTCAAACGAGGAAGATGTGCGCAGGTTCCCGCCCCCGAAAGATTTTTTCGCGCTCCCGAAATGGTGGGAGTTACCGCGACAGGGCGGCCCTGAGGCGCGGGGCGGCGAAATCGAGGAAGGCCCTGAGCTTCAACGGGATCAGGCCCTGCGACAGGTATACGAGGTGGACGGGCGCGGCCGGCTGTTCGAAGGTCTCGAGCAGGGGCACGAGCAGACCGGTCTCCACCGCACGTCTCGCCTGATAGGACATGACCCGCGTGATCCCGAGGCCGGAGATGGCTGCATCCACCGCTGCCTCGGCGGTGTTGACCGACAATCGCGGCCGCACCGGCACGGAGAATTCCTGCCCGTCTTCCTCGAAGGTCCAGGACTGGGCCGACAGGATGCCCTCGAAGGCGATGCAGCCATGGGCGGCAAGGTCGCGGGGATGCAGCGGCGCCGGATGGCGCAGCAGATAGTCGGGGCTGGCATAGACGGTGCGGCGGATCGCACCGAGCCGGCTGGCGATCAGATTTCCTTCCGACAATGGGCTGATCCGCAGCGCCACGTCGATATGTTCGTCGGCGAGGCTGACATTCCTGTCGCTCATCGTCAGCCGCATGTTGATGTCTGGGAAGGCCTTGAGGAATTCGGTGATTACAGGCAGCACATGCAGCCGACCGAAGACGATCGGGGCCGTCATGGTCAGGTCGCCCTTCGGCGCCAGATATTCGCCGGCGGCCCGCCGCTCGGCTTCCTCGACCCGACCGAGGATCTCGCGGGCGGCGCCGACATAACCTTCGCCGGCCTCGGTCAGCAGGATCCTGCGGCTGGTGCGGGTGACGAGGCGGACGCCGAGATGCGCTTCGAGTTCCGAAATCTTGCGGCTGACGGTCGGCAGCGGCGAATGCAGGGCACGCGAGGCGGCCGACAGGCTGCCGCCTTCGACTACGGCCAGAAGAACCCGCATAGCATCGAGCCGATCCATCGCGCCTTCCGTTAAACGAGAGGATAACTTCCGAAACCGCTATCTACTACAGGAAATCGGAACCTGCTAGTCCTTGGCATGTCCTGAAACCGCCCCTGCAAAGTCCAGCTAAGGAAACCGCCATGAAACTCTATCACTATCCGCTCTCGGGCCACGCCCACCGCGCCGTGCTCTTTCTCTCGCTGCTCGGCGTGAAGGCCGACCTTATCGAGGTCGACCTGCCGAACGGCGAGCACAAGTCGCCGGAATTCCTAATGCTCAATCCGTTCGGCCAGGTTCCGGTTCTCGAAGACGACGGCGTGGTGGTCAACGATTCCAACGCCATCCTTGTCTATGTGGCCACCAAGCTCGGGCGAAAGGACTGGCTGGGCGACGATCTCGCGACGGTCGCGAAGGTGCAGAAATGGCTGTCGGTGGCGGCCGGCGAGATCGCCTATGGCCCCGCCGCGGCGCGGCTGATCACCGTCTTCGGGGCGAACTTCCGCGCGGACGAAGTCATTGCGCGCGCTCACCGCATTCTCAAGCTGATCGAGGCGCAGCTTGCCGCCCATCGCTTCATTGCCGGCGACCGGCCGACGATCGCCGATGTGGCCCTCTACAGCTACATCGTCAACGCGCCGGAAGGCAATGTGGACCTCGCGCCCTATGGCGCGGTGCGGGACTGGCTGGCGCGGATCGAGGCCCTGCCGGGCTTCGTCGCCTTTGCCAAGACACCCGCCGGCCTTGCCGCCTAGCGGTCAATCGGCGGCCGGGGCTGCCCGGCCGCACTTCTTACAGGAGGCGACAATGGTCGACGACTTCGAAAGGCCTGCCTCGCCCTGGCATCAGGGCGAACTGGAATTGCAGCGCGCCGCGGGCGTTGCAGCCCAGATGGATCCGATCGGCCGCAGGGTGCTGCGCCCCTTCCTGCTCGACCAACATCGCGAGTTCTATAGCCTTTTGCCCTCCATCGTCATCGGCGCCGTCGATCCGGAGGGAACGCCCTGGGCAACCATCCGCGCCGGCGCGCCGGGTTTCCTGCATTCGCCCGATTCGCTGACGCTCGATGTGAACGCCCGGCGCGAGCCGGCGGATCCGGCCGAACGCGGCATGGAGGACGGCGATGCGGTTGGCCTCGTCGGCGTCGATCTCGTCACCCGCCGGCGCAACCGGCTGAACGGCACGATCAGCCGGAGTTCCGACGAGGGCTTTACCGTCGGCGTCGAGCAGAGCTTCGGCAACTGCCCGCGCTATATCCAGAACCGAAACCTAAGCTGGGTCCGCGATCCCGCATCTCCGTCTCCGGCGACCACCGTCGTGTCGGATCGGCTGGATGACGGCGCCCGCCGGATCATCGCCGCCGCCGACACCTTCTTCGTCGCCTCCTATGCGGATCGCGAGGATGCGGAGCGGCAGGTCGACGTCTCGCATCGCGGCGGCAAGGCGGGTTTCGTCCGCATTGATGCCGACGGCAGTCTCACCGTGCCGGACTTCGACGGCAACCGGTTCTTCAACACGCTCGGAAATTTCATCGTCAATCCACGCGCCGGGCTGCTGTTCGTCGATCACGAAACGGGCGGGATGCTGCAGGTGACGGGCAAGGTCGAGGTCATCCTCGATTCGCCTGATATCGCGGTCTTCGAGAGGGCGGAGCGACTGTGGCGGGTGATGCCGGAAAAGATCGTCTGGCGCCCGGATGCGCTGCCGCTCCGCTGGACGTTCGCACAGGGCGGGTTTTCCCCGAGCAGCCTCGCGACCGGCAGCTGGCCCGAGGCCGACCGCAGGCTTCGCGCGGCTGATGCTCAGGGCCAGGGATAGTCGGCGATCGCCGCGCCGCCGGTCTTCAGCCGCTCGACGATCTGGCGCCGATAGGCGACCACGTCGCTCACGGGGATGGCCTTGCGCCGCGTCACCTCGGCTTCGGTGAACGGTTCGATGCGCGACGGGTCGCCCCATTCGTCGATGACGTAGTTGAGGACCGCAGCGATCTCCGCATCGTTCAGGCCGGTCGCCACGACGCCCGGCACGTGTGTGATGTAGGTTCGTCCGTCATCGTCACCGGCAAAGGCATCGATATAGCCGGGCAGCGCCGGAATGCCGGCGCGCGGCAGGCCCGTGCCGTCCCGGTCGTGGCAACCGGAACAGCGCAGGAGATAGTTGAACTTGGCGGAATGTCCATCGGCCGCGGCCGGCACGCCCGATGCCGAGAGGCAGGCGGTGAGGATCAGGCTTTTCCAAAACGTGAGGCGGCGCATCTCATTCCCCCTTGCGCAGGGCGCGCAGTTCCTTGTGGCTCGGCGGCTGAGCGAGTGCCGCCTCGACTTCCGCCTTGTCGGGGCCGGCGGGCAGCCCGTTCAGCTCCTTGAGCACATAGGCGGCCACGGCCACCAGATCGTCGGCCCCCAACTCCGCCTGGGGCGGCATCACCAGACCGACATAGTCGACCCCGTTCGCCGTGATCTTGCCGCTCATGCCGCCGGCCATGACGCCAGCGATGTAGCGCGGTGCCTTGTCGCCCAGCGCCTGCCACAGGGCGGGATCGACGAGCGGAGGAGCCAGGCCTTCCGTGCCGACGCCCTTGTCGCCATGACAGGCGGCGCAGACCGATGCGAACTTCGCTTCGCCCGTCCCATCTGCATGTGAAACGGACGGGGATGCGGTCAGGAGAAGGGCGGCCACGGTGGCCGCCCAGCCGTTTCGTCTATTCATCGGCCAGCCCGACGAGCACCGCGACTGTGCAGTGATAGCCCTTGTCGTCATTGGCCATGCACCAGTTGATATCGTTGTAGAGGCCCATGCGATAGCCGGGACGCTCGCGCTCCGAGGAGAAGCAGAAGGTCGCGCCGGTGACGGAGGCCTTGCCGCAGCAGTCGTTGTAGGACACCAGGTAGTCCTTGCCGTCATTGGGGTTGAGGCAGGTGCCGACCCACGAGACCTTGGAGGCCGACGAGCCCGGCGGGCAGGATGTGGTGGTGCCGCCGGACGTGTTGCAGAGATTGCCGTCGAGCGCGCAGTAGCGCCAGTATTCGCAGGCCGTCTCGTCTTCGCTCTCCGCGGCGAAGGCGCTGCCGAAGGTGCGGTCGAAGGGCAGGATCGGCAGCAGCGCCCCGCCGATCAGGGCGGCGCCGGTCTTGGCCAGCAGGCTGCGGCGGCCATATTGACGGGCGGCCTGACGGGTGCCTTGTTCGGCGACCTTGTCGATCATGCGAAGCAGGCCATCAATGAGGTTGATCATCGGTTCTCTCCAGTGGGGCTAGAAGATCAGGAATGTGCCGCAACCGGCGCGTTGAGGAAGTTCTGGATCGAGCTGACGCCCATCTCCGCGGCATTGAACAGGCTTTCGAGCTGCTCCCGGCTGTTGATCAGTCCCTTGGCGCGGACGATGCCCTCGCCGTCGATCAGCACGGCGAACGGCAGGCGGGAGACGCGGTAGGTGATGCCCAACTCGGGCGACAGGGCATAGGGGAAGTCTTCGAGCCCGGCCTTCTTGATGAAGGCCATGTGCTTGTCCATGTCGCCGTCGCTGGCCAGCACGACGTCGAGCCAACTGCCCTCGCTTGCGCGCATCGACTGCAGCACCGGCAGCATCTTCTTGCAGATCGGGCAGGTGGTCGACAGGAAGAACACCAGCGTGCTGCGCTGGCCGCGCGGACCGATATAGATCGCCCCGCCATTGAGGCTGGCGAGCGTGAAGTTCGGCGTCGCCTCGCCGATCTTGGGGCCGGACTCGTTCACCAGCGCGCCGACCGGCGAGATGCGCTCGAACAGGATGCCGATCTGGCGCGCCAGGGCGAAGACGACGCCGATCAGCACGAGCACCAGGACAAACAGGACGACGACGGCGAAGATGAGTGCATTCATGGGTTTACTCGGCTTTCTGCTATTTTCTCCAGCCTGCGCACCATCGCCCTAGAGCGAGAGGCGCATATGGCCGTCATTGGCCAGCAATTGCTCGATCACGTTGTAGACGAACCAGGTCAGCAGGCCGGCGGTCACCGCAACTGCGGCTTCGGCGAACCCAAGGGGGCTGGCGCCGAAGATCGCCGGCAGGAACGCGATGGCCGCCAGCAGAGCGTTGCGCGCCAGGAGCGTCGGCGACAGGCGCTGGGCGGGACCGCCGCAACCGCATTCGATCCGCGTGCGCCCCCTCCCAATGTTGACCGCCATGGCGAGTCCGTAGAGGCCCAGCAGGGCGACCGCGAGCATTGCTCCGGCCCGCACGGTCGGGGGGTAGACCAGCAGGACGACCGCCAGGAACTCCACGGCAGCGAGCCCCTTTGCCGCCGGCTCGACGAGGGCCTCCGGCAGCTGCCGATAGTCAGCCACATAGCCGGTAAAGGTGCCGAAATCGGCGACCTTGTGCCAAGCCGCGCGCAGGAGGACGAGGACCGTGAAGGTCGTCGCTGCCGCTGCCGCCATGGAGGTGAACCAGCCGTCCATCACTCACCCGCGTAGACGAGCGGCGCGAAGGAACCCATGTCCTCCAGCTTGCCGGTCAGCTTGGCGGCGAACTTCGCCTCCGGATCGATGGCGTAGCGCGTCAGGATGCCTTCGTCGTCGTTGAGCGCGAAAAGCGTCGGAGCCTTGCCCTGGGTGACGGCGATCGACTTCACGCCCTCGACGGCCGAGCGGTAGAGCACCTTCTTGGTCTTCATGTCGACCGGCCAGATCTCGGTCGCAGCATCCTTGTGGCTGCCTTCCTTGGCGTCCGGATGCATGGTGACGAACAGCACGTCGTTCGGTTCGTTGTAGGCGATGACCTCGACGCCGCCGGGCGCCCAGGCCCCCTCGACACCTTGGGTGATCGAGAACTTGTCGACGAGCTTGGCCGCACCGTCCTTGTCGGCGATCGTATAGACGTTGCCGTTGAAGGAGACGAAGATCAGCTTGTCGCTGGCGCGTTCGCCGACGACGTAAAGCGGGTCGGTGTCGGCATCGAAGATCTTCTCGCTCTTCAGGGGCGCCGCGAACTTTCCGTCGGCACCAACCGTGAAGGTCTGCAGCGTTCCGTCACCGCACAGCGTCGAGAACTGGATGCCGGAGAGCGCCGGATGGATGGACCAGCAGCCCGGCGTCGGCACTTCGGCGATCTCCTTGCCGGCGGCCAGATCGACGACGCTCACCGAGGTCGCCGGAGTGGCGTTCTGGACGAAGGCGTATTTCTCGTCGCCGGAGAGCGCCAGCAGGCTCTTCTGCGGCGCCACCTGCGCCATCTTCGGCGAGACGATGATCTCGCGCTTCACCGACATCGTATCGATGTCGAATTCCTGCAGCACGGCTTCGGTCGGGCCATAGGTGATGCGCTTGGCATAGGCCGAGGCGGTGTAGGCGGTCTTCTTGTCCTTGGTCAGCACGAACTGGGTCACCAGGCCAACGCTGAGATTGCCCTTGCGATCCAGTTCGCCGGCACCAACGACGTTGATCCGGCTCGCGCCGGTCCAGCTTTGGTCGACGGTGAAGACGTTCGGGCCGGGCTTGATCCGCTCCTCGACCGTGATCTTCTCGGGAACGAATTCCTCTTCGGCGAAAGCCTGGCCCATGGCGAGGGTACTGACCGCAGCGGCCAGACATGTTCTCAGAAACCGCATCGTTTAGTCTCCATTCGATTGCCGTCGGAACAGTCGTAGCGTCTCGGTCGAGCCCGATCTATCCACCCGCGCATCGGCATGTGCCTATTTTTTAATCTTCTCCGTATTTGCCTTTTTTGATTGCAACGCGTCGATCTCGGTTTTACTATGCTGCAGCTGCGAAGGCGGCATGCCGCCAGCGCGCGCCTATCTGGAAAATCGATGATGATGTTCAGTGAGACCGCGTTCGAAGACGTATCGGAACAGGAAAAATCGCTTCCCGGCTGGAGCCAGGAATATCGACAGCTGTCGCCGGGACCGTTCCAGGGCAAGGTGGCGACGCTGCAGTTTCCCGGCCTGACCATCATCCGCGAGCGGATGAATGCCGCGGTCGAGCAACATTATTCTGCGCCCGACGACAGCCTGATCTTCTTCGCCCAGTCGGCCGAGTCCGGCGGCGTTCGCATCGACGGGCGGTTCTTCGGCGGCAATACGATCGGCTTCGGCCACCACTGGCGCGAGCGGCTTTCCGTCAGCGCGCCGATGAGCGACTATCTGCTGGCGGTGGTGAAGCTCGACGACCTGCCGGCCGACGCGCCGCTCAGGACCGGCATCCTGCAGGGCTCCGCCGCCATACAGGCGGAAAGCCTCTATCAATGGCTGAATTCGCTGCTGGAGGTCCATATGAGCGACCCCGCCGGCCTGCCGTCGCAGTTGCGCAGCCTTTTGCCGGACATGATCCGCGACCGGCTGGGCCTGTTGCAGGAGAGCTGTACGCCGGAAGAGGAGCCTACCCCGGAGACCCAGCCTTCGGCTTTTGTCGTCTACCGGGAAATGGAACAATGGCTCGCCGACAATGGGCGCGAGCCGATCACCGTCACCGAGCTTGCCAGGCAGCTGAAACAACCGAGCCGCACGCTGCGTGCCGCCTGCCAGCATGTCATCGGTTACCGCCTCGACGACGTGCTGCTGATCCGCAGGCTCAACCGTGCCCGGCGCGACCTGATCGCCGCACGCGATGCGCCGCGCCGGGTCTCCGACATTGCCCTTGACTGGGGTTTCTTCCATTGGGGCCGGTTCTCGACCCGCTATCACGCCCTGTTCGGGGAAACGCCGTCGCAGACCATGCGGGTCCGCAACTGACGGCGCCAGCCTGAGCCTCGGCCGGCGGTCACTTGCATGAGAGAAGCAGCGAGCCCCCTCATGCGAGGCGAGACGGCCCTTTTGACGTCAGCGCGCGGCGCGAAGAATGCCGAGCAGTCCGGCGCGATCGAGCCGAACGGGGTTGCCGCCGGCGCAGGGGTCTACCTCTGCCATCGCCACGACCCTGTCCTCGTCGATATCGGCAAGCCCCATCGCGCTGAGCGTCAGCGGTATTTCCAGGGTCTCGCGCAGATCGAAGATCCAGTCGATCACGCCGGCGGCAGTCGGCACCGGCAGGTCGAGCAGCCGCGCCAGCAGTTCCAGCTTGTCCTTGATCGCCGGTGCGTTGAATTCCAGCACATAGGGCATGAGGACGGCGTTCAGCAGGCCGTGATGGGCGTCATGCAGGGCCCCCAGCGGATGCGCCAGGGCGTGTATGGCGCCCAGCCCCTTCTGCAGCGCGACGCAGCCCATGCCGGAGGCGACCAGCATCTGGCCGCGCGCCTCGAGGTTCTGGCCTTCCGCGACCGCCACCGGCAGCCAGGTCTTGATCAGTTGCAGCGCGTTGAGCGCGATCCCTTCGGCCATCGGGTGGAAGGTCGGCGAAGACAGCGCCTCCAGGGCATGCGAAAGCGCGTCCATCCCGGTTGCAGCCGTGATGTGGGCCGGCAGTCCGGCCGTCAGCTCGGGATCCATGATGACGATGTTCGGCATCATCCGCGGGTGGAAGACGATGACCTTGCGGTGCTCTTCGTCCTGCGTGATGACGGAGGAGCGCCCGAGCTCGGAACCCGTGCCGGCCGTGGTGGGAACGGCGATCACCGGCACCAGGCGGGAGGTGTCGACGCGCTTCCAGTTGTCGCCGATGTCTTCCAGATCCCACATGGAGATCGTCTGGGACGACATCAGCGCGATCGCCTTGGCCGCATCCAGCGCGCTGCCGCCGCCGATCGCCACGACCAGGTCGTGCCCGCCGCTGCGCAGAACCTCGACGCCGTCCGCGACGTTCCGCCCGGTCGGATTGGGTTTCACGTTGAAGAACAGCCCCGGTTGCAGCCCCGCTTCGCGAAGCGCTTCCAGCGCCCTTTGCACCGGGAACAGATCCTTGAGCCCGGCATCGGTCACGACCAGCGGCGACGACGCACCAAGGGCGCGAACGGCGGCTCCGATCTCACGGATCCGGCCATTGCCGAAACGGACATCGGTCGGGAAGCTCCAGTTGCTGGCCACGGCCTGGGTGTGGATCGTCATTGATTATTCCTCGGTGGATGGCATGGACTGGCGCTTCAGGGCCCGGCGGCGCAGCAGTTCCCCGAACGCGACCAGAATGAGTGCAGGGATGAAGTTGAGCGTCGCCAGCGCCGGATAGATCGGAGAAGAACCGACCGCGATGCCGCTGTAGACGAAGATCGGCAGCGTTCTGGCCGTTCCGGCGAGCGAATAGGAGACGTAGAAGTTCCCCCAGGACAGCAGGAAGGCGAAGATCGCCGCGGAGAAGATACCCGGCCACAGAAGCGGGAAAGTGACCTCGCGGAACACCTCCCAGCCGTTCGCCCCCGCATCGCGTGCGGCATCCTCCAGCGTTTCGTCGAAGCCGTAGACCTGGACGGCGACGATCACGAGCGCGAACGGCGTGATGTAGACGACATGGCCGATGATCACGGTGGCGAGCCCGGTCGAGAAGCCGAGCCAGTTGCCGAGCACCGAAAACCACAGCAGCATGACGACGCCGAGCAGCAGCTGCGGGAAAAGCAGCGGCGCGAAGGTGACGAGCCGGAAGGCGTTCTGCAGGCGGAACCGGTAGCGGATCCAGGCGATGGCCCCGGCCGAACCGAGGATCGTGGCAAACACGGTCGACACCGCGGCGACCATGGCGGAATTGGCGACGGCCGGGAGAAAGTCCGGCTTGCGGAACAATTCGCCATACCACTCGAAGGAGAAGCCTTCGATCGGAAGGGTCAGCACCCGGCTCGAGGTGAAGGAGAAGGCGACCAGGGTTATGATCGGGATGTAGAAGAACACCAGCAGCAGGGCGAGGCTGCCGACCAGGCCGGTGTCGATCAGGCGGTCCTTGAGACGATGGGAGATCATGCGGCTCGCCTCCTCAAGGCGGGAGAGCGCTTCATGGCCAACAGGCCAGCCAGCGCCAGGGTCAGAGCCCCAACGGAAATCAGAACGATGGTCAGCGCCGCACCCAAGGGCCAGTTCACCCGGGTCTCGAAGCTCTGGCGGATCAGTTCGGAGGCGAGCGGCGATGTGCCGCCGCCGAGCACCTTCGGCTCGAGAAAAGCACCGAGGCTCAGAACGAAGACGAGGACGCCCCCAGAATAAAGCCCCGGCCGGGAGAGTGGCAGGGTGACCTCAAAGAAGGTCCGAAGGCGCGACGCACCGGAATCATAGGCCGCCAGCAAGAGGTCGCGGTCGATCCTGACGAGCGACAGATAAAGCGTGAACATCGGATAGACGACCAGGTTATAGACCATGCCGACCATGGCGCCGGCCGGCGAAAACAGGATGTCGAGGCTGTCCGGTGCAAAGCCCACCGTCCCCAGCATCCAGTTCGCCACGCCGTTGCGGTCAAGCACGAGGATCCAGCCGAAGGTCTTCAGCACCGCATCGGTGAGAAAGGCGAAGACGATCATGATCTGGATCTGCGTATTGTAGGACTTGAGCCGCGTCGCGAGCGCATAGGCCGTGGGGAAGGCGATGAGCAGGCAGAGCACGACGCAGACGATCGCCATGACGATCGTCCGGCCGATGATCGTCCAGTAGTGCGGCTTGGAGAAAACCTCGGTCCAGACCTTCAGGTCCCAGGTCCAGACGAGACGATAATATTGCGTGGTCTGGAAGGTGAGAACCGCGGTCATCGCCAGCGGCACCAGGAAGAAGACCAGCATGACGATCGCCAGCGGCGCGACGACCGCGATGAGCACCGGGTCCTTCCATGTCTTGTGCTCTATGTTCATGGTCACTCCGACAGCAGGAAGGCGGAGGCGGGATCGAAGCAGATCCCGACGGACTGTCCGACCTCGGCCGGCAGGACGATCGAACCGGGCAGGTCCATGACGACCGGAGCCGCCAGGCCGTCGACGCGCACCCGGTACTGGGTCGACGAACCCTTGATGAAATATTCGTCGACCGTGCCGGTCATCACCCATTGATCCGGCGAGACGTCGCCCTCGACGAAACCGATGGTTTCGGGACGCACCAGCAGTGCCGTGCCCGAGGAGGCGAGATGGGCGGAGACATGCTCGCCCTTCAGCCGCGCGGGCGAACCCGTGACCAGCGGCGAGGTCACCGTCGCTGCGCCATCGCTTTCGCGGACGACGGACACCGGCAGGAAATTGGTTTCTCCGATGAAGCCGGCGACGAAGGTGTTGGCCGGCCGGTAATAGATGTCGGCGGGCGTGCCGATCTGGATGACATGGCCGGCCTGCATCACGCAGATCCGGTCGGCCAGCATCATCGCCTCCTCCAGGTCATGCGTCACCAGGACGAAGCTGGTGCCGATTTCGCGGTGGAGCTTCTTGAGTTCGGCCTGCAGGGATTTCTTCAGCTTGGCGTCCAGCGCGCTCATCGGCTCGTCGAGCAGGAGCACGCTGGGACGGGAGACGAGCGCACGCGCCAGCGCCACGCGCTGCTGTTCGCCGCCCGAAAGCTGGGCGGGATAGCGGTCGAGATATTCCGGCTTGAGATGCATGAGGTCGATCATCGCGCGAACACGCTCATCGATCTCAGTCCGGTCCATCTTCTTGAGCTTGAGCGGAAAGCCGATGTTCTCAGCCACGGTCTTGTGCGGGAACAGTGCCAGCTTCTGGAACACCATGCGCGTCGGCCTGCTGGCCGCGGGCACGCCCAGCATGTCCCGCCCCTGGATTTCCAGCCGCCCTTCGGTCAGCTCCTCGAAGCCTGCGAGTATCTTCAAGAGCGTGGTCTTACCGCAGCCGGAAGGGCCGACGAGAGCGACGAACTCCCCCTCCCCGACCTCCAGCGAAACGCCATGCAGCGCCCGCGCGGACCCGTAGTCTTTGACGATGTTCAAGGCTTCAATGATTGGCACTGGCAAGGTAGGCGTCCCCGACTCCTGGAGGGTTGTGCGGGCCGCCGTCCAGGACGGCGGCCCATCTGGAACCTGGTTCAGCGGGCGGCGAGCTCTTCCTGCCAGATCGCCAGCATGTCGTCGATGTTCGGCGCCACGGTGTGGAACTGGCTGTTTTCCCAGGCCGTCCACATGTAATCCATCTGCAGCGCCTTCTTCTCGGCGTCGGAGAACAGCGCCTCGGCCTTCTGGCTGGGCACGAGGTTGCAGGTCGCCTCCGTGATCGCCAGTTGCTTGGCCACCTCGGGCGAGACGATGTATTTCAGGAAGTCGGCCGCGACCTTGGAGTTCTTGCCGTTGTCGATGAGGCCGGTCGCCTCCATCCAGATGATGCCCTGCTTGAGGCCGTTCTTCGGTTCCGGGACGATCGACTGGATATAGTCGTGGCCCTGCAGCCGGAGTGCCGAGGTGCAATAGGTGCCGCCACCGATCAGCGCACGGAACGAGCCGTCAATCAGGCCCTTCTGGGCAATGGCGAGGTCGGCGACGATCGCGCGGGTGTTCTTGAAGGCGGCGCGCAAAACCTTGCGGACTTCGCCGAGCGCGGCTTCATCCAGCTCTTCGTAAGGGTTGACGCCGGCATAGAGGGCCAGCGGCATGATCGGCCAGTCACCCCAGTCGAGCAGGCAGATCTTGTCCTTGTAGGCGCTGTCGAAAACCGGCGCATAGCTCGACCAGGATTCAAGCTTGTCGAACTTGGTGTTGACGGTCGGTCCGACCCACCCCCAACGCGTCGGCAGGCCGGTCGCCTTGCCCTCATGCTGGAGCGGGGCGAAGGGGGCGCGGAACTGCGGATAGAAATCGGCGTACTGCTCGGCGAAATCCGCGTCATCAAGGAAGCGGCAGAAGCCGGCCGGGCCCATGCGCTGGATCCACGGGCTGTCGGAGGAGACGAGATCGAATTCCCGGGACGCGCCGGCTGCGAGCTTGGCAAAACCGCCGGCGGAGTCGGTGATCAGGTCGACCGAGATCGTCGCCCCGGTCGATTTCTGGAAGGGTTCGAGAATGCTGGGGGCATTGTAGCCTTCCCAGCACATATAGTTCAGGCTCTCTGCCGCGGCTGCGTTGCGCGGAAAGCCGACAAGGCTTGCGCCCGCGGCGGCCATGCCCATTCCGCCCATCCCCTTGAGGACCGAGCGGCGGCTGATATCTGCTGTTCCCTTGATCATTCTTGTCTTCCCCTTTTTTTCATCTGCTTGAAGACGGGATTTCAGACGACGCCGAGATAGCGTCTGATCTCCCATTCACTAACCTGCTTCTGATAGTGCGAGAATTCCACTTCCCGGCTTTCGACGAAGCTCTCGACGAAATCATCCCCGAAGATCGTCCGCGCCAGCGGGCTCTGCTTCAGGCGCTGCGCGGCATCCCAGAGATCGCGCGGGAAGGCGGCGTCCGGCGAAGGAGTCGCGGCGTAGAAATTCTCCGCGCTGCTCGGGGCCGGCTCGATCTCGTTTTCGACGCCGTAAAGGCCGGCGCCAATCAGCATGGCGAGCGCCAGATAGGGGTTGGTGTCGGCGGACGGGACGCGGAACTCGAGGCGGGTCGCTTCCTTGCTGTCGTTGATGACGCGGACGGCGGCCGTGCGGTTCTGCACGCCCCAGTTCGCCGAGATCGGCGCCCAGGCACCCGGCACGAGCCGCTTGTAGGCATTGACGGTCGACGAGCACATCGCCAGCAGTTCGGGCATCAACTTGAGCAACCCGCCGATGAAATGGCGCGCCGTACGGGAAAGCCCGTCGGGGCTATCCGGATCGGCGAAGACCGGCTTTCCGTCCCGGTCGCGCAGCGACAGATGCAGGTGCCCGGACTGGCCGGACAGTGCCGGCGAGAGCTTCGACATGAAGCTCACGGTCAGGTCGTTGCGGGCGAAGTAGGACCGGGCGAAGTTCTTGAACAGGAAGGCATCGTCCGCCGCCTTGATGCCCTTGGCGTAGGTCAGCGGAGCCTCGAAGCAGCCCGGGCCGAGCTCGGTGTGGATGGCATCGAGTTTCACATCCATCGTCGCCATGGCCTCTTCGAGACCTTCGAGCAGGTCGCCGTAGAGGGCCGATGTCTGGAGCGAGTAGGTCCGGTTGCCCTGGGCGAAATGGGTGAGGTCGCGGTAGTTCTTGGCCTTCATCGTCTCGGCCGTCTCATCGAAGACGAAGAACTCGAACTCGAAGGCCGACAGCACGTCCCAGCCGCGGTCCGCGGCGCGCGCGATCTGCTCCAGGCAGACATTGCGCGGCGAGCGGCGGCCGAAATCGCCGGCGAAATCCGCTAGGCAAAGCGCGGTGTCGTCGGCAAAGGGATAGCGCCGCACGGTTTCGGCGAAGAGTTCCGCCGGCCGATCCACGAAGGCGCCGTCGCGGTAGGTGTTTTCCGCAATGTCCCAGAAATAGAGCACTTCACAGAAGGGATAGCCGTCCTTCGCCAGCTTGATCGCCTTGTCGGCGGAAACCAGCTTGTCGCGAAACTCGCCCTGCGGGTCGACCATGCCGATATGGACCGCGCTGGCTCCCATTTCCCGGACTGCATTTTCGAAATCGGAAGCGGAACAGTTGTCGTTCGTCATGGCACCCTTCTCAGAATTAACTTGAGGTTAGGCATCGGCTTTCGGTAAGGAAATATCCCCAAAGGGATAGGCCGCGATGCAATATTGCGGAAGCGTCCCGATCGGACTGGAAGGGTAAGGGACTTGGAAAAAGGTTTCGCCGCCTGGAACAAGACATTGGCCGGCGCCATCGCGTCCTTGGGCGAGCCCGATTTTCCCGCACGCATCGAAGCCGCGCTCCGCGCAATGCTTGATTTCGACGTGTTCATGATCTTCGGTTATCTTGGCGCGTCGCGACCGATCGCGCATTACTACAATATCGATCCCGACCGGGCCGCCACCGTCATCGACGCCTATGCCGCCGGACCCTATCTGCTCGACCCGTTTTATGCGGCGGCCACCGACCCGACCGTCACCGGGGTGCGGCGGCTCCGGGACATGGCGCCCGACCAGTTCTACAGCTCGGAATATTTCCGCCAGCATTACGGCCTGACGGGCATCCGCGACGAGGTGGGTTTCATCGCCCGGCCCGGCCCGGACTACGGTGTGGTGGTCAGCTTCACCCGTCCCGACGGCTCATCCGCCTTCGGCCGGCGCGACCTCGATACCGTCAATGCCGTCGAACCGGTGATCCGGCTGCTGATCGAGCAGCACTTCGCCATCGGCACGGGGGCCGAGCGGCATCCCGATCACGGCCGCCCGCAGCCGGACGCCATCAATGCGACGCTGGGCAAGATGACAAACGGCCTGCTGACGCCGCGCGAGATCGAGATCACCTCGCTGATCCTGCGCGGCCACTCGAACATGTCAATCGCCGAAACGCTCGGCATCGCCGAAGGCACCGTGAAGATCCACCGCAAGAACATCTATCACAAGCTGGAAATCTCCTCCCAGGCGCAACTGTTCGCACGCTTCATCTCCCGGCTTTCAGCCTAGCCGGGGTCAATGACAGGTCGGTCTGGCGCGTTACGTCGTTCCACGGGTGCCGATCCCCAAGGCGACGGCATGCACCGCGCTGGAGAATTCCGCGGTCCGCATCAGCGCGCGGCACCGCGCAAAGCGCCCGTCGGCATAGGCGCGGAAATCATCAGCCGGATTGTCATTGGCGAGCTGGATGAGGCCCCAGAGCGTCCAGAGGAGATCGCACATCGCCTTGTAGATGATCATGCGCCCGCGCTCCGACGGGTCCGGCTCCCGGCCGAAATAGGCGTGCAGCAGTTCGGTATCCTGATCGGGTCCGAAGCCGCCTTCGACGGACAGATCGCCCAGGTCCCACATGGGATCGTTCATGCCCGAATATTCCCAGTCGACGATCCAGACGCGCTCGCCGTCGTCGAGGAAGTTCTCGCACAGCGGATCGCAGTGGCAGGCGACGTTGGGAAGCGGGTGGGCGGACAATGCCGCCCGCACCGTCTCGGCCTCTTTCAACACGCCATGATAGCCCTCGGGAAGTTCGACATCCTTGGTCGAGAGGATTGCAAGATAGCTGTCGATCATGGCGAAGAGCTCGAAGCGGGCCGGGAAGACGGCGCCGCTGTCATGCAGCCGGCGAAAGGCCTTGGCCGCCCGTGCCGGGGCACCGGGCACCTGGCGGAAACGCTCGGGCGTCATGGTCGCGGCACCCTCGACGAAACGGGAGACGAAGACGCCCGTCTCCGCGTCGGCATAGAGGATTTCCGGCCCGACGCCAGCGTCGGCGACGAGTTTCGTCGCCACCAGTTCGTTGGCCCGGTCGATATATTCCTCGGTGCCCTTGCCCGGGATCCGCAGGCAATGGTCGCCGAGCCGGAAGACCATGTTGGTCAGCCCGCCCAGTCGCTCGATCGGTCCGGCATGGTGGCTGAGCAAGGGGATGCGCTTGATGGCCTCGCGCGCCAGGTCGAGTTCAGCCTCTGCCGTCATGCCTTGAGCCTTTCCATCCGGGCGTCGTACAGGGTGCGGGCACCGCGCCGGGCCTTGTAGACGCGGCCGAACGCCTCGATCTCGAAGTCCTCGCGGCCGGCAAGCTCGCTCGGCAGGTAGCCGAAGGCGATGGTCTTGCCGAGCGTATAGCCATAGCCGGTGCTCGCCGTGGACCCGACGACCCGACCATCCAGCATCACCGCCTCGCCGCCAAGGAAGGGGGCGAAGCCGTCGACGGTGTAGGAGACGAGCTTGCGCTCGACACCCTTCGCCTTGATCGCGACAAGCGCCTCGCGGCCGATGAACTCGCCCTTGTCGAGCGCAACGCAAAAGCCCAGGCCGGCCTCGTAGGGGCTGTAGTCGGGATTGATGTCGCCGGACCAATAGAGATAGCCCTTCTCCATGCGGCAGGCGTCGATGGCGCGATAGCCGGCATCCGCGATGCCGAAGGGTTCGCCCGCCGCCTTCAGCGTCTCATAGACATGCGCGGCATAGTCCTGCTCGACATAGAGTTCATAGCCGAGTTCGCCGACATAGCCGATGCGCACGGCGAGGGCGCGGGCCGCGCCGACCTCGATGCGCCGGGCGGCGAGGAAGGGAAAAGCCTCGTTCGATAGGTCGTCGTCGGAGACGGATTGCAGGATCTCGCGGGCCCTGGGGCCGCACAGATTGATGGTGGCAAAGGCGTTGGTGACGTCGCGCAGCATCACGCCGTCCGGCAGATGGCGCGCTACCCAGTTCGAATCGCGCACGCCGAAACCCGAACCGGTGATCATGTAGAGCAGATCATCGGCGAGATGAACGATCGTCACGTCGGCCTCGATGCCGCCCCTGACATTGCAGAGCTGGGTATAGACCGCCTTGCCGGCCGGGCCGGCGAGATCGTTTGCGGCAATCGCCTGCATGGCGGCGAGCGCGCCCGGTCCGCTGATTTCGAACTTGGAGAAGGAGGATTGATCGATCAGGGCCGCCCGCTCCCGGATGGCGCGGATCTCTTCTCCGACGGCGTCGAACCAGTTCGGCTTGCCCTCGAACGAAGGGATGTCCCGCCGCTCCGTTCCCGATGGCGCGAACCAGTTGGGCCGCTCCCAGCCGAATTTCGAACCGAACACGGCGCCGTTCGCGGCCAGCGCCTCGTGCAGCGGCGAGCGCCGCAAGCCGCGGACGGCTTCCGCTTCCTCGCCCGGCCAGTGGACCTTGTAGTAGGCGCCATAGGCTTCGATGGCGCGCTGTTCGAGATAACGCCCCTGGGCGTGAACCGCGCCGAAGCGGCGCACGTCGAAGGGCCAGAGATCCATGCCGGCATCGCCGTGCAGGATGAGGTTGGAGAGCGCGAGCCCTGCACCGCCCGAGGCCGCAATGCCGGCGGTGAAACCGCAGGCGACGTAGAAATTGTCGAGCTCCGGCGCCTGCCCCATGATCGGCTCGCCGTCGAAGGAGACCGGGATCGGGCCGTTGATGATGGTCTGGATGCCGATCTCGTTCAGCACGGGCAGCCGATCCGCGGCCGGCAGCGCAAAGAGTTCCAGCCGGTCCATGTTCGGCTCGAACAGTTCGCGGCCGAAATCGACCGGCGGCTTGCCGCGCCAGCAGCCTTTTGTACCGTCCTCCCAGCCGCCGATGGCGAAGGAGCCCGTATCGGGCTTCAGATAGAAGTTGTTGTCGGGATCGCGCAGGGTCGTCAGGTCTGGCGGCAGGGTCAGCTTCTTCTCGGTCAGGAAATACTGGTGCTCTACCACGCCGGCGGCGAGCGGCACGCCGGCCAGTTCACCGACGCGCTTGGCCCAGAGGCCGGCACAGTTGACGAGGATGTCGCAGGAGATTGAGCCGCCATTGGTGACGACGCCGACGGCGCGCCGGTTGTGGAGGACGATTTCCTCGACGCAGACGCCTTCCTCGATCTTGGCGCCGAACATGCGCGCGCCCTTGGCATAGGCCATGGTGAGCGAATAGGGATCGATGTAGCCGTCGCCGGGAATGAAGGCCGCCCCCTCGATACCGTCCTTGACGATGTAGGGGAAGCGCGCGGCGGCCTCATCGGCCGACAGCGAATGGCATTCGACGCCGAAGCTCTTGGCCTGGGTCATCGAACGCCGGATCTCGCTCCACCGCTCGGGGCTGCCGGCCAGGCGCAGCGAGCCGACCTTCTTCCAGGCGATGTGCTGGCCGGTTTCCGCCTCCAGCCGGTCGAACACGGAAACAGAATTCTGCATCAGCCGTGTCAGGTTGCGCTTGCCGCGCAATTGCCCGACCAGGCCCGCCGCATGCCAGGTGCAGCCATGGGTCAGCATGGCCTTTTCCACCAGCAGCACGTCCTTTGCCCCATCCCGGGCAAGATGGTAGGCGACGGAGGTGCCGATGGCCCCGCCGCCGATGATCAGAATATGCACATGGCGATCCGCGCGGAATGTCATCTTCAAGTCCTCAGGCCTTGATCTTGTCCATGGCCGGGTCGAACATCGGCCCGAAGTGAAGGGTCGCCGGCGTCTTTTCCGCCGCCACGACGAGTTCGTAGGTTCCGCTGGCGAGATAGTCGTCCGTGACGCCAGCCGCATTGCGGACATAGCCGAAGCCGATGTTCTTGCCGAGCGTGTAGCCGAAGCCGCCGCTGGTCAGGTAACCGACGGGCTCACCATTCCGCAGGATCGTCTCGCGGCCGACCAGAACGATCTCGGGATCGTCGACCGTGAAGCCCATCAGGCGTTTGGTCAGCGTCTGTCCCTGGAGCCCCTCGAGCGTGCGGCGGCCGAGGAAATCGGTGTTCTTGCGCAGCTTCACCGCCCAGCCGAGGCCCGCCTCGAAGGGCGTGTCGTTGGGCGTGATGTCGGAACCCCAGGCACGGTAGCCCTTTTCGAGCCGCAGTGATTCCAGCGCGCGATAGCCGATCGGGCGGATGTCATGCGCCCTGCCCGCCTCCATCAACGCATCGAAGACCTCGCCGAGAGCGGAGATCGGAATGTGCAGTTCCCAGCCGAGTTCACCGACATAGGTGACGCGCAGCGCCCGCACCGTCGTGCCGGCAATGGCGATCTCTCGCACATGGCCGAAGGGGAAGGCTTCGTTCGACACGTCGGCGGTGGTGACGGCGGCCAGCACCGCACGGGCCTTGGGGCCCATCAGCGACAGCGTGCCCCAGTCCTCGGTGATGTCGACAAAGCTGCAGTCGAGGCCGGCGGGAATGTGGTCGACGATCCAGCCGAAATCATGGGTACGGAAGCCGGTGCCGGTGACGATGTAGAACCGGTCCTCGGCGATACGCGCCACGGTCAGATCCGCCTCGATGCCGCCGCGGGTGTTGAGAAGCTGGGTATAGGTCAGCCGGCCGACGGGCTTGGATACGTCGTTGGCGCAGATCCAGTCCAAGGCCTTGAGGGCATCGGGACCGGACAGCTCGTATTTCGAGAAGGATGACTGGTCGAAGACGCCGACCGCCTCGCGGACATGGGCGTGCTCCTCGCCGACCGGTCCGAACCAGTTCTGCCGGCCCATCGAATAGACGTCCTTCGCCTCGGTGCCGGCGGGAGCGAACCAGTTGGGACGCTCCCAGCCGAGCTTCGAGCCGAACACGGCGCCACGGCTCTTCAGCCGTTCATAAAGCGGCGAGACGAGACGCGGCCGGCCGCTTTCATATTCCTCATGCGGAAAGCCGATCGTGTAGTGCTTGCCATAGGCTTCCAGCGTGCGGTCGAGCACCCACTGACGGTCGCGATGCATGCCGGCGAAGCGGCGGATGTCGACAACCCAGAGATCGAGGGGCGCCTCGCCGTCGACGACCCATTGCGCCAGCACCCAGCCGGCGCCACCGCCCGACGCGATGCCGAAGGCGTTGAAGCCGGCGCCGACGAACATGTTCTTGCATTCGGGTGCCACGCCGAGGATGAAGTTGCCGTCCGGGGTGAAGCTCTCAGGCCCGTTGATCATCTGTTTGACGCCGGCCTTTTCCAAGGCCGGTATGCGCTCGATCGCCTGCATCATGTGCTGTTCGAAATGGTCGAAATCGTCGTCGAACAGCCGGAACGCCCATTCGTTCGGCACGTCGCCCGTCGTCCAGGGCTGAGGGTTCGGCTCATAGCCGCCCATGACGAGGCCGCCGACCTCTTCCTTGAAATAGGTCCGCCGGTCCGGGTCGCGGATGGTCGGTGCGTCGGTCGACAGGCCGTCGATCTTTTCGGTGATGATGTACTGATGCTTGACCGGCTGCAGCGGCACGTTGATGCCGGCCATGTCGCCCACCTGCCGCGCCCACTGGCCGGCGCAATTGACCACCTTCTCGCAGGCGATGTCGCCGAGCGTCGTCTTCACCTTGAGGATGCGTCCGTCCTTCATCTCGAAGCCGGTGACGCGGACATTCTCGACGATCTTCGCCCCATGCATGCGGGCGCCGCGGGCGAGCGATTGGGTGATGTCGGAGGGGCTCGCCTGGCCGTCGGTCGGCAGCCAGCTCGCGCCGACCAGATCGTCGACATTCATCAGCGGCCACATGCGCTTGACCTCTTCCGGCGAGACGAGATGCATCTCCATGCCGAAGCTGCCGGCGGTGGTGGCCAGCCGCTTGAATTCGGTCCAGCGGTCCTGGTTGGTCGCCAGCCTCAGGCAACCCGTCATCTTCCAGCCGGTGGCAAGCCCGGTCTCGGCCTCCAGCCCCTTGTAGAGGTCGACCGAATATTTGAGCACCCGGGTGATCGACGCCGACGAGCGCAACTGCCCGACCAGGCCCGCCGCATGCCAGGTCGAGCCGGACGTCAGGCTCCCCTGCTCCAGCAGGATCACGTCCGCCTTGTGGTCGCGGGCGAGATGGTAGGCGGTCGAGCATCCGATGATGCCACCGCCGATGACGACGATTTGGGCGTGGGTGGGCAGGGTCATGATGCGTGTTTCCCGTAGATCGTGTGATAATGATCGAGCGCTTCTTCGAGGCGCTTCAGATTGTCCGCCGTGTATCCGACATAGTCGGCCCCCGGCGCGTCGAGGTAGAGTTCGGAGACCATGCTCCACATGGCTTCGCGCAAAAGCGAAGCGCACTGCATGGCGGCCATGGAGCGGCGCATGCCGGGCGATGGCGCGCCATCGAGATAGGCCTCGAGGAATTCTTCCGACTGCTCCGGCGTCAGCCCCGCATTCGACGTGGCGCCGGCAAGATCGAACATCGCGGTCGAAAAGCCCGCATATTCGAAGTCGATCAGCCAGAGACGCTCGCCATCGTCGAGGATGTTGGACGGCAAGAGGTCGTTGTGGCCAAAGACGATCGGCAGCGGGATCTGGGCTGCCTCCAGCTCCTGCGCCAGCGCCAGGTAGCGGGGCAGTTCCGCCGTCATCCGGCTGCCGCCGGCCGCAAGGGTCCGCGCATAGTCGCGGATGACGTGGAAGGACCAGAACATGAAACCCGGACCGGAGACGTGGCGCGGCATTTCGGCATGGAAGCGCCGCAGCAGCCGCGCGATCTCCCGATGCCGGGCGGCCACGCCCTCGCCGGACAATGTTCTTGCCGTCAGGAACTGGGTGACCATGACACCGGGTGCCGCATATTCGACCCGCGGGGCAAAGCCCGCCGCATGAGCGGCCTGCGCCGTCATCGCCTCGCGATCGCGCGAGACATGGTGAAAGGGATAGTCGATGCCGAGGCGGACCACGTGGCGGCCGGCGGCATCGGCGACCAGAAAGCTCTCATTGCTCAACCCGCCACGCAGCGGTCCGATCGAGATCGAGCCGTTCCAGCATGGCAATCCTTGAATGCGGTCTTCGGTTTTCGCATCCATACTCGTCATGCGGCATGCTCCCGCAGTCGCGCCGCACCCGCCGAGATCAGGCGGTCGGCAAGGATGGCGATGAAGGCGACGGCAAGGCCGGCGACGAGACCGCGGCCGGTATCGGCCTTGGTGAGCGCGATGTAGACCTCCTGGCCGAGGTCGCGCGTGCCGACCAGCGCGGTGATCACCAGCATCGAAAGGGCGAACATGATCGTCTGGTTGAGGCCGAGCAGGATTTCCGGCAAGGCCAGCCTGAACTTGATCTTGGCGAGGATCTGCCAGGGCGTGCAGCCCATCGCCCGGCCCGCCTCGATCACTTTCGGATCGACGCGCTGGATGCCAAGCGCGGTGTAGCGAATGGCGGGCGCGATCGAATAGGCGACGACGGCGATCATCGCGGTGAAGTCCCCGACCCGAAACAGCATGACGGCCGGCATCAGATAGACGAAGGACGGCAGGGTCTGGAGCGTGTCCAGGACCACCTGGAGCCAGCGCCAGAGGCGCTGGCGCTCGGCTGCGAGGATGCCGATCGGGATGCCGATCAGGCTGGCCGCGATGACCGAGATACCGCAGAGATAGACGGTGATCATCGCCTTTTCCCACTGCCCTGTCACGGCGATGAGAAGGGAGAGGATGCCGGCGAGGAGCGCCAGCCGCGGACCGCCGAGCCGGTAGCCGAGCAGCGCCAGAATGGCAACGACCCCCGGCCAGGGCAGTTCGCCGAGGAAGCGCTTGAAGGGGATCAGCAGATTGAGCAGCACGGCATTGCGCAGAGCCTCGAGCGTGTCGAAGAACTGCACGTTGATCCAGCCGACAATGTCGTTCCACAGGCTTCCGGTCGAAAGCATCCAGGCGTCCGGATAGGATCTGACGGCCGGCCAGACGAGGCCGAGCACGAAGGTCACCGCCACAAAAGCAATCGCTGAGGCGACATAGGGATGCCGGGAGAGGAGGTTTCCGGACATCGCCGGATGCGCGCCCCCGGCCTTGCGGGCAAAGGCCTGGCTGAGGCGGTCGAGCGCCACGGCGAGCGCGACGATGGCGAACCCCGCCTCCATGCCGGCGCCGATGTCGAGGCGGCGAAGTGCGGCGAGCACGTCGAAGCCAAGGCCGCCCGCGCCGATCATCGATGCGATGATGACCATGTTGAGCGAGAGCATGATGACCTGGTTGACGCCGACCATCAGCGCATCGGAAGCCGAGGGCACCATGACCTTCCAGGTCATCTGCCGCCGGGTGCAGCCGACCATGTAGCCGAGATCGACGATCTCGGAGGGCACGGCGCGAAGCCCGAGTATGGTGATGCGCACCATGGGCGGCATGGCATAGATCAGCGTGCCGACGATCGCGGCCGTCGGGCCGAAGCCGAAAAAGAACAGGATCGGCACCAGATAGGCGAAGATCGGGATCGTCTGCATGAGGTCGAGCAGCGGCTTCAGCAGGCGCTCCAGCCAGGACCAGCGATAGGCGGCAAGCCCGAGCAGCAGACCGAAGACCACGCCGATCGGTGCCGCGACGAGGATCGAGGCCAGCGTCACCATGGCGCTCTGCCACTGGCCGAAGACAGCCAGGAAGCCGAAGCAGGCCCCGACCAGCAGGGCAAGCCGCAGCCCGCCGGCGTAATAGCCCATCAGACCGATCGCCAGGATCACGCCGAGCCAGGAGACCGGCGGCAGCACCTGGACCGCCGCCGATCCCTGACCCTCGAGAAAACCGGTGGCGAGCACGCGGAGCGCGAGCCGGTACGGCAGGTCGATCAGCTGGGCGACGAAGCGCGTCAGGTCGGTGAAGCTGAAGAGACCGAAGTGCGCCTCGTCGATCAGCCACTTCATCCATGCGCTGATGTGGCGCGCCGCCGGCAGCTGCCAGGCCTTCGGATAGTCGAACATCCACTTGCCGAGCGTAGGGCCGAGCCACCAGGCAAGAAGCGTGAGGCCGACAGCAAGGGCCAGCAAGATCGAGAGCAGGCGGCCCCGGCCCACGCCGGACCGACCTTCGTCTTCGCCAAACATGCCGGTCATGCGCGGGGTCGAAGACATGCCCTCACCCCTGCATCATCAGGTTGACGACGTCGTCGCGGTGGACCGTGCCGACCGGACGCCCCTCTTCGTCGACGACCGTGAGCGTCGCGCCCGCGGCGGAAAAGAGCGGTGCGATGTCGGCGACGGTCGCCCGAGCCGACACGCGCACCGTCGAGGCGGCTCCCTCCGACGGCTTCATGATCGAGGCGACCTTGACCACCTTGGCGCGGATGACGCTCTTGGTGAATTCGGCGACATAGTCCGTGGCCGGCTGGAAAACCAGCTCCTGGGGCGTGCCGCACTGGACGATCGCGCCGTCCTTCATGATGGCGATCCGGTCGGCGAGACGGATGGCCTCGTCGAAATCATGGGTGATGAAGACGATGGTCTTTTTCAACACCGACTGCAGGCGCAGGAACTCGTCCTGCATCTCGCGGCGGATGAGGGGGTCGAGGGCGGAGAAGGGTTCGTCGAGAAACCAGAGTTCGGGTTCCACGGCCAGCGAACGGGCAATGCCGACGCGCTGCTGCTGTCCGCCCGAAAGCTCCCGTGGGTATGAGCCTTCCTTGCCGGCAAGGCCGACAAGCTCGATCATCTTGCGCGCCCGCTCCTCGCGCGCGCTGCGCTCGATGCCCTGGACCTCCAGCGGGAAGGCCACATTGGCCAGCACGGTCAGGTGGGGCAGCAGAGCGAAATGCTGGAACACCATGCCCATCTGGTGACGGCGGATGTCGATCATCCGGCTTTCGCTTGCCGAAAGCAGGTCCTCGCCATTGAAGAGGATTTCGCCCGATGTCGGCTCGATCAGGCGGGACAGGCAACGCACCAGCGTCGACTTGCCCGAACCGGAGAGCCCCATGATGACGAAGATCTCGCCGGTCGCGACATGCAGGTTGACGTCGCGCACCGCGCCGACGAGGCCGGCTGCGGCGAGGTCTTCCATGCTGGGCGATCCGTCGGCGGCACGCACGGCTTCGCGCGCGCCGGCACCGAATATCTTCCAGACATTGCGGCAGACGAGTTTGGCTTCTGCAGGCATGGATCTTCCCGTCGAAGGCGGAGGCTGGCAATCAGGGTATGTGGAAAGGGTGGCCGTCCGCGCCGCCGAGCGGCGAGGACGGCCGAGCGCCCTATTTCTTGATCCATCCGGACCAGCGGGCTTCATTGGCCCCGATCCATTCGGCGACGACGTCCTCGACCTTCTTGCCGTCGAGGTCGACCTTGGTGATCATCGCACCCATTTCTTCGTTGTTAAGGGTGAAAGCCTTGATCGCGGCATAGGCGCCCGGCCACTTGTCCTTCACACCGGACCAGCCGACCTTCCAGATCGGGCCGAAGGGCTTGCCGCAGTCATGCGTCGCGTCGGGATTAAGGCCGGCGGCGGCGTCTTCGTAGCATTCCTTCGAATAGGGCGGGAATTCGACCCATTCGCCCTTGTACTTGGCCGGCGCCCAATGCGGCGCATAGATCCACAGAACGATCGGCGCCTGGCGCTGGTAGGCGCTTTCCAGTTCGGCGAACAGGGCCGCGTCCGTGCCGGCATGGACGACTTCGAAGGGCAGGTCGAGAGCCTCGATGCGCTCCTCGTCGAACCCGCCCCAGGTGACGGGACCGCCGAGATAGCGGCCCTTCGGCGCGGTTTCCGCCGTCGAGAAGGCTTCCGCGCAAGCCGGGTCCTTCAGCGCTTCCCAGTTTGGCAGACCCGGGCATTTCTCCTTCATGTACTCCGGAAACCACCATTCTTCCTTGGCCAGCATGCCGGTCTCGCCGAGGTTTTCGACCTTGCCGGTGGCGGTCGCGGCATCCAGCGCCTCGCGGCCGGTCGTTTCCCAGATCTCCATGGCGACGTGCAGATCGCCGGATTCGAGCCCGGCGAACTGGGCGAGGTAATCGGCCTGGACATATTCCACCGAATATCCGGCCTTCTTCAGAACTTCGCCCATCAGCTGCGTGGTGATCAGCTGGCCCGTCCAGTCGTGCAGGGTCAGCTTGATGGGATCTGTGGATTCCTGTGCGATTGCGGGCGCGGCGAGACCGGCTGTCGCAAGCATGAGGCATGTGGCGGCCATTCTCGGCAGTCGTGTAAGGTGGAGCATGCGAGTTCTCCCAGTAGAGCCCGTTGAAACATGATTGGAACTGGCTGGGCACCGGGTCGTCGTTCCCCGTACTTTTCGTATCTCGTGACGACGGTGCGCACCGCAATCTCATGTCAGTCACCGACGGATGTCAATGTTGTTTTGTGGCATTTTGTGTTTTTATGCCCGAATATGCTGCGATTGTCGGATGCACCTGCCTCCGCTATCAGCTTTGCCATATTCGGGGGCTTGACCATGACACCATCGAGACGACACCGCGACATCTTCCGGCTGCTCCAGCGGGACGGCACGATCAGCGTGGCCGAACTGGCGAGCCGGCTCGGCGTCTCGCTGGAGACCGTACGCCGCGACCTGAAGCCGCTGGCCGGCAACGGCTCCGTCATCAAGATGCACGGTGCGGTCAGTCTGCCTTCGGTCGCGGGCGAGGCCCCGTTCGAGAAGCGCATGCGCGAGAACAGCGACGCCAAGAAGGCGATTGCCGCGGCAGTCGCCGCGACCATCCGCGACGGCGATTCCATCATGATGGACACCGGCACGACGACGAGCTTTCTCGCCCGCGAACTTCTGTCGCGCCGCCGGCTGACCGTGGTGACCAATTCTTCCGACATCGCCCGGACGCTCGCGACCGTCAACGACAACAGGGTCTACATGGCGGGCGGCGAGCTGCGTAGCGACAATGGCGCGGCCTTCGGTACGACGGCGATCGAATTCGCCAGCCGCTTTTCCGTCACCCATGCGATCATCTCGGCCGGCGCGGTCAATGCCCGCGGCGTCATGGACTATGACCTCGAGGAGGCCGAATTCGCCCGCATGGTGCTAAGCCGCGGCAAGCGCGCGATCGTCGTCACCGATTCCTCGAAATTCGGCCGCGAGGGCCTGGTGCTCGTCTGCGGCCTAGCCGCCATCACCGAACTCGCCACCGACAAACTACCTCCAAGCGACATCGCCGAAGCCCTCGACACCGCCGGCATCGATTTGCTGCTCGCGTGAGGGGGGGGCGGGCAAAAACTGGCGGGCTGGGGGCTGGAGCGGGGCGGTCCGGCGAAACCACGGCGTCCGCGCCGACGAAGGCCGAGATGCGACGACTTGGATTTGAACCTGCCCATCGCAGGGACACCTACACAGAGCACCGAAGGCTGGAACAACGCTGCACAAGTGAAGTAGGCTGACGTAGACCTCGATCAAACCGACCAGCCCGCCGAATGCGAGTCTTCCAAACGATTTGAACGCTGCTCAGAAGCATCTTCCTAAACACGGTCAACCATGAAACCTTCATACACCGATGGCTCTGTTTTTCTGGTTCCATTGAGGAATGGGGGCTTCGCCAGGGGTGTCGTCGCGCGAACGACCCCAGACGGCAGACTACTGTTCGGCTATTTTTTCGGGCCGCGTCTCGCGTCACAAAGCGAGGCTGATCTGTCAGATCTCGCGCCGAACAATGCTATCTTATCCTTGCGATTTGGGGATCTTGGCTTGTTCAAGGGACTGTGGCCAATTGTCGGAAAGCTGCCCTCTTGGGATCCCGTCAGATGGCCGATGCTCAACGCAGTCAGACGCGATCCGCTGGGCAAGACCAAGCCCATATTGGTTCGCTATGACGCAAACGATCCGAGCAAGATTCTGAGCGAAGAGGTATTGGAACGCGACATCGACTTGCCGCCACAAGGTTTGGCCGGTCATGGCTTCGTGGAAGCCAGACTGAGCAAGCTCCTTGAGTGAGAGGCCTAGGGAAGCTGCTGCCCTTGACCCGAACGCGCGTCGGCTTCGGCGCTCCTGCTGCCTCACGAATAACAGCAATCCGGAGGACCATCTAAGTCGTCAAACGCGACGCCGAAGGAATTAGAAAGTTGTGGGAAAATAAATCCAGATCATTCGAGCGCCAGGCGATCCCTTGGCACCGCGCCGGGGGGAGACCCCAAGCGCCGGCCGGCGACAGGCGGGCAAAGCAAGGCCGGCAGCCCGGCTGCCGTCCAACCTGGAAGATCGCCATGAAGGGCGACCGTCGGCAAACAGGAAAATGGGCATACCAGCTGTAGCGGGTGAACACCGCGAAAGCCGTTCGCCACCCGCAAGACCGGTTAAAAGGGTTGCCGCAGGAGCCTCAGCATAGCGACGGCCGTAGTCGGGAGGCGGGACCGGCAGCCCCCGGCGCGCGGGACTTTATGAGGTCCTGTCAGGAACCGCTCTGCCTTCATCTGCCGGACCCGTGCGAGAATACAAAACAAGCTTCGTACTGAAGGACACCGAACAGCTGGGCGTCGGGTTTCGACTGACCTTCAAGGAGTTGTCCCTATTTGCGCCGTCCAAGTTGGACATCCGCGTTCCCGTGTCCATGACAATGACCGACGGCTCTTTCATGTCCGGGAAGAGGCGGTTAGAAAGGGCGACACTGCAGAAAGGGCAATCATGGCTGCTGACGGGGGGGAAGACGAAAAAGAGCGTACACCGCGCAGCCAGACACTGGTGCGAGGGCTTGAAATCATTGATGCCGTGGCCGATCGCGCGCGCTCTATCGCCGAGATCGCGGCTATGACCGGGCTCACCTACAGCACCGTGCACCGGATCGTCTCGGTCCTCGTGGAACGGCGCTTCCTCAAGGCTGAGAACCCGCGCGAATTCGTCCTTGGGCCGAGACTGATCGAGCTCGGCTTTGCCGCCTATTCCCAGACCGATCTCGTTCGGATAGCACGTCCGCGGCTTGAGGACCTATCACGCGAAACACGCGATACCGTGCACCTCGCGCAACTTGACGGCTGGGAAGTCGCCTATCTTGACAAGCTGCGCGGGGCCCGCCCGGTCGAAATCAGCTCGCGGATCGGCGGGCGCAAACCGGTGATTTCCACCGGGGTCGGCAAGGCCCTGATACTTGACGAGTCGGAGGTAGCCCTGTCCAGGCTCTATCATCGGGACCACCATCTGCTGCCCGCCAGCATGACGGAAGCCGGCTGGCTGCAACTGATGGCGGACTATCGGGCCGGCGGCTATTCCTACGACCTCGGCGAAGACGAGCCGTCGATCCGCTGCGTGGCGGCGCCGATCCGCGATGCGACGGGCCGGATCATCGCTGCCATCTCGGTGTCCTCGACGCTCGAATACATGTCGCCGGAGCGTATGCGCGATCTGGTGCCGGAGGTGCAGAGGGTGGCGGCGGCAATTTCCGCCGATCTCGGCGCGCGGCCCCGCTGAGCCGCGCCTTCCTGCTTCTTCTTTCCTGCCTTGGGGCGTGCCTGTCTCAGAGAACCTTGCCGGGATTGAGAATGCCCTTCGGGTCGAGGCTGCGCTTCAACTGGCGCAGCATGGCGAGCTCGTTTTCGGAGCGGCTGTAGGCCAGCCACGGCTTCTTGTGCAGCCCAATCCCATGTTCGGCCGAGACCGATCCACCATAGGTACGGATGATTTCGTAGACGGTCTTCTCGATGCCGTGGCCGGTGGGGTCGATGTCGGTGATTGGTCCGGCGACCAGATGGATGTTGCTGTCGCCGGCATGGCCGAAGAAGATCACCTTCAGCGCCGGGAAGGCGGTTTCCAGCGCGGCGCGGATCTCATCGACGCAGGCGCCGATCCGGGCGAGCGGCACGGAGACGTCGAAGTTGATGGTCGGGGCGCGGCGCGACAGTATTTCGGCGATGCCGTCCCGGAGCGACCAGAAGGCCTCGACCTCCCGCTGCGACTGGGCGATCACCGCATCGACGACCAGCCCATCCTCGAAGGCGGCCTCCAGCATGGCCTCGAAGGCCGGACGTTCGGAATCGGCGTCGGCCCCCTGCATCTCGATGAGCGCGTAGATGGCATGTTCGGGGGCGACCGGCGGGCGAAGGTTCGTCTCTTCGAGGACGGCGCGGTAGTAGTCGTTCCACATCAGCTCGAAGGCCGTAACGCGGCCCGACAATGCGCGTTGTGCATGCCGCAGCAAACCTGCCGCCGCCTCGAAATCGGCGACCGCCACCAGCGCGGCATTGGCCCCGCCGACGCCGGGATGCAGCTTCAGCACTGCGCGCGTGACGACTCCGAGCGTGCCTTCCGAGCCGATGAAGAGGTGCTTTAGGTCGAGGGCGGCATTGTTCTTCGGCATGCGGTTCATCATCGAAAGGATCGTGCCGTCTGCCAGCACCACCTCGAGACCCAGAACCAGATCGCGCGTCATGCCGTAGCGAATGACACGGTTGCCGCCGGCATTGGTGGCAATGTTGCCGCCGATCTGACAGGAGCCGCGCGCACCGAGGTCCAGCGGAAAGGAAAAGCCCGCATCCAGCGCGGCTTCCTGGATACGCTGCAGGATGCAGCCGGCGCCGACGACCATCAGACCCGATGCCGCGTCGATCTCTTCTATTTCATCCATGCCGGCGAGCGACAGCAGAACCGCACCTTGCGAGGGGACCGCGCCGCCAGCAAGGCCGGTGCGTCCGCCCTGCGGCACGACGGGGGTATCGTAGTCGTGGCAGAGCCGCATGACGGCCGCCATCGTGTCCGTGTCGCGGGGCTTGACCAGTGCGAGCGGCGTGCCGCCGCGTTCGTCGCTCCAGTCACGCAGCGCCGCTTCTGGAATGTCTGCCCCGCTTCGGATGTTGATTTCTCCCACGACGCGCTCCAGCGCGGTGATGAGCCCTGCGGTCGATCTCTCGAGGTTCATGAGTCCTCCCAGTGTGTTTCCGGCTCGGATTTGCCGGAAAATTGCACATATTGCAAATTGATTTTACTATTTGACAAAGAAGAGCGCCTCTGTTTATTTTCGCCGCGCTGGGGAGGAGCGGAGGCACCCGCCTTGCGCTCGGGTCCATCACAAAGCCCGGCAGGAGCCAGAGCGGAAAACCGGAGGCGGTTTCCGCATCACAGGGAGGACAGACATGTCGCTTACAAAAGCCGCGCTTACATTGCGCGCAGGTTTCGTTGCCGCATTCGCATCGGCCGCACTCTTCAGCACGACCGTTGCCGCAGAGCCGGAAATCACCTTCCGCGCCGCCCATTCGTCGACGCCCTCGTCGACCGGTCACAAGGCATTCGAGTTCCTCGACAAGGAGCTGCGAGAGAAGACCGGTGGCCGCATCGGCCTCGAGATCTTCCCGAATTCGCAGCTCGGCGGTGAGCGTGAGCTGGTCGAGAACATCCAGTTCGGCAATGTCGACCTGACCTTCGTATCGTCTGCGCCGGTCGCATCTTTCGCGCCGCAGTTCTTCGCCTTCGACATTCCGTTCCTGTTCAAGGATCGCGATCAGGCCTACAAGGTGCTCGACGGTGACGTTGGCAAGGAGATCCTCGCTTCGCTCAACGACAAGGGTATGGTCGGTCTCGCCTATTGGGAAAACGGCTTCCGTCAGCTGACCAACAGCAAGAAGGAAATCCGCTCTCCGGATGATCTCGCCGGCATGAAGATGCGCACCATGGAAAATGAAGTGCATATCGCTGCCTGGCGTGCCGAGGGTGCGAACCCGGCGCCGCTCGCCTTCAACGAGCTGTTCACAGCCCTTCAGCAGGGCACGTTCGATGCGCAGGAGGGTCCGATCAACCTCTTCTACGACATGAAGTTCAACGAGGTGCAGAAGTTCATCTCGAAGACGAACCACATCTATTCGCCGTGGCCGCTGCTGGCCAATCCGGACAAGCTTGCAGGCCTCTCCGAAGAAGACCGTGCGATCTTCGACGCCGCCGTGAAGGCCGCTACCGACTATCAGCGCGGTCTTGCCAAGGCTGCCGACGACAAGGCCGAAGCAGCCATGACCGACGTGACGTTCACGACACTCACGCCGGAAGAGCTGAAGGCCTTCTCCGACAAGGTGGCTCCGATCGTCGACCTGGTGAAGCAGAAAGCCGGTGCCGACCTCGTGGATCGGCTCCTGGCCGCAGCAAAGTAGGCTGACGGATCTTTGAGGCCCGGCGCAATCGTCGCCGGGCCTTTTCCTGGCATCTTCTGTTGAACTGGCGCCAGCGGCTATCCTCGCACGGCGCGGGAGGAGTTCATGTTCAAACTCGTCGATGAGCATCTCGAGGAGGCAGTCGTCGTCGCCTTGATGGCCATGATGTCTGCCTTGATCGGCCTTCAGATCTTCATGCGCTACGTGATGGGGGCGTCGCTCTCCTGGTCGGAGGAGCTGTCTCGCTACTTCTTCATCTGGGCGACCTATATCGGTATCGCCTATGCCGTGCGCAAAGATGCGCATATCCGTGTGACTATGGCCACCGACCTTCTGTCTCCGAAGGGGCAGGCCGTCATTCGCATTCTTACCCACATCATCTTCGGTGCCTTTGCACTCTTCGTCATGTACCAGGGCTGGTTCATGGTCGAGAAGACCTTCCGCTTTGGCCAGAAGTCCGCCTCGCTCGGCATGCCCATGGGTATCATCTATCTGGCGCCGTTCACCGGCCTCCTGCTGGTCGTGTTGCGTCTCATCCAGGCGATCGTCACCGACCTGCGCGCCGCAGGACAGGGAGATGCCCGATGATCTCGCTCATTCTATTCGGTCTGCTCGCGCTTCTTCTCCTGCTTTCCGTTCCGATCGCGATCTCGCTCGGTATCGCCTCGACCGTGGCGCTCATCGTTTCCGGCAAGGTGTCCGGCTCCTATGTGCCGCAGGGCCTGGTGACTTCCATCGACAGCTTTCCGCTGATGGCGGTTCCCTTCTTCATCCTCGCCGGTGACCTGATGGGCCAGGGTGGCCTGTCGCAGCGCCTCATCAATGTCGGCCGCATGTTCTTCGGCCGCTATACCGGCGGCATGGCCATCATCGCCGTCGTCACCTGCATCTTTTTCGCGGCCATTTCGGGCTCGGGTCCGGCAACGGTCGCAGCCGTCGGCACGATTTTGCTGCCGGCCATGGCGAGAGACGGTTACAAGGCGGGCTTTTCGTCGGGCCTTGTGGCCTGCTCCGGCTCGCTCGGCGTCATCATTCCGCCGTCCATTCCGATGGTCATCTATGCGACCTCAGCCAATGTCTCCGTCTCCAAGATGTTCATGGCCGGTGTCGTTCCGGGCCTCTTGATCGGCTTTGCGCTGATTGCCTATGCGTGGCTGCAGTCCAAGAAGGATGGCCAGAAGCCGGGCGACTATCGTCCGACCCGTCGCGAAATGCTTACCGTGCTCAATGACGCCAAATGGGCGCTGATGGTGCCCGTCATCATCCTCGGCGGCATCTATGGCGGCGTTTTCACCCCGACCGAGGCTGCGGCCGTCGGCGTCATTTACGGGCTCGTGGTTGGCACTTTCGTCTATCGCGAACTGAAGCTGAAGGATCTCTACAAGATCTTCGCCGGCTCGGCACTCACCTCCGCGACCATCATGCTGATCGTGGGGACGGCGACCATCTTTGGACGTGCGCTTGCGATCGAGGGTGTACCGGTCATGCTTGCCAATGCCATCACCTCGGCGGTCGATCAGGCCTGGCTGTTGCTGCTGGCGATCAACGTCATCCTCCTGGTCGTCGGCACCTTCATGGAGACGATCGCGGCGATCATCATCCTCACGCCGATCCTGCTGCCGCTCGTCACCGCACTCGGCATCAACGCCGAACACTTCGGGATCGTCATGATCGTCAACCTCGCCATCGGCATGGTCACCCCGCCGGTCGGCGTCAATCTCTTCGTCGCCTCGCGCGTGTCCGGCCTCTCGCTCGAGACGGTCGTCAAAGGCGCAATCACGCCGACGCTGGTGATGATCGCAGTGCTCCTTCTCATTACCTACGTGCCGGCGCTTTCGCTGGCACTGCCCGCCTTCTTCGGAATGTAAGTCAAAGGAAACCAGTATGAGCAGCAAACTCAAGGCGGTCATCATCGGCCCCGGCAATATCGGCACCGATCTCCTGATGAAGATGAAGCGTTCCGAATGGGTCGAACCGGTCTGGATGGTCGGCATCGATCCGGCCTCCGAAGGTCTGAAGCGCGCCGCCGACATGGGCGTGAAGGCCTGCGCCACCGGCGTGGACGGCATCCTGGAACACGTCATCGCCGACGACATCCGCGTCGCCTTCGATGCCACCTCTGCCTATGCGCATGCCGAGAATTCGCGCAAGCTGAACGAGCTCGGCGTCATCATGGTAGACCTGACGCCGGCGGCGATCGGTCCGTTCTGCATTCCGCCGGTCAATCTGGCGGATCATGCCAAGAAGCTCGAGATGAACGTCAATATGGTGACCTGCGGCGGCCAGGCGACCATTCCGATGGTCGCAGCCGTGTCGCGTGTGCAGCCCGTCGAATACGGCGAGATCGTCGCTGCGGTGTCGTCGCGATCGGTTGGTCCTGGCACCCGCAAGAACATTGACGAGTTCACCCGCACGACGGCTTCGGCGATCGAGAAGGTCGGCGGCGCCAAGCGCGGCAAGGCGATCATCATCGTCAATCCAGCCGAGCCACCGCTTCTCATGCGCGACACGGTCCATGTTCTGACCGAAAGCGAGCCTGACCAGGCAGCCATCACCGAAAGCGTCAAGGCCATGGTAGCCGAGGTGCAGACATACGTGCCCGGCTACAAGCTGGTCAACGGCCCGGTCTTCGACGGCCGGCGCGTGTAGATCTATCTTGAGGTCGAGGGGCTGGGCGACTTCCTGCCGAAATATGCCGGCAATCTCGACATCATGACGGCGGCAGCGCTTCGCACCGCCGAACTGTTCGCGCAAGAGGCGGCCAATGGCGTCGTCAACCTGCCGGCCCGCGGCTGAGGAGAGAAACCATGACTATTGAAGGTCGCAAGATCACCCTTCACGAAATGAGCCTGCGCGACGGCATGCACGCCAAGCGCCACCAGATCTCGATCGACCAGATGATCGCCATCGCATCGGCCGCCGACGAGGCGGGCATGCCGTGGATCGAGGTCACCCATGGCGACGGCCTCGGCGGTGCTTCGGTAAACTATGGTTTCGCCGCACATACGGATGTCGCGTATCTGAGCGCCGTCGTGCCGAAGATGAAGAGCGCCAAGGTGTCCGCCCTGCTTCTACCTGGCATCGGCACGGTGGACATGCTGAAGGAAGCCATCGACTGCGGCATTTCCGGTGTGCGAGTCGCGACGCACTGCACCGAGGCCGATTGCGCCGAGCAGCACATTACCTATGCCGCCAAGACCGGTCTCGATACCGTCGGCTTCCTGATGATGTCGCATCGCGCCGGTCCCGAAAAGCTGGTCGAGCAGGCGCTTCTGATGGAAGGCTACGGCGCCAATTGTGTCTACTGCACCGATTCCGCCGGCCACATGCTTCCTGAGGACGTGACGGCACGCATCACGGCCATCCGCGCGGCGCTGAAACCTGAAACCGAACTCGGCTTCCACGGCCACCACAATCTCGGCATGGGCATTGCCAATTCGGTGGCGGCTGTTGCTGCCGGTGCGAACCGCATCGATGGTGCGATTGCCGGTCTCGGGGCGGGTGCGGGCAATGCCGCGACAGAACTGCTGGTCGCCGTGTTCGAGCGCATGGGTGCCCAGACCGGTGTCGACCTGTTCAAGATCATGGACGTCGCTGAGGACCTCGTCGTGCCGATGATGGACCGGCCGATCCGTGTCGACCGCGGTTCGCTGGTGCTGGGTTATGCCGGAGTCTATTCTTCATTTCTGTTGTTCGCCGAGCGCGCCGAGAAACGCTACGGCATTCCCGCGCGCGACCTTCTGCTGGAACTGGGTCGTCGCGGCATGGTCGGTGGCCAGGAGGACATGATCGAGGACCTCGCTCTGACGCTGTCGCAGCAGCGAACTGCCTGATAGGTCGAGCATGAAGGGCCAGACTCCAATGCCGCCAATTGCAGGTTCGGAGGAGCCGGGCTGAGACAGTGTGAGCTCGTTCGACCACGAGTAGCGGCCATGCAAGGGGCATCAGGCAAGCCTCTCCCTCTTTGAGGAAGACGCCACCCGATGCCCCTTGAACGCTTCGGACGATCAGAAGACCTTGAGAAGACGCAGCTGCGTCACGGTATTTGAAGGCCCGCCTTCGACATTGAAGTCCCTGGACAGCATTGCTTCGATCTGGATCGTGGGCGTCAGGAAATGGTTGGCGAACAGCCGCAGGGAATCGACCCTCGTCTTGCTGCCCGTGTAGTTGTCGTCGGCATAGGCCTCGCCACCGAATTTCCCGGAGTAGCCGAACGAGAACGAGCTGCGCTGCGACGGTTGATAGCGCAGATAGGCCTGGGCCTGATAGCTGGGGTCCCGGCTCATGGTGATCCCGCCTTCGTCATGGTCGCGGGTCAGCGCTACGTCGAGCGTTCCATCGAAGTAGAATCCACCGCCCAGTCCCTGGATGAAGCCGATCTGCGGAGTCAGCGTATAGGTCCCCGAGCCCATGCTGACACCCGCGGGATCGTAATTCCCGGTCGGCAAGGTCAGGAATGCGGTCGCGGCAAGGGTCGTGCCGGTTACGGGATTGGAGGGTTCGATCAGCCACGCAGTCGCCCCCACTGTCAGATCGCCAAGGCCATTGGCCTCAGGAACCGCGGCGCCGCCGATGCGCGCTTCGCTGAAGCTGCCATAGGGCAGATAGGCCTGCAGCCCGTAGCGAAAGCCTCCGGCGTCCCCGTAGTAGAGCACTCTCGAAACGCCGAGCACGGCATCGATCTGGGTGTCAGGTACGGTACCCACGCCGTCGAAATGAATTTCGTCGGCTGTCGAATACTGGAAATACTGCAAGGCGATTGCCGTTTCGGGCGGCAGCAGGGTGTAATCGCCCGGCGACGTATCGATCGCCCCCGCTTCGAAGGCTACGAGCGTCGTGACCAGAACGGTCGCAGGTCCCCACATTCTGTTGATCTTCATTCCCTTCCTCCTCTTCTATCTTTTGTCAGGGTCAAGCCCCGCAAGCACCTGGACAGGCCTCCTGCTTGCGAGACCGGAACCATCAGGGGTTCAGACGGCGGTGAAGCCGCCATCCACAGTCATGACCGCTCCATTGACGAAGCTTGCCGCATCCGAGCCGAGGAAGGTGACCAGTTCAGCCACTTCGGCCGGCGTGCCATAGCGGCGCATCGGTACCATCTGCGTCATCATCGAGCGCACGGCGCCGTCGGGCATGCCGGCACCCATGCCCTTTTCGACATCTGCCATCATGCGGGACTCGATCGGACCGGGATTGACGGCATTCGAGCGCACACCGGCCGCCCCGCATTCCGCCGCAACGCTGCGCATCAGGCCGAGCACGGCATGCTTGGTCGCGGTGTAGCCGCTGATGAACGGCGTGCCGATCAGACCGCCCACCGACGAGGTGACGATGATCGAGCCTTTTCCGGCCGCCAGCATATGGGGGACGACGTGCTTGTAGCCGAGAAACGCCCCGATCAGGTTGATGTCGACGATCTTGCGGAAGGCGTCAGTCGGGTACTCGTTGATCGGATGGAAATGGCCCTCGATCCCGGCATTGTTGAAGAAGATGTCGATCCGGCCGTGTGCGGCGATGGCTTTCGCCACGTAGTTCTGCACGGCGGCCTCGTCGGTCACGTCGGCCACCACGCGGGTGCAGCCGGGAATATCGACGGCAAGCGCCGCAAGCGCTGCCTCGTCCCGATCGACGGCGACGATGGAAGCCCCTCGGGCTGCCATCAACCGGGCAGTTGTGCCTCCGATCGCCCCGCCTGCACCAGTGATCAGTGCAACCTTGCCTGTCAGTTCAGTCTTGTTATCCATCAGCGTTCTCCTCCTCTTTGGATCGTTGGACTGCACCCCGTCCACGGCTCGCCGGATCGGCGGCCTCGACGACGGCGATGGTGCAGGATTTGGTGTCGGCCTCCTTGTCGCCCCCCATGCAGTGGGCAAGGCCGATGCCGCCGGGCTTCGGCGCCTGGCGCAGATAGCGCGTCACTTCGATGATCTGGGCGATGCCGGTTGCCGCGACCGGGTGGCCGCGTGACAGGAGCCCACCCGACGGATTGACCGGCACGCAGCTCGCATCGCCGGCCAGCAGCCGTTCGGCATAGCGACCGCCCTCGCCCGGCGCACAAAGACCAAGGCCCTCGTAGTGCAGGATCTCGGCAATCGAGAAGGCGTCGTGGCATTCGATGACCGAAAGATCGCAGACCGAGACCCCTGCCCGCTCATAGGCGAGCTGGGCGGTGCGGCTGTCGGTTTGCCATTCCGACAGATCCGCCATCAGGTCGTATTGGCCACTGGTCAGCACCGAGGCGCGCACCCGCGCCCGGGCGCCGTTCTGCCTGGCCAGCCGGTCGCTGACGAGGACGACGGCGGCGGCACCGTCGGCGATCGGGGAACACTGGAGCCGGGTGAGCGGATCGACCACCATCGGGGCGGACAACACGTCTTCGAGTGTCAGCGGCTCCCGCATCATCGCCCGCGGATTGCCGGCAGCCGCACGACGATTCTTCACCGAGACCGAGGCAAGCTGCTCTGCCGTCGTGCCGAACCGTGCCATGTGGCGGCTGGCGCGAAGGGCGAAACCAGCCGGCGTCACCCGTCCCAGCAGCGTGTCGGGCAAGGTCTTCCCGGAATCGATCAGACCGAGCGCGGGATGGAACATTTTTTCCGCCCCGACAACGAGCGCCGCATCGACTTCTCCCGCCCGGATGGCAAGACAGGCGATGTGGAAGGCGGTCGAGCCAGATGTGCAGGCGTTTTCCGTATTGATCACGGCACAGCCGGCGAGGCCGACATGCGCGAGCGCGTCCTGACCGATCGTCAGGCTTCCCGACAAACGGGCAGCCAGCGCATTGGCAAAGACCGCAAGGCCAATGCGCTCCGGAGGCAAGTCGGCATCGAGCAGTGCTTCGCGGGCCGCAGTTGCGGCAAGCGTCTCGAGATCGGTTTCCTCGTGTCGGCCAAAGGGCGTCAAGCCCCATCCGGCGATCCAGGGCGCAGTCATGCGGCTGCCTTTCCAGGCTGGCCATCGGCCGCCGGCACGAAGACAGGGCGCAGACAGGGCTTGCCTTCATTGTCGACACCCAGCGCCTGCAGGCTGAGCGTGACCCTCTTGCCGGGAGAAAGCTCCACCCCGCTCTCAAACAGCCCGAAAAGGCGAAGTGGCGCCGCATCGAGATCGACAAAGCCGATGACATAGCCCGGAGGCAGCCCATAGGGCGGCCGCACCCGGACGCGGGTGAGGCAATTGACCCTGCCGTCTCCCGGAAGCAGCAATTCCACGGTGGGGGCCAGATGCGGCCCGCTGAACTTGCGGGGGGGAAAGAGAACCTCGCCCCCATTTGCGGCGCGCACCGCGCGCAGGAGCACCCTGCCGGCATCGTCTACGTGATACTGCGCTGCCAGTTCGGGTGGCAGGACCGGTGCAGAGGGGATCGCCACACTCATCTCCGCACCGTCGCGCTGTCGGCGTCCCATGTGTCGGGCGTTATGCCCTCGGCCCGCAGCCGATGCTTCTCCACCCGAGCAGTCGGGGTCTTGGGCAATTCGGCGACGAAGCGGACATATCGCGGCAACATGAAGTCGGCCATCCGGCCCCGACAGTGCTCGCGCACGGCAAGCGGATCGGGATTGCTGCCGGTACGCGGCACGATGCAGACCATGACGTCGTCCTCGCCCAGGTCGGAGGGCACGGGAATGACCGCGCATTCACTGACCGTCTCCAGCGTGTTGATCACGCGCTCGACCTCGAAGGAGGAGATGTTTTCGCCGCGCCGGCGCAGGGCATCCTTGTCGCGATCGACGAAATACCAGAAGCCGTCGGCGTCGAACTGAAGCAGGTCTCCGGTGTGGAACCACAGGTCTCGAAACGCCTCTACCGTCTTTTCCGGCATCTCGACATATTCGATCATCATGCCGTTCGCCCTTTTCGGTCGAACGAGCAGCTGGCCGGGAGTATCCGGGGTGGTGATCGCCTGGCCCGCGGCATCCGCCAAAAGCAGGTCATAGTGCGCGGTCTGACGTCCGCAGGAACCGGGACGCGCACGCGCCGGATCGCTCATGATCGGAACACCGATCTCGCTCATGCCGTAGCCTTCGATGAGTTTCGTGCCGAAGCGGGCCTCGAAGGCTTCGAACAGTCCCTTTCCGGCACCCGCTCCCATCATGATGCGAAGAGAATGCCGACGGTCGTCGGGGGTCGGCGGTGCCTTCATCAGTACCGAGAGGATCGTGCCGATATAGTTGAATGCAGTGCAGCCGTGGGTGCGGATGTCGTCCCAGAAACGGCTGGCCGAAAACCGCTCGACCAATACCATCCGCGCACCCGCCATCAATGCGGGCAATGCGCTCAAGACCTGGGCGTTGCCGTGAAACACCGGCAGTGCATTGTAGAGGCAATCCTCCTCGCCATAGCGCGTCGCGTCGCAAATCTGGCGGGCAGCGGCCAGCGCATAGCCCTGGGGCATCAGCGCCCCCTTGGACGGACCGGTGGTACCCGAGGTGAACATGATCGCATAGGGATCCTGCGCCGAAACCTCGATCTCGGGCGGTCGGTCGGTGCAGGCCATCAACTCTTCCAGCGACACCGCGCCGGCCGGCTGCGGAGCGCCGCGGACCACGGTCAGCAACGGCCAGGCGAGATCGTCGCGCACCGCATCGATGGCCGGCAGGTGATGCGCCTCGGAGACCACCAGGCGTGCCTTCGAAATCCGCAGCATATGGGCCAACACCGCCCCGCGCTGGGCGGTGTTGAGCGGTACTTCGACCGCGCCGAGGCGCGACAGGCCGAACCACAACGCCAGATATTCGACGCAGTTGTCGAGCATCAGCGCCACGCGGTCACCCTTGACGACCCCGAGGGCGGCAAGGCCTGCCGCCGCACGGTCGCTCATCTCGTGAAGGTCGGCAAAACTGATGGTTTGTTCGCCGAAGGTCAGAAACGGGCGCGGCCCGTAGCGTGTGGCCTGCCGCTTCAGCAGGCCATGAATGGTTGTATCGTCCATGTCTTGTTTTCCCTGCGCGGCACCTTAGGCCGCGGCACCCTCCCAAGGGCCGTAGTAGCGAAGGATCTCCGCAGGCGGCGTGAGCTTCGACCATTCGGCGACGAATTCGGCATAGGGCTTGGCGCGGGCCAGCCGCTGCGCCCGGATCTCGGCGCGCTGCGCCTCGGTGGCCGCCGCATCGGCAAGGCCGGTGTGGCCGTCGATCACCACCGCATAGATGCCGCTTGCAGCCTCGGCAGACGTCCGTCCGGTGCCGACGTCACGTGCGACCGCGTCGGGATCGCGCTGCAATGGATCGCCATAGCCTGCACCGCCGGACACCGGCACATAGACCGTGTCCCCGCCGTTATAGAGCGCCGGCGCATGAGCAAGGCTCAGATAGCTGCGCTGCCCCTCTTCCGGCGTGCCCCCCGGGGCATAGAGCTCGGCCATGTTGTGCGGCAGTGCGGCACCTTCGCTCATCAGCGCATCTAGGTTCGAGCCCCGCACGGTCTGCACGAAGGCCGGCGGCGCGGCACGCCCACCGAAGACGCCGAGCGTCGAGGGGAAGTGTGAGCCGAACCCCATGGAGCCGAGGGCGACCATAGGCACGCCATGGACCTTGAGCCCCAGACCGACGCCGGAGCCGCCTCGATATTTGCCGTGCCCGTAGGAATTGTTGAAGAAGTTGCGGAAGGTGTAGAGGAAGGGCCGCTCGGCCTCCGTGGTCTCCACGTCGCCGCAATCGCTCATCGTCGCGAAGAAGGCGCCGGCGACATCGACGCCGTCCATGCCCGGCCGGCCACCCGCACCCGTGGCATTGATTTCGGGGGTGATGTCGGCCATCGGCTCGCCCCACTGGTTGAAACCGCCGAAGACCGTGACGGCAAAACCCGTATACCATGCGCCGACTGCTCGGCTGGGGTCGGTGGCGTAGGTCAGCTTTGCACCCGCCATGAACATGCCCTGGCTGAATGCGACCATGGTCGCCGGCGCATAAGAGACCGGCACGTCGCCCTTGGCATTGACGAAACTGTCATCCGGGAACTCCCATTCCACGGCTTCAAGGAGACCGTTGTTGGCGGGCAGATCCGGGAAGAGCCAGCCGCAGGCATAGACCATCGCCATGCCGAGCAAGCCCTGAAAGTAGCAGTTCATCGGCCGGTCGGGCAGCATCGGCGAGGATCCGTTGAGGATCAGCTTGATTCGCTCGCCCTTCTTTTTGACCGTCAGGTTGATCTTCAGGAGGGCCGCCTCGGGACCCGTCGTGTCGATGAAACGCGGCTGGCGGTAGACGCCGTCGTTGAGGGTCGCGACCTTTTGCCGGGCCGCCTCTCCGGTCTGCTTGAGAATGCGCCGCAATCCGCCGACGAGGAAGTCGGCGCCGATCTCGGCGACATATTCATGGACGCGGCGCTCGGCGATGCGGGCAGCGGCAAGGCGGGCCTTGATGTCGAGAACCATGGTGCGCGGGTCACGGGTCGAGGTGGCCAGAAGCCCCAGAAGATCCTCTTTCAGCGCGAAGTTCTCGCCGATCTTGATCGGCGGGCACATCAGCCCCTCGTCGTAGCGGGACTTTGCCCCGTTCACCATGCCGCCTGGTTCGGAGCCGCCGCATTCGCCGGTGTGCACCGCCGCGCCGATAAAGGCGACCAGCTTGCCATCGGCAAATACCGGGATGCAGAGACCCATGTCGGCATTGTGGACGCCGCCGTAGAACGGGTCGTTGTAGAAGAAGGCGTCACCTTCCTTCAGGCCGACCGTCGGATCGTTGGCGAGGTGCTTGACCAGGTACTTTACCGGCAACTGGCTGAGCACCGCGTGGTGGTAGATGCCGGTCGCGCAGACCGCCAGGTCGCCCTGGGCCGTGTAGATGCCGAAGGCCACGTCGCCCCACCGCATGGCGGTGGACGCGCCGAGCTTCATGGTCGTTTCCTTTCCCTCAAGGGCGATCATGTGCAGCTTGTGGGTGAAGATCTCGTATTCCAGTTCGTCGAGCCCCTGCATTGCCCGGCTTTCCCATTCGGTGGGCGGCTCCGGACGCAGGCGCTGCACGACCTCGTGGTCGCGGCTGTAGCGGATGGTGGTCAGTGCATTCATGGTTTCCTCCTCTGGGAGCTGCGGTCCCCTCCAGGACCGGCGCCCGCACGCCTTCAGGCGGCGCTGATGATGCCGTTGCGCAGGCTGTTCATGCGGTAGGTCCAGCCGGTCTCGATCACGTAGGTGGTGTCGGGTGTCTCGATGATGGCCGGTCCGGCGATCGTCGCGCCGGGGCGCAACCTGGTCCAGTCATGCACCGGCGTGTCGGCCATGCCCGCGGCCGGATCGAAGCAAGCCTTGCGGATGGCCTCGGGTTGCGGCTCGTAGGGGCTTTCCTCGGCGGCATTGGCAAGCCGTCTCGGTTCCTGCCGGATGCGCGCGGTGACGAAGACGGCTTCGATGGCGATACCGCCCGAGGGGAAGGCCGCTTCCGGCGAGTAGATCGCCGCATACTGTTCCTCGAACAGACGGCAGAGCTCGCGGAAATCGTCCGCTCCGCCGAAGTTCAGCACCGGCGAGGTGACACGCGTCAGGTGATATTGCGAGCCGTAGCGCATGTCGAATTCGAGAGTGAACTCGATGCGGTCCGGATCGAAACCCTCAAGCTTCAGGTCGCGGGTCGCACGATCGGTCAGATCTCCGACGAGAGCGTTGAGGGCCGAGGGATCGCCGAGATACGACTGCTCCATGAAGTTGAAGAGCCGGATGCTGCGCGACTGTTCCCAGACCTGGCGGATCTCGATGCTCGACGCACCAAAGGCGCCGGAGACCGACGACATCGCCGGAACGATGATGGTGGTCGCGCCGATATGTCGTGCAAAGCCGCAGGCATGGGCGGCACCGGCGCCACCGCAGGCGAAAACCACGAACTTGCGCGGATTGTGACCCTTCAGCGCGACCTCGTTGAACATTTCCTGGCCCATGCGGGCATCGACGAGGCGCCGGATGCGCCAGGCCGCTTCCAGCACCGAGATACCGAGGGGCTGGGCAATCCTCGCCTTAATGGCGTCATGAGCAGCATCAGGATCGACCTGCATCTGCCCGCCGAGATAGTTGTCGGGGTTGATGTAGCCCAGGACCATATCGGCGTCGGTCACGGTCGGCAGCGTGCCGCCCTGGTCGTAGCAGGCAGGTCCGGGAACCGAGCCCGCCGATTGCGGGCCGACTTCGAGCCGAGCGCCCATCGCCTCGTTGATCCAGGCGATGGAGCCGCCGCCGGCACCGATCGACTTGACCTCGATGGCCGGAATATTGGTGCGCCAGCGGTCGATGACCGGGATGAAATCCTGGGCGCGCAAGACGCCGCCGGCCAGGACGCCGATGTCGAAGGACGTGCCGCCCATATCGGCAAAGACGATGTCGCGATGGCCTTCCTGTGCCCCGATCAGCGCCGCCCCGTACATGCCGGCAACCGGGCCGGCATTATGGGTGAGCACGGCGCGGGTACGGGAAACCTTCTTGCTGCCGCCGGTATTGTGCACCAGAATCAGCGGACGGCGATAGTTGGCCTTGCGCAGATTGTGGGTCAGGTCACCCAGTTCCTGCATCATCACGCCGTGGATATAGGCGTTGACCAGGGCCGTCATGGTGCGGGTGTATTCGCCGGCCTTTGGCGAGACTTCAGAGGCGAGCGTCACCGGCATCGAGCCGAGGAACTCCTCGGGATATTCCTCCTCGATGATGCGTCGCACTTCCTCTTCGTGAGCGCGATTGAGGAAGGACCACAACAGGCTGACGACAATGCCCTGGGCACCCTTGTCGACCAGATTCTGCAGCTTTTCGCGCAGCTCGTCGGGATCGAGCGACCGGATGGCCTTGCCGTGGCAGTCCATTCGCTCGGACAGGCCGACGACCATGTCCGGCGGCACCAGCGGCTCCGGCTTGCGGATCGTCGCCATGTCGCGGATTTCATGCAGCGCCATGCCGTCGGCCCAGCTGCGGCTGCGGCCGATGAAGATCGTATCCTCGAAGCCCGCAGTAGTGATCAGACCGAGCCGCGGTCCCTTGCGCTCGATCAGCGCATTGGTGCCAATGGTCGTCGAGTAACGCAGTGCCTCGACCTGGCCCAGGAAAGCATCCTGGGCAAGACCGGCGCGTTTGCCCAACTCGCGTAGGCCGCGGATCAGACCGACCGAAAGGTCATAGTGCGTGGTGGGCGATTTTGCTGTGATCAGCGTACCGTTTTCCGAAATCGCGCAGAGATCGGTAAACGTGCCGCCGATGTCGATACCAACATCGAATTTCATGACTTCCTCCCAGACCGGAACCACGTCTCAGACGCGTTCCGTAATTTGCGCTACCGCCTCCCGGCAGCGATTTGGTTCGATCTCGCCGCCAAGCGCCGTCGCACAGCAAACGATCAGTGGCAGTTCCGCCTCTCGTGCTTCGGCCCGCGCCCGGGCCACCGCTCGGGCAAACCCGTCGGCATCCGCCCAGTCCGCGGCAACCGCCAGCGCGCGGCGTCCGGCGGCCATGCCCGGCGCAATCGCGAAGGAGAGATCCGGCGCGTTGTCCGCCGACATGCTCGACATCGCAGGCCTCATTCCTTTCAGAATGTCGTAATGTTCGGCCAGGCGACGAAGCGCCCCGTAAAGCCGCGCGAGCACGCGGCTTTCGGCCTGTTCCGGCAAAGGTTCGGGCTCCGCCAGCACGATGATGTCGGGCCGCAGATTGGCGAGCGCCTCGAATTCGGCGATGACATCCGGCTTGACCTGCTTGAGCGCGTCGTCCAGGTCGCCACCGAGCGCGAGCGCCCGTGCCAGGGGGCCCCGGATCTCGACGACGCAGCCCATCTGCAAGCGGGCCGCCGCCGCGATCGCCCGCTGCACCGCGTCGCGGTGGGTCAAGGCATCCAGATCGGGAAGATCCGGCGAACCGAAGGCCGGGACCCACAGCGCATCCGCACCGAGATAACGGGCGGCGGCTACGCAGGCATCCGCCAGTTTTTGCGGATCTGCCCAGACGAGGCCCTGGGGCTGGGCATCGATCCTCGCGCCGAGCCCGACGGCTGATGGCAGAAGGATCGGGTGGCCCCAGCTGCGCCCCTGGCGCAAGGCGTCGATTGCGAGACGACCGCTCATGACCGGCCGTCCTGTTCGGCATGGCGCGCCTTCAGCACGTCGATGTCGAGTTCGATGTCGTGGGTCAGCGGGTGCCCGGGTGGCAGATACTCGTTTTCCAGCACCGTGCCGCATGAGGGGCAATAGAACTCGACCAGGCGGCAGAAGTCGGCATGCGGGGTGAAGCTCAGCGCCTGCCCCTCGACCAGCGGCGGATGCGCCTCCTCCATCGGAACCTCGGCGACCATGCATCCGGTCTTGTAGTTCAGCCTCGCCGAAGCAAGCCGGTGTCCACAAGCGACGCAGCACCATTCTTCGGTAGCAAGATCGATGGACAGGTTTTCGGTAATGCGAACGGTCATGACTCAGCCCCTCGTCAGCATGAGATTGGCGAAACAGTCGATTGCAGCATTCCAGCCGGGGGCGACCCAAACGGTGGTTTTGTTGCTTTCCAGAAGCGACGGACCCGAAAGCGCGTGCCCCGGCTGCATCCTTTCCAGATCGAAAACCGACACCTCGACCGGCGGTGCGTCCGCCGAGATGAAGATCTCGCGTCGACCGGTCCTGGCCGTGACGACGTCTCCGCCAGACAGAGGCTTTTCCTCGAAGCGGAAATGCGGAACCGGCGCCGACACGAAAAGACCGACAGAGGTGAGCTGCACGGCGTCCGGGGCCTGAGCTGCGATGGCCTCGTGGAGCGACTGGAGCGCCGTCTCTGCGAGGGGATCGGCCACTTCGGCCGAGCAATGTGTTTCGGAACCGTCGGCGCAAAGCAGGATGGCATCCAGCCGCCACGTGAGGCTCCGTAGGTCGAAGCCCTCGCCACGCATGTCGCGCAGGCCTGCCTCCTTCATCTCGGCGACCAATGTCCCTACCGACTGAAGCAGCTGCGGGGCGCCGGCGGGTAGGCCGACGGCACGCATGTAGCCATGGCCGACATCCATGAGTGACGAGGAGAAAGCGGAAAACACTGCCGAAAACGGTGTGATCGCGATTCGCCGGAGCCCGGCGGCCTCCGCCACCTTGCAGGCGTGAAGCGGACCTGCCCCTCCATAGACGTTCAACAAAGGATCGCCGTTGCTGGCCGTGGCCCGCAGATCACCGATGGCGGCTCCGACATCGTGTTCGACCCGCTCGATCACGGCAAGAGCCGCAGCTTCAATGGTGATGCCGAGTGGCTCGGCAATTGCGGTTCGAATCGCTGAGCGGGCCTTTTCCACATCGAGCTTGCGCGCGCCGCCAAGGAAATTCGCCGGGTCGATGCGACCAAGCACCAGGTTGGCGTCGGTCACGGTCGGGTCACTGCCGCCAAGACCGAAACAGGCCGGCCCCGGCATGGCGCCTGCCGATCGCGGCCCGACGAAAAGCTGTCCGTCACGCACCCCGGCAATGGAGCCGCCACCCGCGCCGAGTGCCTCGACTTCATTCATCGGCACATTGGTGCGATAGCCTTCGATCTCGGGCCGCAGGCGAACATTGACGCGACCGTCGCTGATCAGACCGATGTCGAAAGAAGTGCCGCCCATGTCGGCCGAGATGACATCGGTTTCACCGTAAAGTGCACCGACTGCGCGCGCGCCCACCAGGCCGGCCGCGGGGCCGGAATTGTAGGTGCTGATCGCCCGTGTCTTGGCAACGCGGGCGACGGCTCCGTCATTGTGGCCGATCAGGAAGGGGCCGCGGTAACGCAAGGCCCGCAGTTCCTGCTCCGCCTTGTAAAGGAGGCGCGCCAGGCGACTGTGCGAATAGGCCGAAACGATGGTGCTGTTGATGCGCTCTGCATAACCGTCGCGCACGGTCACGTCGGACGACAGGAAGACGGGGATCGACCCCAGGAAGTCGCGCGGATATTCGCGCTTGACGATCTGGCGGACGGCCCGCTCGCGCGCCGGGTCAGTTTCGCTGCCGTCCAGGGCGACGACCAGGCACTGGGCGCCGGCGTCGATCAGGCCTTGCGCCTTGCCGAGCACCTGCTCGGGTGAAAGCCCGGCATCAATTTCGATCACCATGTCGGCGTCGATGATACCGGCCTTGTGCTCGGTGTTGACCGGGGCAAGCGCCCGTCCGCCCTTGGAGACGACCAGACCGATTTTCGCACCATTCCGTTCGATCAGCGCATTGGTGCCGACGGTGCTGGCAAAGCGCACCACGTCGGTCTGTTCCAGGAACCTCTCGACGGGCAGACCGACTGCGGCGGCACCTGCCTTGATGCAGCTCAAGAAGCATTCGGTAAGGTCATGCGGCGTAGTCGGCGTCTTGACCGAATGGGCAATGCCCGGTCCCGCAACAAACCCGTCGGTGAAAGTTCCACCGGTATCGATGTCGATAGTATAGGCCATATCTCCTCCCTTCGGAGCGACCGGCCTGCCGCTCCGTTCCTTCCGCCCGCAAGGCGGATCTAGTCTGAAGTCAGGTGCGGCAGGCGCCGCGCATGATGAAATCGACGATTTCCTGGTGGATCGCCTCGACAGGCAAAGGACCGTCCGGGCGATACCAGCGAAGGTGCCAATTGATGACACCAAGCATGTTGAAGGCGGTTACGCGCACATGTTCGGAATTCAGCGCCCCCTCCGCGCTGAGCCGCCCGAGTACGTCCGAATAGATTTCAAGGACATCGCGCTGGATCTCGGCAGTCTCGTTACCGACGTCCTCGGCAAGCTCCGCCCTTTGCGCCAGAAGCATCAGCAATTCGCGGCGGTATTCGGCCGCGACCGCCAGATGAGTCCGTACCAGCGCCTCAAGCTGAGCGCGCGGCGTTTCGGCCAGGGCCGCCGCAGCGCGCAGGCGATCCGGAAGCATCCGGACCGAACGATCGAGGATCTCCCGCCACAGACCGTCCTTGTTGCCGAAGTGATAATAGATGTTGGAGAGGCTGACGCCATGCACCTTGGCAATGTCGCGGATGGATGTCCCGCTATAGCCCTTTTCAGAGAACATTCCGACCGCCGTCGACAGCAGATTTTCGCGAACGTCCGTCGTGGCATCCCCCGGCTCGGCCCGTCGGTCCTCAGACATGTCCATCTTCGTTTCCTCTTCCCATGTTCAATTTCATCGAACGTTCGTTCTATAACTTTTGTCGACATCTTTTGTCAAGAGCTCGGATGTAGTCATTCAATAGCGCGCCGGGAACTCTCGAACGTCTTCAGAAAAAATGTCGCACGCATCGCTGCGGCAAACCCATCTGGCACAGCCGTTCTTTCAGCGTCAGGGATCCAGTTGCCGTCTTGTATTTTCCAGGCCACGCTGGCAGACCTTTCGGCAGCCGCCGCCACCATGACGCAGATTGCCACAAGCTTTGAAGACCGCTGCGATGAGAGTCTCCAAGGGAGCGGAGTGCAGTTGTCCGCACATGTCAGTGTGTTCCAAGATGGGGCAGCGCATTCCACAGGCCTGTCAGCCTTGGTCGCCACTGCCGCTCCAAACCATAAGCGTGTCTCGGGACTGCAGACGATCACATTCGTCTTAGATCACCGCTGATTTCCGTGGAATTTTTGTCTTTTATCAAGTCTTGTGCACGACTACATTCTTCTGCTGAAACCGAAGCACAGGGTCCCGGGAATGTCACAAACAGACCGTCGGCACAGTTGGTCACCGAGAGGCATCCTGGCGCCCCTTGCGATGGCGCCCGGTTTGCCACTAGTGACCAAGGGAGGGGGCTATGTTGTCGCAGCCTCGATTGTTCTGGTAGCCATCGGTCCGTCCGTCAGCGATGAAACCTTCGAAGCGACAACCGTCGTCCTGTTGCTCATGTGCCAAGTCCTCTTGGCCGCGTTCATTGGCGGCGCTGGCCCGGCGTTACTTGCCATTGCGCTTGCATTCTTTGCGCTCCAGTACACGGGTGCCCCGGATGACCTTCGATTGTCGATATCTGGCCTGGGCCTGTCGATCATCATCGCATTGTTGGCCGTTGCTTTCGGCGTAGCGCGTAGCGTCGCCCACGACAAGCGGGCAAAACTGGAACATGAACTCGCGGACCGGGAGGCCCGCCTGCATTCCATTCTCGACACGGTGCCGGATGCGACCATCGTCAGCGACCAAGAAGGCAATATCCTTTCCTTCAATACCGCGGCCGTGCGGCAGTTTGGCTATTCAGAAGGGGAGGCCATCGGCCAGAACCTTAGAATGCTGATGCCCCAACCCTATCGCCGGGAGCATGACGGCTACATGAGCCGCTACATGACCACAGGGGAGCGGCGAATTATTGGCATTGATCGGGTCGTCGTCGGCCAGCGTAAGGACGGATCGACCTTCCCGATGAAACTGACCGTCGGAGAAACCCGTCGCGGCGGCAGTCGGCTCTTCACCGGCTTCGTCCGGGATCTGACCGAGCGAGAAGAATCGGCGGCCCGCCTGCAAGAGATCCAGTCGGAGCTGGCAAGGCTTGGTCGGCTGAACGAGATGGGGGAAATGGCGTCGACGCTCGCTCACGAGCTCAACCAGCCTTTGTCGGCGATCGCCAATTATATCCACGGCTGCGCTCGCCTGCTGGAGGGGTCCACGAGCGAGCGCGATGAGCAGGTTCGTCACGCGCTGAAGGATGCGGGCGAGCAGAGCATTCGCGCCGGACTGATCATTCGCCACCTGCGCGAATTCGTCACGAAAGGCGAAACTGAGAAGACGCCGGAGAGCCTGCGTCAACTCGTGGAAGAAGCAGCAGCGCTTGCGCTTATCGGGTCGAGAGAAAAGGGCGTTCGCACCATGTTCGATTTCGGTCGCGGCCGCGACGGCGTCGTCGTCGATCGTATCCAGATTCAGCAGGTTCTTACAAATCTCATGCGCAACGCGATCGAGGCAATGACGGCCGTCCCCGTCAAACAGATTTCCGTGAGCGTGACCTCTGACGCGGGGATGATGGCGGTGGCAGTCGAGGATTCCGGTCCCGGAATCCCGAACGAAATCACCGCAGACCTTTTCAAGCCCTTCACGACGACGAAAGCCGGCGGCATGGGGATCGGCTTGTCCATATCAAGACGAATTATTGAAGCCCATGGCGGGGAATTGACCGTCTCGAAAAGCAAGCTGGGAGGTGCCTGTTTCCGCTTTACCCTCCCTGAAGACAATGAGGACCGGGATGCAGCCTGACGACTTCACCGTACACATCGTCGATGACGAAGAAGCGTTGCGCAAATCGCTCGCTTTCATGTTGACCGTCAATGGCTTTGCCGTGCGTGTGCATGACTCGGCGACGGCCTTTGCACAGATCGCCGCAAACCTGAGCCAGGCCGTGTTGGTGACAGACATGAGAATGCCCGACATGAGCGGGCTCGATCTGATCCGCCGAGTGTCAACCATATCCCGTGCAATACCGTCGATCGTCGTGACCGGCCATGGCGACATTCCCATGGCGGTGGAGGCGATGAAGGCCGGGGCGGTCGATTTCATCGAGAAGCCATTCGAGGAGACCGTGATCGTCGAGGCGATTCGCCGCGCAGCTGGCCGGCTCGGCAATGGGTCAGCTGGTGAAGTCAATGCCGAAGACATCAAGACGCGCGTGGAGAGTCTGAGCGAGCGGGAAAGAGAGGTTCTTGCCGCTGTGGTCGCAGGACTGCCCAACAAAGCAATCGCGTTCGACCTGAAGATCAGCCCGCGCACCGTTGAGGTACACCGCGCCAATGTCATGATGAAGATGAGGGCCCGCAGCCTGCCCGATCTTGTGCGCATGTCACTGACGATCGGCCCATAGTCTGATCAGCAAGAAAACCTGTTGTCTGGCTTGATCCAAAACAAGATGTGGATCGCTAATATGTGCGACCCAGAAGCATGGGAGACCCCCTTGCTTGGCTTCTGGAGTCCAATTGTCCACTGCTTCCGCAATCGTCGTTATCGTCAAAGACCCGGCACTTCTCCGGTCCATCACCTTTGCCCTCAACGCCCACGGGCAAGCAGTCGAGCCGTTTAGTGACTGGGCGACGGCAGCCGGCGCAGCACGAAAGGCGGATTGCGTTGTACTGGATGGCTGCTTGCCTCCGGCCGACATACATGCAGGCCTGATGCTTTCGAAGGAGGGCACCAAAATAGTGCTTCTCACAGAAGGCGACGCGGGATCGGACATCGAGTTCCCGGTCCAGGTATTGTCCAAGCCACTCAAAGGATCCGATATTGCCAATGCGGTCGCGACATTGCGTGGAAATACGTAGTGGAAGGACCCAATAGCGAGCCGCCGCGACATTCAGCATGATCCCCTCATCAAAGAGGGAAACGGCCATGCAAACTTCCGCCTCAACCATGTCCAAATATCTTATGCCCCCTGCGCCCCGCGCACGAGGCTTTGCCCACATCCGCCCCGTGACCTTCTACGGACCGGAGGATGTCATCTACGCACAGGGCGAGCGCGCCGGACTGCTGTATCGAATCGAATACGGGGCGGTCAGAATATATCGATTGCTTGCCGATGGCCGCCGCCAGGTGGTTGCCTTCTATCTGACAGGTGAGACATTCGGCTTCGAAGTCGGCGGCGTGAACAGCTTCTACGCCGAAGCCATGGTGAACACGGGCCTCACGACCGTTGAATATCTGCCGGACGGTACCTTCGGGGTGGAACTGGTGGAAATCGCGCTCAAAGCCATGGTGCGTGCTCAGGAGCATCTTCTTGTGGTCGGACGACAGAACTCGCTTGAGAAGGTCTCCATCTTCCTGGCCGAAATTCTCGAGCGGCAGGGCGGTGGCGATGTCATAGATCTGCCGATGAGCCGGACCGATATCGGCGACTATCTCGGCCTCACCATCGAGACGGTGTCGCGCAGCATTTCAAAGCTTCGTGACATGGGCGTTATCAGGCTCCGCAGCGCGCGATGCGTCGTAGTGCTCAAGCTCGATAAGCTTCACCAGATCGGTGAGCACTCGGTGTAGGCTGCGGCAGTCGATCTACCGGCTTGCGGCGACATGCAACCCCCACCGGATCAAAGCTTGGCCCATTGAATTGGGCACAACAACAATTCTCCCCTCCTCCCCGGCAGTCCAGCGCTGCCCACTTCAAACCCTGCCGCGGCAGGGTTTTTTTCGCAGAGGTAAGAGATCAGTCGGCGGCTATCGAATCATGGAGGCATGCGCCGGCCAGAGATATGTGCGACAGTTTCTCAGAAAGCGCTTGACCTTCCCTCCATGGGAAGGACGATTGTGATCACACCGCTCGCCAAAGATCAGAGCTGGCGGAAGGCGGACTGCTATGGTCCGGCATGCATAGGGCAAGGATCGATGCGCTGTCGCGACGCAAGACCAGGTTTCTTCAAGATGGTGGCGATGCTGATCGCCGTCATCATCTTTCTTGGTGCACCGGCATTGGCAATCGTTCATCCCTGCGATCCTACTCAGGCCACATCCACCGCGCATAGCCACAGCGATGGGCACCACGCTGACCAGAAAGCCAAGGCGTTCGACTTCAAGGCGTGCTGCGCCAGTTCATGTGCGACCTGTCTCACCACCTTGTCCGAAGCGGGGCCATACGTTTTGGTCGCCGTTCCGTCTCACCTGACAATCGACTGGCCGTCGCGTCTCGCGGGCCGTGAGCCCTCTCCGGGTTTCGAACCCCCTCGACTGGTTGCCTGACAATCGCCTGCGCCATGGCGCGGGTTCTCAGCAACAACGTGGTCGAAGTGACCGGAATCGAGAGAGAAAGAACGATGTACCGTCGAGATTTTTTGAAGACGCTTGCCGTTGGAGTGGCAGCATTGTCACCATTGGGCGTTGCCGTGCCACGGGCGCGCGCATCCACAATGGATTTGACGATTGGGAGGCGTGTCCTTGAGGTGAATGGCAAGCCAGCAACCGTTTTTGGCCTTACGAACCGAAACGGCGGAAGCGGGCTTATTCTGGATGCGGAAACGCAATTCAATATCGCCCTCCTCAATGAGACGTCGGAGGAAACGCTGATCCACTGGCATGGCCTTACGCCACCGTGGGACATGGACGGAGTGCCGGACAATCCTGCAGCGCTATTGAAGTCCAAGGAAGTCCGGCAATACAAATTTCCGATCGGAAAGGGCGGAACGCATTGGATGCACGCCCATACGCTCCAGGAACAGAACCTGCTCGCCGCTCCCTTGATCGTACGCACTGCCGAGGATCGGGCACGCGACGAACAGGAGGCAGTGATCCTGCTTCACGACTTTTCCTTCCGGTCGCCTGAAGAACTGCTGGCGGGCTTGCGGTCGGTGAAGTCCGGCCATGGCGGGCAAATGCATCGCAGTCTGCCGAAGACAATGGCGAACATGCATGCTGGCCATCAGATGCAAATGGATGGCGATGCGGGCATGGCCATGCCGATGACCGGCATGCCCACCATGGACCTGAACGACATCGAGTACGACGCCTATCTCGCCAATGACCGCACCCTCGATGATCCCGAGGTTGTTCGGGTCGAGAAAGGCGGCCGGGTCCGGTTGCGCATTATCAATGGAGCCACAGCGACAGCCTTCACCATCGACACCGGGTCCGTGGACGGCGAACTGATCGCGGTCGATGGCATGGACGTCGCGCCAGTCAAGGGGCGCCTGTTTCCCGTTTCCATGGGGCAACGTGTCGACATCAGGCTGCAACTCCCGACTGGGTCGGGTACATTCCCGATCCTGGCGCTGCGCGAGGGGGCGGCCGAGAGAACCGGCGTCATCCTTGCCACGCCGGACGCTGCCGTGAGCAAGATCGAAGTCCGGGGAGCCGGCAAAGGCCCTGTTCTGGACCTTGATCTGGAGCAGCAGCTCGCCAGCCTTTCGCCGCTAACGGCGCGTGCGCCCGACCGCAGCTACGGCCTGGTACTGAATGGCGATATGGAGACATACAGCTGGCAGATCAGCCAGCCGGGTCCGCTTGAGATCGACAAGGGACAGCGCGTCCGGATATCGATGCACAACATGTCGATGATGGCACATCCCATGCACTTGCATGGCCACCATTTCCAGGTTGTCGAGATCAACGGGAGGAAGATGGCGGGCGCAGTGCGGGACACCGTGCTTGTACCGCCCATGGCTCAGGTCACTATCGAGTTCGACGCGTTGAATCCTGGCCGGTGGCCGCTGCACTGCCACCACCTCTACCACATGGCGACGGGGATGATGTCCTTCGTCGCCTACGATGGCGCAATCTAGCGGGAGGCTGACATGACCACTGAACATCGCGGGCATGACCACCGTCAGCCCGATCACGACCATCATTCCGGTCACCAGCAATCGGCGAACGTCGTTCGGTTGAAGCCCAAGCCAGTCGCTGCCGGCGAAGCGCAAGGCGCCATATACACCTGCCCGATGCATCCTCAGGTCAGACAGATCGGGCCAGGCAATTGCCCGATCTGCGGAATGACCCTGGAACCGGAGACCCCCGAGGTGGCGACGGGGCCGAGCGCCGAGTACAAAGACATGTCCCGCCGCTTCTGGGTCGGCCTGATCCTCTCCCTCCCGGTTCTCGCCCTCGAAATGGGGGGGCATCTGACCAACCTTCACATGGTTCTGGGACCTCAGACATCGAACTGGATACAGCTCGTCCTCGCGACGCCTGTCGTTCTTTGGGCAGGATGGCCCTTCTTCAAGCGGGGATGGCAGTCGGTCCTCACGCGCCACCTCAACATGTTCACGCTGATCGCCATGGGGACGGGCGTGGCGTGGGTTTACAGCGTCGTCGCGACGCTGCTGCCCGGAATCTTCCCCGAAACGTTCAGGGCGGATGAAGGCGCTGTCGCGATCTATTTCGAGGCGGCTGCCGTCATCACCGTCCTGGTCCTGCTTGGGCAGGTTCTGGAGTTGCGAGCCCGCGAGCAGACGGGTGGAGCCATTCGCGCGCTTCTCGACCTTGCACCCAAGACGGCACGGCGGGTATCGCCAGATGGGTCCGACGAGGATATCGGCCTCGACGCTGTGGCCGTCGGCGACAGGCTGCGAGTGCGCCCGGGCGAGAAGGTTCCGGTGGACGGATCCCTGCTCGAAGGACGAAGCTCGGTGGACGAGTCGATGATCACAGGTGAATCCATGCCTGTAACCAAGGTCGTCGGCTCGAAGCTGATCGGCGGCACCATGAACCAGACAGGCGGGTTCATCATGGAAGCAGGAAAGGTCGGCAAGGACACCATGCTTTCGCAGATCGTCAAAATGGTTGCGGAAGCGCAGCGTTCGCGAGCACCGATCCAGCGCCTTGCCGACGAGGTCTCGGGCTGGTTCGTCCCGGTGGTCATCGCCGTCGCGATCATCGCCTTCTTCGTCTGGTTCTTCGTCGGTCCGGAACCGCAGTTGGCCCACGGGCTTGTTGCGGCAGTCGCTGTCCTGATCATTGCCTGCCCCTGTGCGCTCGGGCTCGCCACGCCCATGTCGATCATGGTCGGCGTCGGCAGGGGAGCGGGCCTCGGTGTGCTCATCAAGAATGCCGAGGCGCTCGAACGCTTCGAGAAGGTGGACACTCTCGTGGTCGACAAGACAGGCACGCTCACCGAAGGTCGTCCAAAGGTTACGGCGATCGTTCCGAGCGACGGCGTTTCCGAAGCTGACCTGCTGCGGGCGGCGGCAACCCTCGAAAGATCGAGCGAACACCCGCTGGCGCTGGCGATCGTCAACGCCGCGGCTGAACGGAATATTCAGCTCGGAGACGCCACGGAATTTGATAGCCCGGTCGGCAAGGGCGTGACGGGCATATTCGAGGGTCGACGACTGATCCTTGGAAACCAACGTATCATGGAAGAGAGTGGCGTAGACGTGTCGGCCGTCACCGCCGCGGCCGAAAAACTCCGGAACGAAGGCGCAACCGTGATCTTCATGGCCGCCGCCGGCAAGATCGAAGGCTTGTTCGCCATCGCCGATCCGGTCAAGGCGACCACGCCGGAGGCCGTCAGGCAACTCCTTGAGGAGGGCGTTCGTGTTGTGATGCTCACCGGCGACAACAAGACGACGGCACTGGCGGTCGCTCGTCGGCTGGGGATATCCGAAGTGGAAGCGGAGGTCCTTCCCGAGGACAAGAGCAAGATCGTGTCGCGCCTCAGAAGCGAGGGCCGGATCGTTGCGATGGCAGGCGACGGGGTCAACGATGCCCCAGCATTGGCGGCCGCTGATGTCGGCATCGCGATGGGAACGGGCACTGATGTCGCCATAGAGAGTGCCGGAGTGACACTGCTGCGAGGCGACCTCCAGGGCATCGTCCGCGCCCGCGAGCTTAGCCGGGCCACGATGTCCAACATCCGCCAGAACCTGTTCTTCGCCTTCGTCTACAATGCAGCGGGCGTACCGGTGGCCGCAGGCATTCTCTATCCGAGCTTCGGGCTGCTCCTGTCACCCGTTATAGCTGCGGCGGCAATGGCGCTCTCGTCGGTCAGCGTGATCGGCAACTCCCTGAGACTAAGGAGCGTGAAGCTATGATCGCGTCACGCCCACTGGGCTTCCTCGGCTCTTCGTTTTTTGATCCACACACCAATCCCGCAACAAGACGCAGCCTGTATTTGGCAGCGTCGATTCGATTATGCCATCGCCTTCCGTCGACGAATGAATTGCCGGGCGAGCTCGCATTCCGGCACGTCCATGCCGATCGCCAGCCAGGCGAGATTGGCATGTTTGTTTCCGAGACGCCGGAGATCCTGCCGCAGGACAAACAGCGCTTGCAGCCACGATACTGAACTCGGTTTGGGCGGCCGCATAGGCAACGAAACCAGGGCGTCATCGAATCGAAGACCGACACCCAGATGGGACATCGCTTCCCCATCTGGGTGCAGGTCTTTTTCAACCACATCAAACGATCAGAGCCACAGACCTCAGGCCCGGAACCAAGCGGCACAGACGTGGAGTAAAGAGCCCCTGAAACCGGAGGCTCAGTCCTGGGCTGTCGGTCGGATGACAATACTTCCGACGTCCACATCGGCCGGCTGCTCGATTGCGTAGACAATGCCCCGAGCGATCGAAGCCGGTGGGATGGCGACCTTGGACACGCGTTCTCCCATTGCCGACTTCACGGCAGGGTCGGCTATCGAGCTTGCAAAGTCGGTAGAGATCATCCCCGGCGAGATTTCGGTGACCCTCAGATGTGGTCCTGCTTCCTGCCTCAAAGCTTCACTAATGGTCCGCACTGCATTCTTGGTCGCGGCATACACACCCATGGTGGGCAGGATTTTGATGCCTGCGGTCGAAACGATGTTGATGACGTGGCCCGACTGTTGCCGCTGGAAGACAGGCAAAGCCGCGGCAATCCCGTAGAGCGTGCCGCGCAGATTGACGTCGATCATGGCGTCCCAGTCCTCGACGCGGAGCGCATCAAAACGGGATATGGGGCCTATCCCGGCATTGTTGACGATGACGTCCAACCGACCAAACCGTTCGCAGGCGAGACCGACCAGAGCTTCGAGATCCGGACGCTGGCGGACGTCGGTCACTTTGTGCACAGCCTTTCCTCCTGCCGCGGTGATCTCGTCTACGATCGCTGCGAGCACATCGTCGCGGCGCGCGCCCAGCACGACAAGCGCACCCCGTTCTGCCAGCAGTCTAGCCGTCGCGCGGCCGATTCCGCTGCTAGCGCCTGTAATGGCCACAACCTTTCCTTCGATACTCAAGACGCGTCTCCTTCATTCGTGTCTGTCAGCGAAAGAGATAGGCATCGGCTTCAAGATGGTCTATGCTAGAATGTCCACGGAACTATCGCGATCGTCTAAAGCTTTGGCCGACCCATTATCGGATGTCCTTGACGTTCTTGGCGCGAGGGTGACACGGCGTACCCGGCTGGAAGCCTCGGGACGATGGGCTCTCACATTTCCAGCGATTGAACGGCTCAAGTTTGTCGCGCTGTTGCGGGGAGCCGGCTGGATTATCCTGCCGGCGCGTCCGCCCCAGTTCATGAGCGCAGGGGATGTCTGCCTGCTGGGACGGACGCCCTATGCGGTGGCCAGCGATCCGGAAGTACCGCCCCTCGACGGCCAGACCTTCTACGGTGCCGGAGACGATGTTGTGCGTCTGGGGGGTGACGAGACAGTTGCGATCGGAGGCAACGTCACGTTCGACCCTGGAAATGCCGACTTCCTGCTCGACATTCTGCCGGATTTCCTGTTCATCCCCGGATCTTCGACTTCATCTGGAGTGATGGCGACGATCCTCGGCCTGATGAACGACGAGGTAGAGCGCGACATGATCGGTGGCGGCATCGTCAATGCCCGGCTTGCTGACGTGTTGCTGGTGGAAGCGATCCGCGCCTATGCGAGAAGTATCGATGAGGTCGGGATCGGATGGCTTGGCGCGCTGTCGGATCCGCGGCTCGGTCGGGTCCTTCGCTGCATTCACGGCGATATCGCGCAGCCGTGGACAGTGTCTCAGCTTGCAGTCGGGGCCGGCATGTCGCGAGCTGCATTTTCCGCGGAGTTCACGCGCCGGGTGGGACTGCCGCCACTCACCTATGTGCGGACGTGGCGTCTCACGATCGCTCGTGCGGCGCTGTCCCGTGGCGACGAGCCAGTCGCCAGCATAGCGCGCAAGGTTGGATACACGTCGCAGAGTGCCTTCGGCCACGCATTCAGATCCGCCTTTGGTTCAACGCCAAAAGCGCATACTCGATCGTGATTGGAGGCAGCCTGCAAAACCAGAATCCGCGGGGCAAATTGCCTCTCTGCAAAGGTTCGCTCAACGCTCCCAACTTTCGCGACAGATCCTCGCGACATTGCGAGGGACGGCCCATTCCGTCGCACGCGTCGAGGGTCCAGGTTTATTGAGGCGCGACCTCAAGGCGCTGCTTCAGAAGCCAATCCCAGAGCGCTGGATCATTCAAGGCGGCCCATTCGACACCCGAGTGATCCACGCCCTCCAGAACGCTCAAGCGGGCATTGCGCTTCAGACCCACCAAGCGTTCGTACAGAACCACGGAATCCGACAATGGGATGACGTCGTCATTCGTCCCATGAAACACCCAAAAGGCCGCTTTTTCGTTTGTCCTGCTCAGGTAGTGGCGATTGCCGCCACCAGCGATCGGAACGACAGCGGCGAAAGTCTCGGGAAACTGTTCTGCCATGGCCCAGGCACCGAAACCGCCGCGGCTGAACCCCACGACATAGACGCGCGTGCGATCTACGCGATATTTCGACATGACCTCGTCGAGTGCCGCCTCCACCTTCTCGATTGGATAAAGCAGTTCTTCACTCGGATTCTGAGGCGAGAACACCAAGAAAGGGAATGACTTTCCATCCTCAATCAACTTGGGAATGCCGCTCGATTTGACCTTCTCGATATCGGTCCCGCCCTGATCGCCGCCATGCAGCCACACGACAAGCGGATAGGCATCGCTGGACGATGCATAATCGTCTGGCGTGTACATCAGATAGTTGAGATCGATCTTTGTGGTGACGCCCGATGTGGCCGCCAACTGCTCGGCATGCGCCACGCCTGGACTGTACATTCCGATAGCGGCCGTGATCGCCAATGCCAATATGTTCCGCGTCATTCGACCAGTCCTTTCATGATGTTGGCTATAGACACATCAAATGGAACGGGAGAACCAAAACTCAAGCCTTCCCACTCAAACCCTGACCATCATCAGTGCTTACATAGGCCGCCTCCTGCCCGCCACGACAGCGCGGGCCACGGAAAGCCGCAGGAGCCTGAGCATAGCGACCCGAAGGGTCATGCGGGATCGACTTCGCCCCGGTCGGGCGTGATGGCGCCGCTGTCGCGATCTGGGGGAATACAGTCTTTGCCCCCTTGAGGGGTGTCTACACCGGCGCAGCATACAGCCCCTCCCTCACATGGGGGGCAGGAACATCTCCGACGAAGGCAACGGTCGCTGAAGCTTCTTTGCGTCCTCCCAGGGCGTCGTCATCCAGATCTCTCGTTCTTCTCGTGCCGAATGTGTGCGGAGAGTTGCGAGCGCATGGCCGCCTAGCAGTGGGCGGACGGTCCGACCTTATGTCGCATCGCCGGGCTTTTCGTCAGATCTGAACGTCAGTGGGAACTGTGCGGACCGTGCGCTGTCTGTGCATCTCGCGCTGGGTCCGACCTGAAGGCATCGGGTCTCCCTTCACCTTCGACAAAGAGCTTGCCGATCAGCCCGCGTGCCGCCCGCGACAGGGCATGGTCCACAAGGACGTATTCGCCAGGAGCGTCCAGCGTCAGATCGACCACCGCTGCCCCGCCCGGCGGCACCGAAATCGTCTGTACGTTTGTCAGCGGATCGCTTGTCAGGGACGCCAATGGATAGGCTTTGTCGAAGATCTCGCCGATCACATGGAAGCTCGAGGTCTTGTTCGGTCCACCGACACCGAAAAAGATGCGAACGGTTTCGCCCACCCTGCCCGTCAACGCATTGTCGCCGGTCAGCGCATTGGCCGCGCCGTTGAACACGTAGTATTCCGGCGTCTCGTCCATCAGCCTGTCCTGGCTCCCGGTCAGCTTGCCCTTCGTACCGTAAGGCTGCGAGGTGTAGATTTCGCCCTTCATCACATAGAATTCCCGGTCGACAGGCGGAAGGCCTTGCTCGGGCTCGATGAGGATCAAGCCGTACATGCCGTTGGCGATGTGTTGCGCGGCAAGCGGGACGGCGCAGTGATAGACGTAAAGCCCCGGTTTCAGCGCCTTGAAGGTGAAGCCTTTCGTTTCCCCGGGTGCGGCGTCGGTCGCGACGGCTCCACCGCCCGGGCCGGTGACGGCATGGAAGTCGACGCTGTGGCGTTCACCGCTGTCGGCCGGGTTCTGGAGCTCGACTTCGATCGTATCGCCCACTCGCGCACGAATAAACGGCGCCGGGACCTTCCTGTTGAAGGTCCAGTAGTGATAGGTCGCCCCGTCTGCGAGGCTGCCCGTCACTTCGACAGTGTCCAGCCTAACCTTGATTGTCTCAGGGCCGTCTCTTTTCACCGGACGAACAAGATCACTGGCGACCCTCACGATATCGAGCGGCGCCGCCGCGGTTCCGTTCTCCCTCGGATGATCATGAGTTACATCCGCCAATGCCGGCATTGCGGTTGCCGATACAAGAGAGAACGCGAGGGCGGCGGGGAATAGCTTGCGCTTAAGCATCACGGTGTCCTGATAGGGTTGCTTCTCTGCTGCCATTGGACACGGCCCTGCCGGATCATCCTTGCGATGCCACAAACAGGCGATCTGCTCTCGACTTCGTGATCGGGTCGAGCATCCGCGCAGAGGCGACCGCCTCCAGGCATCGGGCCGACTCGGAACAAGCTTTCTGGAGCACAGCATCGTCGCGAGCCCGGCGGGTCATTCACCATCCGCGATTCCCAAGAAGTGGCTATCCCCCGCCAGATGCGACCACTTTACTCCATCCAAGGTTCCCAATCATGGTCTCAACGCATGCCGGATCGTCCGTTCGGCTTCATCAATGATCTCCTTGATCCGCGCCGGCGGCGGGGTCGAAATCAGCTGAAGGGCAATCCCACGTAGGAGGCCCAGCAGGAACACCGCCATCGCCTCGGGGTCGGCATCTGATCGTACCGAGCCGTCGTGGATACCATCCCGGATCTTATCGGCGAGCAGGCGCCGAAATCGGGCGTCCTGTTCCGCATAGAGCGGCATCAGGATGGGATCGGCCGCTATTGCCTCGCCCCACATTTGCAGGAACGCGCGGGAAGCCGGACGGTTGTTGGTGACTTTCTCAAGGTAGGCCCGAACCAAATCGGCCAGCCAGGCGCCGGCACTCTCTCCCGGTTTCGGGAGGTCAAAGGCCTGAGCATCGCGCATCACCGCCCGCAGCAGATTCTCGCGGCTGCCGAAGTGATGGGAGACGATGCCCCGGCTGTAGCCAGCAGCCTCGCCCACCGCCGCCAGGGTGAGCGTACGCGAGCCCCGTTCAGCGACCAGCGCCGTCGCGGCGGCCAGCACCTTGCGTTCGGTCTGCTCGCGACGCTCTTGCTGCGTTCGGCGAACGGGAGGCTGATCACGCATCTGGGCTATTTTGACATTCGATCGACAAAACATTTGGCCCATAGGGGGCTCATCCGTCGATACCACGTTGAGCAAAGCGCAAGCAAGCCGGCCGGAAATTGCACCATGGGCAATCAAGCTTGCAATTCACTCTCTTTTATAATACTTGCGTGCTAGCCAACAAGTTTAATGGAGGAATGACGTCATGCCTCGAACGCCACTTGTTCTCGTCCACGGCAATCCTGAGTCGGCAATCATCTGGGGCCCACTCATCGCGGCGCTCGACCGGGCGGATGCAATCGCTCTATCCCCGCCCGCATTCGGTGTCCCCGCACCTCGAGGTTTCGACTCGTCGATGACGGCTTATCGAGACTGGTTGGCTTCTCAGTTGGAGATGTTCCGCGTTCCCGTCGACCTCGTAGGTCACGACTGGGGTGGAATCCACGTTGCGATGCTGGCGATGAGCCGCCCAGAGCTGATCCGCAGTTGGGCGTCGGATGCACTCGGCGTATTCGCCCCCGACTATGCCTGGCACCCACGCGCACAGGTCTGGCAGCAGGAGGGTCCAGGGGAAGCTTCCGTGCACGAGATATGGGGTGGAGACTTGGCGCAGCGACTCGCAGTGACAACGAGCCTTGGGATGACCGGGCGGATGGCCGAACGGGTAGCGGCAGGCATGGACCCCGAAATGGGTCTTGCCGTCCTCAGGCTTCTGCGGTCAGCACGACAGCCGGCAATGCTCAAAGCCGGACAACTCCTGCCAGTCGCCGCCCAACGTCCGGGGCTGGCCATCATCGCCTTGGACGACTTTGAGCGCGCGGGCGGCACGGTCGAGCAGCATGAGTGGGCAGCGCAAAAAGCGGGCGCAAAGCAAGCCCGTTTGGCGGGCGTGGGCCACTGGTGGCCGGAGGAGACGGCAGTACCCGTTGCTGAGGCCCTGAAGAACTTCTGGGCGGAGCTGCCGGGTCCCGCAGAAACCCCTGCGACCAGCTCTCAAGGGTGACGTCAGCTCTGGCGGGTCGCATCACACGGTCGATGACACTCCGGGCTTCGCGTCCAGCGCGGTGCCGGCTACCCGGCGGCAAACAACCAACCACGCCAGTCAGACGCGCAACCGTCTCGATGGGCGGCGAAAGGTGCAAATAGGCCGCTTATCTGGCCACTACATTTCCAGACCTGCCCTCCGGCTTTCGATAGCCGAAACGACACGGAAGCCGATGGACCGAAAGGGCTCCGGGGCGATCCAGCTTGCCGTGCCCATGCTATTGGCCATTTGAGTGTGGTCGCCGAAGCCAAGCATCGACTCGGCAAGGTGCCGACCCAACATCGTCCCTTTGGTAATCCCACTGCCGTTGCAGCCGCCAGAAGCGTAGAGATCTTCCGCGATCTTCCCCCACCATGGAGCACCATTCATCGTAAAAGCGGTCGTGCCGGCCCAAAGATATTCGAACTCAACATCCTTCAGACCCGGCCACCGCCGCTCAAATCGATCGCGAAGATTGCGTTTGGCATCGCGCTCGTCGAGTTCGGCTTCGTGCGCATAGAGACTACGAACCATCAAACGGTCTCGCCCAATCCGCCGAAGTGTCGTGCCGAGACGATGCGATGGCAAAAGACCCCAGCTTGGGGACTCGCCGAGTTCGTTTATCCGGTTATCCGGGATCGCCTCGGTCACGGCTGCATAGGTATAAATTGTTGCCATGCGCGATTTCAGATAACCGAACTTCCGGATGAAGCCATTCGTTGCAAGCGCCACCTTCTTGGCTTTGACGACGCCTGCGGGCGTCTCCAGTACCCAGCCATCGCCTTGGTGCATCCGCAACACTTGCGTGTTCTCGAACACCTCGATCGGGGAAGGCAAAGCCTCCAGAAGGCCGCGCATCAGCGCAGCCGGCTGAAGCAGCCACGTGTCTTGCATGTGGATTCCGAAGCGATAATAGGACGAGCCGATACGACGATGAATATCATCCCGGGACAGCGTCGTGTGGGCGATGCCGTTGACCCGCGCGACTTCCAGCACGTTGCGCAACGAAGCTTCGCCAAGTTCGGTCGCGGCGCCACGGATGGAGCCAACCTGCTGGAGATCGCATTCGATCGCGTTTTCACGCACGATCTGCATCAGCCAATCGAACGCTTCCTTGAAGAAAGCGGACTGAACCCTTGCTTTCTCTGCCATCTCGATTGACGCGTTGCGCGGCAAAACCTCGGCACCGGTAAATCCGGAATTACGGGCGGAGGAGCCTTCGCCAACCGTGGTCGCCTCGAGCACCGCGACCCGTGCCTGCGGATCCAGCTCAGAATAGCGGCGTGCGATCGCGAGCCCCGTGAAGCCAGCGCCGACGACTGCGAGATCGACGGTCGTGTCCTGCTTCAAGGCAGGTCTCGGGCTGCGACTTGGCAAAAGAGCGTTCCAACCGCAAAGGTTGGAGTAATCCGGGTAGGTCAGCTTTGTCATCTTGGCGTCCAGAGGAGTTCCGGGACCGGCGGAACTGCCGGTCCCGGGCCATGCGGATTATTCCGTGAAATGGCTTTGTTCGGTCAGAAGCGGTCCGAGGGACATCGAGCCCTTCAGTTCGAAGCCCCAGTCCAGAATGTCTTTGCGAATCCAGACCTGGCCAGTTTCGGTGACCGGAACCCCGCAAACGTCGGCGACGATGAGTTTTTGCGCTTCCTGCCACAGTTCGATCTGCTTCTTCGGATCGGCTTCGGTGCGTGCGGCCTCGATCTGCTGATCCGCAACGCTGCAATGACTGAAGTTGGTCACCTGACCCGGCGCTCCAATAGCGCTGTTGGAGTGGTAGAACTGGGTGAGGTAGGTATCGGCAACCGGGAAACGTGCTGCGCCATAGTCGACCAGCGGGCTTAGATCCTTGCGGATCATCTGGTGCCAGGTGGCATGCTCGACCGGCTCGAGATTGAGCGTAATGCCGGCCTTTGCGAGTTGCGCCTGCAGAAGCTGATCGGTCGTGGCATAGCTTGGCATCTGGCTTGAGATCATCTTGATGGTGAGGCCATCAGGATAGCCAGCCTCGGCCAGGAGAGCCTTGGCCTTTTCAAGATCGTGCGGCAGCAGACCCACCTCCGCATTCAGGCCAAGGTTGTTCGAAGGGATAACGGACTTTGCCACACGCGTGAAATCGGCCCCGCGGAACTGCGCGATTTCACCGGGGTTGATTGCGTGGGCAATGGCCTGGCGAACGCGGATGTCATCAAACGGCTTCTGGTTCCGATTGAGGTGAATGACGGTAAGCTCGGCGGGGTCGAAAATATCGATCTTGGCGCCCGGCATCTCCTTCATTCGCTGCAGCCAGCGCTGATCGGTCGTGCCAGCGGCCACATCGATTTCTCCCGCCGTGAAGGCGAGGTCTCGCCCTGCCGCGGCATTCAGAAAGCGATAGGTTACCTTCTCGATCTTTGGTGCGCCGCGGAAATATTCCTTGTGAGACACCAGGTTCACAGCCACGCCCGGATCCACGGACTCGAACTGGAAGGGCCCAAAACCGACGGGATTGCGCGTGAAACCTTCTCCGCGTTCCTCATAGGCCTTTTTGCTGATGATGAAACCGCCGGAATAGTTGGTCAACAAGCCAAGCAGGCTCGGCACCGGATTGGCGAGCGTGATGCGAACCGTATGCGGGTCGACTGCTTCGACAGTCTTGATGGCCTTGTAGTCCGTCGCAAAGGCGGAGCGTTTCGGATCGGCGGACTTCTGAAGGCTGAAGACGACGTCGTCGGCCGTCACCTCCCCATAGCCGTGCTGCCACTGAACACCGGGGTGGAGCTTGAAGGTCCAGACCAGATTGTCGCTGCTCGCTTCCCAGCTGTCTGCGAGATCCCCCTCGATGGAAGAGGGATCGGTCGAACCCGGGGCAAAGCGAACCAGTCCGCCATAGATCCAAGCGACGAGCGTTCGGTCAGACGTGCTGGACGCGAAGTGCGGATCCAGATTGCCGATATCGGCTGAAGCAGCGCCAACCCGCAGCTCCGTCTGGGCCGCAATCGCTGCGGCGGGAATAAGGGCGGCAGACGCCAGAAGCGCAGCCAGTAGTCGCATGCTCAGACGTGTTTGGTTCTTCATTGCAATTTCCTCCTCATTGCAGGTTAAAAGGCTCGGACGCTGAAAGAGCATTGAACAGCGGAGCAAAACCTGCGGTCTCAAGGCCGCTGATCGCCGAGATGATGTGCTCCTGCCGCTGCCGGCTTAGGCTTTGTCTTCCAATGTTCTTGAACTTGTCTGCTATCTGGTCCCAGCTCATCGGATTGGCGACGTCGCCAAGCGGATAGTCGATGACCACCTCTTCCAAGCCCTCGCCCTGATCCATCAGGACACGGGCTGGCGTGCCCACCGGAAAGGCCGAAGTAAAATCGCTTGAGACGTCGAGCTCGATCTGGCTCGAAAGTGCCAGTATCTCCGCGTCCTTGAGGGTGTTCGGATCGACCGGCTGCAGTGCCTCTCGTCCGCGCAACGCGGCGAGCGCGCAGCTAAAATAGAAGCTGTATTGCCCCCCTTCGAGCGAGCGCGGTGCACGCTCGTTTCCAAGACGCAGCCCCTGCGGAAATGTCTCGATCCGAAGCCTGCGAATTTCCCGCCCGCTCTGCCGCAGCGTCAGAATGCCATCGATGGCGGCGTGCATGTACCGGCAGCAGGCATAGGGCTTCAGATAGCATTTCTCCAGTTCCCAGCTTTCGCCCAGCCCGCCCGCAAGCAGCGTAGGCTCATAGCGCGTCGCGTCGTCAAGCAGATCGAGCGGCCCGGTCGCGCCGGCTCGGGCACGATAAGCACCGGTCAATCCCGCGACGACGGCTGGGGGAATGCCTTCCTTGACGGTACTGCCCTGGAATTTCGAGGATCCTGTCGGGAAGACGATCGGGCCCTCGGCACCGGCAATCGCCAGGGCATGGGCTTGCTGACTGGAATTGAGCCGAAGAAGTCGACCAGCTGCCGCCGCGGCTCCATAGCTGACCCACCTACCGCTTGCATAGGTTTCGATTGTCCTTGTCGGGCGGGAGGCGGCAACGCGAAGAGCCACGTCGTAGCCAAGGGCAATCGCATCGAGGATTTCCCCGTCGGACGCGCCAATCGACTGCGCCACTGCCAACGCGGTCGGGATGACGCCCGCACCGGCATGACCGGCTGCGCCACGGTGGCCGTCATCGATATCGAGCGCGCTCGCCGCAGCGCTGTTTGCCATCGCCGCGCCTGCGACGCTCAGGCGTGTTTCCGTCAACCAGACCTGCGCATTGCCGGCCCCATAAATATCGGCAGCCGCCTTGCGGGCAGATGCTGCCAGTGGTCCCATGAGCCCCGCCGCAGTGGCCCCCATCAGATCGAGCAGGAGAAGTGAGATCGCTTCACGGGTTTGCTGCGGCAGCTCGCCTCGTGGGTGGCCGCTGACGAAGTCAGCAAGTCGGGATATCATATGCATTCAACGCTCCAGGGAGTTCAGCTTGCCTGACGAATGAAGTGACCTTCCGCCGCCATGCTCCAACGAGCGGCGGGCGGGGTGTAGCCCAATGGCTTCAGCGGACTTTGCGGCGGTGCGACATCGGCAGAACGACGCACGCGGGTTTCCCGCTGATCGGGATGGGTGATGGGGATCGCGGACAGCAGCCGCTGGGTGTAGCTATGCCCTGGACGTCCAATGACCTCGTCCCGCGGGCCGATCTCAACGATCTCACCGAAATACATGACGGCCACGCGGTTGCAGATGCGCTCGACCGCGGCCATGTCATGGCTGATGAAGAGATAGGAGACGCCGAATTCCTTCTGCAGGTCGATCATCAATTCGATAATCTGTCCCTTGATCGTGACATCGAGTGCCGAAACCGCCTCATCGGCAATGATGACCCTGGGCGACATGGCCAGCGCCCTGGCGATGCAGATGCGCTGACGCTGCCCTCCCGAAAACTCGTGCGGCAGGCTGTTCGCGCGCCTGGGTTCCAACCCGACACGCTCCATCAGCCACTCGGTCTTCTGAACGGCCGCGCGTCCCGTCTCCAGTCCATGAACCTTCATCGGCTCCGCGATGGCCGAACCAATCGTCTGGCGCGCATCGAGCGAGCCGAACGGATCCTGGAAGATCATCTGCACCTGGCGTCTCATCAGCGCGAGGCTGCTGGCACTGCCATAGTCCACCTGCTGGCCGCCTACGGTAACAGAGCCACCGTGAACCGGTGCAAGGTTGACGATTGCCTTACCGATTGTGGATTTTCCCGATCCGGATTCGCCCACCAGCCCGAGTGTCTCCCCCTTGCCGATGGAGAAAGTAGCACCGTCGACGGCATGGACGGCGCCCTTGATTCGCCCAAGCAAACCTGCGCGATGGGGGAAGCGAACCGAGAGATCGCGCACTTCAAGCACGGCGCCCCCCGCAGCAACTTCCGGCAAATGGTCGATCGGTTGCGCGGGAACGGCATGGGCCTTCAACTTGCCGACCAGGCTGGGCACGGCCGCAATGAGGCTGCGCGTATAAGCTTCCTTCGGGTTGCCAAAGACCTCGTGAACCGAGCCCTGCTCGAGGACCCGCCCGTGTCGCATGACGAGAACATCATCAGCCACTTCCGCGACCACGCCCATGTCATGGGTGATGAACAGGACCGCCGTACCGGTCTCGCGCTGCAATTCCTTCAACAGTTCGAGTGTCTGCGCCTGGACGGTTACATCCAGCGCGGTGGTAGGCTCATCGGCGATGATCAGCGCCGGATTGCAGGCCAGAGCCATGGCAATCATCACCCTCTGGCGCATGCCGCCGGAGAACGTATGGGGATACTGGCCGATGCGCCGTTCAGGATCGGGGATTCGCACCTTTCGCAACAGGTTCAGCACCTCCTCGCGCAATGCAGCGCCCCTGAGGTTGCGATGGATCCTGAGCACCTCACCCAACTGGGCGCCGACCGTCTGGACGGGGTTGAGTGATGTCATCGGCTCCTGAAAGATCATGCTGATCTGCCCACCGCGGACCCGGCGCATCTCACCTTCCGGCAGCGTCAGCAGCTCGCGGCCGCCGAGGCGCACGGAGCCCTCTGCCCTGGCGACGTGCGAAGGAAGAAGCCGCATAATGGCCAATGATGTAATGCTCTTGCCCGATCCAGATTCGCCGACAAGCGCCATGGTTTTGCCGGGCCGGATCTCGAAGCTGATCCCATGGACAACAGGCGTGCGCGAGAACGAGATCCTGAGATCCGTGACTGTGAGTGCGGGGTGGTCAGTCATCTAGCTGGCATCCTTCAGGCGCGGATCGATTACGTCACGTAGGCCATCGCCGATCAGGTTGAGGGCGAGAACGAGCACCAGGATCGCCAGACTGGGATAAAGAGCCAGGTGAAAAGAGCTCAGGATATTGTCGAAACCCTCTCGGACCATGCCGCCCCAGGTCGGGGTCGGCGGTGCAAGGCCCAGGCCGATAAAGGCAAGGGAGGCTTCCGTGCGAACTGCAGTCGCCATCCAGAGAGATGTCATGACCATGATCTCCGGCAAGATCGCTGGAAGAATGTGACCGAAGAGAACACGCGTGTTGGAAAAGCCCATTGCATGGCAGGCCTGCACATATTCACGATCGCGCTGTGTCAAGACGCCTGCACGCGCGATGCGGGCAAAAGCCGGAATCGCCGTGAACGCGATGGCAATCACGATGTTTGTTAGCGTCGCGCCCATGAGAGCGACGAGTGCAAGGCCCAGGATAAGTGACGGAAATGCCAGGACCACATCCATGATCTGCATCAGGATGATATCGGTCCTGCCGCCGACATAGCCGGCGATCATTCCGATAAACGACCCGATGATCAACGCCGTCACGATCGCAAGGAAACCGATGGTCAGTGAATAGCGCGCGCCGTAAAGCAGGCGGGAAAGCACATCGCGGCCGAACTGGTCGGTGCCAAGCAGGTTCTCCCAACTCGGCGGCGACAGGTACACGATGATATTCTGCTCGTTGGGATTGTAGGGCGCGATCAGCGGCGCGAAGACCGCGCAAAGGACGAGCGCCACCACAATCGCAACCCCGAGCCAGGTCGAAATATTCAGCCGCCCGAGGATTGCCCATACGGATTGCATTCTTGGCGAAGCGGCGCCTGAAATCGGAATGGTCATTTGTACTGAACTCGCGGATCGAGGAAGCCATAGGTGAGATCGGTCAGCAGGTTCACCGCCACGACCATGAGCGTGTAGATCACGATCATCCCCTGAAGCAGCGTGTAGTCGCGCTGGGTGAGCGCGTTGAGGATGAGTTTGCCGAGCCCCGGTCGCGAGAAGACAATTTCGGTCAGCACCGAATTGCCGATCAGGATGCCCAGATAAAGGCCGACGACGGTGGTAATGGGAATCATGCAATTGCCAAGCGCATGGCGCCAGATCACGGCATGTGGGGAAGCGCCCTTGGCGCGGGCCGTACGTACGAAATCCTGATTGAGAACTTCCAGCATGGCCGAGCGAGTGACGCGGGTGATGTAGGCCATCATGATGAGCGCGAGCGAAAGCGTGGGAAGCGCCATCTGCCGCAGACGCTCGAGCAGACCATCCCCTCCTCCGGCACTGATGACCGGAAACCATCGCAGATCGATGGCGAAGACCATCAGCAAGATGATTGCAGCCACGAAGGCCGGCAGCGACAGTCCGATCAGCGATACGAACCTGAGGACGAAGTCGGCTGAACGATTGCGTCGCACCGCCGCCCATACCCCTGCCGGCACACCAAGAATCAGGCCCAGCAGAAGCGAGGCGATGGTGAGTTCCATTGTATAGGGAAGGACGTTCATGATCTCGGCGGCGATCGATCGGCCAGTGATCATCGAAGTGCCGAGATCGCCCTGCACAACACCGAGCATGAACTGCAAATATTGAACGATGACCGGGCGATCCAGCCCCAGTCGATGATGAAGCGCGGCAATGCTCTCCACGCTGGCCTGGTCACCAAGAATAACCAGGGCGGGATCACCCGGCAGAACCCGCACGATCAAGAAGACAAGCGTCAGCACGCTGAACAGCGTGAAAAGCGCAAATCCCAATCGTTTTACCAGGAATGAAACCATTCGCCTCTCCTCACCAAGAGCGGATTCCGGGAGGAGAACGAGGACAAGCGTTCGCGAATGCAGCCGCGAACGACGCATCCGATCCTTGAGCACTCCTCCCTCGGCTCAGGATCGCTTGACCTGACGAATGACAACAAAAAAGTACCCAGGAGTCAAACGATTCCTTTTATTGAAACGCATTTTGATATACGTTCTTATTATTAGAACGATGGAGAAACGCATTGACAGCCAATGCCTCGACAAACGCAGTACGCGCGCTCGACATTCTCATTCTCCTGGGAGAAGGCGGTGCGGATGGCCTCGCGCTGGCGGACCTTGCCGAACAGATTGGTGAGGCCAAGCCCGCTGTCCATCGCAGCCTTGTATCGCTCTTACAAAAGGGCTTCGCCGAGCCCGCTGGCCGACACGGCTATTACAGGCTGGGACCAACCATACCCATGCTGGCCCGACGGCAGACCCGGATTGAACCGCTGATCCTCAAATACAGGCCGGGCATGGCGGAATTTTCGCGCAAGACGGGCCATGCGGTTTACATGATGGTGCAGGCCGGTGTGGATGCCGTGTGCGCAGAGATGGTCACGCGCTCCCCTAGCCGACAATTCTCCATGGGCGTGGGTGGCCGGGTGCCGATGGGCATTGCGGCCGGCAGTGTTGCCTTGATGTCGATGATGTCGGAGGCGGAATACCTTCAGCTGCTTGAAACAAACGCACCCCGCTACCTCAATCATCCGTCGGTGCAATATGTCGACAAGGCGGTCGTCTTGGGCCAGATCCTCGACGCCCAGCGCCGCGGCTTTGCAGTCAACATGGGATACTACCTGCCAGGAGAGGGCGGCCTTGGCCTGCCTGTGCGGCGATCCGGCAATTACGGAGTCGATGTCGCGATCTCCTTCACCGCCCCGCTCGAAATGATGACCGAGGACTGGTTGCCGAAGGTCATGGACGACTTGCGCGACTGCCTAGGCGACGCAATCCGATAGATGGCCCGGACCGGGCCCAGCATCAATCAATCAAGGAGGAGTATGGAATGAATATCGAACGTCAGGATGTGAACCATCGCCGCAGCCGTATGGTGAAGTATAATGGCATGTGTTTTCTGTCAGGTCAGTTTTCCGATTCCGGTGGCGACATAACCCGGCAAACCCAAGAGACTCTCGCCAAGATCGATGACCTCCTCGAACGGGCAGGCACGAACAGATCGCGACTGCTCACGGCTCAGATCTGGCTCCGCGACATGGCCGACTTCGCGGACATGAACAAGATTTGGGACGCGTGGATCGACCCCGAAAACCCGCCCACACGCTGCTGTGGCCAGGTGCTCATGGCCGATCCCGACATGCGTATCGAAATCGTTGTATCGGCGGCTCTGTGAGAGGGACAGCAATGCCTCATCCCGGTTGTCGTCTAGCGCGCCCTAGTCAACACTTTGAAAGCCAACGCGAGGAGTACTAGCAGCCGATTACTCGACCAGATTCCGCCCAACGCTCTTCCCCCGCAACGCCTGCAAGGTTCCGCTGATGCCACCGCCAGCGACGTAGATCCCCGCGAGATCCGGGTGCTCGCTTAACAACCGCTCCGTCATTTCCTGCGCGACAGCGGAGGACTCGAAGGTCAAAAGCGGCTCGAGGGGTCATTGATCGTCCAACATCAGGAGATTCACGACAACGCATCGAGACTTCGAGGCGCGCTACGAACGGCCCCGGAGTCATCTGACTAGAACGCTAGGCCGCATGCCTTGCGGATAGCGACCTGAACCGGAGACGGAGGCAATGCCGGATCAAACTCGCCTTTCGGCAGGAGTGCCGGTTGCGCCATAAAGCGTGGTCGGTGCCCCAGGTGGGGCTGGCCTGCATGGACCAGAAACGGATGGCAGAGATAAACAGTGCCTGCCGTGCCCGTCGCAAGTTCAACCTCGCAATTTGCTGTCGAGGCGTAGCCTTTGGCCGAGAGCTGCCGCAGAGTTGCGCCAGCTTCGCCGTAGGGCATCAGTTCCCGCGCTGTGACGGCATGTGAGCCTTTCCGTATCTTCGTCGGCGCATCGTCGGTACCAACATCCGAAAACAGGAACAGCATCAACAAGGCGCGTCCGCTGCTCTTCACGTTGGCCCGCCACTCCATGAAATCCGGATTGTCGGTGCCAAAACTCACGTCCACATGCCAGCCGTCATCACCGGGTGAACCCGTCGACGGGAAGCGGATCGGAAACGTTCCGAGGCCCTTTGGAGGAAGCCAGCGACGCTCCCCGACGAGCTGATCGTAAGCTTTGTGCAGTGGCGGCGTGTTGGCAGCTTCGATGAAGGGGGGCGAGGATTTGAATCCAACCCGAACAACGGGTTGAACCCATTTCTCCGGTTCGTCGGGGGACAGCCCTATATCGGCCCACAACTCGTCCCTGCCTTTCTTGGCAAGGTCGGCGCTGAAGGCATTTTCGATTTTGACGAAACCGTCGGCAATGAAGCTCTGGATCTGACGCTGCGTCAGGCCGATATGCTCAGTCTTGGACATTTAACATTCTCCGTTCGGCTGCCGGGTTAGCCGGAGCCGTTATGATCTGGATGGCGCGAAAGCACCGGAACGACCTTCAGTCGTTCAGATCAGGGGGAAGAATGTGGACATGAACATCATGGAATGGACGATATCTCCAAGAGAAATCGGGAACAACCTCCTTTTGCGAGAAAAACGCGATCAAGGGACCCTTGGTTTCCGGCCTTTTGCAGTGTTGCAAAACCGGCCGTTGCATCACCGGCAAGGCCGGCATCTGGCGCACAGGAAACAAGACGCCAGCGCGAGTACCTGTCCGCTATCGGGCGCGGCGACAAGCCTTCTTTGACCAAGTTGGGGGGCGAACCGAATGGCGCCTGTCGATCCGAACCGGGCATCAGATATCTCGGAAAACGTGGTCGCGAAACGTTCGCATTTTCGTGACACGAAAACGCGTCATTCCCTATTGACTTAGAGCACACTCTAACAAGTAGCTTTCCGGGCGTCGTGGCGAAAGAATGGCGTTGATGAAGATTGGCGAGCTGGCGAAGCGTTCGGGACTGACTGCCTACACTATCCGTTACTATGAGCGGATCGGTCTGCTTCCCCATGCCGACAGAGACCAATCGGGTCAACGTGACTACGACGCATCAATCCTGACCTGGATAGAATTTATCGATCGCCTCAAAACGACCGGAATGCCTATCAGGGAAATGCTGCGTTACGCGGCCTTGCGGGAGCGCGGCGTCGATACGGAAGCGGAGCGCGGCGTGTTGCTCGAACAGCACCGTGAGCGTGTACGTGCGCATGTGGCCAAACTCAAAGCCTGCCTTGAAGTCCTCGACACCAAGATTGCCGGATATGCCGGCAAGGAACAAAGGATGAAAGACAATGACGCACCAATCCACGAACGTCGGCGAAAGCCGGCTGGAACGCGGCAAGCGGGCGCTCGCTGAAATCGACGGCGACGCCGGCCACAAAGTCATCGCTGCTCTGGCAGACATTGCACCCGACTTTGCAAACTACGTGTTCGAGTTTTCGTTCGGCGATATTTACAGCCGGCCCGGCCTTGATCTGCGCGCCCGAGAGATCGCGACCATCGCGGCCCTGACGGCAATGGGAACTGGTGCCCCACAATTGAAAGTCCATATTGAGGCGGGGCTGAACGTAGGGCTGACCAGGGACGAGATTATCGAGGTCATCATACAGATGGCGGTTTATGCCGGCTTTCCCGCTGCCCTCAACGGTCTGTTTGCAGCCAAAGAAGTCTTCATCGCCCGCTTTCCCGTTCAGACGGGCGAACCGGTATGATCAACCATGGTACCGCCAGCAGCATATCGCCTATGGCTCACAAAGGTGGTGACGTCGCTGCAACGGCCATGTCTGCTTTCAGGCATGCGCGATAACTGCTCCCATGACAGAATTGCAGGCGCTTAGCAGGCGGAGGAAACGATTGGTCCCGAACTGTAACCAACTTCGCGGCCCACTGGGATTGTCAGGTCGTCGAGCAGAGAGGGCCCCCTCGCTGGACTTCGAGCAAGGTGCGGTCTTCAACTAGGCTAAAGATGTCTGGATCCCTAGCGCATCCAACCCCGCCTTTTGCGACGGTGGCAACAGCCTCGTCCAACGCAAGCTTCGCGGCGATCATCAGTGTCACCCCGGCGAGCTCGATTCCGGAAGGTTTCTAGCGGCAACGATCATTCCGATCATCGGAACGCAGAGCTTTCGGCTTTGCCGCGAATGGGGGGCGTGCGCTAGTGCTTGAGAATGAGCGCACTCATCCTGCGAGCCGCGAGACACGTGGATCGCTTGATTGGGCAAGACGCTGAAGGACGGCCACCTCGGGCGCCGTCGTTAACGAAGGGGGGAGACATGAATTTTCATGCAGATCATGCGGTCGGCATCCTTTTCATCGCAGTCGGCGGCATCGCCGTCTATCTCGGTGTTGGCTATGGGTTCGGCAGCCTTGCGGAGATGGGACCGGGGGCCTTGCCGCTCCTGCTCGGGGCCACGCTGTCGGCGTTCGGTGTGGCACTGCTGCTCCAGGCCCGTCTCGCCGAAGCGGGGCGCGCCGCGATCGCGCTCATGCCGCGCGAAGAGATCCGCCCTTTCCTCGCCATTCTCGCAGCGCTTCTGGCCTTCGGGCTGCTGATAGACCGGGTTGGCCTGATCCCGAGCCTTATCGCCCTCGTCGCCATCGGCTGGCTCGCCGACAGCCGCGGGCGCCTGAAGGAGCTGCCGTTCCTTCTCCTCGTCATCACCGCGATCGTCGTGGCCATCTTCTATTTCGGACTGGGCATTCCCTTCCACCTGTTTGACTGGAGCATCGCCCGTGCCTGAATTCCTCTCCTCGATCCTCATGGGGCTGCAGGTCGCGGCCAGCATCGATAATCTCTTCTACTGCCTGCTGGGCGTGACGCTCGGAACGGCGATCGGAGTCCTGCCGGGGGTCGGCCCGATCATCACGATCTCGCTGCTTCTGCCACTGACCTTCGGCCTGCCTCCGACCGGTTCGCTCATTCTGCTGGCCGGGATCTACTACGGCGCGGCCTATGGCGGATCGACGACCTCGATCCTGCTCAATTTGCCGGGCGAGGCGTCCTCGGCGGTCACCTGTCTCGACGGTCACCAGATGGCGAGGCGCGGCCGGGCGGGATCGGCATTGGCCATTGCCGCCCTCGGCTCCTTCTTTGCCGGCACGGTCGGCACGATACTCATTGCGGCCGCAGCACCGGCGATGGCCTCGATCGCTGCACGGTTCGGTTCGGCCGAATATGCCGCCCTCGTCTTTTGCGCGCTTGTCGCCACCGCCTCGATCGCCAAGGGTGGTTTCATCAAGGGCATCGGATCGGGCGTGCTCGGCGTGCTCATGGGTCTCGCCGGCGCCGATGTCGCCTCCGGCGTCTTCCGTTTCACCTTCGGCATTTCGGAATTGCGCGACGGGATCGATTTCGCCGTGCTGGCGGTCGGGCTCTTTGCGGTGTCGGAAATCATCACCACGATCGGCAGTTCGGGAAAGCCGGAGGTCGTGACGACGAAGGTCGGGCGGCTCTGGCCGAACGCCGAAGAGTTTCGCCTCGCATGGCCGGCCGTGCTGCGCGGGACGGCGCTCGGCTCCTTCCTTGGCATCCTGCCGGGCGCCGGCCTGGCGATGAGCTCCTTTTCCGCCTACATGGTCGAAAAGAGCATTTCGCGGCAGCCGGAGCGCTTCGGTGCAGGGGCCGTCGAGGGCGTGGCAGCACCCGAGGCGGCCAATAATGCGGCCTCTCAGACCGCCTTCATACCGACACTGATGCTCGGCGTGCCCGGAAGCCCGGTCATGGCCCTCTTTCTCGGCGCCCTGATGATCCAGGGGATCAATCCCGGGCCGAGCATGATCACCAACAATCCGGACCTGTTTTGGGGACTGGTCGGCTCGATGTGGATCGGCAATCTGATGCTCGTCATCCTCAACCTGCCGCTGATCGGGCTGTGGGTGAAGCTCCTCACAGTGCCCTATCAGTGGCTCTATCTGTTCGTTCTCGCCTTCGCCTCCGTCGGGGTCTATTCGATCGGCTTCTCGTCATTGCAGATCCTGACGCTCGTGATCTTCGGCGCCATCGGCTACGTGCTCAAGCGGGCCGACTGCAGCCTTGCCATGTTCATCCTGGGCTTCGTGCTCGGGCCGATGTTCGAGGAGAATTTCCGCCGCGCGCTATCGCTGTCGCGGGGCGATCCGATGACCTTCATCAATCGCCCTATCAGCCTGACCTTCGTCGTGCTGGGCATCGTCATTCTGCTCGCCGCCACCACCTCTCTGGTCAAGCGCGGCGCGCAGGAGGCCACCGACTGAGGGATGGACCGGCGTCTTTCACCATGACGCCGGAGCATGGAAGCATGCTCCGGCTTCTGTTTTCTGGAGGTGCCGGCAGGCTTGGCGAAAAGCGGATGATGACCGATCACGCTCCGCCCCCCACCTGCCCCGCCTCACGGAGAGGCGATCCAGCCCCTCAGAGCGCGCAGGAGCCGGCCGAGGTCATCAATGTCATCGAGCCTGGACAGGGCGCTTGCCAGTTCGTCCGCCTGGGATGAGGAAAGCACGCCGTCGACATTGCTCCTGAACTTTCGCAGATAGTCTTCACGACCGATCGGGTTGCGGCTCGTTCCGGGCATGTCCTCGATTGTGTGGGTCAGTTCGCGGCCATCGCCGAGGCGGATCGAGACGGTGGCGCGCGACCGGCTGAGGTCCGCGGCCGCTACCGGATCCGGGCGATGGACGACCTTGTCCGCGACCGCATTGATGCGCCGGTCCACCAGGCTTTCCGGCGCATAGGCATGCTTGTCCATGCGGCCGAGCACGAGCGCTTCGGCAACCGTGTGCTGCAGGCTGATGCGGCCATGCCAGCTCGTCCGGGGCCGCCTCTTCTCTTCAACGGGCTCACACACGGTCGCGAAGGACCGCGGCATGATATCGCAATGGACGACCTCGATCTCCTCGGGGGCGAAGTCATGGGCCTCGCGCAGCGCGATGGCAGCAGCGATGAACGGGATAAGGGTGTAGGCGCAGGGATGGGCCTTGGATGCGATGTTCAACACCTCCCAGCGTTCGCCGAGATCATCGGTCAAGGCAGAGAAGCTGAAGTGGGGAGCCGACTGGAAATGGCTCTTGAACCATCCGAACTTGCCCTCGAAAACCGGGTGCGGGCCGGAAATGCCCTGGCCAGCCAGGGCAACCGCGCGGATTGCTCCCGAGGCCGCCATGCCCACGTGCAGCGTCTTCGTCGATGTCCCGTCCTCGAAGGAGGCAATCGAACCGGCCGACAGGCTGGCTGCCGTGCCGATGGCATGCATGGTCTGCTCGACCGTCAGGCGCCGCAGATGCGCAAGCCCCCAGACCGCGCCGAAGATGCCGTAGGCGGAGCTCGGATGGAAGCCGACCTCGTGCATTCGGATCGGCGAAATGAGGCCGAGACGGCATAGCAGCTCACTGCCCACCAGCACCGCCTCGAGCAGATCCCTGCCGGAAAGTCCAAGCCGTTCGCACTCGGGCAGAAGCGCCGACAGGACCACGCCGGTCGGGTGGATGTTGGATCGGATATGGGTGTCGTCGAACTCGAGCACCGCGGACATCACGCCGTTGAGAAAAGCCGCATTGGCGGGCGTGGTCGGCGCGGCATCGGTGAGCGAGAAGGCCGGGCCGGTGGCGCCATCAGAATCGGCGACCGCCCGGCGCGCCGCAGCGACCACTTCGAGCCCGCTCGAGGCGATCATCACACCGATCATGTCGAGAATCTGGAGCCTCGTCTGCTCCAGGACCGCTTCAGGAACGGTCGGTAGCGAAATTTCCGCAACCCATTGCGCCGCGGCGGCGCTGAGGGTCGTGGACATGGGGCGTCTGTCGAGCATTGATGTCGAATCCCTTTTCCGGCCAAGACCAAAAGCGATGCGCGCCAGCCGGTGGCGCGCATTACGTTCTCCCTTGCAAACCCATGGAATCGGGTCGCTATTTCTTGCTGACGTCCATGCTCTTCAACAGTTCGCCGAAATAGGCGTGTTCCGCCTCGAGCTCCTGTTGCAGCTGGGCGCCTGTGCGAAAGCGCGGCGAAAAGCCGGCGCGGGTCAGTGCGCCCCGGAACTCCGGGCTTTCATCCGCTGCCTTCAGCGCCCGTTCGATCATCTGGACAAGCTCCGGGGGCGTGCCCGCCGGCGCCATCACCGCCTGCCAGCCACCGGTGCGGACGTCCTTCAATCCTACCTCGCGGAAGGTCGGCACATCCGGGAAGTCGGCCAGCCGAGCCTCGCTCGGCACCGCGATAGGCACCAGCTTGCCTTCCCGCGTGGGCGGAATGACCATGGCATCGATGACGAACTGCACGTCGCCCGACAGCAGAGCCTGCACTGCCTGCGACGCGCCGCTATAGGGAATATGTCGCGCCTCGACACCGGCGCCGCGCAGGAAATCGACACCGATGATGTGGCCGGTCGAGCCCACTCCGACAGAGGCATAGTTCAGCATGCCGGGATTGGCCTTGCCATAGGCGACGAGTTCCTCATAGTTCTTCACGCCGAGCGACGGCGGCACGCTCAGCATGCGTACGGATTCGCTCACATTGGCGATCGCCACGAAGTCCTTGAGCGGATCGAAGCCAATCTGGGTCAGATGCGGCGCCGTGGTGAAGATGGCGCTGCCGGCGAGGAGCAGGGTCGCCCCGTCCGGCTTGGCGCGGGCCGCCTTTTCCGTGCCGATCGTGCCGCTCGCCCCGCCGATATTCTCGACGACGACCGTCGTCTTCAGACGCCTGCTGATCTCCTCCGCAATCAAGCGCCCGGTGATGTCACCGCCGCCTCCCGGCGCATAGGGTACGATCATGCGCACCGTCTCGATCGGGTACTGCTCCTCAGCGAAGCTCCCCACCGCGCCGCACAGCACAAATGCCGCCGCAGCCAGCCCCGATTTCAATCCCTTTGCCCAAACGACCATCGATTCCTCCTCACATCAGGTGTCCGTTTGAGCGCACAGTGACAGCCGCTCGGGCCAAATGCAAAAGCTCGCAGTGGCCGTTCCGAGGAACGAAATCAGCGCCTGGCGGACCGCCCGACCATGGTGTGCCTCAAGCGCGAACGCCGCGGTCTCGTGATTGCGGACATGCGCTCAGCACCCGTGTCTCCAGGGGAACGAAACCCGGATCAGAGACGGCGATCGTCCTGACGGGCGGATGGAACCGCATGCGCGAGGCGCTCGTCGACGGAGAGCACGACCTTGCCGATCTGCCGGTTGGCGTCGAGAATTTCATGGGCGTCCGCGACCTGTTCGAGCGGCAGGACCGAATGGACGCGGGTGACGATCTGCCCCGTCTCGATCAGTGGCCAGACCTGGGTGATCAGCTCCTGCGCCAACCGGCCCTTGTAGGCTGGCGGACGCGGCCGCAACGTGGAGCCGGTCATCGTCAATCGACGGCGCACCAGCGAGCGGACGTTGACCGTGGCCGTCTCCCCGAGATGACTGGCGATGAACACCAGGCGACCGTCGGGGTTCAGGAGATCGAGCTGTCTCTGGGTGTAGGGGCCGGCCTGGGCATCGAGGATCACGTCGATCCCCTCGCCGCCGGCAAGGGCGCGGATCTGCTGGTCCCAAGGACCACGATAATCGACGGCCGCCACGGCGCCGAGATCGGTACAGACCTTCTGCTTCTCTGCAGTTCCCGCCGTCACATAGACCTTGGCCTTGCGCAGGATCCGCGCGATCTGGATGCCGGCCAGGCCGACGCCGCTCGTACCGCCTTGGATGAGCAGGCTTTCCCCTTCCCCGAGGCGCGCGAGCCAAATGAGATTGTTCCACGCCGTGAAGAAGACCTCCGGAAGCGAGGCGGCCTCGGCAAAGCTCAGACCCTTCGGCACCGGCAGGCACTGGACGGCCGGAACGGTGCAGTATTGCGCATAACCGCCGCCATTGGTGAGCGCACAGACGGCGTCTCCCTCGGCAAGGCCGCAGACGTTTGCGCCCACGCCCTCGACGATGCCGGCGACGTCCAGCCCGAGAATGCGGCTTGCGCCCGGCGGCGGTGGATAGAGGCCGCGCCGTTGCTGGATGTCCGGCCGATTGACGCCGGCGGCCAGCACCCGGATCAGGACCTCGCCGTCGCCGGCGGACGGTTTCGGTCCTTCCGCGATGCGCAACATGTCCGGTCCGCCCGGTCTTTCGACCTCGACAAAGCGCATCAGGTCAACTGCCAATACCGTTCTCCTTCGAACCTGCCACACGGCAACCGCCCCGCATGATAGCCCGTCTTGCCCCATGACCGCGAGAGCACGTGCATCCGGCAGCAGGAGGGCCAGCGGATGGGGACCGCAACAGCGATTCACGGGATCAGTGCTTGCTACGTTTTCGCAGGTGATGGCCGAAGCCGGCATCGTCTTACCGTTGTACCGCGGGGCCCTCCATAGAACTTGACAGCCGCCTCTCACAACGTAATGTCCCCCGCATTCCGCCAGACGGAATGGGAGGCTGACATCCTGGGGAGGAGAGCAGCATGGGAATTCGGGCCATAGAACGCGCCATGCGCGTCCTTCAGGAAATGAATCTGCAGCCGATCAGCACGATCGCGCATCTTCACGCACGCACGGGGCTTCCCAAGCCCACGCTGGTGCGCATTCTCCAGACCATGGAAGAGGCCGGCTATGTGGAGAACGATCCCCGCCAGGGCGGTTATCAGGTAAGTGGCCTGGTGGCCTCGCTGAGCTCGGGATATCACAAGGAACCGATGGTGGTGGAGGCCGGCCGCCCCTGGGCGATCGCCATCACCCGCAAATACAAGTGGCCCACTTCGATCGCTCTTCTCGACCGCGACGCGGTGGTTGTGCGCTTCAGCACGGTGGCGGAAAGCTCGATCTCGCCCTTCCACAAGACCGTCAACATGCGCTTGCCGCTGCTCACGCGCGGGCTCGGACTGGCCTATCTGGCCTTCACCGAAAAAGAGGAGCTCGATCTCATCGTCGACATGCTGCGCCAGTGTGACGATCCGGAGAACGGGCTTGCCCATTATCCGGACCGACTCGCCAAGCGGCTGGACCAGGTGCGCAAGGCGGGCTATGCGACGCGCTCGTCCCTCGTCGAGCCGAAGAACTCCAACACCATCGCTGTCCCCATCTTCAATGAAGACGGCCGTGCGGTCGCAAGCTTGGGTCTCACCTATTTCACCACGGCCTTCCGCTCGGAAAAGGAGGCCTGCGAGCGTTATGTGCCGGTGCTGCAATCGGCCGCGTCGGAAATCCTTCTGGATCTCAAGCGCCTGCAAGGGAACGCACTCCAGCCTCCCTCAGCAGTCCGTCCCGAGCGCATTCCGGTCTGAGAAACGACCGGACTTTGCCTCGGACGGCATGGGCAAGCCCGCCTAAGATCGCCACAACACGATCACAGGAGGCTCTTCATGAATCCGTCTTTCAC